>Ga0209780_1000036_pt1 | contig 67759 bp, 56 predicted proteins | sample WorMetexBAHAMAS2_FD_187384 | JGI IMG/M metagenome (GOLD analysis project Ga0209780, IMG submission 187384) | Marine gutless worms symbiont microbial communities from Max Planck institute for Marine Microbiology, Germany - Inanidrilus exumae... | ecosystem: Host-associated > Annelida > Digestive...
CGTTGGTCATTTTGGAGATAGAATGGCTCATATTCATTATTATATCAATAGCTTAATTTATAACAGGACGGCATTTTAGCCGAAAAAAACAGAAAAATCACCCTCGTGACCCCGGGCACGAATCGGGGTTACGGGACAGGCTCCTCAGCCTCTTCCGAAGATGTCAAAATAATGATCGGGAGATGCTTGAGTTTCGTCTGTTCCCGTATGGCCGCCAGAATATCAAAACCGGAAACTTCGGGCATCATCAGATCGAGCAAGAGCACATCGGGGCGCGACTCCATGATCGCTTCTACGGCCTTGCTGGAGTCTTCGATCAAAGTAAAGTTTCGATATCCGTCCTCCTCCAGAAAGGCCCGCACCATTTCCATGGTAATCGGCTCATCGTCGACCATCATGATGGATGCGTCTAGAAGTTGCCCCATATCATCCGCTACCACAGTACCGCCATTAGGATTCATTAGATTTCCCTGCTGTGCTGGTTACAGTTGAATACTAGCCCATCTGGGCGTAACGTCGTCCATGTTCCATCGGATGGTCTTGTTTTCTACCCGGTGGCACAATCGCCTTTGTCAGCCCCTTCACCCGGATCAGCATTTGACCGGCTCTGTCTGTCTGATTTGCTTTTGCAAATTCTTCCAGTCTAGCTGCGGGCTCGGTGAAGTCATCGAATCCGACCGTGCCGCCGGCCCCCTTCAGCCAATGGGCCAGGAACACGAGCTGTTCCATATCCCCCGATTGATAGGCGTGCTCCATTTCGGCAACGCTGGTTTCAAGCTTTTCGATAAAGGTGAATAGGATTTCCCGGAACCTCGGCTCATCATGAAATCGGGAGACCACAGGCTTTTCCATGGTGGATTCCAATTCGGTCACATTGAGGTCCGGTTCCGATGGGCTTTCTCCGGAGAGCTCCGGTTCGCTCGTGGCTGGAGACACAGCGTCACCTTCCGAAATGACCAATCGGTCGGCCATGTCACGGAGATGTTCCATGGCCTGTGCAATTTCAGTTTCTTGAGAGCCTTCCTTTGCCAGCTGTTCAAGTCGTGCGGCCGGTTCGGTGAACTGATCGAAACCCATGGTGCCGCCGGATCCTTTCAGCCAATGGGCAAACTCCGCAACTTTCACATAGTCTCCCGCCTGCCGGGCCGGTTCCACAGTCTCTAATCGACCCCTGAGGGTAGAAATAAAGCGAGCGATCAACTCCCGATAGGTCGCGTTGTCGGTCGGCAATTTGGAGACAATCGGACCCGCTCCGCTGGTGGGCAAAGGTTGTGTGTCGGTGGATGGCTGGGCGGCACCCTGGTCGGATGCTCCCGGCTCGGCGGGGATCTGCCGTCCGCCTAAAAGTTCCGCCATCAGGTGCATGAACCGATCGATTTCGATCGGTTTTGTAATATAATCGGAATACCCGGCATCCAGACAATCTTTCTCAAAACCTTTCATGGCATTGGCGGTCAGTGCAATGATGGGGGTTTCCAAGCCCTGCTCGCGAAGCGTCTTGGTGGCCGTGAAACCATCCATGACCGGCATGTTCACATCCATGAGGATGGCATCGTAGTCCTCCGCGGTCGCCTTTTCCACGCCTTCCTGGCCGTTTTCCGCCTCGTCGATGAGAAGCCCGGCCTGTTCGAGCAATAACCGAACCAACATCCGATTCTCGACGCCGTCTTCCACAATGAGCACCCGGGACGCCGGGAAATGCCATTGGGAATCATCGTCCTTGTTGACCTTGTCGAGGAACGTTTCAATCTCTTCGGGCTCTAGAAAAGACACCCCGTTCAGATCACCGGTGGCCACTGAAACCGTAAATGTGCTCCCCTCCCCCGGCTTACTGGTGGCCGTGATGTCTCCTCCCAGTGCCTGGGCAAATTGGCGACTGATGGAAAGGCCGAGACCGGTGCCACCGAATCGACGGGAGACGGTCGAATCGGCCTGGGTGAACGCATCGAAGATGGCGTCTATTTTGTCCGGGGAAATCCCGACACCCGTGTCGGAAACGTCGACAACCAGCCGGGGACCGGCCGATGTTGTCTCGAACCGGCAGGCGACGGTGACGCCGCCTGCCTCCGTGAATTTAATGGCATTGCCGACCATATTGAAAATGATCTGCCGGAACCGCGTGGGGTCGGTTTCGATTTTTTCCGGCTGAGCGTTTTGGACTTCCAGGTCGAGTGAGATCCCTTTTTCGGTGGCCTGAACCGTCAACATTTGAACCACCTCATGGACGGTCCGATGAGGTTCGGTCCAGATTTTTTCCACTTCCAAGCGCCCCGATTCGACTTTGGAAAGATCCAGGATATCGTTGATCAGTTCCAGGAGATTCTTCCCGCTGGAATGAATGGTATTCAGATACCGTTGGTTATCTTCCTGATTCCGGGCATAACCCCGTTTTAATATTTCGGTAAAACCGAGGATGGAATTCATGGGGGTCCGGATTTCATGGCTCATATTTGCGAGGAATTCGCTCTTCGCCTGGTTGGCCTTGTCGGCATCCTCCTTTGACTTGCGCAGTTCTATTTCCTTCTGCTCGAGCTGGGTCACGTCATCGAAACTGACCAGTACACCCGCGTATTTGCCGCCTGTGCTGAGAACCGGGGAACAATTGATATTAAACGTCAGCCATGCCTTCTCCTTGCCCTTCTGCTGCAGACGAAGCATCCGATTTTTTTGCGGTTCCCCTTTCTCCAGGGCCTGCACCCACGGCCGCTCTGTTTTCTCCATGGTTTGATTGTTTATGTCCGTCCAGGGAAACTCACCGGCATGCCGGCCGAGCAGATCGTCCGGCGACTTATCAAGCATTTCGGCAAACGCCTGATTGGCAAGCACGATCTGTTCTTTATGATCGACCACCAGCAATCCTTCCGCCATAGTGTCCAGGGCAGAACGGACCCTCCCTGGAACGGCCTTTGAAGGATCCAACTGACGAAGCACACGTCCCAGGTAAAAGTAGAATGCAATAAAACAGCCCAGCCCAAGGAACAATCCGATGCGGACCGATGGGATCTGAAGCACTCCATAGATGCCGGGTTTTGTCAGGGGTTCAAAGCGAAGCTCCAGCTGTCCCCACTTATATTTGCCATGGTAAATGGGGACTCGAACCTGTTCTTCCTTGGAATATTCCCCTTCCATGGTTTCCCAGTGCTGATCATGGGCTTCTGTGATAATCAGGGCCCGACCATGATTGGGACGCAAAGCAAAGGAAAGTAGATCGGGGTTCCGATCAGCGACCAGTGTCAAGTCGGCTTTCAGGCGTCGGATGTCATTCTTCAGGAGCAGCGCCGTGCTATGTACCGCCATGGCCTCCGCCAGGTGGGTGCGTCCGTCTCGTACGGCACTGACCCTGTCCGGAATGATCCCGAGATAGGTGGACATGAATACCAGACTGACTGCCAGACCAACCAGTCCGATCACCACCCGGAATTTTACGCTGGGCTTTTTCATAGGTTATCCCATCACCTTCGCAGACCCGGAGGCCGCATGAGCTATTTTATCATTTTTTTCGGGATTTTGCGTCCCCTTTTTTAAAATCGACTCTAACGATTCGTCATCGTCGTCATCATCATCCCGTTTCCCGGCCAGAACCGGAAGCGGATCCAGAACCTGCCAGGCCGGCATGGAAGAAAGAAATGAGCTGAGAAGGATGCCGCTCCGAATCAACCAGATCACATAACCCACGGAAAGCCCCGATGTAACGGCAATCGCTGAACTGGCGACAATATTCTGGAACTGAACCTCGCTGGCGGCGTCCTGTTTCATTTCATCCAGAGAATTCATCAGGAATTCGTATTCCAGGGCCGACAGAGGATCAAAACCACGCTGATTGAAAAATTGGTCCACGGCCTGGACAATGTCCGACGGCTCAGGAGAGGCCAACTCTCTGCCCAATATGTATTCAACCACCGTGTCCAGGTCCATACCCGCAAAACCGGCGAGTTTCAGGTTACTTTCAGACGAATTACTTGACCCAAAGGCTCTGGCGACAGGGCTCTGCTGGGCGCCACCCTGACTCGCAGGGCCGCTATCGGCGACCGCCGTCCCATCTCCTGTGCCGCCTTCATCCAGCGGAGCTTCCTCTGGGGGTGGTTCGTCCACGGGATCCTCTTCAGGCGGGGGATCCGTAGGATCTTCCTCAGGCGGAGGATCATCGATCGGGTCGGGATCCGGTGGCGGGGTAACCGGATCGGGGACGGGGGTGCCGGTGATGTTCTTCACCCCGGAAATGGGGGTGGTCACTCCGTCGTCCACACTGACGGTTATGGTAAAGTCGCCATTATAATCAGCCGTGGGATTGAAGGCCACGCTCGCCAGGAGAGCGTTGACGTCGGCGATGTTTCCACTGGCGGTCCAGACGCCTCCGGCAAAAGTCGATGTGACCGATCCCGAGGTGCCCGTGCTAAGGGATCCCACCGTAGGATCGGACAGGGTCATGGTCACGGTGATCGTGGCGCTGTCCACATCGCTGACGATCATATCCGTCAGATTCAGAGCGACATCTTCGGTATACGTCTCTGGAGTATTGAGATTGGAGGCGGCCGGCGGCTCGGGGCCGTCATTCACCGTCACACTGATCGCCTGTACGGTGTTGCCGCCGTTGCCGTCATTGGCGGTGACCTGAACGGCATACACATTGTCTGTATCGGCATCACCCGGGTTCTCAAAATCCGGAGCCGCATTGAACGTCAGTACTCCGGTATTGCTATTGATACTGAACAGGCCGGCGTCGGCGCCACCGGTGATGGCAAAGGTCGGGGTATCGCCATCTGCATCGGTGGCGGTAACCGTGGTGACGGCGGTGGTGTTCTCAAGGATGGAGGCCGTTGCTGCTGAAGTAATGACCGGTGCATCGTTGGTACCGGTAATCGTTATTGTCACTACCTGACTGCTCCCATCCGATGCGGAAAATGTATAGGTATCGGTCACGATCTGACCCACATCCAGCGCCTGTACTGCAGCATTATCCAGCGTATAGGTCCAGACATTGCTGCTCATCTCAAAGCTGCCGTAGGTGGCCACCGTCGGAGCAACATCGTTAAACGAGATCGGGTTGTCGTTGGTATCCACATCGGTGATGGTCAGCGTGCCGGTAGCGGTCAGCGTGCCGTCTTCGGCCACAGCGCCGGTGGCCACACCGCCGATCACCGGGCCGTCTTCGCTGCCGGTAATAGATATGGTCACCACCTGGCTGCTGACACCATCTGAGGCATTAAAGGTATAGGTATCTGTCACGGTCTGACCGGCATCCAGCACCTGGGCTGCGGCATTATCGAGGGTGTAGGTCCAGACATTGCTGCTCATCTCAAAGCTGCCGTAGGTGGCAACTGTCGGAACCACATCGTTAAATGCGATCGGGTTGTCGTTGGTATCCACATCGGTGATGGTCAGCGTGCCGGTAGCGGTCAGCGTGCCGTCTTCGGTCACAGCGCCGGTGGCCACACCGCCGATCACAGGACCGTCTTCGCTGCCGGTAATGGTCACGGTCACCAACTGGCTGCTGACACCATCTGAAGCATTAAACGTATAGGTATCTGTCACGCTCTGACCGGCATCCAGCGACTGGACCGCAGCATTGTCCAGCGTATAGGTCCAGGTGTTGCTGCTCATCTCAAAGCTGCCGTAGGTGGCAACTGTCGGAACCACATCGTTAAATGCGATCGGGTTGTCGTTGGTATCCACCTCGGTGATGGTCAGCGTGCCGGTAGCGGTCAGCGTGCCGTCTTCGGCCACAGCGCCGGTGGCCACACCGCCGATCACCGGGCCGTCTTCGCTGCCGGTAATCGTTATGGTCACCACCTGGCTGCTGACACCGTCTGAAGCATTAAAGGTATACGTGTCGGTCACGCTCTGACCGGCATCCAGCACCTGGGCAGCAGCATTATCCAGCGTGTAGGTCCAGACATTGCTGCTCATCTCAAAACTGCCGTAGGTGGCCACCGTCGGAGCAACATCGTTAAACGAGATCGGGTTGTCGTTGGTATCCACATCGGTGATGGTCAGCGTGCCGGTGGCAGTCAGCGTGCCGTCTTCGGCCACTGCGCCGGTAGCCACACCGCCGATCACAGGACCGTCTTCACTGCCGGTAATGGTCACGGTCACCAACTGGCTGCTGACACCGTCTGAGGCATTAAAGGTATAGGTGTCGGTGACCGTTTCACCCGCATCAAGGGCTTGGACCGCAGCATTGTCCAGCGAGTAGGTCCAGACATTGCTGCTCATCTCAAAGCTACCGTAGGTTGCGGCTGTCGGAACCACATCGTTAAAGGCAATCGGATTGTCGTTGGTATCCACATCGGTGATGGTTAGCGTGCCGTCTTCAGCCACAGCGCCGGTAGCCACACCGCCGATCACAGGACCGTCTTCACTGCCTGTAATGGTCACGGTCACCAACTGGCTGCTGACACCATCTGAGGCATTAAAGGTATAGGTGTCGGTCACGGTCTGGCCTGCATCCAGCACCTGGGCGGCGGCATTATCGAGGGTGTAGGTCCATGTGTTGCTGCTCATCTCAAAGCTGCCGTAGGTGGCCACCGTTGGAACCACATCGTTAAAGGCGATCGGGTTGTCGTTGGTATCCACATCGGTGATGGTCAGCGTGCCGGTAGCAGTCAGGGTGCCGTCTTCTGCCACTGCGCCGGTGGCCACACCGCCGATCACAGGCCCGTCTTCGCTACCGGTAATCGTAATGGTCACCACCTGGCTGCTGATGCCGTCTGAGGCATTAAACGTATACGTGTCGGTCACGGTCTGACCGGCATCCAGCGACTGGACCGCCGCGTTATCCAGCGTGTAGATCCAGGTGTTGCTGCTCATCTCAAAGCTGCCGTAGGTGGCCACCGTCGGCGCAACATCGTTAAAAGCGATCGGGTTGTCGTTGGTGTCCACATCAGTGATGGTCAGCGTGCCGGTGGCGGTCAGCGTGCCGTCTTCGGCCACAGCGCCGGTGGCCACACCGCCGATCACAGGACCGTCTTCGCTACCGGTAATGGTCACGGTCACTACCTGGCTGCTGATGCCGTCTGAGGCATTAAAGGTATAGGTGTCGGTGACGGTCTGGCCTGCATCCAGCACCTGGGCGGCAGCATTGTCCAGCGTATAGGTCCAGACATTGCTGCTCATCTCAAAGCTACCGTAGGTTGCGGCTGTGGGAACCACATCGTTAAAGGCAATCGGATTGTCGTTGGTATCCACATCGGTGATGGTCAGCGTACCGGTGGCGGTCAGCGTGCCGTCTTCAGCCACAGCGCCGGTAGCCACACCGCCGATCACAGGACCGTCTTCACTGCCTGTAATGGTCACGGTCACCAACTGGCTGCTGACACCATCTGAGGCATTAAAGGTATAGGTGTCGGTCACGGTCTGGCCTGCATCCAGCACCTGGGCGGCGGCATTATCGAGGGTGTAGGTCCATGTGTTGCTGCTCATCTCAAAGCTGCCGTAGGTGGCCACCGTCGGCGCAACATCGTTAAAAGCGATCGGGTTGTCGTTGGTGTCCACATCAGTGATGGTAAGCGTGCCGGTAGCGGTCAGCGTGCCGTCTTCGGCCACAGCGCCGGTGGCCACACCGCCGATCACCGGGCCGTCTTCGCTGCCGGTAATCGTAATGGTCACCACCTGGCTGCTGACACCGTCTGAGGCATTAAAGGTATACGTGTCGGTGACCGTTTCACCCGCATCAAGGGCTTGGACCGCAGCATTGTCCAGCGAGTAGGTCCAGGTGTTGCTGCTCATCTCAAAGCTGCCGTAGGTGGCCACCGTCGGAGCAACATCGTTAAAGGCGATCGGGTTGTCGTTGGTATCCACATCGGTGATGGTCAGCGTACCGGTGGCGGTCAGCGTGCCGTCTTCGGCCACTGCGCCGGTGGCCACACCACCGATCACCGGGCCGTCTTCGCTGCCGGTAATGGTTATGGTAACCACCTGGCTGCTGATGCCGTCTGAAGCATTAAATGTATAGGTGTCGGTGACGGTCTGACCGGCATCCAGCGACTGGACCGCAGCATTGTCCAGCGTATAGGTCCAGGTGTTGCTGCTCATCTCAAAGCTACCGTAGGTTGCGGCTGTGGGAACCACATCGTTAAAGGCAATCGGGTTGTCGTTGGTATCCACATCGGTGATGGTCAGTGTGCCGGTAGCGGTCAGCGTGCCGTCTTCGGCCACTGCGCCGGTGGCTACACCGCCGATCACAGGACCGTCTTCGCTGCCGGTAATGGTCACGGTCACCACCTGGCTGCTGACACCGTCTGAGGCATTAAAGGTATACGTGTCGGTGACCGTTTCACCCGCATCAAGGGCTTGGACCGCAGCATTGTCCAGCGAGTAGGTCCAGACATTGCTGCTCATCTCAAAGCTGCCGTAGGTGGCGGCTGTCGGAACCACATCGTTAAAGGCGATCGGATTGTCGTTGGTGTCTACATCGGTGATGGTCAGCGTGCCGTCTTCGGCCACAGCGCCGGTGGCCACACCGCCGATCACAGGCCCGTCTTCACTGCCGGTAATGGTCACGGTCACCACCTGGCTGCTGATACCATCTGAGGCATTAAAGGTATAGGTGTCGGTCACGCTCTGACCGGCATCCAGCACCTGGGCTGCGGCATTGTCCAGCATATAGGTCCAGACATTGCTGCTCATCTCAAAGCTGCCGTAGGTGGCGGCTGTCGGAACCACATCGTTGAACGAGATAGGATTGTCGTTGGTGTCTACATCGGTGATGGTCAGCGTACCGGTAGCGGTCAGCGTGCCGTCTTCGGCCACAGCGCCGGTGGCCACACCACCGATCACCGGGCCGTCTTCGCTGCCGGTAATCGTTATAGTCACCACCTGGGTGGTACCGTCGGCGCTGACCGCAGTAAAGCTGTCGCCAAGGGTCTGACCACTATCCAAGGCCTGGATTGCAGCAAGGGCATTGTTTAGGGAGTAAGTCCAGTTTCCAGTTGCATCCAGATCCACTGTGCCGTAGCCATTGGTAGAGGCGGCTGTGGTCTGTGCGACAAACACATCCTCACCGGCTTCGGCGTCGGTGATGGTCAGCGTACCCGAGTCGGTCAGTGTGGTGTCTTCGGTCACCGCGCCGCTAATATCACCGCCGATCACTGCTGGATCGTTCACCGGATTTATAGTGATATTGACGACCGCCCGATCCGTGCCACCGAGTCCGTCATGGACCAAGTAAGTGAAGCTGTCCGAGGTGGTCTCGCTACCGTCATGGATATATGTAAAGGAGCCGTCCTTATTAAGAGTGAACGAAGCAGCATTTGTCGGACTCGTAAGCAGCCAAGCACTCAACGGATCGCCATTTGCGTCCGGATCGTTTCCGAGCACGCCCGGTGCCGTGACCGTCAGTGTTGCGCCTTCGTCCACGTTGTATGCATCGTTTCCGGCATTCGGATCCTGGTTGGTAACAGGCTGTGGAATCAATAGCGACAGGCCGTCGATATTTTCAGGATTGGTGTTGAGGCCGACGTCACTGCCGTCCATCAGCATGGATGCTGTGGCCTGGGCCGAAGCGGCCACCAGGTTTGTCGCCGTCACCTGAAGTGCCACGATATCATGACGGGTCATCGGTTCGTTATTCGTTCCGGCCGTCCCGTTGGCAGCCAAGGAGAGTACTAGATTACCGCTTTGCAGCGTGACTCCGCCCATGATGGCTTCATTCTCGACCACGTCAACGCCGACAATTCTGGAGGAAAGACCCACATCGTCTCCATCGATCAGGAGCGAGGTCGTGCCACTTGTCGTTGGTCCCACACCATCTGGCCTGAAAAGCTTCACCTGGTTCGCGCTCCCGGATGCGGCGTCACTAAACAGGAAATCACCTGCCTGGAGTACGGTGTCCCCCACTACCGTGTCCTCTTCGACCAGGGTGAGGCTATGGACCTGACCGACCGCCACATCCTCCAGCAGCAGAATATACGTGCCGGCGCCGCCGTCATCCCGGTACACGAAGACGTCGGTGTCTTCCACGAACAGGTTATTGGTGCCGGACACGGTGATATGCTGGTCAAAGGTCATCAGGATATCGCCTTCCTGGAGATCGATCGTGTTGCTGCTGCCTATGGTGATGTCCTGGCTCACGACATGGAGGGCCTTGATGTCGACAGGGCCGCTCCACCCGACGATGTAGTTGAATCTACCGGTCGTGTTGGAACCGAGCTGCAGGTTCGTGTCGCCGAACTGGATGATGTCGGCATCGTCCCAGGAATCCAGGCCCGGGGCTCCGCTTGGCGACCCAACATCGCCGGAAGTCGTCAGGTAGAAACGGTTTGTGGCTACCACATTGACATTCACCGTACCCAGGGAGATCGTCGCACCGCCGCCGCTCCCGGTATTTCCATTATCATCGATGGCCACGGAGACCGTATCAGCCGTGGTACCCCTATCATTTTCGTACCGAACTCGCGTGGGATCATCCAGAAAAGCGTTCAATTCAGCAAGAGTGCCGGTGACGGTAAGGGTGTCGGTGCCTCGGCCACTGATGCTGACACCGCCCCCGTTGACCGTGCGCAGTACGCCCCCTCCGCCGGTCGAAATGGTCAGAGTCAAGTCTCCTCCGCCGGCGTCCACATCCGCCAAGTCGATTGACGAAAGATCGATGGGTGTGTCGACATCCTGGTAGACCTGCAGGGGGCCTGGGAGGCTGCCGGCATTGTAGGAATCGTCGTTGACCGGAGTAACATTAATTACGACGCTACCGATGCCCTCTTCGCTGGTTGCGGTCCCGGTTCGCCCCGGATCCGCACCCAAATTCCCCTGATCGTTGACCGTCACCGTCAGTGTTGTTGAAGCGCCTGGTGTATCGGAGGAATTCAGGTAGATGATGGTACCCGTTCCAGCGCCGGTGAGCAGGTTATCAATCTGTGCCATGGTACCGCTAAGCGTGACCGTACCGGTACCGTTCCCGCCCGTTACCGTCACCCCCGAGTCGCCGGGGGTTATGGTTAAAGCGCCCTCTCCCACCGAGAGAGTTGCCACCGCACCGAGGCCCAATTCGTCCACATCGCTGACCGAAAATCCGAGTCCATGGATCGATAAATCGGTTTGCTCAGTCGCATCGAGCGGCGCGCTGGGCGTACCCATCACCGGCGCGTTGTTGACGGCGTCTATCTGGATGTTCACGGTGTCGGTATCACTGAGGGGGATGCCGCTGCCCGTGTTGCCCAGATCGTTAACGGTAATCGTTACTGTCGCAATCCCATTAAAGTCGAGATCCGGGGTAAATATCATTCCGTCCAAAGCCGCATTAATATCGGCCAAGCTGCCGGTAAAGACCATGGCGGCGTCATCGGTACCGTTCCCGCTAGTGAACGAAACGTTTTGTAACCGGGTAAAGAGCTGACCATGAACACCTTCCGGATCGCCTACACCATTCCCGCTCCAGACTACTAGGAAGCCGCCCCCGTCATCCATCACGACCGACGCATTTTCCTGGGCTCCCGCCGCTGTGGTGCTGATCAACGTTTCGAAGCCGACAGGGGTGCCGTCCGCATTATATCTCTGACTGTAGATTCCCCAACCATCGGCGACCACCTGATCGCTTTGCCAGGTGATGACAAAATCGCCATCGGCATCCATGGCCACGGACGGCGTTTGCTGATCATTGAGTACGGTTGAGTTGACCCGAAATTCGGTTCCCTGCGCGGCGCCCGAGGCGTCGAACCGCTGGGCGTAGATTCCCCAGCCGTCACCATCCTGGTTCTCGCTTTCCCAGGCGATGACAAATTCACCGGATTCCGCCATGGCCAAGGTTGGGCGCCATTGTTTATTCGTCTGGGAGGTATTGACTCTAAATTCGCCGCCGTCAGGTGTTCCATCAGCGTTATACCGTTGGGCAATCACAGCATAGTCATCTGAATCCTGCCCTCGGCTTTGCCAGGTGACGATAAAATTACCCGTTCGGTCCATCGCCGCCGTGGGGCGCAACTGACCGTCCGTTAAGGTGGTATTGACCCTGAACTCGGTACCCAGCTTGTTACCGGAAGCGTCAAATCGTTGTCCGTAGATATCCCAATTGGAGAGGGCGCCGTCCCCGTCGGCCCAGATGACCACAAAATTGCCCGCATCATCCATGGCGACCGTGGGTCGCCTCTGGTAATCGGTAGTCGTAGTGTTGACCTGGATCTCACCGCCCAGGGCCGTCCCCGTCGCGTCGAAGCGCTGCGCATAGACGCCCCATTGACTGCCGTCCTGCAGGTAGCTTTCCCATACGACAACAAAGTTGCCGTCGTTGTCCATCGCGACGATGGGCCGTTGCTGATCCTCGGCGACAGTGGTATTCACCCGAAACACGCTACCCTGGGGCAAGCCGGCCGCATCAAATCGTTGTGCAAAAACGCCCAATCCATTTCCGACTCCATCATCACTCTGCCAGACAGTAACAATATCTCCGTCCGCATCCATCGCCACGGTCTGGCGAGCAGCTAGACTTGAGAATTCCTGGGCACCTCCGGCCGGTGGGCTCACATTGAACTCACCGCCCGATGCTGCTGCAAGACCATCAAGAGTCAAGGTGCCGTTGGTCACCGTCAGAGTGACTTCCACCGGGTTGACCCCGGAATCCGGATCGCTAAAGGAGATCAGATTGCCGTTTGCGGTCGAGAATTCCAGTGCCGTATTTTCGAGCGTGTTTTGGAGACCCGGCACCGAGTTTACGGGTGGGTCATTTACCGGATTGACCAGGACCTGCTGCTCAGGCAGGAAACTGAGCCACGCCGGTCCCGCCAAGCCTCCGTTACCTGCAGCGGAAACGTACTCATCCATGAACGCGCCCGTGGTCCCGTTGTAGCGAAGAATGACGCCATCATTAAAATCCGAAACATACAGATTTCCGTCCGGGCCGAATGCCAGTCCTGTCGGCCGGTTCAGACCTCCCGGAGGACCAGCGGCTACAAACACGTCGATGAACGCCCCAGTGCCGCCGTTGTAACGCAGCACCTCATTCGTACCGAAACTGGCGATGTAGAGGTGTCCATCCGGACCGAAGATCATCTGCTCGGGTGTGCTCAGTCCGCTGCCGGAGCTGACAAACACGTCGATGAACCCTCCGGTGGCCCCGTCGTAGCGGAGAACCTGGTTATTATTATAGGAGGCTACGTAGAGGTTCCCGTCAGGTCCAAAGGTCAAACCGTAGGGCTGATCCAATCCACCGCTAGCAGCCGTGACGAAGGAGTCAATAAAAGCGCCGGAGGCTCCATTGTAGCGTAACACTTCATCCGTGGAATAACTTGAAACATACAAGTTGCCGTCGGGACCGAAGTCCAGCCCGCCCGCTGCATTCAGTCCCCCACGGCCGGTGGGAATGAATTCGTCGATGAACGCCCATGTTACAGCGCTATATCGCAACACGTTTCCGGAAGCCTCGCCGGTGACATAGATATTTCCATCCGGTCCGACAACCACCTGGACCGCATCGTTTAGCCCGGTAGCGGCCGCGAACTCCTGTAAAAAGGCTCCTGTGGTCTCTTCGTACCGAAAAATGCTGTCGGGTCCCCCTGCATAGGTGGGTACCAGCAGCTCGTTCTGCAGGGTAGTGTCTTCCCCGTCGTTGGCGGATGCCAGGATGTTGTAGGTAAAACCCGGCTGGGTATAAGTGTGCGTGAGGGTTGTTGTGGCGCCCGTAGATGCGGCCGAAGTTATTTGTCCATCCCCCCAATTGACGGTCCAGGTAACCGCACTGTCATCCGGATCGCTAAAGGAGAGGTCCAGGCTGTAAACCGCATCCTCATCCACATTGGCAGGGCCTGTCACTGCCGTTATCGTCGGCGCATCGTTCACGCCGTCCACCGTGATGGTGATGGTGGCCGCAGCGCTGGTGCCGCCATTGGTGTCAGAGGCCGTATAAGTAAAGGTGACATCCCGGCTGTCACTTGACGTTAAAGCATCAAAATCGCCGGTAGGATCAAAGTCGTAGGTGCCGTCGCTGTTAAAGGTCAGGCTGCCGTTACCGGCGCCCACCCCGGTGACCAACGCATAGCCGTTGGGATCCAGGTCGCTTTCTATATCTGTCGGAGCCGGCACGTTGGTACCGGTGATCGCCGTGTCTTCATTGGTACTGATCGAACCGTTATTGGCTACCGGCGCATCGTTCACACCGATGACTATAATGGAGACTGTCCCCGGCGTGCTTGTACCGCCATTGGTGTCCGAAGCGGTATAGGTGAAAGTCACCACCTGCCAATCTCCCACCGTCAGGTCCTGAAAATCGCTTCCGGGATCAAAATCAAAGGTCCCGTCGCTGTTAAAGGTCAGGCTCCCGTTGCCCGCACCCACTCCAGAAACCAGGGCATATCCGTTGGGATCCAGGTCGCCCTCTGCATCGATCGGGCTCGGCACCGAGGCACCAATTATGGTCGCATCCTCACCGACGTTGACCGTACCGTTGTTTGCCACCGGAGCATCGTTTTCGTCGATCAGAGTAATTGTTCCGATCAGGGAGTTGGAGTTAAGAGCTGGTGCAGGCGAATTGCCGCCATCGTTCAAAACGATGTTGTACACCCGATCCGTATCACTGCCGCCCACGGTCGGATCATCCCCGGTGTTTTCAAATCTGATCGCCTCGAGAATGACTCCTAAATTCGCCGGGGTTGCCTCGCTGTTCAGGGTTACTACCAGGGCCGCGCCGTCACCGCCGCTCACCGAGCCAACGCCCGTCGGGCTGCCCAGTACACTCAACCGGTCCCCCGGACGATAGGCATCCAGAGTCACGGTGATTGTGCCGCCGTCGAAATTGGAGGCGTCCACATCCGTCGCCCCACCGGAGCCGGCCTGAATCAGGGCGACCTGGTTTGTCCCGGTCCCGCTTTCGGTGGCCGTCGGGTTTGTCGCCGTTCCCACGATCGCCGGTGCATCGTTGAGGCCGTTAATGGTTACGGTGGCGGTATCGATGGCGCTGACCGCACCCCCTTTGGGAGCGAAATTAGGGTCATTGGCGAGGATAATATCGAAGGTCAGGGAATCCGCGGTTCCACTGCTATAACTGGATGTCACAGTCCCTTTTAAACCAAAACCATCCGAAAGCAGGCCGGAGAGGTTGTGAATACCGATGAATTCCATGTCTATGGCACCACTGGAGGATGCCGAAATACTTCCGGCCGCGCCATTGAGCTCGTCACCGCTGCCCAGATCCAGCACCATGTTGTCCACAGTGATGGCGTTACCTGAACCAATCGCTTTGACTTGGATGTAAATATCGGTGAACGGCCCGGCGTAAGTGCTCTGGACCGGCGTGCCCCCAACGCTAAACGTCGCAACCCCTGCCGCATAAGAGAGATCGAAGCTATCGGTGCCCGTCCAGGTGATTTGAGCCTGATCATCCCAACTGGGGATGCCGCCGGGCTCGGTCCCTATACCCAGTTCGAAGTCGCCCCCGTTGGAGAAGTTTCGGCCACGGGCAAACCAGACCTCCGAAAATCCTTCGGCCGTCATACCACTCGTGGCCGCCCAAGTGTTCCCGGAGGTGAGGGTCAGGCTGCTGCTGTCATCCCGGGCACGCAAGGCGACGGTGCGCATGTCTGGGCCTTCTAGTCCAGTGGCATCGAAGGTGGGATTACTGCCCGTGGCATCCACATCAAAACCGGCGCCGTCGTAATCGAGATCCCATTCATAGGTGAGTGAATCCCCTTGTGCATCCGTCCCGGTTCCGACCAGGGCCATGGTCATGTCTTCATCAACGGAGTAAGGACCGTTTGCCTCGGCCACAGGCACATTATTCACCACATACACATTCACCGTGCCTAAATTGATGGTTGCACCGCCTCCGCTGCCGGTATGGCCGTTGTCGTTAATGGACACCGTTATTGTATCCATAGTGGTCCCCGGATCATTCAAATATTGAATGTCCGTGGAGTTGAATAAGTAGGCATTCAGGTCTGCCAGTGCTCCATCGATCGTCACGGTATCCGTATTGTTGCCGCTGATGGTAAGGCCGGCCCCAGCGGCGGCGGACAGGCTGCCCCCTCCGCCTGTGGAAAGGGTGAGCCTCAAGGTGCCGTTGCCGGCGTCTACATCTCCCAGAACGAATGCCGACAAATCAATGTTCGTGGCTACATCTTTGTTAACCTGAAGCGTTGGTGGAAGACCGCCGGCATTCCATGGATCGTCGTTCTCCGCGGCGATGCTGATGGTTCCCGTGAGTGTATTGGAAGTCAGTGCCGGTGACGGCGTGTTCCCACCGTCATTAAGGCTGATGCTGTATGTTCGATCTGTATCACTGCCGCCCGTGGTTGGGTCATCGCCGGTATTTTCATATCTCAGCGCTTCGAGAATTGCTCCCAACGCTGTCGGCGTGGCACCCGCATCCAGCGAAATCACAAGGTCTGTCTCATCCCCGCCGCTCACCGATCCCACGCCAGTCGGGCTGCCGAGGACGCTCAACCGGTCCCCGGGGCGATAGGCATCCAAAGTGACGGTGATTGTGCCGCCATCAAAATTGGGGGCATCCACATCCGTCGCCCCACCGGTACCGGCCTGGATCAGGGCCACCGGGTTGGTCCCGGTCCCGCTTTCAATGGCCGTCGGATTCGTCACTGTTCCTGCAATCGCCGGCGTATCGTTGATGCCGACCATGTTCAGAGTGGTCGTCGCCGTATCGCTGTTGGCCGTACCATCGCTGGCCACAAAGGTAATGATCCGGGGAGTGGTGTCCGGATAATGGGAAGTATTGTTGTAGGTGATGGTGCGAAGTACTTTCTCGTAATTGGCCAGTGAATCGGTTCCGGACAGGAAGAGCCTGCCGAGCATGCTGTTGTAGGCCGCCGTAATGCTGGTGCCGGTGATATCCGCAGCCAGCACTTCGTCTGCGCCATCCAGGAGGTTGGTAATGCGTACGGTAAGAGATTCCAGACTCGGAGTCACCGGACCAGGATCGGTGATGGCGGCGTCGCCATCCACAATGAAGACCGGACCGGCGTCTTCGGTAAAGGTAGTCTCGAAGTTAAAGCCGGCCTGGCCAGAGCTGTTGTCGTCATCGAGATCGATCAGGGGTACGCCGCTGTCGTAAACCGTGATGTCGATGGTATCATCATCGCTCAAAGCACCGCCGGAGCCTGTGTTCCCCTGATCGTTGGTGACGATCCGCAGGGTGGCCGTGCCGATAAATCCGGAAGTTGGTTTGAAAGTGAGACCGTTCAGGGCATCATTGACTTCCGCCACGGTGCCCGAAAAGGTCATGGTGGTGTCATCGCTGCCGTCACCGTTTGAAAACGTGATTCCGGAATTGGAAAGGAAACGCTGCGCGCTGACGCCATCGTTGTCCTGGGGAGATTCCCCGTTCCAGACAATCAGGTAATCGCCGCTGCCGGTCATGCCGATGCTAGGTCCGTACTGGGCTCCCGATATGCCGGTGTTTACCCGGGTCTCTACGCCCACCTTGGTTCCGGAAGCGTCAAATTCCTGTTTGTAGACTCCCCAGCTGTCGCCATCCTGGGCCATGCTCTCCCAGGCAATCACAAAGGTGCCCGAAGACGACATGGCCACATCGGGAGCCTGCTGATCCGTTGTGGTTTCCGTGTTGACCGCGATTTCACCGCCCTGGGCTGTGCCGGAGCTGTTGTACCGTTGGGCGTAGACCCCCCAGCTGTCGCCATCCTGGTCTTTGCTCTGCCAGGTGATGACTAAGTCCCCGTCGGCATCCATCGCCGCCTTCGGCGATTTTTGATCGTTCCCGGTATGGCTGTTTACCAGAAACTCGGCGGCACCGGCCGTGCCCCCGGCGTCATACAGGCGTGCATAAATACCCTCTCCTTGAGCATCCCGGCCGGTCCAACTCACGACAAACTCACCGCTGTCCGCCATGGCGACCGACGGGTCTTTCTGGTCGTTCAGGGTAATCGTGTTGATCTGAAATTCCAAACCCTGGGTGGCGCCGGTGTTGTCATAGCGCTGACCGTAAATTCCGAATCCTGAGGTATCCTGGGCCAGGCTCTGCCACACCACGACGAAATTGCCGTTGGCATCCATGGCAACAACGGGAGAGGACTGCTCCAGATTGGTTTCCGTGCTGATGTGAAATTCAGTGCCCACGGTAGCTCCGGTGCTGGAGTATCGCTGGCCGTAGATGCCGTACCCCGATGTATCCTGGTCCAGACTCTGCCAGACCACGACAAAGTTCCCGGCATTGTCCATGGCAACGGCCGGCGACTCCTGGGCTTTTGACGACTCGGTGTTCACCTGAAAGGGAGACCCCACAGGGCTTCCGGCGCTGTCGTAGCGCTGGGCGTAGATCCCCCAGCTGTTGCCGTCCTGGCCGTCGCTGGCCCAGACCATTACGGAACTGCCGTCGGCGGCCCGGGCGATCTTGGCACCGAACTCCTGCTGGCTCCCCGTGGCGGTAACCGGTATGGGATCTCCGGCCGCACCGGTAATCGACAACGTGCCATCTGTTGCGGTCAGGGCAACCTCGACCAGGCCGCTGCCGGCATCCACGTCATCCACCGAGATCAGATTGCCGTTTCCGGTATTGAACACCAGGGAAGTGTTCTGGGGCGTGTTCTGGGTCACCGGAACACTGTTCACCGGTTCGTCGTTGACCGCCGTTACATTGACAGTCATGTTGTAGGAACTGGCGCTATACTCCGTGCCGTCGTGCACCCTAAATCCGAAACTGCTGTAAGGAGTGCCGTTGGCATCCAGTACCGGGGTGAAAGTCAGATTGTTCGCATCAATGTCGGCCCGGCTGATGACCTGATCCAAAGTAACATCGATCCCGTTCAGCTGCAGACTGCCGGCCGTCTCCAAAGAGGTTATCTGCACCTGCTGCAGGCTATCACCGTCCGCATCGCTGAACTGGAAATCGGTGGCCGCAAAAGTGTAGGTCGCGCCTTCATCCGTGGTGACACTACTGTCAGCGGCAGTGGGTGCTGTGTTGCCGCCCGTTCCGTCATGGATGATCTGGATATTGTCGATGTAGAAATACTCGGGATCGGCCCAGTTGTCGCTCCGGAAGCGGATTTCGGTTAGGCCGTTGTCGCGTAGGTTTGAGGCAATGGGGATATCTATTTCTTGACCGCTTTTGGGTCCACCATGATCGTCGTAGGTCCGGATGTTCGTCCACCCGGTGTTGCCATCGCGGATGTCGACCGTGAACGTGGCAGACCATTGATTTGGCAGATCATAGTCGTAGCTGAGCGTTGCGCTTGTGGATCCGCTCAGATCGACCTGGCGGCTGATCCAGTAGTTTTTAACGCTGCCGTCACCCCGTACCATCAGCTGCCAGTCGCCTGATCCTCTGTCGACGACCTCTATTCTATTGTTCGTGTCACCGGTTTCCTGCCAGGGACCGCTCCAGTTTGACCCGCCCAAATAGTCTCCACTGGAAAAGTCGTCCTCAACCGGTGCCAGCAGCGCATCCCAGTTCTGCTGTACCGTCGAGCTGAAGGCGATCGGGGTTTCGATGGCGCCCGTGCTGTACTCCAGATCCCAATCGCCGCCGTGCCGCACATGGCCGGTGCTGTCCTCACTGGCGGCGACAGCCGCTCCGGTCAATGAACCGAGCGTATTGAGCATGGCCCGTCCCGATTCGCTGGCGGCCAGTTCACAGCCGTAGAACAGGATGTCGGCACTCTCCGAAAGCGAATTTTTCCAAGCCGCGATATCCTCTGAGTAGTCAGCAAGGTTCTCATTATCGAGCCAGGTATCGCCCAGTTTGACGGCTCCTTCGGTGCCGTGGGAAACCAGATGCAATGCATCCAGATTTTCGTATTCTCCAAGCAGTTCCTTGATCTGTTCCAGACCATCGCGATCGGCATCCAGCACAAAAACATCGATCTCACGACTATTATCAGAATTCGCCAGAAGATCGTCTACCAGTTGTTGGTAGCTGTGAGCATAACTGTCAACGATCACCAACTCATGGCTTGTCTCTTTCTCCGACATCTCCTGTTGCAAGCCATCTATGGCTGTCGGCGTATCGACACTATCTGCCGGTAAATCATTCGCAAACAATTGGTTGCTCGAGTTTGTACCCACGGATACGGCAAACGGTTTCTGCAGATCCAGATCCGTTGCCGAAGCATTGGGTTGAAGGGCATCAGAGCCGGAAGCATCCGAAGTTTGGCCGCTCTGTCCGGCTGGTGCTTCATGGACCTCGGACGTGGTTAACGATTCGGCGGTCAAACGAAGGGTTTGCTCATGGACGGTAAACGGCTCGGCCTCGATGGCATCCTGGAGAGAAGACTGGGTCGCCTGGAGGGCGCTGTCAGCAACCGCCCCTTCTCCGCTGCCGGAAAGAAGAATCCGGGGTTCCAGGGCTTCGAAATGGATACCGATGGAAAACGAGTCGGTATCCCTAGGTCCGATCGGTTTACCGGGTGATGCAGTTTTTGAATTCCGGCCTCCGGTACGGTGCAGGAAGTTGATCAGTTTCCCAGCGGTTGATTTTAGCCATCCAGACATATAAATTTTCCTAAACAGGCGATTCAAAGTAAGAGACTATAAAGGAATTAGCAAAGACCATACCAACCGCTAGTAAATTTCGGATAATGTATGAAATCAGGAGGTTGTATTATTTAAAGGCCTTCTGCCCCGAAGATTTTGACAAATATTGTCAGCTAGTGGACATTTTTGACACTCATTTCACTTCAAATTTGCATTTTCAGTACCTGGATGGGGGCTCCAAAAACATTTTCTTCAAAAACCTGTAATCGGCATCTTGAAAATTTCATAAACAGTTAAAATATTAGACTAATTTAGTACTTCTGAATGGTGATCGGGTGTATCTCGCTGGAGGTTGGGGCCGAAGATGTGCTAAGAACAGAAAGACTAGACATTTTTCATTAGAAAAAGGAAAAATATTTCAGCAGTTGCGAACACAGATTAGAATTTCCAGTTACGAAAAGGAGATGGGTGACCAGCCATGGGCGCAATCAAAGTGGCCATCATCGGTGTTGGAAATTGTGCCAGTTCCTTGATCCAGGGGATCCATTACTACCGAAGAGAAAAAGCGGAAGATGCCATCGGCCTGATGCATTGGGACATCGGTGGATACAAACCCTTCGACATCGAGGTGGTGGCGGCCTTCGATATCGATCGACGCAAGGTGGGGCTGGATGTCAGCAAAGCCATTTTCGCAAAGCCCAACTGCACCCACGTGTTTTGCCCGGATATCGCTCAATCTCTTGTCACCGTGCAAATGGGAAGACTTCTGGACAGTGTCTCCGATCACATGGGGGAGCACCCTGATGAGCACACCTTTTTGCTTTCAGATGCTCCGGAACCGACCAAAGAAGACATCGTAAATGCCTTAAAAGAATCGGCTGCGGAAATCATGATCAATTATCTTCCGGTGGGTTCTGAAGAAGCCACGCGGTTCTATGCCGATTGTTCCCTGGACGCAGGGGTCGCATTTGTAAACAATATCCCGGTGTTCATCGCCAGCGATCCGGTCTGGGCGAAACGCTTTGAAAGCAAAAATATCCCGATCATCGGCGACGACATCAAATCTCAGCTGGGTGCCACCATTACCCATCGTGTCCTGACCGATCTGTTCAGCAAACGGGGGGTCAAGCTGGAGCGAACCTACCAGTTGAATACCGGTGGAAATACCGATTTTTTGAATATGCTGAACCGTTCCCGCCTGGCCTCCAAAAAGAAATCGAAGACTGAGGCCGTTCAGGCCGTCGCCGGAGATCGCCTCGAAAGGGAAGACATTCACATCGGCCCGAGTGATTATGTGGCATGGCAGAAAGACAACAAAGTCGCGTTCATCCGGATGGAAGGAAAACTCTTTGGTGACGTACCCATGAACATCGAGCTGCGCCTGTCCGTAGAAGATTCGCCCAACTCGGCCGGAGTCGCCATTGACGCCATCCGCTGTGCTAAACTGGCGTTGGACCGAAGCCTCGGCGGCGTCCTCAATGGCCCTGCCGCCTATTTCTACAAAAGCCCGCCAAAACAATATAACGATGATGAAGCCTACCTGATGACTGAGAAATTCATTACGGGGGAATAGCCCTTGGCATACCGGAAAGCACCTTCACGTCCTTTGTATGAATCTTCTATAATTGAAACAAATTATCAAACCAGGGGTCGGTAAATGAGGCAGAATATTGAAGACCGGGAGAAATGGAGTTCAGGTACGGCACTCGATATCCGGCGCGCCGTTACGTCCTGTGCGGGATATATTGGTACTCCGGGATGGTCTTTAATGAAATCCGAAATCTTGCGCTCCTTTTCCAGCTTCAAGGGTTTGAAGGTGGTGGAACTCGGATGCGGGCTTGGAAAAATGTCATTGGTGTTTTCCTTGCTGGGCGCACGCCCCACATTGGTTGATTACAACCGGGATCAACTTCATTCGGCCGAAACATTTCATAATTTCTTCGGCTATAATCCGGAACTGATACATGGCAATATATTAAGTATCAAAGATAGCCTGAAAGAATCCTGCGACATATCCATGTCGTTTGGAACTGCAGAACACTTCTGGGGGGATGAGCGACAGGCGGTTTTCGACTCTCATGCGTCGGTCCTTAATAAGGGTGGACTAACCATGGTTTGGGTTCCGAACCGTTTGGGTGTTCTGTTTCATATTGGCCGCAATGTTAGGATGCTTTTAGGAAAACTTCCTGCCAGGGTGGATGAAACCCCTTTTACGAGAAGAGAACTAAAAATGCGGGCTAAGCAGGCCGGTTTAACAAACGTCCGAATTGTCGGGGCCGATCAGCTCAAGTACGATTTTCATCATTTTATTTTTAAATTACCCCACTTGTCTAAAAAGAGCTATGAGCCGCCCGTGCTGAGCCCGGATGTAATCCGGAAAGACCTCCTTCGCATGGCTCAAAGGAACAATTCGAGAATTTATCCAGCGGGAAATTATTTTTCATATCCGTTATTGCTGGTAGGCTATCGCAAATAGTCGATGACCGGTAACAAAGAGATGAATATGATCAAAGGATGCGCAACCAAAGAAAGCACTGCCGATTACACCGCCGGGCAAATACAGGTTTCATCTGACACCCTGGGGCTGACCGGTCTGACAACGAGCCAGGGCGGGTTTGGAGGATATCGGATCAGCATTGGAGTCGCCCACCATGAGACAGCTCTGAAGACCGCCGTTCGTTCAGGGATCAATCTCATCGACACCAGCGCCAACTATGCAGACGGCGGATCGGAGACCCTTGTGGGAAAGGTACTGGGGGACCTGATTACCCAAGGTGAGGTGAAGCGGGAACAGGTAATCGTTGTTTCCAAAGTGGGATATCTCCAGGGGCAGAATTTCGCTTTGAGCCAGGGGCGCAAAAAAGAAGGCCGGCCCTTTCCGAATCTGGTGGAGTACGGCAAGGGGCTGGAGCATTGCATTCACCATGAGTTCATCGGAGATCAGCTTACCCGCAGCCTGGATCGCCTCCAGTTGGAAACCCTGGACGGATATCTGCTCCACAATCCCGAGTACTATCTGGGTTGGGCGAAGAAAGCCGGAGTGCCCCTGGAAGAAGCCCGGGAAGAATATTACCGTCGAATCCGGGAAGCATTTGAGCATCTGGAAAGAGAGATCGAAAACGGGCGCATCCAATGGTACGGAATCAGCTCCAACACCTTCCCGGCTTCCGCCGATGATCCGGAATTCACCTGTCTGGAGACGATCTGGGAAATCGCCAAGGCCATTTCAACCGATCATCACTTCGCCATGGTTCAGATGCCGTTTAACCTGCTGGAGACAGGAGCAGTTCTTGAGGCCAACCAGCCGAGTGGGAAGAGCGTCCTTTCTTTCGCCGATGATAAAAATCTGGGAGTTCTCATTAACCGGCCACTGAATGCCTTTGGCGCAGGGCGTCTGCTGCGTCTTGCGGATCTGGAACAATCCGAGAGGATGGATACCAACGAAGTGATAAAAAAAATCCGCCAGATCGAAAAATCGGAAACCCGGCTCTGGAGAAAAATCCTTACCCCCCTGGACATCCCCGATGGATTGAAGGTCCGGGTCAAGCAGCAAATTGAGGTGGGCAGTTATCTGAAGCACTATTGGAAGAATTTTGGTTCCTACGAAAATTTCCGTGAATCGTGGAAGGGTATGTTCTGGCCACGGGTTCAGGGAGTGTTCGACTTTTTAGAACCCCATGCGGGAGAGAATGAGGATCTCGCCGAATGGACCACATCACACCAGAACGCCATGGACGAAGCATTTACGGCGGTGGGATCCATTTACGTAGAAGAAACCGCCCGCCAGCTCAATGAAATCCGTTACGCCGTCAACAGGGCCGATCCGGATTGGGGAAAAGAGGGATCCCTGAGCCAGAAGGCGATCCGGGCCCTTCGCTCTACCGCCGGAGTTTCCACCGTACTCGTCGGCATGCGAAGAGAAGCTTACGTGGAAGATGTTCTGGAAGAGCTGAAGCGTCCCGTAACTCAGAAAGACCGTCGAGGGAGCTGGGCCAAACTAAACCAGGAGTTAGAAAAAAACCAATACACCACCGTCTGATCGCCAGGAGCTTTTGTCTCAAGTGATTCAGCTTGGATTTTCACGAAAAGACGCCATTCATCGCCAAGACGCTTCGCTTAGCGATTCCCTGGATACTGCAAGGCCGGACTGTAGATGGTATTGAAGATAAAGTTACCGGCCTATGTACAAAAATAAGGAATGAGCCCATCATACCCCCTCCCTCTGACTCCCTCCCTCCAAGGGAGGGAGAAAATGCCTCCCCCTTGATGGGGGAGGATCGGTGGGGGTGATGGAATGGCCGATTTCAACATCCTTGAATTTGCTTATAGGTCCGAAAATTTCATGAAATCTTCTCTACACTATTCCACCTTTGTTATCCGCTCTTTGTAGTATCCCGGCTCTGTCTCCACCGACTTGTAGTATTCTTCGATCCAGATCCTGTTTTCGGTATCGGTTTCAAACTTCCAGTGGGTGCCGGTCCACGTTTTCTTAATTCCATTCGTCCACCTCCCCGGCACCAACACCCGCTCTGTTTTCGGAGGCACCCATTCATATGTGACCTCCCATTGCCCTTTGGGCTGGACGCCTTTAGATGGTGCAGCCTGATTCGAATAGGTGTCTGTATCCGAAATCCCCTCATTGGGGTCAGCTGATTTTCGATAATGGTAGGACGATCCAGAATGGATGGGATACCTCGAGTAATAGCCCCGAAAATGTCTGGTGCGATAAGGTCTGTATCCATAGTAAGAATAGCGATGCTTGCGGCGATGCAGGGGTTTTTTCCGGTGCCGGATCTGGGAGGTAGTTTTCTGTTTGTATTTAATATTCGAATGATGAGAGCGATGAAGTTTTTTCGGATGATGACGCTTCCCTGAATACCGAGACTTCAGGTGACGACCTGGAAGGCCTCGTGAATGATGACGCTTTGAGATATGCTTTTTTGCAGGTCCAGGCCCATGCTTGTTGTAATGGTAAGTGCGGTGAAACCGATGATGCCCCTTCCATGCAACGGCTTGCGGCACCCACACGAGAAGAGGGATAAAAAGCAAGAGGGCAGCGCCTGTTTTCCGGGTAATTATCATTGGAGCCCCTCCATTTCGATCTTGCCTGAGGACAGCGCCTATGAAGACAGTCGAGGAGGAAGGGGAAAGCTTACACTGCCAAATGTTATTTAAAACCGTATGACTGAAGAATCTCCCTTGTCCTCCCATAGGTTTGAAGAAGCAGCGGCCCGCAGATAAATTTTTTTTCCGGCGAACCGGCCAGGTCTCCGACGATATCCTTGCATCGGGTACTCGTGTACTTTCCTTCGATAGCTTCTTCAAACGAGTCCTTCAACTCCTGCAGCATGGGGAGTATGGCATCCGATGGTATTTCACTACCGGTTTTTTCCGTTGCATACCACGACAGGAGACATGCGGTCCCGGCCAAGATGCCGCACGTTTCATTCATAAATCCGCACCCGTCGCCCAGCCCGTACATGCTCCGGATCAAATCCGGATTCTCCTTACCCTCCTTATCGAGAGCCAATTTCATAAGGATCTGACTGCAGTTGTAGTCGTTTTCTGCCAATTCGATAGCACGTTTTACTAATTCCTCATCACGCTGCATTTTATGTTTGGCTGTCATTGACCCTCCTATATCAGCTTGAATCAAACAGGTGCCTGCGACCGATGGCGAAAGTTATCTCAGGGATCGGGGTGTTTCTTCCGTCTAACCCGACAATTTTTTCATTAGACAACTGGCTTTATCGCCTCTATATCCGCAGATGCCACGTATGCCTCCCCACCGCTTTCCGGAAACATTTCCCTGATCCATTCACCGCTTTTTGCCCGGATCCTGATGCGGACTTGTTCAAATCCCAAATCCTTCAGAATTGCCTTCAAGGTCTCCACGCTCTCGGCCCCGGCAACGCATCCGGTGATCAGAGCCGCCTGCTGCCGCATCGCTTCGGGCAGCGGCTGGAGCGCCACGATATCGGAAACGGCCAGTCTTCCTCCGGGACGCAGCACGCGATAGGCTTCTCCAAACACCTTCCGTTTCTCTGGAGACAGATTGATGACGCAGTTGGAGATGATGACGTCGACACTCCCGTCCGCCACCGGCAGGTTCTCGATCTCTCCGAGCCGGAATTCGACGTTTGAGGCATCCATTTTTTTGGTATTTTCTCTTGCCTTTGAAAGCATCTCCGGTGTCATGTCCACACCGATGACCCGACCATTTTCCCCCACGGCTTTTCCTGCGAGAAAGCAGTCAAATCCTCCCCCGCTTCCTAAATCCAGAACCGTCTCCCCGGGCTTTAGGCGACCGAGTGCCGTCGGGTTGCCACAGCCCAGCCCCAGATTGGCCCCTTCCACAACGCTGGAGAGTTCCTCCGAGGAGTAGCCGATGAGTTGACCGGCAGTATCCTTCTCCGGTGCCGCAGAGCCGCAACAGGGAGAACTGGACGCCGCACCACAGCCGCATCCAACGGATGATGCTATTTTTCCATATCGCTCTCTTACCATTCTCAAAACCTGATCGGTTGAAAGTTGATCCATGCCAGCCTCCTTTTATGTTTAGATAATTCGACATCTATCGAATTTTATGGATAAAAATATCAGGTCATCTTAAAAATCAAAAAATTCATGCAACGTTTCTACCATGTTCGGATCCACCCAGCAGGCGATTTTCTGGCCCTGCCGCTCCGTGCGGATCAGTCCCACCCGCCGGAGTTCCTTGATATGATGAGACACGGTGGATTTGGCAACACTCAGTTCATCACCGAGTTCACCGACATACGCCGAACTGTCGGTGTCGAAGTATCCCACAGTTCCCGGTTTGCAGCAGGAGGCCAGGCGGACAAATATCTTCAGCCTATTTTCGTTGGAAAGCGCCTTGAAAATTTCGGTAAGTTCATCAAGCTTTGTATTTGGAAAATTCGACATATATAAAACTATATGCGACCTTCGTCTATTTGTCAAGAGGGCATTCCCCCGATTCCGGGAGAAATGCCCCCTTATCTAACAGGCCCCCCTCTCTTCACCAGGGTTGGGATCTCCCCGGTATCACGATCCGATGTCTTCCTGCGATTCAGCGGGATTACTTCGTGAGCTCATCTGGTTTTGCATCAGAAAAAATTTTGGGGGACGTTGTTGACAAAGTTGACAAACTCTTTGGGGAGGAGTTCCGGGATCGCCTATTAAAGGGCTCTCCAACGCCTGACATTCTGCGGAATACCCGAATTTATAAAGGAATTTTAATCAAGCCCTCAAGTTGGTGGGGTCGGCTGAAGTGCCTTGGTCCTGTTGAATAGACAGTATTCACAGAATAGATCATCATGATAAGGGCAGGTGGATGCTGAAGGTACTCCCTTTGCCCCACTCACTTTCCACTGAGACACTCCCGCCGTGTGCCTTGACGATGTGTTTGACAATCGCCAGACCTAGACCGGTACCTCCCTGGTCGCGGCTGCGTGCTTTGTCCACCCGATAAAACCGCTCAAAAATTCTGGGAAGATGCTCTCTAGAAATACCGATCCCGTTATCCTGAATTCTGATGGATAGAGTCTGAGGCGACTCTTCCACCCTGGCGACAATTTTTCCGCCCTCTTCGCTGTATTTGATGGCATTGTCGATGAGGTTGATCAGTGCCTGCCCAAGCAGGGCTGCATTGATGGATGCCGTTACAGAATCGCGGCAGATCATTTCAATTATGATATTTTTCGCCTCGGCTTTTGCCTGGCATGCCTGGATGGATAATTCGAGGGCGCCTGGTATGGATCCTTCTGCAAACTGGATCTGGTCAGCCTCGTTTTCTTTCTCGATCCGGGAAAGTTCGAGAAGATCTTCGACAATTGCTTCCAGCCGTTTGGCATGGTGTTCTATGATCGAAATAAACCGGTCGGCTTCTGCCGGATGATCCTTGGCACCACTTTGAAGCGTTTCAACAAATCCGATAATGGCGGTCAGGGGTGTTTTAATTTCATGGGAGACATTTGCTACAAAATCCTTCCGCATTTTCTCCAGATGTCTTAACTGAGTAACGTCGTTCAAAACGAGGACGGTACCTATGCGTTCTTCCCGAGCGTTACGCATGGGCGTGGCATGAACATTCACGACCCGTCGATCCGCCTGGTGCAGTATTATATCTTCGGAAATCGTCATATCGCCATCCAGGGTCCGCTCCATATAATGCTGAAATTGGAGATTTCTAATGAGCTCGTGTATCCACTGCCCTTTGGACGCTTCCTCGAGTCCCTTCACAATACGGGTCGCTGCCCGATTGAAGCTGAGAATGTGCTCGTCCATATCAATAGCGATGACGCCTTCGGTCATGCTCGAAAGGATGGCCTCCATCTCGTTTCTCTGGTTGATCTCGGCTTCGATGCGATTTTCCAGCCGGGTGGCCATAACATTCATCGCGTGGGCAAGACCGGCGGTCTCCCGGGTGATGGGAACGGGCAGGCGATGGGCAAGGTTACCCTGCGCAAAGCGTTCGGCACCCTCTCGTAGTTTTTCGATGGGATGACTGATCCGGCGGGACACATAAAAACAAATCACCGAGGAGAGGACAGCGATGAGAAACCCGCCCAAAAGAATGCTGTTCTGAATGCTACTCAACTCTGCATCGATATCCGTGAGCGGAATGGATGTCCTGATGACTGCCCGGATTTGTCCGTCGATCCGAATAGGCATCGCCACATACATCATTCGCTTGTCCAGCGTCCGGCTATACCGTTGGGAGTTCCCGGTTTTACCGGAAAGGGCAATACGCACTTCCGGCCGATTCCTGTGGTTGTCCATGGTGTCCGGCGCTTCTTCGGAATCGCCAATTACCTTTCCATCCGGGAGAATTACCGTGACACGGGTGGGTACTGATGGACCGATCTTCCTGCAGATTCGATCAATGGCGGTTGTATCCAGAGGATCAAGGTACCGGTCGACCTGGGCCTCCAGAATGCGGCCTTGGATTGTCAGATCTGCAATGGTCCGTTCGACAAAATAGTCACTTAAAAAACTGAATGCATACCAGCTGACCGCTGCCAGCGAAATGAGGATGACTAGCAGGTATGTCGGGTAAAGCTGCCATATGAGGCGCAAGGTATTTCTCACGGTTTTTCCCTGAACCGGTACCCGACTCCCCGGACGGTTTCGATGTATTGACCGCACGGGCCGAGCTTTTTCCTCAATCCCACAATCTGAACGTCCACACTACGGTCCGTCACCGGGTACGAATCACCGTGAACGGCATCGACGATTTGGGCTCGGGTATAAACCCACCCCGGCCGCGCGGCAAGAAAGGAAAGAATTTGGAATTCAGTAAACGTCAGGTTGACGGGGCTTCCCTTTGCCGTCACAAGTCTTCTGCCCCGATGGATTTCGAGGTCATGGATGCGCAATGACGACGAAGAGCGATTTCCAGTTTCCCGCTTTCTCCGGAGTACCGCCCGGGCTCTGGCTAGAAGCACGCGGGGGGAAAAGGGTTTTGTGATGTAGTCGTCAGCGCCCAGTTCCAGACCGGTAACGATATCTGCTTCCTCACCTTTTGCCGTGAGCATGATTGTGGGGATATGTTCGGTGGTGGAATTCTCCCTCAATGCTTTCATCACTTCCAGACCGTCGATTCCCGGCAGCATGAGGTCGAGAAGGATTAGATCCGGCGACTCAGACCGGCATTTTTTCAGGGCTTCTTCACCTGATGCGGCAATTATCGTTTGATACCCTTCCCGGGTAAGATTGTAGGCAACAAGTTCGAGAATATCTTCTTCATCATCGACAATGAGAATTTTTTTTCCGGCCATATGACTACTCTAACTTTGATTCTAAACCGCTTCCGGAACGAGCCTGCTGCCCGGTGGGGCTTGCATTAGATTAGGGACTAAGGTTGGAAATAACCCTTAAAAGTTGCCATGCCGTACGATTTCACCCTCTATCATGTAGACAACCTCCTCGGCAATATTTGTTGCATGATCCGCCATCCGTTCAAGATGGCGTGAAATGAGCAGCAGATTGATGAGATATCCCACATGATCCGAATCTTTCCGAAGGACACCCTTGATGAGCCGGTAGGCATCGTTCTTTATTTCGTCTACCTCATCATCCAGGGTCAACACTTTGAGAGCGGCATCGATATCGAAGGTCACGAGGGCATCCAGGCTCATCTTCAGCATCGTCTCCGCTTTTTCGGCCATAACCGAGTAATCGAATATAATATCGGTTTTAACCTGCTTGGTGATGGTCTGTATCCGCTGAGCAACATTCACGGCCTGATCACCGATTCTTTCGAGATCATTATTAATTTTTATCACAGCCACGAGAAACCGGAGATCCACGGCGACCGGCTGATGCAACGCCATAATCTTGAGGCACTCTTCTTCGACTTCGACTTCCATCTCGTCGATTTCATAATCCAATTTAATGATCCTCGCTGCAATATCGGCATCGAAAGTCTCGATGGCCGCTCGGGTATCCCGAACCCGCTCTTCCACCATGGCACCCAAGGAAAGAATCATCCGCTTTATTTTTTCCAGTTCTCTTTGAAAATGCTTTGCCATTGATTCCCCCTTGGTGATTACCCGAAGCGGCCCGTGATGTAATCTTCTGTTAACTGGTGCATGGGACGGGTAAATACTTTATCGGTGGGACCGACCTCGATGAGATCGCCCAAATGGAAGTAGGCGGTCCGTTGAGAGACACGGGCGGCCTGCTGCATGGAGTGGGTTACGATCACAATAGTATAATGTTCGCGCAATTCCCTCATCAGATCCTCGATGACAGAAGTGGCAATGGGGTCCAGGGCGGAGCACGGCTCATCCATTAAAATAACTTCGGGGCTTACGGCAATGGTGCGTGCGATGCACAGGCGTTGCTGCTGCCCGCCGGACAGCCCGGTGCCTGGATGCTCCAATATGTCTTTTACTTCACCCCAAAGACCGGCTTTAATCAGAGATGTTTCTACGATTTCATCAAGTTCCGCCTTGTTTAGCGCTAGACCGTGAATTTTGGGACCGTAGGCAATGTTATCATAAATGGATTTGGGAAAAGGATTTGGTTTTTGAAAAACCATGCCGACCTGGGCCCGCAACGGCACCACATCGATGTGTTTGCCATAAATGTCGACACCGTCGAGTGCGATGTCGCCGGTTATCCGGCAGCCATCGATGGTATCATTCATCCGGTTCAAGCAGCGAAGGAATGTCGATTTCCCACATCCCGAGGGCCCGATCATGGCGATCACCTCGTTGCGACCAACATCCAGAGAGACGTTATGAATGGCCTGCTTGCTGCCGTAATAGACATTGACATCGCGGCAGGTCATGCGCGGATTGTCTACTAAGAGATCTCCGACCGTCTGGCGATTCTCGCGGCTGACCAGATCCGGCCGTTGCTGTTTTATGACTTCGGTCCGTGTACTGTTTTCCGATAGATTTCCCACAAAACCTGCCTCATTCATATCTCCGAGTGATATCATGACACTCCATTAAACGACCATTTCCATAATTAACCCATAAACGAGCACTTAGGAATTTAGGGTTAAATTATTGGTAAAGTAACATGGCCTTTCGGATTACCAATTATAATCAGCTCCTTCTGCCGATCATCGCGCCCACAAAAAAAGCAGACCGGATGCCCATCATCCGGTCTGCTACGGGATCTGTGTATTACTTGAGAGACATGAGAATTTGCAGATTCATAATATCGGCGCGAAATTTGGATCGCTCGGCGTCGGGCATGGGGATCATGCCTTTTTCGGCCAGGTATCCATCCTCACCCCAGGCCTTGTCGCTGGTGAACTCTTCCAGATATTCCTGAATTCCCGGAATAACACCGATGTGGGCTTTTTTCACATAAAAAAACAAGGGACGTGACACCGGGTACAGACCGTCGGCGATGGCATCAAAGGTCGGCTGTACGCCGTCCACAAAAGAACCTTGAATTTTATCCGTGTTCTGATCTAGAAAACTAAACCCGAAGATGCCGACGGAATTCGGATTGGCTTCCAGCTTTTGCACCAGGAGGTTATCGTTTTCACCGGCTTCAGTGTACGCGCCGTCCTCACGAATCGCGTGGGCAATCGCTTTGTATCGTTTCTTGTCTTTCTTCTTTATAGCCTTGATCCAGGCGAATTTCTTGGCGCCACCTTCCATGGCCAGTTCAACAAAAGCATCGCGGGTCCCGGAGGTCGGCGGTGGTCCGAGCACTTCGATGGTTCTGTCCGGCAATGCCGGATTCACATCCTGCCAGGTCCTGTATGGATTAGGGATCAGTTTTTCTCCGCCTTTGGGATCAGGAACATCCTTTGCCAGTGCCAGAAAGATATCCTTTCGGGTCAGCATCAGGGGGGCGGCTTTTTTTGAATTCGCAATCACAATGCCGTCATAACCGATTTTCACCTCAATGATTTCTTTGACACCGTTGGAAACGCAACGCTCATACTCCGACTTTTTAATCCGGCGGGACGCATTGGTAATGTCCGGGTGTTCGACACCGACACCGGCACAAAAAAGCTTCAAACCGCCGCCGGATCCGGTGGATTCAATTTTCGGTGTCTTAAAAGCGGTTGTCTTTCCAAACTGTTCCGCCACCACCGTAGCAAAGGGATATACCGTTGAAGAACCGACCACGCTAATGTAATTACGGGCTGATCCGGCAGCAGCCGTACCGAACGATGCAGCCAGAAATAGTGTAATCACCAATCCGATAGTTGCTTTTCTAATCACAATTTCCTCCTTCGAGAATGTTAAAAATTGAATCTGTCCATTTGAGCCGATGGGCAGAGATTATTCAGTGATCGTTAGATTCAGGTTAGAGAATAATTGGTTTTGTGTTTGGATGTTCATCCGTTACCAGCGCCTTTCAAACCGCCTGCGTAATATGACGGCAGCGGCATTCATGCTGATGAGAAAGGCCAACAACACCATGATAGCAGCGGATGTGCGTTCCACGAAGGCTCGCTCCGGGCTGTCGGCCCATAAAAAAATCTGCACCGGCAGGGCGGTGGCTGGATCGGTTACGCCGGCGGGGATATCGACTATAAATGCCACCATCCCGATCATCAACAATGGCGCAGTCTCCCCTAGAGCCCGTGCCATACCGATAATGGCACCCGTCAGCATGCCGGGCAGCGCCAGGGGCAACACGTGATGAGCCACCATTTGCATCTTGGAGGCGCCGACTCCCAGAGCCGCTTCACGAATTGAAGGCGGCACTGACGTTAAGGCCGAACGGCTGGCAATGATAATGATCGGCAAGGTCATAAGGGTCAAAACCAGGCCGCCAACCACAGGGGCTGATCGCGGCAATCCGAAAAAATTGAGGAACACGGCCAGACCCAGCAATCCAAAAACAATGGATGGTACGGCCGCCAGATTGTTAATGTTGACCTCAATCAGGTCCGTCCATCGATTTTTGGGCGCAAACTCCTCCAGATAAATCGCTGCGGCAACCCCAATGGGAAATGACAACATCAAGGTTACGGCCAGAGTCAAAAAAGAGCCAACCACCGCCCCCCAGATCCCGGCCAGCTCAGGTTCCCGTGAGTCGCCGGCCGTGAAAAACGTCTTGTTAAACCTCTTCTCGATGCGTCCTTGGTCAGCCAGTTGATCGATCCAGGCGAGCTGTAGGTCACTCAGGCGCCGCTCGGTCTCAGCTACTCCTGGATCGATGTGGCCTTTGAGAAGCATATCGACATCATCGTCCGCCGGAACCCAGATTTCCAGGGTTTCACCGACTAATTCGCGATGTTCCAGCACCATCTCCCGCAACTGAAACGAAGCCCCCGTGCTTACCATTCGATACAGTTTGCGCCTGTCCCCCCGCCCCTTGACCTCGGGAAACATGCTCCGTAAAGATTTTTTGACCAATCCCTGGTAGTTGGCCTTGGCCAGCGATCCCTGGCGCAAGACATCCGGGTCAAAGAATACCGTCAGCCGGATAAATGTTTGTTGCAATGCGCTGTACCCGTTGGCGCCGATACTGATAAACAGCAGCAACACAATGAGCAGACCGGCAACGATGGCCGACAGGCCATAAAATCGAAATCGGCGCTCGGCCCGGTAGCGCTTGGCGAGACCCCGGTTGACGACATCCAGTGTTCTTTCACGATGCTTGCTTGCAGGGGAGGGGATGATCGGTGAGTTATTCATACTGTTCCCGGTACCTTCGAACCACGTATAATGCGATGACGTTTAACAGCAATGTGACCGTAAACAACAACAATCCCAATGCGAAGGCAGCCAGGGTCTTGGGGCTGTCAAATTCCTGGTCTCCTACCAGAAGGGTAACGATCTGCACGGTTACCGTGGTCACCGTTTTCAATGGATTCACGGTCAGGTTGGCTGTCAGACCGGCAGCCATCACCACAATCATGGTCTCTCCGATGGCCCGCGAAACGGCTAACAGGACGCCGCCGACAATGCCGGGCAAGGCCGCCGGCAATACCACCTGCTTGATGGTTTCCGACTGGGTAGCTCCCAGGCTGTAGGCACCATCGCGCAAGGCCTGGGGCACGGCATTGATAAAGTCGTCGGAAAGGGAAGAGACAAAAGGGATAATCATGACCCCCATCACCAGACCCGCGGCCAGAGCACTTTCGGAAGAGACGCTCAGCCCCAGAATCGCGCCTGTATCGCGTATAAAGGGAGCTACGGTCAGGGCGGCAAAAAAACCGTAAACCACCGTTGGAATTCCTGCCAGAATTTCAATCAGAGGTTTAGCGACCGCGCGAAATCTCTGATTGGCATATTCCGACAGGTAAATGGCGGACATCAGACCTACCGGGACCGCTACGGCCATGGCAATTGCCGAGATAAGGGCGGTCCCCAGAAAAACCGGTACGGCGCCAAAAGCCCCGGAAGACCCGACCTGGTCCGCCCGAATGGCCATCTGGGGACTCCATTTAAGCCCAAAAAGGAAATCTATTACCGGTATCACATTGAAAAAGCGAATGGCTTCATACAATACCGACAGGACAATGCCGATGGTGGTGAAAATGGCGAGCAAGGAGCAGGCAACCAGCAGATATTTAATCATCCGCTCCACGCTGTTTCGGGCCCGCAGACCCGGTTTGATCCTCGCACGAACCACAACGATGCCGAGGGTTGCAAGGGAAATTACGGCAACCGCCAGGGCGGCATGACTGGTTGCCTGGAGTCTGAGGTAACGGTCGGCAGCCGTCTGCATCTCCGGGGTAATATCGCCGGAGACAATGTTACCGATCACCATATTTTTTATCTGGTTAATAAATAGGCTTAATTCAGCGCCCGACAGACTCTGGATATTTTCAGAAAGATCCGCAATCACGAGATGGGTGATGAGGCTGGACTCGAATGCCAGCCAGAAACCGAACAGGATCAGGGCCGGGACGCCGCACCAGATCGCCGTCAGAGCGCCGTAATAGGTGGGACGGGAATGCAGGTGTTTGATTTCGGAGGTACTCCCTGAAACGGCATATGCTCGCCGCACTCCAACATAATAGGCAACACTTGAAAGGAGGAGAAGGACGATCGGTAAGAAGGCGGGAGACATGGATTCTTATGTTCTTTGTATAGACAACTATCTTTCAGGTTTCGAATGATTAAGGACAAACGTTGGATCTAATTTAACGTACTCACGTTAATGAACTGTAATGATTGTGTTAGGATTTTGTTAGACTTTGGATGGGTCGCTGGTTGTTTCAGAAGTACCCCGGAAGGGATTTCGTCCACTGGCAGGTCGGTTTCGTGAAACCCCATTTAAAATTATTCTTAAAAATTTTAGCGATGTAATGATAGCCCTCTTTGCGGGCGACTTCGGCAAAAAAGGAATATCGGTTCCGGGCTTCAGATTCGCCTGTAAACGCGGTTTTGAGGTTTTCCATCGTCTTGCTCATTCCCCTTCTCCCCCTTTCGCGTTTGACGGTATAGTAAATTCGATCGTTTATACCGATATAAGCGAAGACTTCCAGGAAAAGCAATAAAACACAATAAATGCGATTAAACAAATGTCTCGAACAGGCTACAAATGCATTACAAAACGGTGTTTAAGCAGATGACCATGGGGAGAGGCGTCATTCGAAGTGGAATTTCCTGATATGTATATGATTTGACACAAAGACGAACCGTTCTTCACATCTGGCAGCCCTTGAACGTGTCATTGGCCTGTGGATATCTGGTTATTTATGAGTTAACTTGAAAATGAATTACAATCTATTGTATATTATCAAGAGCTTAGCCTGGGAAAAAACCCGGACCAAACTTTAAGTCAATTTCAATCTTTATCCACGTTAGTGATGCCATGCGTACTATCGAGGTCGACTTTGAAGTTTACAAAGCATTGATGCTCCGACGGAAATCGGAGGAGGTCTCCTTTAATGACGTGCTCAGGGAGCTGCTAAAGCTCGACACGTCTTCCACGTCCAAGGCCAAGGTGAAAATCGAGCGAACCGATAAGCCTTGGATATGTAGAGGCGTCAAGTTTCCCCATGGCACAGAATTTCGGAGCACCTACAACGGGATCGACTATACGGGTAAGGTGGACAACGGAGCTCTCGTTGTACAAGGTGAACGATTCGACTCCCCATCGGAGGCCGCGTTCTTCATTACCGGCGACGAGGTCGATGGGTGGTATTTCTGGGAGTGCAAACTTCCCGGAAAGAGTTCCTGGAAGGGGATCAACAGCCTCCGGTAAGCCCGAGGTCTCTCCCGGCAGCATCTTTCCCAATGACACCGTTCAACGGCCACGTCGGTCACTGCCTCCATCCCCAGGCGGATCTCTCGATCCCTGTATCCCGATTCCCGAAATTAATTTGTACTGCCGACTTGAAGACCATAACATTCGGCATCATCATAATGAAGTTACGGTCTTTGATTCCCCGGAGCCTCTCAACCAGGCCACTCATGTTTATTCCATAATACGATTCATTGAGCGACCGCTCTTCCACTCCTTACCCAGCTCACGTATGTAGCAAACCACGGATATCTGCCTCCGGATGGATCGAGATCCAGGACTCTGCAGAATCCGGTAGCACTGTCTGAAAAGATTGGACCTGGCCCATTGGCCAGGCAGTCACCAGCGGCGTCATTCGGCAAAAACAAAATAATGCGAGATTCCCGGCTCCTCAAAAGCTGGCAGCTCTCCACTATATTCAGAATAACTTGAAACGTAACACCGCGGCCGGGGAGTCTCTGACATTCATCATAAGGAGAAAATGCCATGCGATTCACTACCATACCGATCATGCTCATAATCGTGGCTTTGGTCCCCCTACCGGTTGTCGCAAAAATACATGATTCCCGGGCACTTTCCGCGGATCCCTTCACGGCGGAAGCGCCTATTGCACCGGCACTCAAGGGATTGGGAGACTACCACTTTCCAGTGACCACACGGAGCCCCGCCTCTCAGCAGTTCTTCGATCAGGGACTTCGTCTGACCTATGGCTTCAACCACTCCGAAGCGCTCCGTGCATTCAAAGAGGCGGTACGTCTCGATCCGCAAAATGCGATGGCCTACTGGGGCTGGGCCCTGGTTCTGGGCCCCAATCTCAATTTACCGATGCTTCCGGAGGTGGCAACCCAGGCCTATCAGGCCATTCAGTATGCGGTGGCGCTCAAAGATAAGGTGTCCAATCGAGAACGTGCCTACATCGACGCTTTGGCCAAACGATACACCGACGACCACGTCGCCGATCGAACGCCGTTTGACCTGGCGTACGCCCGCGCCATGGAGAAACTGGCAAAGCGTTATTCCGATGATCTCGATGCCGCGGCGCTCTACGCCGCGGCGCTGATGAATCTGAGCCCCTGGGACTACTGGAACCTGGACGGCAGCCCAAAGGGGGAGACCGAGAAGATCCTCGATACCCTACAAATGGTGGTCGATCGCAACCCCCGTCACGCCGGGGCGCTACACTATTACATCCACACAGTTGAAGCGCGCCATCCGGACCGGGGAGAACAACATGCCGACATGCTGGCCGGTCTCATGCCGGGGGCAGGGCATATGGTCCATATGCCATCGCATATCTACATGCGGCTCGGCCGTTTCACCGACTCCTACGAAGCGAATCGCAAAGCAGTCAAAGCGGATGAAGATTACATTACCCAGTGCCGAAGCCAGGGGATCTATCCGTTGAACTATTATCCCCACAACATCCATTTCATGGCCTGGTCGGCCATGCTTCAGGGGCGCCCCGAGGCAGCACTGCGGGCGGCCCGGAAGATCGTTGAGAAAGTGCCGCCCGAACTTTCGGCCGATAAAAACGTTTGGGCGCTCTACGAGACCTTTCTGTCACAGCCGATATTTGTGATGGTGCGTTTCGGAATGTGGAAGGAGATGCTCGCCGAGCCAAAACCGGACATCGCGTCGCAATTTATGACGGGAATCTGGCACTACGGCCGCGCTCTAGCCTACATTCATACCAATCAACTGGCAAAAGCGCGCCGGGAGCTTCGCCCCCTCACAGCGGCCCGGGAGGCGATGGAGACGGTCGAGCATTACATCGGCTTTGCGACCGCAGCAACACTGATGACAATCGCCGAAGAAATTGTAAAGGGAGAGTTGGCCTACGCGGAGGGCAACACTCTGGAAGGGTTGGCGCGTCTCGAGCGGGCGGTGAGGCTCGAAGACAGTCTTCGCTACAATGAACCGCCAGACTGGTACTTTCCGGTCCGGCATTTCCTTGGGGCCATGCTTATCGATGCCGGCCGGCCGAACGAGGCCGAAGTGGTGTATGCCGCTGATCTGCGCAAAAACAGGGATAACGGCTACTCGCTGTTCGGCCTGCACCAATCCCTGGAAAAACAGGGAAGGCGCGAAGACGGTCAGGCGGTCTCCAAACGCTTTAATCGCGCATGGGCAGATGCCACCCATCAGCTTACCTCATCGCGGTATTAACCCAAATAAGAGGAAAGGTTCATTCTCAGGCGCTTTATTCTCGCCTTTCACGTCGGCAAATAAAAAAGGCCGTCGGGTTTTCCGACGACCAATGGCTTCTTGTGGCGTCCCCAAGGGAACGTGTACAGTATCATAGTTACTTGAACAAATTTCTACTATCTTATAAAGGCTTGATTTCTTAAAGAGATACAGCCAAAACCCAACCTTATCCCCAAATCCATTCACCTGCCTGACCTCCTTATTTTTCCTGATCACCATCATTTATAATTTTTCATTGCCTGATAACTTCGATCCTTATCCACTTTTCCGATACAAAAAACCCCTTCATATACATTAATGTCTTTGTCCGATAGAAATCTTTAGGAAAAAATTGGAAAGGGAGGTTGAAAAATTGAAAAATCCGAAGGGCTAAGATTGTTGAGGGCTGCACAATAGAAAAGCGTTGACTGGAAGAACAAGCAGTGGGTATTTTGCTGACCTGCCTACCTGTTCGATGATACCATTATTCAACGCTTTGGTATTACTCATTTTGTTCAAGAAAGAGAAGGAGCATAATATATCCATATCCGGTTTTTTTAACTTTAAGACATTCTATCAACAGGCAGCCCAGATCCTCATGCACAATGGAAAGCATGTTCTCTATGCCGGCAACCCTAACCTTCCATGTCGATTTTTTTTATTTTTTTGTCACACTTCTTAAATATATGAGTCTAAATAGAAAAACACACTTTAACTGAAGGATTGATTAGATGGATTCAAATTTGGAACAATTCGTCAGGCGAGCAAAAAATGGGAATCTGCAGGCACTCGAAGAGGTTGTCTGTGGTATTCAAGAGAAAATTTACGGGTTGGCATTGCGGATGCTGGGTCACCAAGAAGATGCAGAAGATGAGACGCAGGAGATTCTAATCAAGGTGATAACTCATTTAAGTGACTTTCGTGAAGAAAGTGCTTTCAGTTCCTGGGTTTACAGAATCGCCTGTAATCATCTTCTGACTGTACGAAAAAAAAGGTACGAACGCATGGGTTTAACATTCGATCTTATAGAAGAATCGGTTTGTGCCGGGCTTGAAAATATGGAACCTCTGACTGTTTCAGGACCGGAGCGGGATGTCTTGTTGGAAGAAACCAGGGTCGGTTGTATGCAGGGAGCTCTTGTCTGTCTGAAGAGGGAAGTGCGAATAGCCGTTATTCTTGGTGAACAATATGGGGTGACCAGTAAAGAAGGTGCTTTTATATTGGATATCACCCCTGAACTGTTCCGCAAACGCCTTTCCCGGGGCAGAAAAAGTTTACAGAATTTCATGCAGAAAAACTGTGGTCTGGTCAATAAAAACAATGCCTGCAGGTGTCACAAACAAGCCGGAGGACGCTTGAAAAATGGCCTGATCGACATGACTTTTGTCAAAAAGGAAAATGCTTCAAAAGGCAGATCTGAAGCTTTGGCCCATTTGAAGGAATTGGCTGAAATCGACCGTACTGTAGCAATGTATCGCCATTATCCGGAATATCATACTCCGGAGTCGTTTACTCATATTATGAAAGATTTGATAAATTCAGGGAAATACAAAGTCCTTAGTGAATAACACCTCATGCATAGAAATCTGTTGAAGATATTTGAAAACAATAATTAAATAAGGAGGTTACATCATGAAAGTCTTAGTGACTTATTTCAGCCAGAGTGGAAACACAGAAAAAATAGCCAAAGCCATCTGTGAGGAAGCGGCACAGACCAATGAAGCCGAATTGAAAAAACTTGAAGATATTACCCCCGAAGGTGTTGCTGAATACGATGTCATTTTTATCGGCTCGCCGCTGCATGCCGGCAGCCTGGCAGCACCTGTAAAAGAATGTTTAGGCGTTCTCCATGCAAGTTCCGGCGGGTTTCATAACTCATATGGCCCCAGCCTATCCTGATCAGGACATGGAAACCTTTACAGAGCCCATAAAAGCGGCATGCAAAGAAAAAGGCATTGAATACAAGGGCTGCTTTGACTGCCAGGGTTTTTTGGCTGAAGCTATGCATGGCCCGGTGCAGAAGAAACTGAATATGGATGATGAACAGTGGGCAGGTATGGTTAAAGCGATGACCGGGCACCCCAACGAAGAAGATGTGGCAAACGCCAAAGCGTATGCAAAAGAAGTTTTGGGCTGATTTCAAGCCCAATGCAAATATGGAGAAATAGAAATGGCAAAACACAATTGTCAAAAACTGTAATTTAAGAGCACGGTACGACAAAAATCCAAGATCCATTATAGGTCGTTTGTGGAGGTGGCACATAAACTGGTGTCCCGGTTGGAAAAGGTACATCTCCTCATTGCCGGATGAAGATCGAGACAGGATTTCACGAACATACAATATGAAAAAATATCAAAATGGGGACGGGACCATCGAAGTCGAATTGCAGGAGCAGACTTCGAACCATCTTAAGTAATATATTAAAAAAATCGCAGAACCAAAATCAGAGGAGAATTAAGCAATGAAAGTATTGGGTATTTCTGGAAGCCCCAGAAAAGAAGGCACATCAGGGACTTACAAGCTTGTGAAAACAGTTGTGGAGAATACCGGGTGTGAGTATGAGATTGTCTCTTTAAGAGGGAAGCAGATTTCAGGCTGCATTGCCTGCCTCGGGTGTGCCAAGGATAATATATGCAAGGTAAAGGACGATTTAGAACCCCTGCGGGAAAAACTTGTGGAGGCAGACGCCCTTGTGATCGGAGGACCCAATTATTTCAACACCCTGAACGTCCTGACACACGCTTTTTTTGAGCGTTGGTTCCAGTTCCGGCATCAGGCAGGCAGGACCATGTGGGGAAAACTTGCCGTGGCCGTGGGCGTCGGCGGGACACAGGGAAACGCCCCTGCAGACCAGATTGAACAAATGTGCATGTATAATTTTATCGAAACCGTGGCCAAGGTCCAGGGCCAGGGAGCTGCCTCCTGTTATAGCTGCGGGTTCGGGGAAACCTGCGAGGTGGGGATACCAGTCATGCTCCACGGTCCAGGGGTAAAATTTACAGACGATATCATTCCGGACGTTGAAAAACAGACAGATGTGATGGCGGCTGCAGCAGATGCGGGAAAGCTGCTTGGACATCGCCTTGGTGATGGACATGACAGAGCAAAAGTGGCTAAGGAAGTCCAGGAAAAAATCATGGCCATGTTCGGCATGACCGTATAATCGTATAATACATTTGCCCGGCTGTTACCGGCAGGGCCGGGTACTCTTAGGGGCAAAAATAACTGATTGTGGGGTTCTGGTTTTCAGTACTTTTTTGTAGGAAACCAGAACCCCACAATCTGTCTATCATTGTGATGACAGAGCATCAATGCGGTTGGAGTTGACTGGCTATAATAGTGCTCTCCCCCATTTCAATAAAATTCAGGTATTCCGTTCCAAAACAGCCTTCACAGTGTTCGGTGAAATCGACATTCCTTGGTCCTTCAAAATCCGGCTAATTTTCTTTTTTCCATAATCCGGGTTTTCTTTGGATAATTCCAGAACCGCCTCTTCAACCGCATCGGCAATCCGATTTTTAAGGTTGGCAACTCGCCGGTATTTCGGAGCCAATGCTTCTGCCCCGCCATCCTCATAGGCCTTTTTGATTCGATAGTAAGTATCCCGGCTGACATTCATGTATGCGCAGGCGGCTGAAACAGTGTCGATTGTAGCAAGCTCCAAAAGCATCAGTTTTTCTTTGACGGTCAGTTTCATAGCGCCATATTAATCCACAAAAATCTGTCGGTAAAGGAAAAATGTCAGATATTATATTGACCCCTTAACTGATATTTTGTAGTCTGCAAAAAAATAAACGCCCAAAGGCGCCTGTCTCGTTTCTTCTCTATGTTGTAATTATTTGATTTTAAACTAAAATTTTATCAGAGTTAGTGTAGGGAGAATTTTGGGTAAAATAAAAGGGCAGCCGAAGCTGCCCTAAAATTTTCAAAGTGGCGTCCCCAAGGGGATTTGAACCCCTGTTGCCGGCGTGAAAGTCTGACGCTCTGCAGTCCAGAGCGTGCGCATATTGCAATAAATACAATAAATTCAGAGTTTGTCATGAAATTAAAGGTGCCTTTTTAGGTGCCTTTTTTTATTTTTGGACGGGTTTCTGAGGTCAAAAGGCACGGAGAAAGGCACGGGCCCATTTAGAGAAAGGATTTTGGCGTGAGTCGGTATCGCAAGGTATCCATTCATATTTGGAACGATCGAAAGTTCCGGGATTTATCGGATGACGGCAAGCTGATCTTTCTTTTTATTCTGACACACCCATCAATGACCTCCCTGGGGGCCATGCGAAGCACTCCCGAAGGGTTGGCAGCGGAAATCCACTGGACTTTTGAAAGGCTCTCGAAAGCCTTTCGAGAGGGTTTGTCGGAGAGCGGGAAAGGGTTACTAAAATACGATGAAAAAGCTACCTGTATCTTCCTCCCGAACTTCCTAAAGCACAATCCGCCCGAGAATCCAAATGTCGTAAAATCATGGGGCAAGGTCCTCGACCTTATTCCAGAATCCCCACTGAAATATGAAGCAATTTCAAAGGCTAAAAGCCTTTGCGATACCCTTTCAGAACCCTTTCAAAGGGCTTTCGAAAGCCTTTTGAAAGGGTTAGGGCACACCTTTCGAATACCCGAACCCTTACCCGAACCCTTACCCGATAACGACACAGATATAGACTCTTCTAAAGAAGAGTCCGGCCCGCCTCGTGGTCGGTCCGGTCGGTCGAATAATCATTTTTCCAATCACGCAGGCGAACATTTCAAGGCGATTAAGACGGCCTGCCAATCAATCACAGCCCTGCCGAAGAAGAATGGGGGGCGACCGTTCAATCCCTACCAATGGGTTCAGAAACAGATCAACGAGCAGAAACACCCTGGGGCCATTGCCCAGGTGTTGACCGATATATCCAAACCAAAAACCTGGGGCGGGATCAGAGACGGACCATGGGCATATGCCAACGCAATAATGAAATCAGTCAACCAGAACTGGAACGAGAAGGAAGCTATTGCGATCCATGAGAAATTCAAATCGATGTCCGTCAAGGAGTTGTCTGGCATCACCCATGGTGTGCTGAAATCCATATGAACGATACCGCCCGCAAACCCGCGTCATTACTGTGTCTTCGGAGGCCCGCCAACCGCGCGTTTGCGGGCGATGGATCCTTTGACGGGACCGAAAAGGTAGGGGTCATAACAGCGCCCATGGTCACTACTTGGGGAGAAAAAAGTGGGTGGAAAAATAGAATCCCATGAAAGGTCGACAAACCATGACTGATGCCCATCACAAAACCAATACTGCAAAGCACACGGCGGGTTTGGATCCTGAAGGATCGAGTTGTGATCTTTTTGGGATGCCGGAACCGGGTGTGGTCAGGCTGGCCGGCGGGCTCGGGACGTTTGTGCCAGATGATCTATTTGTCGATGCTGATATTCGTCTGGTGGAGTTCTTGGACCAGGAGAAATGCCGGCGCTGGGTGATCAGTCAGATTCACCGCGAGGGGCCGGCCTGTCCCTACTGCCGGGTGGTGATCGAAGGTGTCCGGCGGCTGTGGCGGTTTTGGACGGGGGAGCGGTTGACCTGCCGTGATTGCGGCCGGTTTTTTACGGCTACGACCGGGTCGTTTATCTCCGGGATTCAGATGAGTCCGCGGGAGCTGTTCCTGCTGGCACTGCTATTCAGTCTGGGGGTAACAGACACCCGGATCTCCGGGATCCTGGGGCGCAGCGTGGAGACCGTGCGGTTGTGGCGCCGGCGGTTTAAAGCGATTGAGGCGGCGGAATGATTAGTGAGAAACGGGTCCAGGATGTCCTCGAGCTCGCCGGCGAAGAAGAAAAAGTCCGGATCGGTTTGCTGTACCGGCAGTGGGAGAAGCGGCTGAAGGCCTGTGACCAGAAGTCGACGACCGAAAACATCAAGGCATGGAACCGGTCCGAAAAAGAACTTGCTGACTATCTGGACCAGGTGGAAGGCGACCGCAGCGACGACACGGCGACAGCGCCGGCAGCGGCATTTCAGAACCTGGCACGGGTACTGGATTACCTGAAGCACAACGGATGGAAGGTGTCGTCATCGACGATCTACAAGCACAAGGGCCAGGGGTTGATCCGGCCGGGTGTGGACGGAAAGTTCACCCTCGACATCGTTCGGAAATATGCCGCAGACAACCTCGAGAGACTCGACGGCTCCACGGTGAGGGAAGATGAAAATACCGACCGGAAACGGGAAGCAGAAATCCGGAAGATCGAGGCCCAGGCGGAACATTGGGAGAACAAAGCCAGGGTTGAATCCGGACTGTATGTGCCTCGGGAGAACTTTGAGCGGGAGCTGGCAGCCCGGGCGAAGGTGTTGAAGAACGATCACCTGATGTTCAACCGGGCCCAGGCCGCGGACATTGTATCACTGGTGGGCGGGGATCCGGAGAAGGTGCCGGACCTGATCCAGTTCATGAACGATGCGGCGCTTGATTTCTATCACCGGTATTCGGCGGATCCGGATCCGGGAGCATTGGAGTGATAGATGATTTTGAAACCAAAACAGTCACGAATCGAAAACGGGATGTGGTGGGATCGGGCGTGGTCCCTGGTGGAGGGCTGCACGCCGGTGTCCGAGGGTTGCGACAACTGCTGGTCGGCGGCTCAGACCTACATCCGGAGCCATCAGAAAAACCCGGAGGTCCGGGACCGGTATGCGGGGCTCAATGGCCCGGACCGGAAATTCAACGGGAAGATCAATCTGCAATACATGGACATCAGTAATCCGGTTTATACGCGGAAGCCGGCCGTGTGGAGTGTGTGGAACGATCTTTTTCACATAGACGTCCCTACCGATTTCATAATCACCGCGTTTTTTAAAATGGCGATTAGTCCGGATCACCTGTTTATTGTCTGCACCAAACGGGCCACCCGGATGATGGCGATCATGCCGAAGGTCTGGGAACGCCTGGAACGAATGTTCCCCGGCCGATCCGGACCGATAACGCCGCTGCCGAATGTGATCGGGATGGTTACAGCCGAGAACCAGAATTGGGCGGACTACCGGATTCCGAAGTTGATCAGGACACCATTTGCGACCCGTGCCGTATCCTACGAACCGGCGCTCGGGCCGCTGGACCTCGGAGGTTATCTTACTAAACCGCAATGGGGTGAGCCGGATAAAGACAATTTGCGGCCGTTCGAAATAGTTGGTCGAAACGATTTGATTCATTGGATCGTCGCCGGGGGCGAATCCGGCCACAACGCCAGGCCGGCGCATCTGGATTGGTTTCGATTGGTCCGGGATCAATGCGAGGCTGCAGGTGTCCCCTTTTTTTTCAAACAATGGGGGGAGTGGATGCCGCGGCTTCCAATTGGATCAGAGCCATGTCAATTCATTACCCAAAGCGGCGATATTTATTCTGAAATTGGTATTGATGCTTATGGGATAAAGGGTGCTTGTTGCATTATGAGGGTTGGCAAAAAAGCTGCTGGCCGTCTGCTCGACGGTGTGGAGCACAACGGGTGGCCTGGTGGGAGTTGAGAAGAAAACCTGCGGGTGGTGTAAACGGTTTAGGTTCAAGAAGCTCGAGCTGTACTGCCGGCGGCTGGGGCGGGTGATTACCCGGGAAGAATTCGAGAAGCCTTGTGGTGAGTTGGAAGATCGGTTTGAGTTGGATGTGAATACTATTTTCAAGCAACAATTGAAAAATTAGTTTTTGGAGGTTGCAATGACTGGATGTGCTCATGTGTGGAGAGAAACATTTCTTTTAAGACACTGCGCGATATGTGGAAAAGAGGAATCGGCGCGAGGGGAAATCGACCGACTCTCTGACCATTTAGACTTAATGGTCGATGAATTTAAAAGAATAATGGCGCTGACCCATCCTACTGCCTTGAGATCAAACAGTGAGATATACCAGCTTTGCGAGAGGGCAATCAAAAACACCAAACAAAAGGTTCCCGTTATTGAACAACGAGACAAGGCCAAAGCCGAGCTTGCCGCCCTCAAAGAGAAGTTCGAGGCCCGATACAACTATTCCAAAAAACTTGAAGGTCAGCGGGACAGCGCAAGGCAGAAGATCGAGCAGTTGCGGGGTTTGGCAGAAGATCTTGCAAACTATACAGACTGTTGGCCCTGGTATTGGTTGGTATGTGGAGAAAAAGACTATTGTTTTGGAGTAGTAGCGGCGTTCCCATTGAGAGGGGGCAGTCCCTTCCCGACGCCCGGGAGTAGGCTCGAATCAAACGAGGATGGCGAATGGATAGGTGAAAACGGAACAGCCATGCTTACTGAGAATTGGATAACTGTCATCGAGCAACAAAACGGCGACGCCATTTGTCGTTTTATAGCTAAAACACATGCCGAAATTATGAAACCACATCTTGAAGCCGCGCTGAAGGAGGTGGGGTGATGGAAGCCAATGTTATCGACAGCCCGAAGACACGCGGTAGGTGGTTTTGCTGTGAATGTGGTCGCCCAATAAATGAGGGATATGTCTACCGGGGGCGCTGTGTGGTTTGCGCTGAAAAATATCTGAACCCTGAAAAACCGCACCGCGATAACCGTTAGTAATATCTATGTATAAATATCGATTTTACAAAATCGACAACAAAATATTCCACAAATTATTCCATGCACGGAGGGAATCATTTAGCTACATCGTCTGCCATAATCTGGACTGATGCGGAGCGGGCGATCCGCAGGCGGCGGTTGGTGGAAGGACTCCAAAGGGGAGAGTTAAGATTTTGAAAATCTACATAGCGTCATCTTGGAAAAATCAACATGCAGTAGAAATGCTCACCTCCATGCTCCGCAAAAACGGTCATGAGGTTTTGTCTTTTGTCGAGAACAACCACGGTGAAGGGCATGGAGCAGAAAAGCCGATGGATTTTGAGGAATGGATACACACCGACCAGGCCGAAAGATCTTTCTCCTATGACACCGAAGGGGCTACGCGCTCCGACATAGTGGTTTATATCGGCCCAAGTGGAACCGATGCTTGGGCTGAAGTCGGGGCGGCTTGGGCCGCTGGACGATCCATTCTTGGGCTTTGGGCAAAGGGCGAGCCTGCGGGATTGATGCGTAAAATGATGACCGGGTGGTTTGATAACTTTCACGATCTACTGAGAACAGTAGATATGCTGCAAAGACAGCGACAAGCGGATTAACAAATTTTTAGAGAGGGACGCCTAAATGTTAGCAGAAAGGAAACATACCATGCACACTATAGAGGAGGCCAAAAAGTGGGTAGATGAACACCGTGATGAGTTGATCCAGAATCTACGCGAACACTCCGAAGTACCAGATTACCTAAAAGCACCTGGGGGCCGGTTTGAAGAAGTATGGTGCTCTGGATGCTGGATGAACGAAAAACTGCGGGAGACGGGGGCCACGGAAGACGAAGTCCACAATATTGGATTTGCCCACGGTCAGCGCAGTTTTTTCGGCAATCCCTACAGGTGGGCCGTCGCATACCTGAACGAATTTAAGCAGCGCGGCAATATTGCGGATCACCCGGGGGCAGAACTGGCTGATAAAATTAATTCGGAACACATACAGGTCAACGGCGATGTAATGGGCATTGCTGTGGAAGATCACTGCTAACGGTGGTGACGCCAAAAGCCCAGCCAGCCCTCTACCGAAAAAGGCATAACTTGAGCCCATCATCCACCATTGCCTGGACAGCGGCGGAGCGGGACGTGTTTCGGCGGAAGCCGCCGATGCTGGTGTCGGAATGGGCGCCCCGGGGGCGGCGGCTGGTGAAGGGGCCGCGGAAGGGCAGCATGTGGACCAACGAGTTTGCGCCGTATGCGGTGCGGGCCATGGATCTTTTCTGCGATCCGTGGGTGCGGATGATCGTTTTAAAGTGGGCGCCCCAGACCGTCAAGACTTCCGTGGCCCTGAACATGATGATGTATGCCGCGGACTACGATCCGGACGATCTGCTCTACATCATGCCCGACGAAAAGGTATCCAAGCGGATCAGCCGGCGGCAGATCGTGCCGACGCTGAAAGCCTCTCCGATCATCTCCCGGCTGCTCTCCCCGCGGCACGATGCGGTGACCGCCACCCACATCGAGCTGATCAACGGCATGGACATCGACCTGGCCTGGGCGTCGTCGGCCGCGGAGCTGGCATCCGAATCGTACCGCTACCTGTTCGGAGACGAGACCGGCAAGTGGCCGAAGCTGGCCGGCCGGGAGGGGGACCCCCTGGAGCTGGCCATGCTCCGGACCAACAGCTATCCGGACACCAAAAAGATAGTACTTTTTTCTTCTCCCAACGAAGAAGACGACGCCATCACCCGGGCGGAAAAAGAATGCGAGCAGCGCCTGGTCTACCTGGCGCAGTGCCCGGTCTGCGATCATCGGCAGCAGATGCGATTCAGAAACTACTCCTGGCCGGAAGACACGGACCGCCGGGCCATCAAGCGGCTGCGCCTGGCCCGGTACCAGTGCGAGGATTGCGGCATGGACTGGGACGATGCCATGCGAAACCGGGCCGTGGCCACTGGCGACTGGGCCCCGATCGCCGGCGAAGACATCGAGCGGCCCATGGCGGTGGCCCTTCATCTGCCGGCATACTACAGCCCGCTGGTGTCACTGTCCGACACTGCGGCCGCATATCTCAAAGGAAAAGAAGATTATCCGACGTCCACGAAAATTTTTAGAACCCAGCACAAGGCCCAGGAGTGGAAGGACACCATTGTAAAACCGGAGGAAACCAAAGTGCTGCGGGCCCGGTGCGACCTTTCCCCGCAGACCGTGCCGCCGGAGGCCGTGGCGCTTTCCTGCGGCATCGACGTGCAGAAATACTCCTGGTGGTTTCTGGTACGGGCCTGGGCCCGGGACTACACCAACTGGCTGGTCCACTACGGACAGCTCACCGACCGGGAAGATGTCAAGAGCCTGCTGTTCGAGGCCGCCTACCCAGTAGCGGATTCGGACCGGACGCTGCGGATCTGGCGCTGCGGTATGGACACCGGCGGCGGTAAAAAATACCAGGACATGTCTATGACAGAGGAAACCTACTGGTTCATCCGCGAGCTGGACCGCCTGCGGCAGGCCCGTGGCGGCGGGTGTCGCGTCTATGCCTGCCAGGGATCGAGCCGCACGCTGCCGGGAAGAAAAGTGGCGGCCCGGCCGACCATACTGGACAAGACCCCCAGCGGAAAGCCCATGCGCGGGGGGCTGGCCCTGCACACCATCGACACCGGCAAAGTTAAAGACATGGTGGTGTACCGGCTGGCGCAGGCGGCCGCCCAGGGAGCGTATGCCTCTTATCTGCACAGCGGCACCGGGCTGGACTACGCCCGGCAGATTTCCGCCGAAGAAAAACAGCGGGACCGGCGGGGTGTCGACCGCTGGGTGCAGGTCCGGAAGGACAATCACCTGCTGGATTGCGAGGGCCTGGCGCAGATCGTCGTGGATCCGGAATGGCCGGGCGGGGGGCTGAACCTGCTTCGAAATGGCAGTGGCGGGCAAAGGCGGCCTCGTGGGCGCCGGGTCTACAGCACAGGGGTGGCCGCATGAGTGGAGACAACGGCTATGGCAACGAAAACATTCTCGTCGGGACTGACGCTATTGGTCAATACATCGGCAAGTCAAAAAGGGTGGCCATCGAATTTATCGCCATGGGGATGCCAGCCCGGAAACTGAACGGCACCTGGTTCGCCCACAAGGAAAACATCGATGCCTGGTTTAAAAAAGTAACCCGCCATAAAAATACCGCCGATGTTGTCGAATAATTATTCGAGAATACCTTTTAATAGATGGTCTGGGTTGAATAGGTTATCAACAATTCAATTTCGCATATTTCAAATGTTTCTGATGGCTTGCTCAGTTATGAACAAAATTGACAAGGTGGAGAGCCAGACCTTGTCATTTAAATTCTTGAAATTATTAAAAAATTTAATTGACGGGCCGATGTGATTTTTATATTAGTATCCACGGGAGAGGTGCTTACATGGCCGAAATACTGTGTGATACAGAATTAGAAAAATTGCTTGATAATGTGATTGTTGACGGTGATGCAAGTTGCATTCGACCGAATTCATATGTGATCAGACTGGGCAAGGCCGGCGCATTTCTCAATAGCGGGCGTGAATTTAAACTCGGTACCAACAAAAAGGGGATTCGAATATGGCCAGGACATTCAGTTGCTCTTAGCGCTTATGAGACACTGGATTTCCGAAGAGATACGGTCCATCAGATTTTTCCAGGCTGCGATCTGCATGCATTTATCAGTCCAACAACTGATTTATCCAGGGAGGGAATCGTTGCTCCCACCACACAGGTCGATGCCGGCTACTATGGCACATTAAATTGGACGATTAACAACACTTCAAACAAAAGGCGTGAATATATCTACGGAGAGGATATCTTCAGAGTTACTATTTTCAAGCTGGAGGATGGTGAAACACCTGATCAAGTCTATGATGGCAACTATCAAAATCAAACAGGCTATGTTCCCTCAAAACGGAAAGGTCCGCCTGTTGGAATGCGAACAAGGGAGTGGGAAAACTCTCTCGAAGACGACAGCCCTGAAAAGTTGGTGGACAATCTAATCGAGTCTGGTTATCCATGGAGCATTTTGGGGAAGAAATTAATCACGATTGGAGACGAATTTAAGCAGGTGACCGAAGAGTATGATATGATAGGCAAATCTATTGATAATATTTCGAAAAAATATGAAACTGCGAATGAGAAAATTCCAGGAATTGTCAGAAAAGCATTTTCAGAGGAAGCATCAAACATACAAACAAAGTGGTTGTTGAATTCCGGCTCTCTTTTAATGGCCGTTGCAGGAATGGTCGTAACAATTTTGAGCAATGATAAAGCATTTCAGTTCCTTGAGGCACATGGTCCGATTGTTGGAATTCTTTTATTGCTTTTCGGAATAGGAGCCCTTGTTCTTATATCCATGAATAAGAAAAAATAAATTATCAAATCAAGTCCCACTCTCTCCATTTCAAACCCCTGTCAATAGCTAAATGAGTGCAGATAGTATCCCTCTGAGTGCAGATACGGTTTTGGCCAAAAACCCCATGTTATAGGTGCCTCATTATCTGAGGACCACAACATGGGGTTTTTTTATGGCCGGAATCACACTTGCCCAGGCAGAGGCTCAATTGGCCCTTTGGATTGCCGCCGACCAGGCCGTTAGCCTGAACCAGTCCTATGATGTCGACGGACGGGAAGTAACCCGGGCCGACGCCAAAACCATCCGGGAAAATATCGAGTTTTGGGACCGTCAGGTCAAACGGCTGTCCCGGGGCGGCATTCGGGTCCGCGGGGGGACGCCGGCATGAACATGAAAGAGACCGGCCGCCGCCATCCCGGCACCCTGCCGAACATCCGCCCCACCGTCATGGATCGCGTGGTGGAGTACTTCAGCCCGGTCCGGGGTGCTAGGCGCAGAAAGGCCCGCCTGTTTCTGGCGCTCACCGGCGGTTACACCGGCGGCAGCAAATCCCGCCGGAGCCTCAAGCGGTGGACTCCCCTGGGAAACGACGCGGACTCCGACATCCTGCCGGACCTCCCTGCCCTGCGCGAGCGCAGCCGCGACCTGTCCCGCAACAATCCCATTGCCACCGGCGCCATCGCCACCAAGGTGACCAATGTGGTCGGCTCCGGGTTTCGGCTCAAAAGCCAGGTAGACCGGGACTTTCTGGGCCTGGACGACGAGGCCGCCGATCACCTCGAATCCACCATCGAGCGAGAGTGGTCCCTGTTCTGGGACACCAGGGAGTGCGACGCGGCCCGCTCGCTCACCGGTTCGGAGAACACCCGCCTGGTCTACCGCCAGGCCAAGGAAAACGGGGACGTGTTCATCCTGCTGCCCCGGATCAAACGAAACGGCATCCCTTACGACCTACGCCTGCAGGTGGTCGAGGCGGACCGGGTCTGCAACAAGGACAACGAGCCGGACTCCGAGACCCTGGCCGGCGGGATCCGGCGCGATGACGCCGGCGCCCCGGTCGAGTATCACATCCTCAAGCAGCACCCCGGGAACGCCCGTTACCTCAAAAACGCCGAGTGGGACACGGTGGACGCCTACGGAGAAAAGACCGGCCTGCCGAACGTGATCCACCTCATGCGCACCCTGCGGCCGAACCAGAGCCGGGGCGTGCCGGACCTGGCCCCGGTAATAGAGCCACTAAAACAGTTGGGCCGCTACACCGACGCCGAATTGATGGCCACGGTCATATCCGGATTTTTTACCGTCTTTATCGAAACGGCCGACGGCGACACCGACCTGCAGCTCGACGATCTCTCCGATGAAACCGGCGCCGCCGCATCCGACAGCGATTATAAACTGGGCAACGGCGCCATCATCGGCCTGGCCCAGGGTGAGAAGATCAGCACCGCCAACCCCGGCCGACCCAACACCACGTTCGACCCCTTCTTTATCTCCATTGTCCGCCAGATCGGCGTGGCCCTGGAGCTGCCTTTCGAAATCCTGATCAAGCATTTTACCGCCTCATACAGCGCGGCCCGGGCAGCCATGGTCGAGGCCTGGAAGTATTTCACTTCCGAGCGGAAATGGCTGGTGGATGATTTCCTTAAGATCGTTTTCGAAGTCTGGATGTACGAGGCCGTGGCCAGCGGCCGGGTACCGGCCGCCGGGTATTTCAACGATCCGGCGGTGCGCCGGGCCTACCTGGGCGCGGAATGGATCGGTCCTGCCAAAGGGCATATCGATGAACAAAAAGAAATCGGCGCCGCAGAAAAGCGGGTGGGCATGGGCATCTCCACCCTGGCCGAGGAGACCGCCCAGCTTACCGGCGGCGACTGGGATAAGAAGCACCGTCGGCGGGTCAAGGAACAGCAGGCCCGTGTTGAAGGCGGTTTAACCGAACCCATCGGAGAAGAGGCGACCCCATGAAAACCTGGTACCGCATAGAGGCAAAGAAGAAAGACAAGACCGCCAAAATTTTGATTTACGAGCACATCGGGCGCAGCTGGGACGGCGAGGGTGTATCCGCCAAAGAGTTCGTAAAGGAACTGCAGGCACTGGATGTGGACACCATCGACCTGCACATCAACAGCCCTGGTGGCCACGTTTTCGAGGGCAACGCCATCTATAACGCCCTACGGGCCCACAGGGCCGCGGTCACCGTCCACGTCGACGGAGTGGCCGCGTCCATCGCCTCGGTCATCGCCATGGCCGGCGACACGGTCACCATGCCCGAAAACGCCATGATGATGATCCACGATCCATCCGGCATGGTGATCGGCACCGCCGAAGACATGCTCAAGATGGCCAAGGCCCTGGAAAAGGTCAAGGACACCCTTGTCATCGCCTACCGAACCAAATCCGGCCAGGAAGAAAAGAAGCTTTCCGACCTGATGACTGCCGAAACGTGGCTGTCCGCCGCCGAGGCCGCCGAACTAGGTCTGGCCGATGAGGTCACCGGGCCGGTAACCATCCAGAACAGTTTCGACCCGGCCTTGTTTGCCAATTACGGCAACACGCCGGACCACGTCATTGCGACTGCCGCCGGCCCAACCGGCGATAACCAGAACCCCATGGAGGATGAAGACATGGAAATCACAGTCGAGTTTCTAAACGAAAAGCACAAGGACGTCGTCGACGCCATCGCCGGCGAGGCCCGGCAGGCCGGCGCCGAGGCGGAGCGTCAACGGATTCAGGATGTCCTGGACCAGTCCATGCCGGGACACGAAGACCTGATCCAGAAGCTCGCGTTCGACGGCAAGACCACTGGCCCGGAAGCCGCGGTCCAGGTGCTCAAGGCCCAGAAGCAGATCGCGGCCAACGCGGCCGCGGCTTTAGACGACGACGCGATCGATCCGGTTCCCCCGGCCATCCCGCCGGAGCCGGGGACCCAGGCCGCCGCCGTGGCCGATGACGCCCCCATCGAGGAGCAGGCCAAGGCCGAGTGGGACAAGGACGCGGCCCTCCGCAAGGAGTTCGACGGCGACTACGACCAGTACCTAGCCTATCGCAAGGCCGTGGACGGCGGCGCCGTCAAGGTCCTCGGAAAAAAGAAATAATCTTTTTTGATCGTAGGGATGGGAGTGATCCCTGTCCTGACAATAAACCACCAAACGGAGGTAACGACCAATGACCACGTTAGCAAAAGATACCCCGAGAGACATGGAGGTCGGAGAGCGCAGCGAGTACGCTGTGATCGCGTCCGACATTATTTATGAAGGCGCGGCCGTGGGCCTGGTGACCGCGTCCGGCCATGCCCGGCCCCTCACGTCCGCGGACCGGTTCGTCGGCTTTGCCGAAGACCAGGCGGACAACTCCGACGGGGCGGCGGCGGCCATCAACGTGCGGGTGATCAAGAAGGGGGCCGTCAAGCTGGCGGTCACCGGCGCGGTGATCACGGACGTAGGCCAGCCGGTCTACGCCCAGGACGACAACGCCTTTTCGTTTATCAAGACCAGCGGTGTGTTCATCGGCTTTTTCCGGCGCTTCACCGCCTCCGGCTACGGCATCGTGGAGTTCGACGCCGGCGTCATGAAGGACCCCCACGACGGCCTCACCGCCGAAACCATCAGCGACAACAAGACCTTGGACGCCGAGGACGCCGGAAAAGTCTTCTTTGTGGACACCGACGCCAAGACCATCACCCTGCCGGCCCTGGGCGGCATCCAGGGGGTGAGGGTCGTCAATGCCGGCGCCTACGGGACCGTGGCGGTCACCGTGAGTCCCAACGCCAACGACATGATCGAGGGGCCGGACATCACGGCCGCCGACAACAAGGACCTGGTGAACACCAAGGCCACGGCCAACCGGGGCGACCGCATCGACCTGATGACCGGCGACGCCGCCGGCTGGGCGGTCACCAACATGATCGGCACCTGGGCCCGCGAGGCCTAATCTGCCGGCCGGATAAGATTTTAATTTTTAATTGGCCAGACATACGGAGGAGAAAAAATCATGGAAAAACTCACACAGCGTCAGATCATCGGGGAGTTCTACAAGACTCTCGAGCAGGACATCGGGGCGTCCTGGATTTCCCTGGTGTCCAACTACTTCGCATCCGATCAGGACTCCGAGGAGTACGCCTGGCTCGGCATGGCACCGGCCCTGCGCGAATGGATCGGCGGCCGCAACGCCAAGGGTTTCAGGGAAAACGACCTGAAGATCATCAACAAGCATTACGAGGCCACCATCGACATCCTGGTCAAGGACCTTCGGCGGGACAAGTCCGGCCAGGCCCTGGTCCGTATCCGGGAGATGGCCCGCCGTGCCAACGCCCATTGGGCCAGCCTGCTTTCCGTCCTCATCGCCGCCGGCGAGTCCACGGTCTGCTATGACGGGCAGTACTTTTTCGACACGGACCACTCCGAGGGAGACTCCGGCACCCAGGACAACGACATCACCGTGGACATCAGCGCCATGCTGTCCACCAAGTCCGGGTCCATCACCGTGCCGTCCACCGAGGATATGCGATGGGCGATCTACAAGGGCATCGAGGCCATCCTGGGGTTCAAGGACGACCAGGGCGAACCGATGAACGAGAACGCCACCGGCTTTCTGGCCATGGTGCCGATGACGTTTCTCAATTCGGCCCTCAACGCCGTGGCCCCGCCCGAGCGGTCCAGCGCCAACGCCGCCTCGGCCCTGACGCGGCTGCAGGAGGATTTCACGATCGGCGTGGTGGCCAACCCCCGGTTCACCTGGACCGACCGGTTTCCCATCTTTCGGACCGATTCGGAAATCAAATCCCTGATCCGGCAGGAGGAAACCCAGGTGCAGCTCAAGGTCAAGGGCGAGGGGTCCGAGTACGAGTTCGACAACGACGCCCACCAGTACGGGATCGATACCTGGCGCAACGTGGGGTTCGGCTACTGGCAGCACTCTTGCCTGGTCACCCTGGTCTAAACGGCCGCCGACACAGGTTAATGAATTAACCCCGTAAGGGCGGGGCTTGTCCCCGCCTCGCCGAAACGGAGGAAATCATGCTTCAGTGTGTATTTACCAAAGCCGTGGAGCTCGCTGCCGGCCGGATCGGCCTGACCAAGGACCAGGCCGCCGTACGGTCCGCAAAGCTCCAGCCGATCGAAAAGGGCGTTTACGAGATCCTGGGCGTCATCCAGTTCAAGGCGGGCGAGGCCATCGGGCTGGAAGACGTCCCCAAAAGCCTGCGGTCGTTTCTCGATGACGAATCCGAGCAGCGCCTGGCGGACATCGAGCGGCGTCAAGTAGAGGCAGAGGCCCGGGCCCGGCTCGAAGCGGAAGCCAAGGCAGAGGCTGAAAAACCAGCCAGCAAAAAAGTCAAAAAATAAGGCCCGGCGCCCATGACGACCTTCAGTGAGCAGATGGCCACCGACCTGGCGGCCCTGTACGACACCGACGAATTCGCATCCTCGGCCGTCCACGCCACCGTCGCCGGCGTCGAGACATCGGTGACGGTTATCCTCTTCGAGGGTAGCGGCCCGGTCCAGGACGGGGCCGACGCATACGGCGTCAACGCCCAGCTCCGGGTCCGCGTGTCGGAGCTGGTCACGGTGGCCGCCGGCGAAACCTTCACCATCGGCAGCGATACCTGGGAAGTGGTCGGCGCCGAAAAGTCCGTCGACGGCCTGGAATGGCTGGCCGATATCAGCAAGAGGAGCTGACCCGTGCCCATGCCAAAACCCGCCATTACCGTGGACCCCGCCGTCTGGCTGGTCATCGGCGCGGGCGTGGCCATGGGGTTCGGCATTTTGAAGGATATCGTGGTCGACTACCTGAAGCAGCGGCGGGCACCGACGGCGGCACCGGCCCAGGGCGGCAACCACGGCAACGGCGTGCCCCGGGCCAGAAATGGTTACATGACCCTGGCCGACATCACCGCCCACTGCGAAAAACAGCATTTGAATTATCAGCAGATAATGGAAACCGGGTTCAAATCGATCGTCGAGCAGGTTAACCGCCGGCTGAACCGGGGCGACCAGCAGTTTTCGGAAATCAGCTCACAGCTCAAAACCCATGCCGGCGCCCTCAAGCAGGTGGCCGGGGCCGTAAAGGCTATCGAACGGAAACTCCGGCCGCCCGAGCCGGATATCAACCAGGACTGAACACCATGCGCACCCGCGACCTGTCCGACATAAAGCGCGTTATCATCCACTGCAGCGACAGCAGTTTCGGCGATCTGCCCACGATCGACGCCTGGCACCGGGACCCGAACTATCCGGGCGGGCCCTTCTCCATGGTGGGCTATCACTATGTCATCACCAACGGCGTCCTGATCAAGGACGGCAACTACGACAAGGCGTGGGACGGCGTCATCCAGTCCGGCCGGCAGCTCACCCGGGTGGGCGCCCACTGCAGGGGCCACAACCACGACAGCGTCGGGGTCTGCCTGATCGGCGAGCACCATTTTACGGCCAAACAGCTCTACGACGCCCTGCCGTCGGTATTGCTCAACTTCACCCTGCACATGGGCCTGACCGATGCCGATATCTTCGCCCACTACCAGCTGGACGGCTCAAAGACCTGCCCCAACATCGACATCGACCTGATCCGGCTGCAGGTCATCCAGCGCAAACGCCAGGCCACAGGAGGCCTCTGACCATGCCCGAAGGATTTTTCAAAAAAGTTTTAGGCGTCGTTAAGGCTGTCGCCCCCATGGTGGCCGGCGTCGTGCTGCCCGGATCCGGGTCCCTGGTCCAGACACTGATGCGCCAGGTCACCGGCGACGGTCCGGACACCGACATCGAGGCGGTGGCCGAAAAGATCATGGCCGACCCGGAAAAGCTGGTCGAACTGAAACGGATCGCCGCCGACCGGGAAATCCGCCTGGCCGAGATCGCCGCCGACCGCGAGGTCAACCTGGAACAGACCCACACCGATCGCATCGAGGCGGTCAACGTGACCATGCAGGCCGAGGCCGCCGGCGGCCACCCCTGGTCCGGCGCCTGGCGGCCGTTCTGGGGATTTGCCAGCGCGGTGGCATTTTTTTGTATCGTGGGCGGCATCATCGCCATGGGCGTGTACGCCATCAAGAAAAGCGACGCGGCCCTGTTGGGCCACATCCCGGCCCTGGTCATGGCCGTGTCAACCTTGTTTGCCATCCCCGGCGCCATACTGGGAGTGGCCTCCTGGCACCGGGGCCAGATGCAGCGGGCCGCGGCCGGAGACCAGCGCCAGGGGATTTTAACCACGGCATTAAGCGCTATCACCGGGAAATAGATTTATGCTCGACATCCATTTCGACGAACGCGGCGAGCTGGCCATCGACAACCTGGAGGACCTGTACAAGGCGTTTCCGAAGTACGCCAAGCGGGCCGGGGCCAGCGCCCTGTCGTCCGAAGGGTTCCGGCTGAACAACGAGATCCAGCGGCACATGCGCCACGGGTTTTATCTGCTGGGCTGGCCGCCGCTGCACCCGGGCACCGGTGTCATCCGACGGCACCGGAAGGCTATCCGGCGCAGGGCCGCCGGCGGAAGTGGCGCCAAGAACTGGAAATCGGTATGGCGAGGCAAAAAGGGCCGGCGCCGGCGCGGGAGGTCCTACTGGTACGAGTCCAGGGCGACCCGCAGCCGCACCGGCGGCGGCGTGGCCACCGCCCCCATGCTCAAGCTGGCCGGAGCGGCCCGCTACAAGGTGGACAAAGACTTTCAGCAGCTCAATGTCGGGTTTCTGCCGGACATGCGCTCCGGCAGCTTCAAGATGATCCGGCTGATCGAAAAACAGGCCCGCGGCTACACCACCACGGTCACCGAGGATATGCGGAAAATGTTTTTTGCCATGGGGGTCCCGCTGAAAAAATCGACCACCACCCTGAAAACCCCCAGGCGGCCGGTCATTTCCACCGTGTTTCGCCAGGAGCGGGGCAACATCCACAAGAACCTGGTCAAAAAGTTCAAATCCGCGGTCCTGCGCTACAGTCTGCAGGGCGCTGCCAGCATGAAAAGGGCTGCCTGACATGAGCGAAGCCACCATCCGGGCACAGATCAAAACCACCCTGGAATCCGTCACCGGTATCGGCCGGGTCTACGACTACCGGCGCACGTCCCGGTCGGTGGCCAAGCTGCTGCAGCTCATGCGCCCGGACGGCGAAACCGACGTCAACGGCTGGTCCATCTACCGGGACCGCTGCCTGACCGACCGGGATAGCAACCTGACCCTGCTGCGCCACCACCGGTTCCGGATATCCGGCTTGTATCAGCTGAGCGACGCAGACGCATCGGAAAAGACCGTCCAGGCCCTGTGTGACACCATCTTCACCGATTTTTTGAGCGACCAGACCCTGGGCGGCACCTGTTTGAATTCCGAGCCGCTGCAGGTCGACAGCATCGATGCCGACGATGTCGAGGGCACCTCGTATCATGTCATCGAAATGTCGATCGTGTGCCATGAGCGGGTCACCGAGACCCCGTAAACCCGGCCGCCGGCCGGCAACACGAGCAACCCAAATCTTTTTAACGAGGACAGACCCATGCTGAAAAACCGCTGTCAGATCGCCTGCGAGATCGAGGCCACCGAGGGCACCGCCGAAACCCTGGTCGCCGCCGACGTGTTCCTGGCGTTCAACCCCAGTTTCGAGCCGGTCATCGAGCCCCACGAGCGGGAGGCCAAGGCGTCCAGCCTTTCGCCGTTTCCGAGCGTGTTCGGCGCCCGGTCGGCTAAAATGTCCTTTGACGCCGAGCTGGTGGGCGACGCATCGGCCGGCCAGTCCATTCATTTTGTCGATGCCCTGCGGGCCTGCGGTTTCGCCGAAACCATCGTCGGCGGCACGTCGGCCACCTACCTGCCGGCATCGTCGTCCGTGCCGTCGGTCACCCTGGCCATGTACCTGGACGGCAAGATCTACAAAATGTGGGGCGCCCGCGGGACGGTCCGCCTGGAACTGGTCAAGGGCCAGGCCGGCATTTTCCATTTCGAGTTCACCGGCGCCGACTGGTCCGAGTCCGACGGGTCCCTGCTTTCCGGCGTGTCACTCCATGCCACCCTTCCGCCGGCGTTCCAGGGCGCCCAGCTGACCATCGACAGTTACAGCGCCCTGGTCGACCGTGTCGAGATCGACATTGCAAACACCGTCGCCCTTCGTCCGGACGCCAATGCGTCCAGCGGCCACAAGTCGGCGGTGATCACAGCCCGGCGGCCGACCCTGTCCTTTGACCCGGAAAACGTCCTGGTGGCCACCGAGGACTTTCTGGGCAACTGGCGGTCCGGATCACAGATGGCCTTTACCACCACCATCGGCAGCGCCACCGGCAACACCATCGCCGTGACGGCGCCAAAGGTCCAATATCAGGACGTGAAACTCGCTGAGCGGGAGGGCATATCGACCCTGGAAATCGAGTCCCTGCTGTGCCGGTCGTCCGGCGACGACGAGGTTCAGGTTCAGATCACCTAACCGGATCGGACGAAGCAATGGTCTGTCCGCCGCCATACGACCCGGAAGAAATTCTCCGGCGGACAGACGTTAGCATAGAGGTTTTCGAACGCATCGTCCGGGCCACGGCCAAGGCCTACGGCCTGGACATCACCATCAACCCGCTGGATTTCGGCGACCACGTTGACTGTCAGCAGTACATCATCGACGAGGTCGTCCGCCAGCTCGAAAGGAAAGGGCCAACAGAATGTTAGTTTTCGACAGAGAAAACCCGGTCGCGGTCGCCTGGTGCGAGTATGCGCCCGGTGTCCGCGTGAAAATCAACCCCATTAACCGGGACGATTTCCGGAGGCTCCGGGAAGAGGCAACCCGGTCAAAAGGGTTTCGGCAGCAGCAGGTCGACAGCGCCCAGCTGGACGCCGGGCTGTATCAGCACATCGTTGCCGGATGGGAGGGGATTGTCGACCCGGACGGCGAGCCGATCCCCTGCACCGCCGAAAATATCCCGGTGGTCATGTCCGCGTTCATTGCCCTGGCCGACTGGGTGGCCGACCAGGCCCTGGCCCTGGCCGAAACCCAGGCCGAGAAAAAGGGGCGGAAGTTAAAAAACTCCAACGGTTCGCCCGATGGCACATCACCCGGCCCCGCGGAATAAAAACCTGCGCGGCCTGCAAGGTGATACGGGCGCTCAAACCGGCCCTTGTGCCCGTATCGTGCGAACAGTGCAAACCTGAAGAGCTCTGGCCGGAGAACGTCGACCCATGGGACCTGTTTGTCCGGTTTCCGTCCATGATCCTCCGGGACCCGGCCACCGGCCGCTGCCGGGTCGATTATACCGCCGCCCGGGTGCTGGCCTCAGACGCCGGCATCATTGACCGGCTCCAGTTCTACGAGGAACTGGAAGCCATTGCCGAGGGATTGAACCATGTCCGACAGCAAAATCCAGATCGTGATTGACACCAAGACCGGGCAGGCCAACGTGGTGGCCCTGGGCCAGAAATTCGGCGACCTCAAGCAAGAGGGCAACAAGTCGTTCGCCGTTGTCAACAAGGGCGCCGAGGCCCTGCGCAAGGCCCTGGGGCTGGACATCAAGCTGTCCGAAAAACTGGAAGGGCGCTTCGACCGCTTGAGCCGCATGTCCAACCGCGTGCGCGACGGCATCGGCGGCATCGTCGCCAAAACCAAGCTGTGGGTGCCGGCCATTGCCGCCGCCGGCGTGGCCCTGGCCGGCTGGAAATTAAAGCAGCTGATCACCGATGCGGCCCAGGTGGCCAGTCAGTTCGACAACATGAAACTTTCCCTGGACACCGTCACCCGGGGCGAGGGTGCCGAGTGGTTTGCCAAGCTGAACGAGTGGGCCATGAAGATGCCCATCAATACCCAAAGGGCCATCCAGACGTTTATCCAGATGCGGGCCATGGGGCTGAAGCCGTCCATCAAGGACATGACCACCTTGGTGGACACCGTGTCGGCCCTGGGCGATCCCGAGGCCCTGGGCGGCATCAGTCGCGCCCTGGGACAGATCGTCACCAAGGGCAGGGTGCAGTCCGAGGAGCTGCTGCAGCTCGCCGAACGGGGCATCCCGGTCTATGAAATCCTGAGAGAAAAGATGAGCCTGACCAGCGAAGAGCTGGCCAACATCGGAAAACTGGGCCTGGATGCCAAGGAGGTCGTGTCCGCCATACTGGAGGGCCTGGACGAGCGGTTCGGCGGCCAGTCCAGCAAAATCCAGAATCAGTTTTCGGGCCTGATCGAGTCGCTCAAATCCTACTGGACCGACTTTCAGCGGATGGTCATGGAGGCCGGGGTGATGGCGTTTATCGAAGAACGGCTTCGGGCCCTGGTGGATTGGGTGGAGGACATGCGCGAGTCGGGCCAGCTCCAGGAGTGGGCCAGTGGTATCGGTGAGGCGTTCGAGAACATGTTCAACCTGATCGAAGACGTAACACCGGCCGTCAGGATGTTCGGTCTTCTGGTGCTGGATGTGCTCAAGGGCATCGCCGAGGTGGCCCGGTGGACGGTGACTGCCATCAAAAGCATCGGCGAAGCCATTTCCCGGGTGACCCGGCCGGTCATGGAGTTCTTCAGCCTGCTGGACGGTGCCCCGGCGAAGGTCGAGATACCGTTTATGGCCAGCGGATCCACCACGCGACCGTTTACCGAAAAGATGGACGAATTGACCGGCCGCTTTGACCAATTCGCCATGCACCTCCAGGGCGGCCAGGCCGCCCCGGACATCTATATCCCCACGCCGGCGGCGCCCATGGGCGTTGCGGCCCCTGTCGTCGCCGGCAGCAGCACCACCACCAACACCCGGACATTTAACGCCGGCGGAATCAACATCCATGTTTCCGGCGACGCTGCAGGCACCGACTGGCGCCAGGTCGTCCGCGACCAGATCGTCCCTGAACTAAAAGCCGCAGGAGTGATTTAGATGGCCGCGATTAAATTTACCAAAGGTGTCGACACCTTCACCTTCCAGACCGGGCGCTGTTTTCCAATGCCGTCAGACCCCCAGGAAGTCAACATCGCCACCGACTACAGCGAGGGCGGCCAGCTGTACGCCTATAACAAGGGCATTACCGAGCAGCTTTTCACTTTGAAATTCGAGAACATCGGCCAGACCGACCACGACAATCTGGCCGACTGGATCATCAATACATGTGTCGGACCGCTGAATACCTTCACGTTTACCGACGAAAACTCCACCGACCACACGGTCCGCTGCATGGACAAGAAAAACCCCCTGGTGGAAGTAGCCAACGGCGTTTTTTCCGGCACGGTCACCCTGCGAAAAGAAATCTAAACGGCTAACCGGGTAACAACGGATGCGATCTTTTAACGCCAACTTTGTCACCGAGAAAAACAAGCGGAGCCCGGACGGGCCCACGCCGGTCAACCTGGTGTCGTTCGACTTTACCACCCCGGTCTATCTGTCCGACCGCACTGTCACACCATCCGGCGGCAGCGCCCACAGCGGCCTGGTCAAGGGATGGTCCTTTGTGGACACATCGGTTGCAGAGTCGGCTGGCGCCGGCATCGACGACACCATCGAGGTCGTCGACATCGACATTGTAATCATCAACAGCGAAACCACCCGGTTTTCGGACAACTTCACCGCCGCCGACCCGCCCGAAAACGTGGACGTGGAACTTTCCTACTGGATGGGCGGGACCCTGTATTCCGAACGCGAGGTGTTTTTCAAGGGCCGTGTCCACGGCCAGCCGGAATATGACGAGAGCGACTGCCGCCTGCGGCTGCGCGGCATTTTCGAAAAATACAACAAGCTTATCGGGGAAGACTTGATCATATCGGCAGACGACTACGCGTCGGCGGATCCGGACGACATCGGCAAGATGCGGAATATCTGTATCGGCACACTGCCGAAGGTGCCCTGCCGGTCCCTGGTCGCCGGCGTGATCGATACCTTAAAGGCCGACATCACCGACAGCGCCACCAGCTTTTATGTGTCTTTGGCTGGCAAGGCCAATTTCCCGTCCGGGACGGTCACCAGCCAGATTGACAGTGAAAAAATCCAGGGCACCTACACGCCGTCCACCGGCCAGTTTACCAGCTGCACCCGCGGATATAATTCAACCACCGCTGCCGCCCACGACAAAGGCGCCAAGGTCGCCGAGATCCTGACCGAATATGTCCAGGAAGTGGCCGGCCACCCGGTGGACGCCATCGCCGCGGTCTATGTCGAGGATCCGGCCACCAAGGTCGCCACGCTGGTCGACCCGTCCGACTACACCGCCTATACCGGCCAGACCGGCGATGAAAAAACGGGCTATGAAGGCACCGCCGTTGTGGCCATTTCGGCCCTGCCGCAGATCGTCCGCCAGGTCAACATCGCCGCCAACGACACCATCGCCGTCAACGATACCATCGGCGTATCCACCGGCAGCCACACCCACACGGTCGACACGCAAATCCATGTCTGGCGGTTCGATTCCTATTCAGAAACCGGCGGCATCGATATTGCCAACCCGCAGAACTGCATCGACGGCGACCTGTCGTCCGAGACCAAGTTTACCAATAACTATTCGACCTGTTACCTGACCCTGTCCAAAGGGTTTTATGAGGAACCCGGCGGCAGCGTTTCACATATCAGGCTTTGCATGAGGGTTAACGGCGGCAATGCGGCCCGAATGACGTGGGGCGGCCGGACGCTGTCGGCGACCACGACGGGCACACATAAATCGTCATGGTACAGTGACACATCGTCCTGGTCGACCATCAATTCCCGGACAGCGTTAGTCTACCGGTACAGCGGCGGGACGGATCTATATATCGGTGAAGCCTGGATCGAAATTAAGTATGCCCCGACGGTCCAGTCCGGCCCGGCCACCGGCGTCGCCAAAACCGGGTCCGCCAGCAAGTCCGGCACCGTGACCCTGACCGGCAACAGCGTAGCCGACACCGTTATCGGCGGCCGCATCCTGGCCGATGTCGACGGCGCCATCGACGACGGGTCCGGATCCTACACCGGCACCCCGTCGGCCCTGGTCGAGCGGCCCGACCATGTCTTCAAATACCTTTGGAATTCGATTTTAGGCGCCAGCCTTTCCGACCTGACCATCCAGGCCGCGGCATCCACCTATTATTCGACCAACAGTTTTAAGTTTGCCGTCCTGGTCAATGCGCCCGTTCAGGCCGACGCACGATTGACCACGCTGGCCCTGCAGTGCCGAAGCCGCTTTTTTGTATCGCCGGCCGGGACAGCAACCCTGTTATTGCGCGACACCGGCCAGACCAGCGGCCACAGCATCGCCAAAAACGAGATCCGGCAAAACAGTTTTAAGATGCGCCGCAGCCAGACCGACAACCTGGTCAACCTGTTTAACATCCGCTTTGAAAAGGACCTGACCCGCGACACCAACGACCCCGGCAACTACCTGTCCAGCAAGCCGTTTTCCGACACCACGTCTATCACCCGCTACGGCCAACGGGAGTGGCGAGGCGACCCGTCGGTGTTCTGCTTCGACGCCGTCCGGGACAGCGCCATGGCCGTCGATGTCGGCAACTTTTTAAAAACCTTTTTGTCCGTTGTCCGCAAAATACCGTTGTTTCAGGTGTTTCTGGACAATTGCGAAATCGAGCCCGGCGACATTATCGACGTCACCCACGACCTGGACAGCCTGACCAATTTTGTGTGCGAGGTCCTGCGGGTCCAGTACGTGTTTGGATCCGCACAGCGCGAGGTCCTGGACCGTTTGGAAATCGAGGCCGTCGAAAATTAACCCAACACCCGGAGGCCGAAACCATGCGAGGCATCCCCGACACCATCGCCACCGCCGAAGACATCCGAAATATCGCCTTTGACCTGCCCCCGGCAGATTCGGAAACATTTTTGGCCGGCGTGACCCCCGACGACCTGGCCCGCTGCGGCATGACCCAAACGGATTTTGTGGCGCTAAAGGCCCAGGTGGGCGACATCAAGTTCAAGGAAAAGGCCGCGGCCGACAAGCGCCTTGCCGTCGACCTGGCCATCGCCGAAGCCGAAACGCAGTTGGCCCAGGCCGAAGCCGATTTCAAAACCGCCGAGGCCGCCGCCATCGAGGCATCCGAAACCTACAAAAAGGCGGTCGCCCAGGGTGAAAAAAACGTGATCGAAAAGCAGCGCCTGGTCGAAGCAAACCAGCGGATCCAGGACCAGGCCGAGCAGATCCAGGCCGAGGCCGAGCAGCTGCACACCCAGGCCGAACGCTTATTGGACGAAACGGTCACCCTGGAAATCCGGGCCGAAGCCGAACGCGACCGCCTGTTGGGGACCCTGGCCGACACGGCCGGCATCGACAGGCAGATCGAGGAAACCGCCGCCGAAGTGGTCGCGGCCCAGTGCGATTTTGACAAGCAGCAGCAGGCCGCCGGCGACGCCGCCAGGCGCATCGGCGATACCACGGTCGAACTGGGCCGGCTGCGGCAGCAGCGGGTCGATCTATAAATGTTATCCGATTATTAAGCGGAGATTAGACCAATGGGAAATTCGATTTTATTTAACACCGCCGGATCCATCGCCCTGGCCATCAATTACGAACTGCAGGGCCCCTACACCGCGAAATTTCTAACCAAAGAGGCGGCCAAAACCATCCGGGTCAACAAGGAAGTCTTTATCCGGGTGGACGACGCGGTGGTCTGTATACAGGGTGTCCTGCAGCCCAATTCTGCTATTTTCGGTTTTTTTGCCGTTCGGATTCTGATTCGTCCGGCCGTTCTATGAAAAATTATGCAAGCGGCGATGGAGTTGTGGTCAAAAATTCAAGCTCC
>Ga0209780_1000037_pt1 | contig 67430 bp, 55 predicted proteins | sample WorMetexBAHAMAS2_FD_187384 | JGI IMG/M metagenome (GOLD analysis project Ga0209780, IMG submission 187384) | Marine gutless worms symbiont microbial communities from Max Planck institute for Marine Microbiology, Germany - Inanidrilus exumae... | ecosystem: Host-associated > Annelida > Digestive...
AGGGCCAATTGCTTTCGGTCTTGGCCGTATCGGAATGCCATATCGTTCTCCTTGATTTTACAACCTATATATCACCTATCGATACGGTTATTCAGTAGTAATTGGTACATAATTATGACACAGTCTGTTTGCCGAAATCCTGTTTTATGTGCTGCTCTTGATTGCCATCTGCCTGTCCGCCTCCTTTCTTTTGCGGGCGGCCGATCATATGAAACCTGCGAAAAGCCTGATCGTCTTTTTACTCGGCGTCCCCCTGATCGCGCTTCACGTCATCGTCTTGTCGACCTATTCGATACCCATCAATCTGGTGGTCGCATCCATTCTGGAGGACCGGCATCAGATTGTATCCGCCAAAACAATTTATGCGAAGGCCATTCCCTATATCCAGCATGACAACCTTCTCGCCTCGCTGCACCACCGGCAAGGCGTTTTGCATGTGTTAAACCAGGACCATGACTCCGCCACCGCCAGTTTCAAGAAGGTACTGACCGATTACTCCGAACACTATGGCGTCTTCAGCAAAGCCCGACGATACATGGACGCTATCGAGAAAAACCGATCCAACCAGAACCTCGGAAGTAAAATTCTGGTTGTCCATCATCAGACCTTTGAACAAGCGGCATCCTGCTTTCCCAACTCCCTGTCGGTCATTCTGAATTTTTACGAGAAACAGCCGATCAGCACACGCAAGCTGAGCTATGCGATCAAGGAAAGTTTTTCTTCAGGAACGTTTATCTGGAAAGCGGAGTCTTTTCTGGACAAAAACGGTTACGAGCTGCTCACCACTTACTGGCAGGACAAGGACACATTGATTCGTCTGTTGGATGCCGGTTATCCTGTTCTTGTTTATATTCCCGGGCATGTTTACACGGTTTACGGATATGACTCCCGGATGGAAATGTTTTTTACATACGATACCGCCGAATCGAATCGATGGAGCGACAAGCCCTTCTGGAGTCTGCAGCGAGACTGGATGGTGAGCAGCTTCTTAATGAGTGTTGTGATACCCAAAGAGGAGAGAGAACGTTTGATTACGCTGTTCCCGCAGTTCGAACGTTACAGCGACTCTTTCCAGTTGTGGCAGAAAGCCCACATCAGCGATTATTACGAAAGTAGAGGGAACTATTGGAAAGATTACCACCGCTACCATCTTTCCGAATCCTTCGGTATTGACCGGCTGAAGATGAACGAGCCCTATTTCATTCATGAAGATTTTTCCCCGATCCTGTGGAGCGCAGAGGATTGGCAAACTGAAGTATTGCCCGTATTGGATCAGCCCTGGGCGCTGGAATGGTCCATTGTGAAAAACTATATTCTCTATCTCCTCCACAGCAGACAGGCCGACTCGGCCCTACACGTCATTGAGCGATATGAATCCCATTTGACGGCGGAGCAGCAGTATCATTTTCACGAACTTCTCGAATTGAAGCTGGCTGCCGCTGTCTACGCCAAAGACCCCAAACTCATACTCTCCGTATCCGACAAGCTGATCGGAATCGCAAACAACATGCCATCCGCGTCATATTGGGGGCACTATTATAAAGCACGACATCTCATGACCACCGGTGATCCGGAAGGTGCCTCTGAAATTCTGTTGTCCGCCCTAAAAAATCTCCGTCTGGGTGTTTATCCACGCTCTTCCTGTTTTAGGAACATTGTTGACGCCTTGAACGAGATCCATCTGATGAACCCATCACTTATCACACCCGAAAATTTGCGCCTGATGGAGGTGGCACGGATCGATCTTGCTTCGGGGTGACCCTCACCCGTGGCGAGCCTTTCAACGCAAGCAGTTCCAGGGCTACCCGGGCTATAGCCCGGTTCTTTTCTTCACGGCCCATTATTTTTGGCAACATCTGATGGTCCTTGAAATATGGTGAGAGCAGTCGGTTGTGATACCGCGTAGGAATAGATTTAATGCCAATCGTATCTAAATCCCCTCCATTGTAAAATATTATAGGTCTTGATACTAAATCCGCTGTAGACAAACTCCGGAATGAACGCGAGGTGTAGGGGTGTTTATCCCACGGTATTCAAATAAGCAGGAGGTTATAATGACATCTGCCCAATCACGATTCATGGAATTATGCGTCCTCATGATCAGTCTGGTGATTCTTGGATCGATCGGAATGGCGAAACCGGTATCGGCAGCCGTGGATGACTCTGAAGATGTCATCGTGGTGCTCACTGAGGAACTGAAACTTACCCCGGAGCAGGCCCAGAAACTGGGTCCGGAAATCCATACATTTGTCACGACCCTGGACCAGCTTAAGGCTGACCAGGAAAAGGAGGGGGCCGACCCGAAAGCGTTGGTCACCGGGGCAAAAAAGGCCCAGGAAGACTATCTCAGGGCAGTGAAACAGATTCTTACCCGCGAACAGTTCGATCAGTACAATGCCCTGAAGGAAAAAGCGCTAAAAAGCATGTTCAGGGATCTGGCAGAAATCAAGCTGATGGATCTTCAGCCCAAAGTGGGCTTTTCGGATGAGCAGCTTGGGCAACTGGCACCGCTAATGGGCAATTCCCTGTATCAGGTGATCTCCCTAGCTTGGGAGCACGCCGGGAGACGCTTGCGACTACCGCAGAAGATCAGACTTGCCAAGAAATTGAAACACATCCAGAAAGATACCAACAACGCAGTTTCGAAAGTGCTTACCCCCGAACAGGTCAAAAGGTGGGATGCTATTAAAGAGAAAGCCAGGCAACAGAAAAAATAAGAAAATTCCGGCGGCAGCGGTACAAACGTTTGGTGATTCTCGTTTTCTACTGCTTCACTGACAGGTTGCGAGAGAAGTAGACGCAACGAAGAAATTGAATGGACGCCATTCGTAACATCGCACAGCGATGTTACTCGCCGATAATCTTCACCAGCACCCGCTTTCGCCGCCGTCCATCAAACTCGCCGTAGAAGATCTGCTCCCAGGTACCGAAGTCGAGTCTGCCCTCGGTAATCGCCACCACCACCTCACGCCCCATAATCTGGCGTTTCATGTGGGCATCGGCATTGTCTTCCCCCACGTTGTGGCGATACTGGTTGACCGGTTCGTGGGGCGCCAGCTTTTCCAGCCAGATGTCGTAATCGTGATGCAGGCCGGATTCATCGTCATTGATGAAGACAGAGGCGGTGATATGCATGGCGTTGACCAGGACGAGTCCTTCTGTGATTCCGCTGTCCCTGAGACAGGCCTCGACCTGGGGTGTAATATTGATCAATGCCCGTCGCGTGGGCACATCGAACCAGAGTTCTTTACGATAGGATTTCATATTTTTCCCCGATACCGTTAAAGTTTAGGTTCTCTATTAACTAAAGATGGAAATCATGCATCGATGATCTTGGACCCTCTTCTCCAATGGAATTGGACAAGAATCTTCTATTTTAGCCTTGCTCCCAACGCCCGGGCTTCTTCCAGGTAACCACCGGCTTCGCACTCCATGAACATATCGATCGCCGCGATGATGGATTCTCAGGCCATTTCGGACTTTCCCTGGGAATGGTACAGCTGGCTCAGGCCCATATGCGCCTGGCCGAGAATCCCTTTTGCCCCCATGGAGTTGGCCACCTGAATGGCTCTCTGGTAATGGGCTTCGGCCTGATGGGAGGCACTTGCCGAGGTCTTGATCAGAAAGCCGAAACTGCGAACGATGGTGGAGATGGACGCACGGGCTTTTGCCTGGGTCATCCCCAGGAAAATATCCCCGAGGATCAACTCCGAGAATCCGTAGCGGAGGCGGGCATCGTTTTCAAGCCATACCAGTTGCAATTGTTGTATCTGTTCGATCCCCTCCTTGATGTGCCCCTCGGCTACGGCAACCACCGCCAGGTAGACTTGAGCTGGGCTACCCAGCACTTCGCAGCCGTGGTGCCGGGAAAAATCCGCGACGTCCATCAGCAGCGGCTTGGCGGCGTCGTACTGTCCCACGGATACATGGCTCAAACCGAGAAACAGTCTGGGAAGCTCTGTGTACAATGGATCGGCAGAGGCCTCCACCGCCTGGAGGTTACTACGAATGGCTTCTTCCCGATTGCCCTCCGACAAAAAGCCCCAGCCCCTGACCAAATGGCCCAAAGTGATACCTCGGATACTTGCGGATGCTTCGCCGTACGCCTGAAGGGCCAGACCGGCGTCATGAATTTTGCGGCTCATGCCCCGGGCCCAGTTGATGAATCCGAATGCATCCTGTGATTGATGGTAGGGCCGATGATCCGTATAAAAATGGTCTGCCAGATCCATGGCCAGTTCAGCGTGGGCTTGGGCTTCGTCGAACATTCCCAATTCAACGCAGACCCATGGAAGCCATGAAGCGGCATAACCCCTCAATCGTTTGCTGCCGATGTCTTTGGCGATGCTCAGAGCCCGCTGCAATAATCTGTAGGATTCTCTTAATTTTTCACGGCCCCATTTGGCGATGCCGAGCCCGACCAGAAACAAACCGCGCATTTCTCTGTCCGCAAGTGATTCTGCCAAATCCAAATATTCTTCCAGAAGATTTTCAAGCTCCTGAAATCGGCCGCGGTAGTGGAAGACCGGCACCCACTTGTTTAGCAACTCGATGAGCAGGGTGTCTTCGGTTGTGGACCGATTGGGAAGGCCGACCAGTAAATTGAGTGCCTCCATGTAATGCAAGTGAGACGCTTCGACGGCATGCTGCTTGAGACTCTTCTGTCCGGCCTGTGCCAGGTAGTCCACGGCCTTATGCAGAGAGCGACCCTTTTTAAAATGAAACGCCAGTGTTTCGAAAAACGCTTCCCGCTCGTCTGGATGCAGGTTTTCGATCTCGCGACCGATCCGCTCATGGATTTCCTGCCGCTCGGTTTTGAGTAGTCCCGAATACACAATGTCGCGGGTCAACGTATGTTTGAACTCATACCGCAATTCCAGGTCATCCGATGCGACCCGGATCAAATCCAGGCCTTCCAGTTCGTCAAGGCTTGACTTTAAAAGATTTCGGTGCAGGGTGATCCTTTCCAAAACGTCGAATCCGAAGGAGCGTCCAATCACCGATGCTTCCTGAAGGATGTGTTTCATTTCAGGACGGAGGCGGTCCAGCCGTGCAGAGATGACACCGTTGATGGTGCGCGAAATTTCTGATTTTCGGATCGGTGTCGCCAGATTCCAGGAGCCTCTCGATTGGTGCAGCATCTCGGATTCGATCAAGGAGTTGGTCACTTCCTCTAGATAGAACGGATTGCCTCCGATATGTTCTTCAATAAACGTCACCAGTCCAGAAGGCACTTGATCCGAGCGGAGTATGGAACTCACCATTTGTTGCGTGTCCGGTGGGGACAGGTCATTCAAGCGGATTTCCTGGTGGGGGATGTGACGCCCTCCCATGAGATGATCGCGGATCGGGCCAAAGGGCGGGCGGTATGCAATCAGGAACAACGCCGGGGAATCGAATTTCGAGATCATGTATTGAAGCAGTTCCATGCTCGATGTATCCGCCCACTGGAGATCTTCAAAACAGATGACCGTCGGTTGTTTTTGGGCGACCGCTTCGCAGAATGTTCGAATGGCATCCTGGAATCCGGATTTCCATTGGTCCGGATTGACCCCTTCGGATTCCCCACCTTCCAGAAATAGATCGACCATGTACCGTGTGATTTCGTCACTCTCGATATATTTCGCAATTCCGGCTTCCACTTTGCTACGTATGGTCTCCGGCGTGTCGCCTTCAAGGATTTGAAAATAGCGCTGGAGAAGATCAATGACCGGAAAATAGCTGATGTTCCGCGCATAGGCATAGGCATAACCTTCACACCAGTGGATGAGATCCAGATTCAGAGCTGTTTTGAATTCATCGATAAGACGGCTCTTGCCGGTCCCCGCATTGCCGCAGACAGAGAGGATACCCCCTTTACCCTGTCGAAGGTCAGCGGCGGCGGCCAGCAGTCGATCCAGTTGGGCCTGCCTTCCAACGAACTCGGCTTGCATCCTGGATGCCGTATCTGTGGAAACGGATTGTTTCTTCCACGCGAGGAATTTGTAAACCGGTATCGGGTTGATTTTCCCGGTAACGTGACAGGATTCGAGAAATTCAAAGCTGAACAGGCCAACGGTTTGCTGGTATGTTTCCTGGCCCACAAGGATGTCCCCAGGCTGGGCCACGCTTTGCAGTTGTCTGGCCAAATCGATGGCATCGCCGATACGTCCATTTGCCAGCGGGTCGCCGTTTTGATCATCGGTGTCCATAAATCCGGTGTGTATGCCTGTTTTTAGGACTAGATCTTCTCCGATGCGCTGTCGGATGTGATTCCCCAGACTCTCCACGATGTCATGAATTTCCCTGGCGGCCTGAACCGCTCGGACGGCATCGTCATCGTGGGAAACCGGCGTTCCAAAGACCGCCACGATTTCATCCCCGAAAAACCGCTCCACGGTCCCTGAGTATTTTTGTACCACTCTGGTGCCTTCGGCAAAGATCCGTCCCATAAATGCTTTGACGTCTTCAGGATCGACGGATTCCGTCAAGGCGGCGTATCCTGGTAGCGTTGAAAATAGAATACTGGCGTATGTCCGGTCCCTCTCGACACCGCCGAGCGGCGGCTCTTCATAGTGGATGGTTTCGAGGCTGGAACCGCACTGGCCGCAAAATCGGAACGTCTCCGGGTTGTCGAATAAACACTGCGGGCATTTCATGGTGTGAGTGCCTTTTTTAAATTATCGCCGGTAAGCGGCTCGACAAACGGAGGAGCGGCAGCGCAATACCAATGGCGGTGTGGTCATTTTTCATAGCGACTATGGGGTCTTGTGTCAATTTCCAGGTTTTTCCCAGCCCACTAAAAAAAAAGATTGACAGAATCCGACAATCTTGACTAAAAAGATCGGAAAGTTTACCTACCTAAAGAATCAAGAAACATCCCGATTGTTAAAGTCAAGAAAGGGATCATGTTTAGACCCCACAAGAGAGATCAATACGCCCTCCGAGCGATTTTCGAACTGGCCAAACGAAAAGGCACCGGTCCAACGAAAATTTCTAAGATTGCCAGCGCCCAGCGAATCCCGGTGCGCTTTCTGGAAGTGATTCTGAGCCAACTCAAGGGGAGCGGTCTGGTTGCCTCGAAACGGGGCTTTTATGGCGGCTACGCCCTGGTGCGAGATCCCGAGGAGATCACGGTCGGAGACATCTTCCGATTCATGCGGGGAGAGAAGAACGATGTTCTGTGTGTCGCCGGTGATTCGGATGCACACTGCCCCTTTTACGGAAATTGTGCCCTGGCCCCTTTGTGGAATCAGGTTCAGGCGGCGATCTACGATATCTACGACAACACCACGATTAAAGATTTGATGAATAACGAAAACGGCGGAACCGATCAATCGGTCGCCGATGAATTGGTCAACCGGGCAACGATCGACAAACCGAACGGATAGGAACCCTTCGTATGGAAAAGAGCACGTTTAGGTGGATTGGTATCCTGGCTGGGGTTTTCATCGCGATGGCCTTTAGCATCAAGGCGATCGGCGTGGAGCGTCTGTCGGCGGTTACGGAACCGCCCAGAGCCGATGTGATTACCATCGATGCAATGAAGGTCTTCGGCACGATGAGCCGTCCGCCGGTTGAATTTCTCCACGACCGGCATACCGAAGCTTTGCAAAAGCAGAATAAGGACTGCCTCTCCTGCCATTTGAAAAAGGACGATGTGCAATCGATCCAGTTCATGCGGACCGAAGAGATGGATAAAAAAGCGCTCATGGATCTTTACCATCTGAACTGCATCGCCTGCCATCGGGAAACCGCGTCGACAGGGGAAAAGAGCGGTCCGGTCGAGTGCGGCAATTGCCATTCCGGAACCAGCGATGTGGTGTCGGTTCGCAAACCCATGGGCATGGATCGTTCGCTTCACTTCCGCCACGTCAAGGCCCAGGATAAGAAGTGCGAGACCTGCCATCACGAATACGACGAACAAACCAAGAAGCTGATCTACGTAAAAGGCAAAGAGGGAACCTGCCGTTACTGCCACGGCGAGGAAAAGGTCGAGAATCGGATCCCCATGAGGGAATCGTCTCATCTGTCCTGTGTCGCCTGTCATCAGCGGCTCGAAGCCAAGAAGAAAAAGGCCGGTCCGGTCCAGTGCAGCGGATGCCATGACCCGCTGGAACAGCAAATGATCGAGAAGTTGGCGACAATCCCCAGAATGGAGCGGAAACAGCCCGACATCGTGTTTGTTAAAACCGGCGTTCAGCCGAATCCCGGAGAGAACAGCGCACTCCGGATGAATCCGGTGCCCTTTAACCACAAGGCCCATGAGACCTACAATGACACCTGCCGCGTCTGTCACCATGCCGAGATGACGTCCTGCAGCGAGTGCCATGCCCTCGGTGGATCGGAAAAAGGGAACTACATCAACCTCCAGAAGTCGTTCCATCTGCTGCGAAGCGACCAGAGCTGCCTGGGGTGCCATGAATACAAGCAGCGGGAGAAAGCCTGCGTTGGGTGCCACGGGTTTCTTCCCAAGGATCGGAGAATGGATACGGCCACCTGTGAAACCTGCCACATTACGCCACCGACCGGCATCATGCCGGAGGAACTCCGGCCCGATAATAAAGCTCTGGCGGAGCAACTGCTGAAAGATCGGGAACCGGCAACGCAAGCCTATCCGCAAGAAGATATTCCGGAGGTGGTCAAAATCGGAGAACTTTCCAATCTTTTTGAACCGTCGGTATTCCCCCACCGGAAGATCTTCAATGCGTTGTACAAGGGCGTCAATGACAATCGTCTGGCGGGATATTTCCACGATAATCCCGGCACCCTCTGTCAGGGCTGCCATCACAACAGCCCGCCTTCGAAAAAGCCGCCCAAGTGCGGGAGCTGCCACGGAAAGCCGTTTAATGAAAAAGACCTGTTCAAACCCGGTCTGGCCGGTGCATACCATCGGCAATGTATGGAGTGTCACTCGGCCATGGAGCTGAAGAAGCCGGGTTCGAGAGACTGCGCGTCCTGCCACAAGGAAAAGAAATAGATTCGTAATAACAGCGTGAGGTGACATCAATGACCATATCACGACGGAAGTTTCTAGGATGGCTCGGGGCTGCAGGATTGGGCACCACGGTCGGCACTTCGACCCACGCCGCGACCAAGGGGGAATTCCCCGGACACCCGGACAGCATGGGGGTGCTCCACGATACATCGACTTGTATCGGATGCCGGCTGTGCGAGAAGGCCTGCAATCAGGTCAACGAGTTGCCCCAACCGGACCGTCCGTTTGACGATCTGCAAGTTCTAGAAGAGCGGAGAAGAACGGAGGCCGGCGAATATACGGTGGTCAACAAGTACGACACTCCGGCCAACGGAACGCACCCGATTTTCAGAAAGAATCAGTGCAATCACTGCCTCGAGCCGGCATGTGCGTCCGCCTGTTTTGTCCGAGCATTTACCAAGACTCCGAAAGGGCCGGTCACCTACGACGCGTCGGTTTGCGTCGGTTGCCGGTATTGCATGATTGCCTGCCCCTTTGAGATTCCGACATACGAGTACAACGAGGCTCTGACTCCCCGCATTCAAAAGTGCACCCTGTGTGCCCCTCGGCTGGCAAAGGGGCTATTGCCGGGATGCGTGGATATTTGCCCCACAGAGGCGCTGTCCTTTGGCAGACGGGAAGATCTGCTGAAGATTGCCCGGGAACGGATCCGCAAATTCCCGGATCGCTATGTTCCCCATATTTACGGCGAGCATGAGATGGGGGGAACCAGCTGGCTGTATCTCTCTACGGTACCGTTCAAGGACCTCGGTCTCCGGGAGGATCTGGGAACGACCCCGGCACCGAAGCTGACCGCCGGGGCCCTGGGTTCGGTCCCGGTCATTGTGGGACTGTGGCCGGTACTTTTGACCGGCATATACGCCATATCCAAGCGGAAGGATAAGATCGCCGCTGAAGAGCAGGCCGATGCCGTGGCGGTGGCGACCGAACTGGCCCAGGCCGAGGCCAAGGCCGAACTGGACAAGAGGTTGGAGCAGGCTAAGAAGGAACAGGAAGCCATGGTCAACATGGCCGTCAAGAAGGCTCTTGAAGAAGCGGAAGAAAAGCAAAAGGCCGAGGCGGAGGGCGATGCCGGTGATTCCGGTGAGTCCGAAGAAACCGACAAGGCATAAAGGGAGGAAACCTGATGTCCAATGAAGGCGCTACAGCCGGCAAATTTCAAATGACCCCTTTCAATATGGTTGCCGGCGTCATCATACTCGTCGGCTTGATGGTGACGATCCTTCGATTTACCCAAGGGCTGGGCGGCGTGACCAACCTCTCCGACTACAATCCCTGGGGGATCTGGATCGGATTTGACCTGCTGGTCGGTGTCGCTCTGGCCGCTGGTGGATTCGTCACTTCGGCCGCCGTCTACATTTTTGGAATGAAAAAGTATCACTCCGCAGTGCGTCCGGCCATCCTCACCGCGTTTCTCGGCTATGCTCTGGTTGTCCTGGCCCTGCATTACGACGTGGGCAGACCCTGGCGGTTGCCCTATCCGTTCATCGTGCAGCAGGGGACGTCTTCGGTACTCTTCGAAGTGGGCGCCTGTGTGGCACTTTATCTGACGGTCCTCTTCATCGAATGGAGTCCCACTGCCATGGAATGGCTGGGCCTGAAGAAAATCCGGGCGGTGGTCATCAAACTGACGCTGCTGCTGACCATTTTCGGTGTAATATTGTCGACACTGCATCAGTCCTCTCTAGGCGCCCTGTTTCTGATTGCCCCGTCCAAACTGCATCCGCTCTGGTACTCGAAATATATTCCAATCTTCTTCTTTGTATCGGCAGTGATCGCCGGGCTCTCCATGGTCATTTTTGAGAGCACCCTGTCCCACCGGTACTTTCATGACAAGATGGACGAGACCCATCTGGCGGAGAGCCGAGGGGTGACCCTGGGCTTTGGAAAAGCAGCGGCCTACACCTTGGCCGGGTATTTTCTGCTGCAGGTGGTCGGTATCGCATCGGACAACAACTGGCACTACCTGGCGACGGGTTTCGGGGCCTGGTATCTGGTGGAACTGATCGGCTTTGTTGCTTTGCCGTGTTTTCTGTATGCGCTGGGAGTTCGCGAAAAGAATACGAAGGTGATCCGTTGGGCCGCTGCCTGGACGGTTCTGGGGATCGTTTTGAATCGATTCAATATCTCTCTGATCGCTTTCAATTATCACCTGCCGTCATCGGAACGATATTTTCCCCATTGGATGGAGATTGTGATCTCTGTGTTTATCGTCACCGTGGGCCTGGTTCTGTTCCGGTTTATCGCCACCCGGATGCCGATCTTTTACGAAGCACCCGGATATGACGACGCCCATTGATGGGGTTGTAAAGGAGATTCAATGGATATCTACACGCTGCAGGATTTTTTCACCTTTACCAAAGGGGTGATTTACATACTGGTGATCATCATTTTGATCGGACTGGCCGGTTTCTGGCGGTTTCTGACAGAGAGGGATGATGACTAAAGTTCCGCATCACCATCGGTGACGCGGCTGCATGAACAGGAGCAACACTATCGGGTGCGGCCATCGTGCCGGCAGCCGGCAATCCAACTCTTCATATGCAGGAGTAAACAATGTACGAATTCCTTACCGGGCCCATGTTGTGGCTGTCTTTCGCCATTTTCTTCATCGGGTGTATCGTTCGGCTGGTCAAGTACTTCAGAGGGCTTCACTGGCAGATGGACCGGGTTGCCTATCAGGAGCACATGAGTTACGGCGTAAAGGGGGCTGTCCGTTCCATTTTTTTCTGGTTGATCCCCTTCGGGACCCGAAGCTGGCGGGTGAATCCCTTTTTTACCATTATCTTTTTCGTGTTTCACGTGGGGCTGATTCTAACGCCGATTTTTCTGGTGGCCCACAATATCATCCTCAAGGAAAGGTGGGGATTCAGACTGTGGACCATCTCCGACAGCACGGCCGATATGCTCACCATCGGCGTGATTGTCGCCGCAGTCTTTCTGCTCCTCAGACGGATTGCCCTGCCCGAGGTGAGGCTCCTGACCAATTCTTACGATTATCTGGTGCTCCTGATTGCCACCGCACCCTTTATTACCGGGTTCATGGCGTTTCATCTGGCCCCCCCCAGTTATAACTTCTGGCTGTATTTGCATATCATCACCGGGGAGATCATGCTGATTGCCGTTCCCTTTACCAAGCTTTCCCACTTCGTCCTTTTCTTCGCCTCCCGGGCGCAGCTCGGTGCGGACTACGGCATCAAACGCGGCGGCATGAAAGGAAGAAGTTTTCCGTGGTAAGACCATCGATAATCCTCTAACTTAAAGGATTCGAACAATGTCGGAAGGAACTCTTTGCAACAAACAAACGGTCGATACAAAGGAATACCTGGACGCACTGCTGGCCGACAAGAGCGGAAAGCAGTATTACGAGGAGATGAACCGCCTGGAGATCGATCATAAAGCGCTTTATGGGATCATCCAGAATACATTCCGCTCCCGATTCAAGACCTGGCTGGAGATCTGCGCCCACTGCGGCCTTTGTGCAGAAAGCTGTTTTCATTACACGGCTAACAATAATGACCCGAAGCAGGTTCCGTCATACAAGATCCAGTCGACACTGGGAGAAATCGTCCGGCGAAAGGGAAAAGTCGACAACGCATTCATGCAGCACTGTATGGATGTGGCGTACGCCCAATGCTCTTGCTGCACCCGGTGCGGGGTCTACTGCCCCTTTGGAATCGATATGGGGATCATGTTCAGCTATTTGAGGGGTCTGCTGTTTTCCCAAGGGTTTACGCCGTGGGAGATGAAAATCGGAACCGGAATGCATCGGATCTATCGTGCCCAGATGGACGTCACCACGGAAGACTGGGTGGACACCTGTGAGTGGATGGCAGAGGAGTACGAAGAAGACTGGCCCGGTCTCACGATTCCGGTGGATGTCGAAAGTGCCGATATCATGTACACCGTGAACGCCAGGGAACCGAAGCACTATCCGGAAGATCTTGCCGAAGCGGCCATTCTGTTTCATCTGGCGGGTGAAAACTGGACAGTGCCCAGTGAGGGCTGGGAAGAGACCAGCCTGGCCATGTTTGCCGGTGACTGGGCAGCCTGCAAAATGCAGGTCGAGACCGTCTACGATGCCATGGAACGGCTCAAGCCCAAGCGGATGGTCGTCACGGAATGCGGCCACGCGTATCGGGCGACGGTCCTTGAAGGGCCTTACTGGGCCGGGCGAAAAAACGGCCAGACACCGGTGGAAAGCATTCACTATGTCGAATGGGTGGCTGAAGCACTGCGCACCGGAAAACTGAAAATTGATCCGAGTAAAAAAATAAAAGAACCGGTGACCTACCAGGATTCCTGCAACTACGTCCGGAATGGGGGCCTGGGGCACTATGCCCGGGAAATCATGAGCTACATTGCCGAAGACTTCCGGGAAATGACCCCCACCAAGGAGCATAATTTCTGCTGCGGCGGAGGCGGCGGTCTCAACGGTATCGGGCGGTACCGCCAGCAGCGGAACATCGGCATGATTGTCAAGCGGGATCAGATCCTGGAGACCGGAGCGAAGCTGGTGGTATCGCCGTGTCACAACTGTTGGGACGCCATTCGGGACATGGAAGAAATCTACCATATGGGAGTCCGTTGGACATTTCTCAAGCCGATGTTGATCAATATGGTGGAAGTCCCGGAACATTTGAAGCCGGAAGAATAACCTGATAAGATTATCCCAATCGTATCAGGGATGGCCGGACCTGATGCCGAATCCGGCCGGATTCAGATGAAACGGACCCAACGGCAATGAATCAAATTATCCTCAACAGTGACGGCAGTATTGTTGCGGAAGGGCGTGCCATCGAAACCGATGGGTTGGGCTGCCTCGGATTGATGGTGGACCTGGAAGAGGGCTACACCCTCCGAAGCTACTTTCGGATGCTCGAGCGGTATGATCAACTGACGAAACTGAACCGGTTCATACCCCAACAAATGGACGAGTATCGCAAGAGCCCCGACGGGGACTGCCGGTGGCCGGAGTTCGAAGCGCTGCTGTTTACCAAAACCGTGGAGATGGTCGGCTTCCCGGGGAAACCGAAACTGGAGATTTATACTTCCCTGGTGGGTGACGGCGGTACGGAACCGATTGAGATCCGCAGCATTCAACTGGAGTATCTTCTCGATATGCCCATGCGATTCGGGCGGCTCAAACACATCGTATTCGGGGATAAGGTAGATACATTCGAGTTCGATACCATCTATACGCTTTTTGAATTCATCGACGGGATTGCATGGGAGCTCAGTTTTCACGGAACGCCGAAGCAATGTCAACTAAGGAGATGATCCATGTTTAAGAAAATTCTGTTTGCCACAACCGCCTCTCCAACCTGTGACAATGCCGCGATGGTGGCGTTCGATCTTGAACTGAAATGGAACGCCAATCTTTTCGTGTTTCATGTCCTGGGACTTCCCACCCGTGGATACAGCCCCTTTGTGATTGATGCCCGAACCGGCGAAACAGAATCGGTGGATCCCGATTACATGGAGTGGGTGGAAGAAGAGATGCGCAATACCTACGACAAGTATCTCGAGGATAGCGATGCTGAAATCGATGCCGTCGTCGGCAATCCCCATCGTGAAATTCTGCGCAAAGCAAGAGCCGAAGATGTCGACCTGATTATTATGGGGGCCCATACCCGGGAAGAAGATATCGGTGCGACACGCTATCGGTCCGTTGTCGGTAGCACCATGCAGAAGGTGGCCAAGGCCGCAAGGTGTCCCGTTGTCATCATCAGCCGGCCCTGTACCACCTGCTGGAAGCTGTTCTCACACATTCTGGTGGCCACCGATTTTTCCAAAGCGGCCATGTCGGCGTTCCGCTTTGGCGTCAAACTGGCCAAAGAAGTGAAAGCAGAACTGCACCTGTTTCATGCCGTGGATATCGAAACGCTGAACAATGGTCAGATTTCGAGCCAGGAAGAAATCGAAGAGAAAATAGAGGCCGCCCAGCAGCGCATCGATAAAGAGTATGTTCCCTTATTAAAGGGTCTCAAAGGATACGATATTGAGATACGTGAGGGAACCCCGTATGTGGAGGTGTTGAAGCATGCCCGGGAAAAACAGGCCGATCTGGTGGTGATGGCCCACCATACGCGTGAGATCGATCCGGAACTGGCGCTTCTCGGCAGCACCGTGGAGCAGGTGGTGCTCAGGGCCTCCTGCCCGGTTGCCAGTGTGAATCATCCGGATAAGGTGGCCGATGTCGCCTGATCCGACCATTGCATGAAATCTTTTCAGCAAACCTCTAACTGGTGCAGGGATCGGGATCGTTCGAGCATCGCATAAACTCTTTTCAGCGTTCGGCCCTCCCGCCGGATGCGGACACGCCCGCCCGGGGCGGACCCCAGTGATATACCATCGGCTCGTCCGAAGATACCACCGGGGCGGGCGCCGAAACTGTCATTGGCCTTTCCCCGGGCCGCCTTTCCTAAAAACATATACACTGTCCGGGCCATGAATCCGAAGACCATTCTGATTGTGGAAGATGAACTGGATATGCGGATTTTCCTAAAAGCCGCCATGGAGACCAGCGGGTACCAGCCAATACTGGCCCGGAACGGCAATGAAGGTTTTGAAAAGGCCAAGGACATCCTTCCGGATTTGATTCTACTGGACGTCATGATGCCGGGAGAAGGCGGTGTGACCATGTATCGGCAGCTCAAAACCGACGATCGTCTCCGGGACATTCCGGTGGTCATGCTGTCCGCTGTGGAAGAAGAGACCTATGGTCATTATATAAAGATGCTCAATATCCAAACGGAAGGGCCGATTCCGCCCCCAAACGCCTACGTCGAGAAACCGCCGGATCCGGATGAATTGTTGAAGGTGGTCGGCGATCTGCTCGCCTAGGTGTCGGGGAATTTCGGTCGCTCCCAGGAAGGCAATGGAAAAGTCCACTCAAAATGATATGACCCTGCTGCTGGTAGATGATGAGGAAGATATCCGCGAGGTTCTCGGCATCTTTCTGTCTGAACTGGGCTACCCGGTTATCACGGCCGAAAATGGAAAACTGGCCCTCGAACTATTTCGGAAAGAGAATCCGCCGATTGTCCTCAGCGATATCAAAATGCCGGTGATGGACGGCATCGAGCTTCTAAAAGCCATCAAGGAAGAAAATCCGGACACCGAGGTGATCATGATCACCGGCCATGGTGACATGGAATTGGCCATAGAGAGCCTTAAACTCGAAGCAACCGATTTCATTACCAAACCGATCAATGAAGATGCTCTGGAAATCGCTCTGAAACGGGCATTCGAGAAGATCTCCATGCGGCATCAGTTGCGGGAATACACCGAAAATCTGGAACGGATGGTGGAAGAAAAATCCGCCCGTTTGGTGCAAATCGAGAGACAACTGGCGGTGGGACAAGCGCTTGAAGGGCTGGCCTCCGCCATGAGCGGCATCGCAGGGGATGTGGAAGGCGGTATCCGATATTTTGACGATATGCCCTGCTTTGTGGCCATTCATAACCGGGACCTGAAAGTGCTGGAGACCAACCAGTTATTTCGGGATCGTCTTGGAAATAAGGTTGGGGCCGACAGCTGGGAAATTTACGAAGACGGGGCTCAGGATCGCAGCGCCTGCCCTGTGGGCCGGACCTTTGAGACGGGAAAAGGACAGCAGTCCCGGCAGACCATTCATAACCGGGATGGCAGTAAGGTTCCGGTAATGGTCCACACCGCCCCGATCCGTGACAGGGACGGGAATCCGGAACTGGTTCTGGAAATTTCGGCCGACATGTCGGAAGTCCAGCGGCTCAAAGAGCAGCTCCGAATGACCCAGGAGCGCTTCCAGCAGTTGTTCGATGAAGTTCCCTGTTATATCTCCGTTCGTGATCGGGAATATCGGCTGACTGCCGCCAACCGGCTGTTCAAGGAAGATTTCGATCATGATGTGGGGACGACATGTTTTTCCCGCATAAAGGATGCCACGGGCCCCTGCACGGATTGTCCGGTGAGACGGACATTCGAAGACGGTCAACCCCACCAGGCGGAGATGGTGGTCACCGAGCGCTCCGGGTCGCCCTACAATGTCTTGGTTTGGACGGCACCCATCCGGGATGCCGACCAGACCGTGGATCAGGTGATGCTGATGGCGACCAACATCACTGCAATCAGACGACTGCAGGACCGGTTGTCGTCACTGGGTCTCATGATGGGATCTTTGTCCCACGCCATCAAGGGCCATCTGACCGGGCTGGACAGCGGCATGTATCAGCTCAGCCGTGGTCTTGCCGAAGATAATCAGGAGCAGATTCAGGACGGGTGGGAGGTGGTTCAGTTGGTGGTCGGGCGTCTGCGGAAGGTGGTTCTGGACATCTTATATTACGCCAAGGAACGGGCCCTCAACTGGGAACGGGTCGAGGCGAACCACTTCCTCGAGGATGTGGCGGGAAGCGTTCAGGCAAAACTGGACAGTCACGGGATCGAGATCACCCGTGATCTGGACACGGATGTCGGAGACATCGAGATCGATGCCGGTGTCCTTCGATCCGCCTTTGTCAGTTTCATCGAGAACGCGGTCGAGGCATGCCAGGAAGACCATTCAAAAACAGAACACCATATCCGGTTGGCCACGCGTCTGGAATCGGAAAATGTTGTCTTCACCATTCAAGACAACGGCATCGGGATGAAACCCTCCGATCTGGATAATATTTTCAGCCTTTTCTATTCTTCCAAGGGAAACAAGGGCACCGGACTCGGACTTTTTGTCGCCAATAAGATTGTTCAGAAACACGGGGGGCGGATCCGTGTGGAATCCAAACCCGGTGAAGGCTCTGCCTTCATCGTGTCTCTTCCGAAGCGGATACCGGAAAGCCTCAAGGAGGCGACTGAGGATGCCGGGGAAGAGAAACGCATGTTGTACTGCGTCTAGCTCCCTGAATATCTCATGAATGCGGTTCTCCAGAAAGCACAGGTTAGATTGATTTGGATATTGCGCACCACGAAGACAACGAAGAGCACGAAGGTAACAAAATGGATTTAAACTATCTTTCTTCGTGTCCTTCGTGAGCTTCGTGGTGAAAATGTCCTTTCTGGAGCTTTCAAGACAAGCGTATTCATGAAATCTTTCCTGCCGGCATCATCCGCCAACCCAGACCCATGTCTCATGTCCGGTGACGGCATGCCGCATCGAACCACACCCGTGATAACGACCGGAAAATCCTTGGAAAAGCGGGCAGCCTTGACAAAAATACCCGGCCCATGTACCCCCAATAGACAGGCTTCTCAGCCGGTCACGTCATATCATGATCTTATCCGTCATCGATAACAGCAGGAATGGCATTCATGAAAGGCTTTCTTTATCATTTTCAAAGCAGGATTTTTATCAAAATCATCTTTTTCGTCGGGATTACCCTGGTCGCCGGCGTCGTCACCTGGGCATACTTCAACATCAAGTATCATAAGGACAAGACCCGGAAAGAGATTACCGAACTGGCCGAGACACTGAGTGACACCGTCATACTGGGCACCCATTACGCCATGATGCTGAACTCCCGGGAAGACATCACCCAAATCATCAGCAACATGGGCCGGCAAAAAGAGATTCAGAATATCCGGATCTACAACAAGGACGGTCAGATCAAATTCTCCAACGATCACGAAGAGATCGAACGGACCACCAACATCAAAGACGAAGCCTGCTATATCTGCCACCGGACCACCCCCCCCATGGTCAAGCTTGAGTTGGCAGAGCGGATCCGTATTTTCGAATCCGAAGAAAGGACCCGTCTTTTGGGAATTATCAGCCCGATTCACAATGAGCCGGGGTGTGCTTCCACTGAATGCCACGTCCACCCGGAAGACAAAAAGATATTGGGCGCCCTGGATCTGGTGGTTTCCCTGGAAGAAACCGACACGGAACTGAGGGAATACGAAAGCGGGATTGTGATATTTGCCATTGCCGTTTTCCTGGTTACCGCCACGATTGTGTTCATCATTGTCCAGAAGTTCGTCAACGAGCCGATTCAGCTCCTTATCGACAACACTGAAAACATTGCCAGGGGAAGTTATCCACCCATGGTGGAGTTGAACCAGAATGACGAAATGGGAAAACTGGCCGAGGCCATCAATAAAATGGGGGGAGAGATCCGGGAGTCCCAGGCGGAACTGAATCGGAAGAAGGACGAGTACCAGACACTCTTCGAACAGGTTCCATGTTACATTACGGTACAGGACAAAAACTACCGGTTAATTCAGTTCAACCGGGACTTCGAAACCACCTTTGATCCGAAGCCGGGTGATTTCTGCTATTATGCTTACAAGGGCAGGGATGAAAAATGTGAAATCTGCCCTGTGGAAAAGACCTTCGAGGACGGCAAGTCACACTACAGTGAAGAGACGGGCTTTTACAAAGACGGCACACCGGCCTACTGGGTGGTCCGTACAACCCCCATTCGTAATGATGATGGCGAGATTGTCGCTGCCATGGAGATGTGTCTGGATATTACGCCGCGTCGGCTTCTCGAAGAAAAACTGGAGCAGTCCGAGAGAAACTATCATGCCATCTTCAACAACATCCCGAACCCGGTATTCGTCGTCGACATCGATACGCTCGAAATTCTCGACTGCAATGAAATGGTGCAATCGGTTTACGAGTATGCACCGGAAGAACTGCTCCACACCCCATTTCCCGATCTGTTTGTGAATTCCGAAAATGAAAACTACGGGGAGAAGCTGCGCCGAGGGGCTCCCCTGATGCATGTCACTCACCGGGACAAGAACGGACGTGTTTTGTATGTCGATATCTGGGTTTCCGTATCAGTATACTCCGGCCGCGAGGTGCTGCTGATCATCACCAGTGATATTACGCAACGGCTTGAAGCCGAACAGCAGCTGATTCATGCCGGCAAGATGGCCACCCTGGGAGAGATGGCGACCGGCGTTGCCCACGAGCTGAACCAACCCCTGACGGTGATCAAAACGGCGAGTGCCGTCTTTTCCCGGCGATTCGGCAAATCCGGGGAAAGCAGTGATGAAACCCTGGCCACCATGGCCGACAAAGTCCGAAGTAATGTCGACCGGGCCACCAAAATCATTAATCACATGCGAGAGTTTGCCCGGAAATCCGAGGTACGACTCCAGAAGGTGGATGTGAACGAGGTCCTGGAACGGGCGTTCGACATGTTCAGCCAGCAGTTTAAAGTCCGGGGCATTCAGGTCGAATGGAAACTGGAAGACAAGTTGCCGGTTATCAAAGCGGATCCGGACCGACTCGAGCAGGTGTTCACCAATCTTCTGGTCAATGCCCGGGATGCCATTGAGGCCCGGTGGGAAAGGGACGCGGAGAGTACGAAAGAAGGAATGATCACCATTGACTCCCGGCGGACCCCGGAAGATGTGGTCGTCGAAATCTGCGACACCGGGATCGGTGTGACGGAGGAATTCGCCGAGAAGATCTTCGAACCCTTTTTTACGACAAAAGAAGTCGGAAAGGGTACGGGCATCGGACTGTCCATCAGTTACGGTATCGTAAAAGACTTCGGCGGAAATATACGCTGTCGAACTGGAAAGACGGAGGGCACCTGCTTCATTATTGTAATTCCGGCTGCGGGGTAATTCTATGACAGAAAAGGTGTTGCTCGTTGACGATGAAGAAGATATCCGGGAAGTACTCCGCTTTTTTCTGTCGGACATCGGCTATTCAGTATTAACAGCGCCCAGCGGGAAAAAAGCCCTCGAGATATTGTGCTCCGAACATCCCCCGGTGGTCCTGTGCGATATCAAGATGCCGGAAATGGACGGCATCGAGCTGCTTCGAGAGATCAAATCAGAAATCCCCGACACCGAGGTCATCATGATCACCGGACACGGAGATATGGATTTGGCGATTCAGTGCCTCCAGCTTGACGCCACGGACTTCATCACGAAACCGATCGAGGAGAGCGTTCTGGAATTTTCGCTGAAACGGGCCACCGAGCGATACCAGATGCGGCGACAGCTCAGGGAGTATACCGAAAAACTGGAGCAACTGGTGGAGGAAAAATCCAGGCAATTGATCGATGCCGAACGGATGGCCGCCATCGGAGAAACGGTGGCCGGTCTATCCCACTCCATCAAAAACATCGCCGGTGGATTGAAGGGCGGGCTTTTTGTTCTTGAAAAAGGGCTGGAGCTGGACAAACGGGAATATCTGGAACAGGGATGGCAGCTGGTCCGCCGCAATGTCGACAACATACGGAACCTGTCCATGGATCTGCTCAACTACGGCAAAGTCGGTTCGCTTCAATTCCGCAAAGTCGATCCCAACCTGCCGGTTCGGGAGGTCTACCGGCTGATGACACCCCGCGCCGAGGAGCAGAACATCCGTCTGGAAATGGAAGTGGACCGGACCCTGACGCCGGTTGCCCTCGATCCCGATGCCCTGGAACGTTGTTTGCTGAACCTGGTGACCAACGCTCTGGACGCCTGCGCGACCGATGAGTCGCAACAGGGCACACATGTGGTTCGCATTCTCTGTGAAAAACGGGCGGATCCGGGCGTCATCTACCGGGTCGTCGACACGGGCCCCGGCATCGACGAGAGCATCCGCGAAAAACTGTTTCAGTCTTTTTTCAGTACCAAAGGGATGCAGGGGACCGGCATCGGGTTGATGATGACCCGGAAAATTGTGGAACTCCATGGCGGAGACATCCACGTACAATCTGAAACAGGTAAAGGTGCCTGTTTTACGGTGAGCCTACCTGAAAAACCTCCCGAAAGACCAACCGAATCCTTATCACGAAATCGATAACAAGTCGGGTGTTATCGGTTTTTAACGAATCGCTGGACTTTCCGGGCATCCCAACGGCCGCGTCCGGAAAGGGTGGGGATGCGGTTCGAATTCAATCTATCGCTGATCTGCCGGAACGTAAAACCGTCTTTTCGCCTTCGCCGGATCTGTTTGAACAACTCGTGGCGGGTGGTGGGCAACTCTTTTTGAGGCTCCACCGTAATCACCGGCTCATCGGCGATTTTCGGTTCGGTATCGAGCTCTATTCCCAGGACCGATTCCAGGTCCACCATGGCCGGTTCGGCTTCCGCCTGTCGCCGAATCCGTTCTCTTTCCGATGGCGAAAACACTTTTTCTTCCAGCGCTTCCAACCGTTCATAGAGCTGCCGGTTTTCTTCCTCGAGAAATTCGATCCGTTGGGACTGATTCACGATCGTGTTCAACGTCTCATCCAGGGTTTCGGCCATGACCATTTTAATTACCGGGATAATCTGGTTCTGGAGAGTGGTTTCCCCGATATCGAGAAGATCCGCGAGTTCTCGCATGCTGTAAGATGTCTTCATCGGCATGGCCGTTACCCCTTCATCTGCCCGTCTGTGGTTCCGGGTATGGGAATGCCCAATGCCCGGATCGTCGCTCCGGCGTTCATGCATCGGTGGACCTGCGAGCAGAACAGGACCTTGGATATATACTTGAAACTACGGTTTTTTTCAACTCCGACGCCGTTGATAGGGGATTGGTTGCAGGTTTCAACGGTGATGATAGTATGGTATGTGTCATCTTTTTTTAAGGATCATCTCCCGATTGGTTGCAGGTTTTGACGACAGACTGCTGTTAATTGCTTTTGCGTCGATGTGGCATATAGGGGTCAAGGATTCAAGGATTCGAGTCAAATGCTTAAGAACTGTAAAGGGCTGAGTTCTGGCAGGAGTCATACGAGTTCTGCCGATACGTATATCGGGAGCAGCAAATTTCCCAAACGAAGCGATCGAACGAATGTGGAAATCCTGCTTAGCGGGGCTGCGGGGAGCTTCATTCGCTGGAAAACAAACCCTTGAACACTTTTCTCCAGCTAATTTGGAGAAAAACCGTTTTTATTTACCGGAGCAACTCTATCCCCAGCATGGCATGGCATCCTTTGAGGGCAATGTCCGGGCGAATCAGAATATCATGGCCAGTGAATCTTTTCAGAAACGGTTGAACGCCCTGAAACGTCGTTTGCCGGAAGCGATGACCCGGGATCGATACCGCATCCAAAGAGGGCTTTCGGACCTCCGCCGTCAGCAAAGAACCGGGCATCCACGCGGATATGCCGCCAAGCTGGGTCGACTGGAGCAGCAACTGAGGGCGTCCATCGAAAGGCGTCAGTGGAGGGCTGCACATCGTCCTGATCCGCGTTTGAACACGGCCCTGCCCATTGCCCGGAAAGCAGATCGGATTGTCGATACCATTGCATCGAACAGAGTGGTCGTGATTTCCGGGGAGACCGGATCGGGGAAAACCACACAGATTCCCCAATTATGCCTTCGTGCCGGGCGCGGTATCGACGGAATGATCGGTTGCACCCAACCGAGACGCATTGCCGCCATTACAGTGGCCCAGCGGATTGCCGAGGAGATCGGTGAACCCGTCGGAGGCTCGGTCGGATACAAGATTCGGTTTACCGACCGTACCATTGACGATGGATTCATCAAGATCATGACCGACGGCATCCTCTTGTCCGAAGCCCAGACCGATCGGTATCTCAATGCCTATGACACGATTATCGTGGACGAGGCCCACGAGCGCAGTATCAATATTGATTTTGTGCTGGGTGTTCTAAGAACCCTTGTCGATAAACGCCGCGATCTGAGGGTGATTATCACCTCGGCGACCATCGACACGGCAAAATTCGCCAAAGCCTTTGACGACGCCCCGATTATTGAAGTCTCCGGGAGACTTTATCCGGTGAAGGTCCGGTATCCGGGGGACCCGGGGGCCGTTGCATCGATTGACGAGGACACCTATGTCGAATCGGCGGTGGCTACGGTCAACCGGCTCATGAACGATCGTCGCCGGGGGGACGTCCTGGTATTTATGCCGACCGAACAGGACATCCGGGAGTGCTGTGCGGCCCTGGCTGGAATTGCCGACCGCGGCACGAAGATTCTTCCCCTGTACGCGAGACTTTCCGGGTCGGATCAGCAGCGCGTATTTACTGCCGGCCCGGGGCGAAAAATCATCGTGGCCACCAACGTGGCCGAAACATCGATCACCATACCGGGGATCACTTACGTGGTCGACACCGGTCTGGCACGGATCCCCCGGTATAATCCGAGAACGCGGACCACGGCACTTCCGGTGGTACCCGTCTCAAGAAGCAGTGCGGATCAGCGCAAAGGTCGGTGTGGACGGGTGTCCAATGGAATATGTATACGGCTCTATCCGGAAAAGGACTATCTCGCCCGCCCCCTCCACACACCGCCTGAAATCCTGAGGGCAAACCTTGCCGATGTCATCCTGCGGATGATCGCACTGAAACTGGGGGATATTAACAAATTCCCCTTTATCGATGGCCCTGCCCCTCAGAGCATTCGCGACGGATTCGATCTTTTACGTGAATTGGGGGCCATTCGAGAAACCCGCAGCAAGGCAGGCAAACGCCGAACGGTCCTGACCGAAGAAGGGCGGGTGATGGCCCGAATGCCTCTGGACCCCCGACTGGCGAAGATGCTGATTCAGGCCCGCAGGGAACACTGTCTCGACGCCGTTGCGGTGATCGTTGCGGCGTTAAGTATACAGGATCCACGGGAAAGACCGGTCGATCAAAGCAAGGCCGCCGATGCTGCTCATGGTCGTTTCCATCACCCGGCTTCGGATTTCTTAACCTTACTGAACATCTGGCAGGCCTACCGACAGCAACATCGAAGCCAAAAGTCCTGGGGACCCACCAAACGTTTCTGCAGGAAGCACTTTCTGTCCTTTCGACGGATGCGGGAATGGCAGGATGTGTTAAGACAGATTGCTGCGGTCCTTCGGGAACAGGGCATGCTGAAAGGCACCTTAAAAGACGATATCCATGTGTCGCCGGACCTGGGGCCTGCCCATTCGGATTATCGGGCCATTCATCAATCGATTCTCAGCGGTTTTCTCTCCAGTACCGCCCGGAGGAAGAACAACACGATTTATGCCGTTGCCAAGGGGAGGGAAGCGATGATTTTTCCGGGATCGGGTCTGTTCAAGCATCCCCCGGAGTGGATGGTGGCGGCCGAGGTTGTGGAAACCAGCCGGCTCTTTGCCCGCACGGTCGCAAAAATCGACAATACCTGGCTGGAAGCGTTGGGGGGGGATCTGTGTCGATACAGTTACCGGGATCCCCACTGGGAACGGAAACGGGATGAAGTGATCGCCCTGGAGCAAGTCAGCCTGTTTGGCTTGATTGTCATAGAGGGCCGGCCGGTTTCTTACGGGCGCATCGATGCTCAGGAGGCTTCCGACATTTTTATTCGAAAAGCTCTCGTTGAAGGGGACATGCGTCAACCGCTCCCGTTTATGGTGCATAACCAGCAGTTGATCGAAGAACTCCGTTCGGTTGAGGACAAGGTCCGGCGCCGGGATGTCATGGTGAGCGAAGAGGATCTGTTTCTGTTCTACCGGGAACGCCTGCCCGCCAGTGTTTTTGATACCCGGAGTTTGAAACAGTGGCTGAGAGCCCGTGGCCGCAGCGCCTCAATTCAAATGGGCGAGGCGGATCTCCTTCGTAACTTACCGGAAGATGGTGAAATGGCCATGTTCCCGGATACACTGACCATCGGCGAAAAAGATTATTCCTGTGATTACCGATACGACCCCGGAACGCCCGAAGACGGCGTGACCGTTCGTATCCCGGACACCGACACCCCTTAAGTGATACCGACCCACCTCGACTGGCTGGTTCCGGGTCTTCTTCGTGAGAAAATTACGGCCATGATCGGCGGTCTGCCAAAGATTTACCGAAAGCGTCTGGTCCCCATCAACGAGACCGTCGACCAGATTCTTACGGAAATGCCCCGGGCGGAAACATCCCTCGTGGGTCAACTGGGCCGGTTTCTTTATGAACGATTCAACATCGACATCCCTGCCTCTGCATGGCCCGATGAGGAACTGCCCGATCATCTCAAAATGCGCATTTCAATTTTCGGACCAGCCGGTCAGGAACTGCGCGCCGGGCGGGAGGCATCCATACTGCATCAGAGCGGAATTTCGGCGGAGGACTCCAGGGAACTTGCCGAACTCCGGAGAAAATGGGAGCGTCGGTCCATAACTGCCTGGGATTTCAGGGATCTTCCGGAAGAACTTCCCATCGTGATCCAGGGTAGAACATCCTGGACGGTCTACCCTGCGCTGGAGAAGAGCAAAACCGATATTCAACTCCGCCTCTTTCAGAACCGATTGAACGCCCTGGAATCTCACCGGGCCGGTGTGGCCGCCCTTTTCGAAATCCAGCTTGCCGGAGAATTGAAACACCTCCGGAGACAACTCGCGCTGCCGAAATCCGTTGCCGACCAATGTGCCTATATCGGGGGCGCCACCCAAATCGAAGAAAGCATCTTCCGTTGCGTCATCCGGTCGTTATTCTATCGGAATATCCGCACCGAATCCGCTTTCCAGGAAATCGCTGTTTCGAGCCGGTCAGAGCTCTTTCCTTTGGGGCGGCGGATAGGGGATGCTGCTGTCCCGGTCATCCGATCCGTATTTCGGGTGCACTCGGCAGTTGCTGATATGGAGAGGAAAGTGGCTCACAGCACTCTTCTGAAGGGCTTTCTCTCCGACATTCGTCAGGAACTCGCCAAACTCGTCCCATCGAATTTTATTGAATTGTATGCCGTCGATCGCATGTCTCACATCGAACGCTATGTGCGTGCACTCGGTATCCGGGCGCAACGTGGGGTGGATCATTTCGAAAAGGACCGCGGACGGGCCGAAGCGCTCCGACCGTTTTCGGAAAAGCTTTCGGAAATGCTGGATACCCTGGCCACGCAGGCGTCTGACGAAAAGAAACAGGCCGTGGAGGAATTTTTTTGGCTTCTGGAGGAGTACAAAGTGTCGTTGTTTGCCCAGGAGGTGAAGACAGCCGTGCCGGTGTCAAAACAGCGGCTGAAAAAGAAAGTAAAGGAGATAGAGCGGATGCTTTAACGATGGGAACCGCTATCACCTCAGCTATCCGCACGTGTGGTCGAGATCATCGCCCCATGTATACACAGTCCCGGTTTTCGATATCGCACCGCTGGCTCTGAATGCGCCGGAGGGTATACCGGAAGAACTGGAGGTAATAGACCGAACGTCCCAGCCCAAAATAATACACCCATATATCATTTCCGTCCTTTAGAAAGTTGCGAAACGGATCACCGCATTTTTCCTGAACCACATAAGCGTCATCTCCGATGGATACAATTCCTCCGGAACACCGGATGCTAGACGAATCGGATAGAAACGTCTGGGCATGGCCTGGCACGGATAGTGCGGCCAGCAGAACTACTGCCCCTGCAATCGACAATGCTCGGCGTCGTTTCGCCATGGAACGTTCCGTCATCAACAAGGGCCCTCTCTATGTGTTATTCCCCCCTTGAACCCGTCTATCGGACCGGATCCATCTAACATCTTGAAAGACATCACCTGGCTCGGGGAGGAGAGGCGCCGCTTACACAATGATTTCCATCTGCTCCCTGGCCAGCACGCAGTCGGAAAACCGATCCTGGCATTTCTTCTCCATGGCCAGGAGAAAGTCATCGTCATGCTCCGGATCGTGATGGGTGATGGCGAGCTGTTTCACGCCGGCCATCTCAGCGACCTGGATCGCCTGATCAAACGTGCTGTGCCCCCATCCCTTTTTAGATTCATATTCTTCTGTGGTGTACTGGGCATCATGTACCAGTAGATCCGCATCCTCTGCCAGAGCCACCACCTTCGGATCGATGTCATCCCCGTGTTCGATATCGGTACAGACCACGATGCTTTTCCCCTTCCGCTCAAACCGGTATCCGTAAGCCCCGCCCGGGTGTTGATGCCGGTTGGCGGAAATGGAAATTTCGCCCCCGGAAATTTCGAAGGTTTCATCCGATTTGTCCACCTGAAGAAATTCAAACCGGGCCCCCATGTTGTCCAACTGAACCGGGAAATACACGTGCTGCATCTGCATGGCAAAAATGTCCCTCAGATTCTTCATCTGGCGACCTTTGCCGACCACGAGCATGTAAATCTTCCGGGTTTCATCGTAGGCCGGCGCGAAGAACGGAAAACCCTGAATGTGATCCCAGTGAAAATGGGTGAAGACGATGATAATGTTGTCCCGGTTTTTTTCATCGGCAAGGATATCTTTTCCCAGGGCGCGGATCCCGGTACCGGCGTCGATGATAGCAGTCCGGTTCAATTCCAGATCGGTCATTTGGATGCACGTGGTGTTCCCTCCGAATTGGTAATAGGTCGGGCCGCAGATCGGGGTTGAGCCTCTTGTCCCATAAAACTTAACTCGGATGTTCATGGCATCTGACTTTTCTTCTGGGTGAATGGTTTCTATGTTGGAAACTGCTTATCGATCCTCCGGTGGGTAAACGGCTTGGGATTCTCTCCTGAATAATCGGCGACGATGTGGCCGTCACCCATCAGCCGCCACTGATAAATGACCAGACCCTCCATGCCTACCGGGCCTCGGGCATGGATCTTGTTCGTGCTGATGCCGACTTCGGCCCCGAGGCCAAATCGAAAACCGTCACTGAAGCGGCTGCTGCAGTTATAAAACACGTCCGCCGAGTCCACATGATTCATAAACCAGGTCCCGCGGTCGGTTCCTCCGGTAACGATGACATCGGTGTGACCCGAACCATAGGTGTTAATGTGACCGACGGTCGCCTCCAGACTGTCAACGACCCGGATCGACAACACAAGGTCCAGATATTCGGTGGCCCAGTCTTCTTTGGTGGCCGGTTGACATTCGATTATGGCTGCGGTCCGTTCGCAGCCTCTGATTTCCACTCCCTTGGCTTCCAGGGCCTGCTGAACCTTGGGCAAAAAATTCCCGGCGATTTCCTGGTGAACCAGCAGTGTCTCTGCGGCATTGCAGACCGCCACATACTGGCATTTGCTATCCACCGCAATACGGGTCGCCATGTCCAGATCGGCATCCCGGTCCACGAACACATGGCAGATGCCGTCGGCATGCCCGAGCACCGGAATGTTGGTGTTGCTCATAATGTGTTGAACAAACGCATTGCTGCCGCGGGGAATGATTAAATCGATGGCCGTATCGAGGCTCAGCATATCGGCCACATCCTCCCGTGTTTCAAGAAGGGCCAGCCATCCTTCGGGCATTCCCGTACGATTTCCGGCATCGATGATCACGTCGGCCAGGATCCGGTTGGTTTCGGCAGCTTCACTGCCGCCCTTTAGCAGAACGGCATTGCCGCTCTTAAGGCACAGAGATGAGATCTGCACCAGGGCATCGGGCCGGGATTCAAATATGACCCCGATGACCCCGATGGGACAGCTGACTTGGTAGAGTTCCAATCCCCGGTCCAGTTCCAGAGCGGTGAGGGTCGCGCCCACCGGGTCCGGAAGATTGATCAGACTCTGAAGCCCCAGACAGGCCTCTTCCACTTTTGATTCGTCAAAACGGAGCCGTTTCAGCAGAGGCGCGGTAAGATGTTCCCTCTCTGCTCGCTCCAGGTCCCTTGTATTTGCCGCTAGTATATCATCAGAGCGGGCTTTCAGCGCCCGTGGGATTTCCTCCAGCGCCCGATTTTTCTCCTCGGTGCCCATGGCCGCAAGATGAATGGCGGCGGCTTTGGCGCCATGGGCGAGCTGCTGCATGTTCATGGGGTGGTTCTCCTGTTAGCCCGAATATTGCATGAAATCTTTTCAGCATTTAGCTGAAAAGAAGCAATATCGGAGCGTTCCTGTAAATATGAGCCTTTTGGGCAAGCATTCAATTTGTGATCTTCAAGATTTATAAGAGACTCTGAAAAGATTTCACCCTCCGTTTGGTGCAATGTCCGGGTTAAGCCGATGGTTGGCGAGTGGGCCGCCGATATCGAGGGCCCATCTTCCCTTTCCCATCCCCATACTACGAAGCGGGAATCTCTGGCAAGCCCCCAGACGGTGCGTATTTCTCTACTAGACGGGTGTAGTATCGCGCTTCACCCGTTTTCCCCCGTTTCAGGCAGCCATGGGCATAAATCCGCCCCTTCTCCCGGAGCATGGCCGCTGCGGCGTTGGATTGGTCATTGGTGAGGCTGCCGCTGCGGAGGATTTTGACGAGGGACTGAATCCGATATCGGTCCAATCCGGCCATTTTTGAAAGCTGATCGCCATGGCCCCCGCGTTTGACAATGAGGGGAGTATCGATCAGGAAGACGGGATATCGGCTACTGACCCGAAGCCACATGTCGTAGTCTTCACAGGCCGGCAGGGTTTCATCGAAACGGCCGATGAGATCAAACAGACCGCGGCGCATCATGACCGCAGAGGGACTGACCAGACAAAGGGCCAGAGACTCGTAAAAGATCATCCCCGAACGCTTGCGATGCCGTTGTTTCGGGTTGACCCGTTGACCGTTCCGGATCCATATCTCCTCGGTCTGGCATATCCATGTATCGGGATGCGTTTTGAAAAATTCGACTTGAGTGATCATTTTATTCGGCAGCCAGTAGTCATCCGAATCCAGAAATGCGATCAGTTCTCCTCGAGCGACCTGAATACCTGCGTTTCTGGCGGTGCTCACCCCTTGGTTGTGTTGCCGGATCAAGATAATCTGTTCTCCATATCGATCCAGGATCTGTCCCGTGGCGTCGGTGGACCCGTCATCTACCACAATGAGCTCAAAGGTAATGCGTTCCTGAGTCAGTACCGATTCGATAGCTTCGGGGATGGCCCAGCCCCGATTAAAGGTCGGTATGATCACACTGACGAGAGGATCGCCGTCTGGGGTTGAGCGGTTTACAAAGGCGTTTGAAATGGCCATGTTTACATCATTTCTCGACGGAGTTATTGAACAGCCGCGGCATTCCGCCAAATCGGCGCGCTCGGATAAAAACCTTGCGTTGGGTGTGCCTATCTGTTAACGAACAATATTACTATTTTACGCCAAATAATCCAGCCAAAAAATCCACTTCATATTCTACTCGTCGGAAAGGGGGGATCGAAACAGTTTTCCAGGGATTGACCGTTATTACTGACTACCGTGCTTACAAATTACTTTAAGATATAGACAGCAAAGGAGGGTCAAATGAGAAAAGGTATCGTTCTTTCCACTGTATTTCTGTTCTTTTTTGCCATCCTGTTGGGCGTCGCACCGGCACCCGTTCAGGCCGAACAAACCTTTGTGACCATCGGCACCGGCGGGGTCACCGGCGTCTATTATCCCACGGGCGGGGCCATCTGCCGCCTGGTGAACAAAACCCGAAAGGAACACGGGATCCGTTGTTCGGTGGAAAGCACCGGGGGCTCCGTTTACAATGTGAACACCATTCGTGCCGGAGAACTGGATATGGGTGTCGCCCAGTCCGACTGGCAGTATCATGCCTATCACGGCACCAGCAAGTTTAAGGCCAAGGGCCCGAACAAGGATCTTCGTGCCGTGTTTTCGGTGCATCCCGAGCCGTTTACGGTCGTCGCCCGAAAGGATTCCGGCATCCGGAAATTCGAGCAGCTCAAGGGCAAACGGGTCAACATCGGCAACCCCGGTTCCGGCCAACGCGGCACCATGGAAGTGGTGATGGGCGTCTACGGGTGGAAGAAGGGAGATTTTAGACTCGCTTCCGAGCTGAAATCCGCCGAGCAGTCAAAAGCGCTGTGTGACAACAAAATTGACGCCATGGTCTTTACTGTCGGGCATCCCAGCGGGTCCATCAAAGAGGCGAGCACTTCCTGAGATTCCGTACTCGTGGAAGTGGCCGGTCCGAAGATCGACATGCTGGTTATGAAACACGATTACTATCGGACAGCAACGATCCCTGGCGGCATGTATCGCGGCACGGATACCGACACCCAAACCTTCGGCGTCGGCGCTACCTTTGTGTCGTCCGCCAAAGTTCCGGAGTTTGTCATCTACAACGTGGTCAAGGCCGTATTTGAAAATTTCGACCAGTTCAAGAAACTTCACCCCGCCTTTGCCAACCTGAAAAAAGAGGAGATGATCAAAGACGGGCTTTCCGCCCCGCTGCATAAAGGCGCTGAAAAATACTACAAACAGGCAGGTCTGAAGTAATTGTTCACGATAATGAGAGAAGTGCGCCGGCGTTCCGGCGCACTTCTCCGTTCGTAATGCCAACCAGGGCGACGCAGCTCAACCGATTCGCAAGCACCATTTTCTACCGCTCTTCCAGAAGCAAACCCGCCATAAGAAAACAGTTCTCTGTCATTTTTCTCACATAAGGAATTATCGCAATGACCGAATCGACAGACAGCCTCAAATCCCAAGATGAGCTCCAGGAGATGGTTGCCGAGACGGAAAGCGGGGCCCGCAACCCGACCGGCACGATTCCGAAAAAAGTCCTCTTTTATGTCCCGTTAATCTGGACGCTGTTTCAGCTCTGGTACGCGTCGCCCCTGCCGTTTATCTTTAACATCCTGGTGTTCAACGCCACCGAAGCCCGGGCGATCCATCTGGCTTTTGCCATTTTTCTATCTTATACGGCGTACCCGACCTTCAAATCGTCCCCGAGGGATTACATTCCGGTCCAGGACTGGGTCGTGGGGCTCATCGGTGCATTCTGTTCCGCCTACCTGTTTATTTTTTATACCGAACTGTCGGAACGCCCCGGTGACCCCACCCAGATCGACCTGGTGGTCTCCGTGATCGGTCTGATTCTGCTTCTGGAAGCCACGCGGCGGGCACTCGGTCCCCCGCTGATGGTGGTCGCCACGGTATTTATCATCTATACCTTTTTCGGCTCGTATATGCCGTCGGTCATCGCCCATAAAGGGGCCAGCCTGTCCAAAGGGATGTCCCACTACTGGCTGTCCACCGAAGGCGTATTCGGGGTGGCCCTGGGGGTGTCCACGGGCATGGTGTTCATGTTTGTGCTCTTCGGTGCGCTGCTCGAAGCCGGCGGTGCCGGAAACTATTTCATCCGGACTGCGTTCGCCGGACTGGGCCATATGAAAGGCGGCCCGGCTAAAGCCGCGGTGGTCTCTTCCGGATTGACCGGCCTGGTGTCCGGATCATCCATCGCCAACGTGGTCACCACGGGCACGTTTACCATCCCGTTGATGAAAAAAGTGGGTTTCAAGCCGGAAAAAGCCGGCGCCGTTGAAGTGGCCTGCTCCACCAACGGCCAGCTCATGCCCCCGGTCATGGGAGCCGCGGCGTTTCTCATGGTCGAATACGTAGGGATCTCCTACGTCGAGGTGATTAAACACGCTTTTCTGCCGGCGATCATTTCCTATATCGCCCTGGTCTACATCGTCCATCTGGAAGCGCTGAAGATGGGCCTGGAGGGCATGGAAAAACCGATCACCAAGACTTTTTCCCAAAAACTGCTTTCCGGAGTTCTGGTGTTTCTGTTTTTAATTATCATGGCCGGCGCCACCTACTATGGCATGGGCTGGATTAAAACCCTCGCCGGCGGAGCCGCCATTTACATTGTGGGTGTCATTCTGTTTGCGGCGTATCTGGTGCTCCTCTGGTTTGCCTGCAAAGTGCCGGAGCTGGATACCAGCCATGAGATCACGGAACTGCCTGCCCTGGCTCCCACGGCCCAGGCGGGATATTACTTCCTGCTGCCCATCGTGGTGCTCATGTGGTGCCTGGTGGTGGAGCGCCTGTCCCCGTCGCTATCGGCCTACTGGGCCACCATGTTGTTGATAGTCATTGTGATCACCCAACGCCCGCTGAAAGGTATGTTCCGGAAAGCAACCGGCGACGAGTTTTCCTTCAGGCGGGGCTTTGATGAGTTAATCGAGGGCTTGGTCAACGGCGCCAGGAACATGATCGGCATCGGTGTGGCCACCTCTGCGGCCGGGATCGTGGTCGGGACCGTGACCCTGACGGGTATCGGGCTGGTGATGACCGAATTCGTCGAGTTCATCTCCGGCGGCAACCTGATGCTGATTCTATTTTTTACCGCAATCATCAGTCTGATTCTGGGGATGGGCCTGCCGACCACCGCCAACTATATCGTGGTCTCCACACTGATGGCGCCGGTCATTGTTCAACTCGGGGCGCAAAACGGTCTGATTGTGCCGCTAATCGCCGTGCATCTGTTTGTATTTTACTTCGGCATCCTGGCTGATGACACGCCCCCGGTGGGGCTGGCCGCATTCGCCGCGGCAGGCATTTCCGGCGGCGATCCGATCCGCACCGGTATCCAGGGGTTTACCTACGATATCCGTACCGCGGTCCTGCCGTTCATGTTTATCTTCAATACGCAGTTGTTGATCATCGGGGTAGCCAACTGGCTCCACCTCATCATCGTCATCGTTGCGGCTGTGACGGCCATGCTGGCATTTGCGGCGGCGACCCAGGGCTTCTTCCTGACCAAGAGCCGTATCTGGGAAACCATTGCGCTGTTGCTCATCGCGTTTACACTGTTTCGCCCCGGCTTCTGGTGGGACATGATCTTCCCGCCGCTGAGTGAGGAGCCGGCCGCCAAGCTCGAGAAGATGGTCGGCGACATGGAGCCCGGCGCCCAGGTGCGGATTCAGCTCAAGGGCGAGAAAATGGACGGCACCGAATTTACCAAGACGGTGATGCTGCCGGTGGGAGACGAGGCATCGGGTGCCGAGAGGCTGGAAGCCATCGGCCTGGAAACCCGCACGGAGAATGGAGCAATACTGATCGAAAATGTGGTCTTTTCCAGTCCGGCGGAAAAAGCCGGGGTCGACTTTGATCAGGAGATCTTGAACATCCAGGTGCCGAGCGACAGGCCACCGAAACAGCTGATGTTCATCCCCGCCCTGGCACTGTATGCCTTGATCTTTTTTGTGCAGCGGGGACGGAAACGAAAACTGGAGACCGCAGCACCAGCTTAAGGATATTCCACTGCCGGGAAACATCGGATTCGGTCATAAACCGGCCGCCACTTATTCTCCCATACAGGAGGGTGATGAACAGGATCGGCTGGAAACACAGATAGTTATCTTGGAGAACAGGCCATGTTTAACAAAATTCTGGTACCCATTGAACTGGATTATCCCAACGCCGCTGCCTCAGTTTATCAGAAAGCCGCCGAGATTGCCGAGGTGTCAAAGGCCGAGATTCGGCTGGTGACCGTAATGCCCGGATTCGGGATGCCGCTGGTCGCGTCCTACATCCCCGATGAGGTGCGAAAAGAGACCGAGGACCGGTTCCGGGAGTCCATGGAGCAGTTTATCCAGAAAAACTGTCAGGATTCCGTCACGTACTCCTTAAGATCCGGGAAGAACTGGGAAGAGATTATCAAAGCGGCAGACAAATGGGGCGCAGATTTAATTGTCGTATACCACAATCAGCGTCGCGACATTAATGAAGTGTTCAGTCGGTCCTGCGCCCAGAGGGTCGCGGACGGTGCGAAATGCTCCGTGCTTTGGTTGCGGCAGGTTCAATCGTAATTACGTCAATATAGAAGGCATTATCGGCATGCCAGCATGACAGCCCGGCCGGAGGGAAGGGTAGAATCCGGCAAGCCTCGATATGGTCATTCTGATGCCCGTCAGTTGCTAATCTCGAGGAGGACAACATGATCCCTATAAAGGACGTCAATCAGAGCCGTTTGATCCGGTTTCTAAGAAAAATTCCTGTCATCATGGTATTGGCGATGATCGGATGGTCTCCGCTCTCCGCATATGGATTCGAGATTCTTCTCGGCACCGGAGAGCCGGGATCGTTTTCTTATTTCACCGGCCGGATGATTTGTCGTGTGATCAATAGTCATGTGGACGATGTTGAATGCGAGCCTCAACCCTCGTCGGATGATGTGGATATCCTGACGAACATACAGGGAGGTTCACTGGATATCGGCCTGGTCGACTCACGTATGTTTCATGATGCTCTGAACAAAACGGGTAATTTTGAGTTCCTCGATATCAGCTATGACAATCTTCGTGTGCTGATGCCGTTATATGACGTTCCCGTGACACTGGCGGTCCGCAGGGATGCAGGCATCGCCTCCCTCAACGATCTGAAAGGGAAGCGGATCAATATGGGGGCGCCGAGATCCCCGGAGCATCTTTCGGTGGAAACAATTTTGAGGGCCAAAGGTTGGTCGAAAGAGGACTTCAGTCTGGTGCAGGAACTCTCCTCTTCCCAGTCAGAAGACTCCATGGCGTTCTGTCACGACATCATCCAGGTGATGGTGCACCTCGGTGTTCACCCGGATCCGGAACTGGAGCAACTTCTGAAGCTTTGCAATGCTCAACTGGTGGATATGTCCGATGGCGATATCCAAAAAATGATTAACGAGCATGTCGGTTATTCGGAGATGTCCATTCCGGCCGGCGTGTATCCTCCCCAGAAAGCCCCGGTGACCACGTTCGGAACGAGCGTGTTGCTGGTGACATCTCAAGATTTTGACGAGGAAACGGCATATCAGATGATCGATACCATATACCGCAATCAGAAGCGCTTACAGCACGCCCATCCTGCCCTGGTTTCATTGACACAGGAAGCAGCTCGGAATTATAATATCCGTCTGCCGCAGCACCCCGGCGCTGAACGGTATTTTTTTGAGCATTGATTAAGGACCGCGGGCCGTTCGCAAGACAGAACCTCGGCCCGGCCATTGTCCGGATTCGATGCTCAGTGAGACAAGGCCGAGTTCCTCGACCCTGGAATCATTCCCCTGCCTTGACGTTGTGATTCGAATCACTTTGCTTCAATGAGGGCCTCATGAGAAATGCATGTAGGGTTCGGGTATTTCAATTCTGTTTAACCATATCAGTGGGGATTCTACTGTGGATGATGGGCGCTCCCGCCTCGAGTCACGCGAAAACCACCTTCGTCGCAATCGGAACCGGGGACATTACCGGTGTGTATTACCCCACCGGCGGTGCGATCGCCAAAATCATCAACAATAAACGGAAAGAATATGGAATCCGGGCGACCATCGAGTCGACACCCGGATCGGTGTTTAATATTAATGCCGTGATGTCTCGAGATCTTGAGTTCGGTGTGGTGCAGTCCGATCGCCAGTACCAGGCCGTTCACGGTTTGGTCGAGTGGAAGTCAAAGGGGCCCCAAAAGGATCTCCGGGCGGTGTTCAGTATCCATCCGGAATCGGTGACCCTGGTAGCCGCCGTTGATGCCAACATTCTGCATATTCGGGATCTTAAAGGGAAACGGGTCAACATCGGGAATGTCGGGTCCGGTCAGAGACAGAATGCCATCGACGCGTTAAAAGCCGTTGGCCTAGACTACAGCCGAGATCTGGTTGCCGAAGAGGTCAAGGCCGCCGAGGCGCCGGCTCTGCTCCAGGACGGGCGAATCGATGCCTTTTTCTATACCGTTGGCCATCCCAACGTAGCCATTAGAGAAGCGACCGATGGTCAACGCAAAGTGCGTTTTGTCACCATCGACAACGTCGACCAGCTTCTATCCGACTTCCCCTTTTACGCCAAGTCTGTGGTGCCTATCCGTGTCTACCCCGGTGCGGTGAACACGGCAGACGTGGTAAGCTTCGGCGTCAAAGCCACGTTGGTGACCTCCGCCAACGTGTCCGAGCGGATCGTCTATGTCATTACAAGAGAAATTTTCGAAAACTTCGAAACGTTCAAGAGGCTGCATCCGGCGTATCAAGTGCTGACACGGCAGGGTATGCTGGAAGGTCTCTCCGCACCGATCCACCCGGGAGCAATGAAATATTACAGGGAAGCCGGTCTGAAGTAATGGCTTCCCTTCAAAGCCCCACACCATCAATCGAGGCTTTGCAATCCGGACAACGGCCGCTTCGGATGCGGTTTTTTCGTACCGTAAATCCCCAACGCTCGATCAGAAGTTCCCCGCACTGATAACAATACGTACTCTCGCCCGATTCCCCCGGAACATTTCCTGTGTATACGTAACGAAGACCTTTTTGAAGACCTATGTCCCGCGCGTTTAACAACGATTGAACAGGGGTCGGTGGCCGGTCGGTCAGTTTATACGTGGGATGAAAACGACTGATGTGCCAAGGGGTTTCCGGTCCGAGCTCAGCTACAATGAATCCGGCCAGCGCCTCGAGCTCCTGATCCGAATCATTCTTACCCGGAATCAGAAGGGTGGTCACCTCTACAAATACCCTTTGGGCTTTCATCCGCCGAAGTGTCTCTTTGACCGGAGCCAGCCGGGCGCCGCAAAGGTCTTTGTAGTATTCGTTGGAGTAGGCTTTCAAATCCACATTGGCAGCATCCAGGTAAGGCCCGATCATGTCCAGAGCCTCCGGTGTCATGTAGCCATTGGTGACGAACACATTACGGATCCCTTTTGCATGCGCCAGCTTTGCCGTATCATAAGCGGTTTCAAAGTAGATCGTTGGCTCTGTGTACGTGTAGGAAATGGTTGCACATCGTGCCTGCTGAGCCGACCGAACAATCGTCTCGGGCGGAACCGGATCCCCCATGATGAGACCTTGTCGTTCAGACGGCATTTGGGCGATATCGGCATTCTGGCAAAACCGGCATTTGAAGTTGCACCCGACGGTGGCGATGGAGTAGGAGAGGCTACCTGGAAGGAAGTGAAACAGCGGTTTTTTTTCAATGGGATCGATATTCTGGGCAATCAGGCGCCCGTACACCAGCGTGTGCAGGATGCCCTGACGGTTTTCACGTACCCCGCAGATCCCCCGTTTGCCTTCTTTGATTCGGCATCGGTGTCCACACAGGTTACATCGGACCTTGGTGTCCTCCAGTGGTTCCCACAAATAAGCTTCCATGGTATTTCCGTTAGCCCGTTAGCCCGTTAGCCCGTTAGCCCATTAGCCCGCTCGTCCTGAGCGAGGGCAGCGAGTCGAAGGATTGGCCCGCAATAAATGCCTGAAATGTAAAATGCCTAAAATTGTGGAATCGCTCCGCTCTGTCATTTAAAATCCAGAATCGAGTATCCAGCATCCAGCCCGCCCGGGTCGGACCAGCATCCAGTATCAAACATTCCATCACTCCACTACTCCACCACTCCATAACTCCGCTTCGGAGGTAGGATTGACTCCGTCGCATCCAGAAAACTGTCTATCTGCCTTACTTTAAGTCTTTTTTTTACCCGGTAACCGCCCCACTGGGTCTGCCGGACTGAATCCGCATTTTCATTGGGCGCGTTCGAAACCGCGGTGTCAGTGTCACCACCAGGCCGGTGAACGAACCGAAGGGACACCGCTGCAACAGCTGGCTATTCTCCATCCATGGTTTCAGAAATCCCGAGAATCTCGGGAATTGGCAAATCGCTCGCCACGACAGCGGTGAGTCGCCGGCAACACTCCGCACGAGTTGTTTCAGCTCCCAAACGCTGTAAAACGTGGCCCGATTATAGATACTGCTGGAAAACATCCCTACTATCCGGCGCCAGAATCCTTTGAGGGCATATTTGTTCAACACCCCTAAAAAGACACGATCTTTGGCGACCCGGCAGGCTTCTTCGATGGCTTTTTGCGGGTCCTCAACGAACTCCATTGTCGTCATAAACGTTGCGTAATTAAAGCTGTTGTCATCGAAGGGAAGGTCTTCTGCATACCCGCGATGAAAATCGACCCGGTTTCCAAGGTTTTTTGATGCGATATCGAGCATATATGGGGAGGGGTCGATCCCGGTAACCTGAAGGCCCAGGTCGAGCAGACCGTTTAAATTCACCCCCGTGCCACACCCGATGTCAAGCAGCGAGTCGCCCGAAGCCGGCTTGAGCATGTCGATCATCAGCCCGCATTCACGCTCGGCGATTTGCCGGTGTTCCGGTTGTCCGCACCGATCCGCGTAGGCTTTAGCGTCATTGAAATCAAACACATACCCCATGATGCTAACCTAAGAGAAAAACCGGTTCTGATCAAGGGAAACAAAAAAAAGAGAAACTTTAACGTTAAACCAATGAAATATTAATCATTTCGAGTTAAATAGTCGAAAATTAAAAAAAACAACTCTTGACACTGTATGTTTTAATAATCAACCATGATATGGTTTGTAAATTGATGGTTGAACCACTTCTTGTTTGCCTGGCGTGGACATACATCTGTTTTGCGATGTGGCCCTGAGAACCTGCCGTCGTGACTCGGAAGCGTCCTTCCCCCCAACGTGTTTCAGCCCGCTACTCAATTCATCCAGAATACGGAGCCCATATGTCCCAAGAAAAAGTCGTTGTCAGCGGTCTGTATAAAATCTTTGGATCAAATCCCAACCGGGCGTTCAAACTTCTCGAAGAGGGAAAGGGAAAAGAGGAAATTTTCAAAGAGACGGGATTGACGATCGGCGTACAGGACGCTCATTTCTCCATCCATGCTGGAGAAATCTTTGTCGTAATGGGGCTGTCCGGTTCCGGTAAATCAACACTGGTTCGGATGCTCAATCGTTTGATTGAACCGACGGACGGCACCGTGCTCATTGACGATCAGGATGTGACCGCCATGGACCCGGGGCAGTTGAGAGAACTGAGACGTCATACCATGAGTATGGTGTTCCAGTCCTTTGCCCTGATGCCGCACCTGACGGTGGTGCAAAACGCCGCGTTTGGATTGGAAATCTCAGGCATGAAAGCAACCGAGCGCGAGGAGCGCACACTTGACGCCCTCGAGCAGGTCGGCCTCAAGGATTGGGCCCAGAGCTACCCCCAAGAACTGTCCGGAGGTATGCAGCAGCGGGTGGGATTGGCCCGTGCACTGGCTCAGGATCCCTCCATTATGCTCATGGACGAGGCCTTTTCGGCCCTTGATCCGTTGATCCGCAGTGAAATGCAGGACGAGCTGCTCAAACTCCAGGATCAGCACGAACGCACCGTGATCTTTATTTCACACGATTTACATGAAGCCATGCGGATCGGCGACCGGATCGCCATTATGGAGGGTGGCCGGATTGTGCAAGTGGGCACTCCGGACGACATTCTAAAAAATCCGGCGGATAAATACGTATCCTCATTTTTTCGAGGGGTCGATCCGACCACGGTGTTTTCCGTTGGTGATGTGGCCCGGAAATCTCAACTCACCCTTCGATGGCATAAAGGGGAAGGATTCCCCACCGCCGCTCTCGAACAGATGCGCGGAGAAGATCGAAACTACGCCTATGTTCTGGATCGACATCAAAAATTCCTTGGCGTCGTATCCTCGGATACTCTGGAGGAGGCCATCGATCGTGATGAGCGCAATCTCGACGGTGCCCTTCTCGACCAGATTGATCCGGTTGAATCAGAGACACCATTGCAGGAAATACTCCACGAGGTACGAAAATACGAATGTCCGGTACCGGTGATTAACAATGAGGGACAATACCTGGGTGTGATTTCAACACGAACTTTTCTTAAAACCCTGGAACACGGGACCCAGGGATAAGTCTTTCAGGCTGCCTTGCGACGCTTTTTCTAAAAACACTCTTTTCGGAGGTAGGTATGCTCAGCAGTGATGCATTTGATGATTACATCATTCCACTGGAGCAGTGGATCGAAAGCGGGGTGTCCTGGCTGGTCGACAACTTCCGCCCACAGTTTCAAGCCATAAAATGGCCGGTGGAAGTAACGCTCAACGGGATAAATGATCTGCTCCAGATCATACCGCCGATCCTGTTTCTGATCGTCCTGGGAATTATCGCATGGCGGGCGGCCGGCTGGAAGGTGGCTCTGTTCGGGATCGTCACGCTGATGTTAGTTGGTTTCCTGGGCCTTTGGGAGGACACCATGACGACGCTGGCCATGGTCATTTGTGCTGTGGTGTTCTGTGTGATCGTCGGGATTCCGTTGGGGATCTATGCCTCGCGGAGCGATCGTTTCGAGAGCCTTCTTCGACCGATACTGGACGCCATGCAGACGACTCCGGCATTCGTCTACCTGGTTCCGGTCGTCATGCTGTTCAGTATCGGCACCGTGGCCGGTGTGATCGCCACCATCATATTCGCCATGCCTCCGATTATTCGGCTGACCAATCTTGGGATTCGGCAGGTCCAGGCCGACGTGGTCGAAGCAGCAGACTCGTTTGGCGCCACCAAATCCCAGATTCTCTGGAAAGTACAATTCCCACTGGCCTTGCCGACCATCATGGCCGGGCTCAACCAGACCATGATGCTCTCCCTTTCCATGGTGGTCATTGCGGCCCTGATCGGTGCGGGAGGTCTAGGTGTGCCGGTCTTTGAGGGTCTCAATTCCCTACGGGTCGGTCTGGCCGGTATCGGAGGTCTCAGCATTGTGCTGCTTGCCATGGTGCTGGACCGGATCACACAGGCCCTTGGAACATCCAAGCACCTGGAGCGAACCGAGAGTTCATGAGAGGAGTCACGATTCCCACGACATACGTGGATGAGCATAGATTACGGAAACCCATTTCTATAAATTCGAGTCGCTAAAGAAAAGGAGGACATGATGCATCGGAAAACGTTTGTTTCTATTATTGTGGCAGTGAGTGTATTGGGGCTGGTATTGGCTGGGTCGGCCGTTGCCATGCATCATATGCCGGGCAAAGGGGTCACCGTGAATCCGGCACGGGCCACCTGGACCACCGGTTTTTTCCTGGAAGCCATTTACAGCCGGGCTCTGGAAGAGCTGGGCTTTAAGGTCAAGGACCCAAAGAAGCTGGCCAATCCGATTTTCTACCAGTCCCTGGCCAACGGGGATGTGGACTATTGGGCCAACGGCTGGTTCCCCCTGCACCATGCACAACTCCCGAAAGGCTTCGACAAAAAAGCGACCACCATCGGATATGTCGTAAAAGCCGGCGGCATGCAGGGCTATCTGGCCTCCAAAGCGGCTGTGGAAAAATTCGGCATTAAAACTCTGGCTGATTTTAAACGACCCGAAGTCAAAAAAGCGTTTGACGCCAACAAGGACGGCAAAGCTGATCTGGTGGCCTGCCCACCGGGTTGGGGTTGCGAGAAAGTGATCACCCACCATCTCAAGGTCTACGGCCTGGAAAACCATGTCAATCAGATCAAGGCGGCCTACGAGGCGAGTATGGCCGACGCGGTGGCCCGGTTCAATGCCGGCGAACCGGTGCTGTACTACACCTGGGCACCCAATTGGACCATTTACAAGATGAAGCCGGGAGAGGACGTCATGTGGATCGGGGTACCCGAAATTATTCCGACCTCCAGCCAAGAGGGTATGGAATCGGCCCTGGTCGCTTCCGGAATCGATGGGGCGGTATCGGATCCTCTGAAGGTCGGCTGGATTGCAAATGATATCCGGGTGGTGGCCAACAAAAAATTCCTGGACAAAAATCCAGCGGCGAAGCGACTCTTTGAAGTCATGAGCATACCCCTGGAAGATATCGCGCTACAGAACAATCGGATGTTCGGGGGCGAGAACACCGAAAAAGACATTGAACGACATGTGTCCGAGTGGATCGCTTTGAATAAGGATAAATGGGAAGATTGGCTTGAAGAAGCCCGAAAGGCCGCCAAGTAAGGGTAGCGGTCTAAGCACCGGATGTCAGACCGGGATGTGGGCATCCATAACCCGAATATTGCATGAAATCTTTTCAGCATTTAACTGAAAAGAAGCAAAATCGTGGTGTTGCCGTAAATATGAGCCTTTTCGGTAAGCATACAATTTGTGACCTTCAGAATTTAGAAAAGACTCTGAAAAGATTTCACCCTCCGGGCCAAACGGAGGCTTTCATGGCCGGCGTTATTCGAGGCTCGCGGTAGATGGACTACAGCGTCGCCTCGAAGTGCCTTGTCCATAAAACCCTCCGTTTGGTGCAATATCCGGGAAAAGGCGCCACCATCTCGGTTTGATCCGGCTTTGGGGACGGCCGCGGGTTGACAGAACGCCCGAACCCCGGATCCATTCCGGGTGACATCGGCTTTGGCACCGTTCCAAACTGTGGAACTTTTCATTGTTGTGTTTTCGGAAACTTACTAATAATATTAAACCTTCATGAAATGAGGACTTGTTCGGCGACCGGTACGCTTCGGAATACCACCCCCCGTGAGTACCCTTTACGGGATGTGGACAACTCCGAAGGCAGTAGGGCCAGCCCGAAAGGGGTGACATCATGACTGTCGAAAATGAACAGGTGATTAAGGATATTGTGGGCTCCATCCGCCGATTGGTGCGTGCGGTGTCCCTGGATTCCGCCAAAATGAGCCGGCAATTCAGCCTGACGGCCCCCCAAAGCGGTGTGCTGCGCAGTCTGGCCAGCAATGGCCCGATTTCATCGGCTCAGTTGAGTCGAGAGCTCTATGTAACCCCCTCCAACATTACGGGCATCATCGACAGGCTGGAGAAGAAAGGTCTGGTCCAACGGGTTCGGAAAGAAGGAGATCGGCGTGTCGCGCTGATTACACTGACCCAAGCCGGAGAACAACTCAGCAGTCAACTGCCGGACCCCATTGAGATCAAACTGATTTCCGCCCTCTCCGACCTGGAAGCGGGAAAAGTGGCCGATCTGCGGGAGTCGCTCAAATTAATGCTAAGGCTCGTGGATGCCCAGGAGATCGAAGACGACCCGCTCCGTTAGATGCAAAGCGTCTTTCATTATCATTCCTCTCATTCAGCCTGAGCAGCCCCGAAGGGGAACAGGCCTGCTATGGTTCCCCGGCAGGTTTACCCTCGTATCGTTCGTTCGAAGTCTTCCACGAATGTCTATTAGCATCGGAAACCTGCCAGCTGCATCTCTATCCGAATACTGATACATCTATGGAAGAGCCCTTGCCGGGTTCGCTATCGGGATCGCTATCGGAATCGGAATATGTCGACCATCTTGATGATCGATACCGATACCGAACCCGAGACCGATTCCGATGATGTCGTGGGGATTGACCCTCAGGCGCGGGCAGGATACATATCTGCCTCTGGTCGCCGGGTCATCGCATGAAGATCTTTCTAGGAATCGTGATGGATCGATCTTTCGGCCATGGCCGGTCCCTCAAGCCCACAAAAAGATATACATGGGAGATACCATGAAAGAGTTTTTTAAGGTGGCAGACGTTCCCCGGGTCATGGAATATGCGCACCGGTTCCCGACGGTTTCAGCAGAAACGGTGCCGCTATCCGAGTCCTACGGTCGAATCCTCGCGGAAGCGGTCGTCGCCGATCTGGATTTGCCGGGGTTTTCCCGATCCACAATGGACGGTTATGCCGTCCCGGCCGCATCCACCTTCGGGGCCTCTGAGAGTAATCCGGCCTTTTTGAACGTTACTGGAGAGGTTTTCATGGGTGAAACTCCCAGGATGACCTTGGGACCGGGACAAGCGGTCCGCATTCCCACTGGAGCCATGCTTCCTGAAGGAGCGGATGCCGTCGTCATGATTGAACATGCCGAAGCCCTGGATGAGACGACCATCGAAGTCTATCGAAGTGTTGCTCCGGGTCAGCATGTCATTGAGAAAGGTGAAGATTTCTCCCTTGGAGAAACGATCCTGGAGGAGGGCCGGCCGATCCGATTCCAGGAGGCAGGGCTGTTGGCTGCCTTCGGACGAACAGAGGTGCGTGTTTTCAGAAAACCGATTGTCGGGATTATTTCCACCGGAGATGAAATCGTACCCGTGGATCACGTTCCAAAAATGGGACAGATACGGGATATCAACAGCACGACGCTTTCCGGACAGGTTCAGAGCACCGGGGGCGTGGCAGAGCATTACGGGATTGTCGAAGACACCTACGACGCGCTGTATGATGTATGCCGTCGGGCCACGGCCACATCCGATATGGTGCTGGTGTCCGGCGGCAGTTCCGTCGGAGCTCGCGACTTCACGATAGAGGCCCTGGGCCATCTTCCGGATGCTGAAATTCTGGTGCACGGGATGAGCCTTCGGCCGGGGAAACCGACCATCCTGGCCAGGATCGGGGATAAACCCGTTTGGGGCCTTCCCGGCCATGTGGTGTCGGCGATGATTGTGTTTACAGCCGTTGTGGAGCCTTTTCTGAAGCGGATCGGCGGCGTACTAGACTGGAAAGAAAACGGCATCCGGCTTTCGGCTCGGATGAGTCGAAATGTGGCGTCCGCACAGGGGCGGATCGATTATGTCCGAGTTAAACTCCGGCATGGAGAAGGCATCCTGTGGGCCGATCCCTTGCTGGCCAAATCCGGCCTGATTCACACCATGGTCCATGCCGATGGTTTGGTGGCCATCGGAATGAATGATGAAGGGCTGGATGAAGGGGATACGGTGGAGGTGATTCCGATTTAGACGATTTACCACGAAGAACACCCGCCTTCGTTAAAGCTATGGCGGGCAGGCGAAGATCACGAAGATAAATTCTGATTTTGGATTTTGGATTGCGGATTTTGGAATTCAACCATTGAGTTGAGCATCCTTCAACGAGTGAGCTAAAGAGAGTAGCATATGAAGCGAAATATCTATCTAAAAATGAAGTCATTACAGGAAGCCAAGGAGACCATGTTCCGTCGCTTCCCGGACACATCGTGTCTGGGGACGGAAACTGTATCCGTCGAGAACGCTGTCGGACGTGTTCTGGCCGAACCGGTATTCGCATTGCTGTCTTCTCCAAACTTCCATTCGGCTGCCATGGACGGCATTGCCGTAAAAGCAGAAGATACATTCGGGACGAGCGAAACACGGCCGACGGAATTGGATATCGGAAAGAGCGCCCATTATCTGAATACCGGACATGTCCTGCCGCCCAATACCGATGCCGTGATTATGATCGAGCATGTCACCAAACTCGATGAGCAGACGGTTCGAATCGAGGCTCCGGCATTTCCCTGGCAGCATGTGCGGAAAATGGGCGAGGATATCGTCGCCACCGAACTTCTGTTCTCCCGGAATCATGTTGTGACGCCGTATTGCCTTGGCGCTCTTCTGGCCGGAGGCATCACGTCGGTCGTGGTCCACCGGCGACCCACCGTTTTAATTATCCCGACCGGATCGGAGCTGATCGACTGGCAGGATGCTAACCCGGAACATCTGTTGCCGGGTCAGGTGATCGAATCCAACTCCTATGTCCTGGGAAAGCTTGTCGAAGCATGGGGAGGACGCTATGTCCGCCATGCAAAGGTGATGGATGCTGTTGAAGCACTCAAAGCAGCCGTTTCGGAGGCCGTTTCATCTGATTTCGACATGGTAATGATGGTCGGGGGATCATCTGCCGGTTCCGAAGATTTCTCCAAGCGGGTCATTGGGGACCTGGGTGAGATTCTCGTCCATGGTGTGACCATCATGCCGGGTAAACCCGTTCTTATTGGAGCGGTTAAAGATAAGCCGGTATTTGGAGTTCCGGGTTATCCGGTTTCCGCAATTGTGGCCTTCGAACAGTTCATCCGGCCGTTGATGCTTCGGATGACCGGTCGCCCCGACGAACCCCGGCAGTCGGTCTCGGTCGAGCCGACCCGCAAAATACCCTCGAAGCTCGGCGTCGAGGAATTTCTGCGGGTCAAGCTTGGCCGGGTCGGCAACCGGATTGCAGCAACCTCTCTTCCCAGAGGTGCCGGCATCATCACCAGCCTAACCGAGGCAGACGGAATTATCCGGATTCCGGCCAACAGCGAAGGGCTGAATGAGAAGGAACCAGTAACCGCCGAATTGCTGCGTCCTTTGGAATCGATAAATAATACGATCGTTGCGGTCGGCAGCCATGACAACACGCTCGATGTGTTGACCGATCAGCTCAAGGCCCGGTCCAAACCGATTGTGTTATCGTCCAGTCATGTCGGCAGTCTGGGCGGGCTCATGGCCATCAAACGTGGGGCCTGTCACATCGCCGGGTCTCATCTGCTCGACACAGAAGACGGATCCTATAATGGGTCCTACATTCGTCGATATCTACCGGATGTGTCGGTAAAGCTGGTGCATTTGGTGATGCGGGAACAGGGGCTGATGGTTGCTCCCGGCAATCCGAAGGGGTTAAACGGCATTGATGACCTTTCAAGGAAAGATGTGGCCTTCATAAATCGGCAGATGGGGTCCGGGACCCGTATTCTGCTCGACTACCGGCTTTCAGACCTCGGCATCGACCCTCGGAGCATTCAAGGCTACGATACAGAGGAATATACCCATATGGCTGTGGCGGTTGCCGTGCTCAGTGGGACTGCCGACGCCGGGCTGGGTATTTTTGCCGCCGCCAACGCCCTGAAGCTCGACTTTATCCCGGTGGTGACCGAACAGTATGATCTGGTCATTCCGGAGATCTATTTTGAATCGGAAAATATCCAGGGTCTCCTGGAAACCATCCGTTCATCGGAATTTCGTCAATGGGTTGGCCGTCTTGGCGGCTACGGCACGGAACGGACCGGGGAGGTATTGCCCCTTTAGCTTGAATGTTTCATGAAATATTCTCTGTGGCAAATGGGCTCATTGTAAGGATTCCACGATGCTGCCCGACTTTGTGTCAGCATTGATGATGGCCCCCTGGGGAGGATAATCCTGATGCCCCCTAGAAAGAACGAATCGCTCCCGAAATCTTATAAAACCATTGACCATACTGCCGACATCGGTATCCGGGTTTTCGGAAGAGATGCGTCCGAGCTGTTTATCCAGGCCGGGACAGCTCTTTTTGAACAGATCGTGGAAATCGACCACAGGGCTTCCGATCAGCAGCACCATCTTACCGTTACCGGTTCCGACTGGCCGGATTTGATGGTGAACTGGCTCCGTGAGCTTCTTTATCTTTGGACCGGACGGGAGTTGTTGATGGTTGGTTTGGAAATCGAGAATATTGAAGCATTTTCACTGACTGCGAAAGTCGATACCGCGAGCTACAATCCGGACGATCATCTGATTCTGAACGAAATCAAAGCCGTCACGTATCATGGAATCGATGTGAGTCAGGGGCCTTCGGGATGGGAGGCAACCATAATATTCGATATATGAGCGCTACCTGAACAGGTCGTCCGTCATCCTGAACGTGCTTCGTCCCTGACAAACCATGAATTTGGAGTTCTGGAGTGGTGGAGTGATGGAAATATCAACCGAATCCCAGATACTCCATTACTCCATCACTCCACGAAAAAATTTGGAGATCTTTTTTGAATACGAAGCGTACTAATTCCGGGATGGCACCAACGGAGCATCGCTCGGACGGCGTTCGGAAGATTCTGCTGAAAGGTATTTTCTGGCGGATTCTCATCATTGAGGGCATCCTGCTTGTATGGTCCCTTCTTTACAGAATTTTGATGGAGCCGGCAGCTCAGCCCCTGGAGTTGTTCTGGTATGCCGTTCGCATCGTGATTCTGATTGCCATCATTATCGCATTCATCATGGTAACCTTCAGGTTGTTTTTGACCCGGAAGGTGATCCAGCCTTTGGAGGCGATCGCCGAATCAAACCGCAAATTTCAAGACGAGGACGCCGTCCGAAACGAGATCCCCCTGGCGACGGATACACCGAAAGAAATTCAGGAGATTGTGGCCACCCGTACGCAGATGCTCGATACCATCCTCCGGGTATCCGAAGAGAGACTTCGACTCGTCAATTTCATCAAGGAAACATTCGGACGGTACATTTCCAAAAAGGTCGTCGATGAAATTTTGGATTCTCCGGACGGCGCTAAAATCGGTGGGCGGCGAGAGACCGTTACCATCCTTATGTCGGATCTCCGCGGATTTACGAGTCTTTCGGAAACGACCGATCCGGAGATCATGATGCGCCTATTGAACCGATATCTGGATCGGATGTCCCGGATCATCCACGACTATGACGGCATCATCGATGAGATTATCGGGGATGCTATTTTGGCGGTGTTTGGTGTGCCGGAAAGTAGGACCAGCGACCCGGAACGGGCCGTCGCTTGTGCTCTGGCCATGCAAAATGCACTGGCCGAGCTCAACCGGGAGATCGGCCAGGAGGGATATCCTCCCCTGGAAATGGGGATTGGTGTCAACACCGGCACCGTTCTCGTGGGCAACATTGGATCCGAAGTCCGTATGAAATACGGGATCGTGGGCGCTGCCGTGAACACTGCGGCGCGTATCGAATCGAACACCGTCGGGGGGCAGGTACTGATCGGCGAATCCACTTTCAATCACGTCCGGGAAAAACTGGCCTCGGAACTACCTCAGACCATTATGATGAAGGGCATGCGAAAGCCTTTGGTGGTGTTTGCCGTCACCGGCATCGGGGTTCCTTACGGGATCGCTCTTGAAACGTCCCGGGCGAGTCATGACGGCGCCATGCTGACCCTGCCGTTCAGCTGCTGGAAAATTGAAGACAAGAAAGTTTCAGATGTGGCGGCCTCGGGGGAGACCATTCTCATCAACGACTCCCTGTTGACGGCTACGGTGAGCCCTCCTTTGGATCCCCATGAGGATGTCAAAATCACCTTTGACTTCTGTCAGGAAGCCCACTGCTTCGAGGATATCTACGCCAAGGTTCTGTCGGTCGGCGAAGCCCGGGATCATGGTGCGGTCCACCAGCTGAGTATTACCAGTATCCGGCAGGAAGATCGAAATATACTTAAGAAGTGGACCGAACAGACAGGTTAGATGACGGGATAAGCGGTTGAACCATATCTCGGTTGCTGTTCCTTGCTCGAAGTCATTTTGCCGAATCATTCACCCAATCAACGAACTTACTATCCAAATTTCGGATGAGCTTTAATCAGCGCCCGGGTGTACTCGTGACGGGGATGTTTAATGACTTCCTCAGCGGACCCGGTCTCAACAATCTCTCCTTTATAAATTACTGCAATGCGATTGCACAGATACCACGCCGCCGCCAGGCTGTGTGTAATAAATAGAAATGTGACTCCCATCGTTGTCTGAAGGTTTTGGAGAATGGAGAAGATCTGTATTGAGATCGACGCATCCAGCATGGATGTGGGTTCATCGGCCACAACGAATTGGGGTTTCAGAACCACCGCTCTGGCGATGGCAACCCGCTGGCGTTGCCCGCCGCTGAGTTCATGGGGATAGCGATAGAAGAAATCTTCCGGTGGGGATAATCCCACCGATTGTAATGCTTCGAACACGATCTCTTCGTAATCCGCCCGGTTACCCACGCCATGGATGGTCAGTGGTTCCGATACGGTATCGAATATCGAAAAGTAAGGATTCAAGGACTGGTAAGGATCCTGAAAGATCATTTGTACTTTCCGACGGTACTCTGTCAAATGCTTTCCGCGTATTTCGGTGATATCTTCCCCATCCAGCAGGAGACGGCCTGCAGTGGGGGGTTCGAGCTTTACGATGAGTCTTCCTGTGGTTGTCTTTCCGCTGCCGCTCTGGCCGACCAGACCGAAAATGTCTCCTCTGGAAATTTCCAGGGATACATCCTTTAACGCCACAACCGTCTGGTCCGCCCCCTTGAGAAGCTTTTTTTTAGAGCGGTAGGTCTTGGTCACATCTTCCAGTTTAATAATCGGATCAATCATCAAATTTCACAGTGAAGTGAGCACATTGTTTGTCCAAGGGCTGTACATCGATTCCCCTGTTCTACAACGTACCGTGGTTTATAAACTCGAAGCACGAAGCACGAATATCGAAACAATTTCCAATGACAAAAATTCGAATTCCCCAAACCATAGAAGATATCTGCTGGGGTATGATGACCTTGTTTTTTCATTGAGACATTCGGATTTCGAATTTGTTTCGGATTTCGATTTTCGAGTTTAGCGTTTTTTACAACTTGCAACACAGTGCCTTATGGGTATTGGACACGTCGATCCAATCGGGAACTTCCATTCGGCATGTGGGGCCCGCTTCCTCGCAACGATCGCAAAACCGGCACGCCTTGGGCGGGTTTATGAGGTTTGGGGTTTCTCCTTTGAGCCCTTTCAATTGGGTCTTTTCCGTATCCAGGGTGAGGTATGATTCCAAAAGGGCCCTGGTATAGGGATGTACCGGGGTTTCAAACACCTCTTCCCGTTTCCCATATTCAACAATCTGTCCGGCGTACATTACCGCGATGCTGTGGCATACATCTGCAACCACCGCTATGTCGTGGGATATGAACAGAATGCTGAGGATCAGTTCCTTTTGTAGGCTCTTTATCTCGTTTAAGATCTGATCCTGTACGATGACGTCCAGTGCGGTGGTCGGCTCATCTGCAATAATCAGTGACGGACGGCATGACAGTGCCATCGCAATAATAGCGCGCTGCTTCATTCCGCCGCTATATTGATGAGGGAAATCCTGGATCCGTTCCCGCGGGATGTGTACCAGGTCAAAAAGCGCCTCGACGCGTTCTTCTGCGGCCGCCCTGTCCAGGGTCGGCTCGTGAATGAGAATGGCTTCGACAATCTGCTCGCCCACCCGTTGTACCGGGTTCAATGCGTTCATTGCCGCCTGAAAAATCATGGCGATATCTTTCCAACGGGTCTTTCTCATTTCTCCCGGAGTGATTTTCAGCAGATCCTTGCCTTTATACTCAATCTGGTCGGCCATGACAGATGCGTTTTTCGGAAGCAGGCCCATGAGGGTCATGCCGATGGTTGTCTTGCCACATCCGGACTCCCCGACAAATCCGAGCGACTTACCTTCCTCGACGGAGAACGATACGCTATCGACTGCCCGGAGAAACCCTTTTCGGGTCTGGTAACCGATACTTAAATTTCGAACGTCCAGGAGCGCCATATCAGTTCGAAGCTCCTTCCTGTCTGAGCCTCGGATCCAAAATTTCCTCCATGGCCCGCCCAAGCATATAGAATGACAAGGTCAGCAGGGATATACAGATACCCGGGGGAAGGAGCCAGTAAGGCGCCTGGAACATGTGACCGGTTTTCCACACCCATTGGAGCATCATGCCCCAGCTGACGGTTCCCGGATCGCCAAATCCGAGAAACGCCAGTGCGGCCTCGATGATAATGGCCGACGTCACCCGGAACGTCATATACAGCAGTGCCAGGGGAAGCACATTGGGTGAAATGTGACGGAAAATAATCCGGAAGTGTGATGCCCCGGCCACTTTTGCCGCTTCGATGAACGGGCGCTGCTTCAGGGACAGGGTTTGGGCGCGAATTACCCTGGAGACGCCCGGCCAGCGAAACAGGGCGATGATCAGGACGATCGTCCATATGTGCAGCTGGCCGAAAAGCGATGAGAGGATGAGGACGACAAGCAGAGTCGGCATGACCATAATCATATCGGCCAGACGCATCAGCATCATATCCACGGTCTTTCCGGCATACCCGGCGATCATCCCGATAAGGGTACCTAAAAAGATACTCATGAAGGCAGCGGAAATGCCCACCATAAAGGCGACCCGGGCCCCGGCAAGCAACTGGCTCAGGATGTCCCGCCCGATGAAATCGGTTCCCAGCCAGTGCCGCATGCTGGGCCCGGTGGAGTATGATATTTCCGGGTCGACCCCGTGCATGGGCTGGTACATGGGATCGATCAGCGGTGGGATAAAGCTGAAGATCGCCATCAAGGCAAACATAACCAGCAACGTTAATCCAATGCGGCCGATCAGGTTTTCCCGAAAGAGATTCCAGGCACCTAAAAATCTTTCCATCGTGGCTGATTTTTTCGAAACTGTTTTATTTTCTGCAGCCAACAGCGTCTCCTATTCGTACCGGATCCTCGGATCCAGATACGCATACAACACATCCACGATTAGATTGGCCAGCAACACCACAGCGGCGATCAGTAAAAATGATGCCTGGGCCAGGGGATAGTCATTGTTGCTGACTGAGAATACCAGCTCGCGTCCGATTCCCGGCCAGGTGAAAACGGTTTCCGTCAATGCACCGCCGTTGATCGAAAATGCCAGACTGAGCCCAACGCTGGTGACCACGGGCAATGCGGCATTGGGAGCGGCATGATGATTTCGAATGGCTTTTTCTTCCAGGCCTTTGGCCCGGGCGGTGAGGATATAGTCTTCTTTCAGGGTATCGAGCATACTGCTGCGCATGATCAGCAGGTAGCTGCCGAAATGGATCATAAACAGGGTGCCCAGGGGGAGTATCATATGATGGATGATATCCCATGCTTTTTCCAGGAAACCGGCTTCCGGATCGATCCAGACCTCGGCAGATATCATGCCAGTTAGCGGGAACCATCCCACCTTGTAAGCGAAAATCCATATTAGAATCAGGGCGAGCCAGGGTAAAAACACCGTATGACAGACCAGGGCTCCAATGGTCATCCAGGTGTCGGTCGACTCCCCCTTGCGCCAGGCGGCAATCTTTCCCAGAAAGATCCCGAACAGCGCCGACAGGATGATGGATGTGGTAAACAAGAGAACCGTATTGGGGAGCCGGTTGAGGATAATTCCGGCTACCGGCTGGCCATAGTGGAACGAGATGCCAAAGTTGCCGGTCATAAAGTTTTTCAGATAATAGACATATTGGAGCCCTATCGGCTGGTTCAGGCCCAATTGCTCGATGAGGTGTTCGGCGTCCTCCGGGGTCATGTTGGGATCGACCATCCGTGTGACCGGATCCCCCGGCGCCAGCCGGAACAACAGAAACAGAACGGTCAGGATCACGAAGAAGATGATGGCGATTTCAATCAGGCGTCGGAGTATGTATTTGCGCAATTCCATCTTATGATTCCCGCGAAATCGGTTTGAGCAGGGTAAAAGACCATATATTACCGACCCCTTCCAGCATCTCCACCCATCCGGTGAAACGATCCGTTCGAACGGCCTCGATCAGCAGGGGGTCATAGATCGGATAATAGGGAACATCCCGAAGGATGATGTTCTGCATCTCACGGATCATCGCCCGGCGATCTTCCGGAACCATGGCCCGACTTGACTCGGTGGCGAGACGATCGAACTCCGGGTTTCGATATCCGCTCATGTTCCACCCGCGTGCTTTGTCGTTGGCAGACAGAAAAAAGGTGCGCAGATAATCCGGATCCGTTGAAAGCTTGCCATACCCGAGAATGAAAGTGTCAAAGTCGTGCCGCCCCTTGACCTGTTGAAGCAGGGAGGCAAATGCCATGGGTCGTGAATAGGCCGGCATGCCCACTTCCCTTAACCACTCCTGGATCATCAACCCGCTGATGGCCCGGTGGGGATCATAATCGGCCGGCGGCGTCAATATGGTAAACCGTTCCATGGGTTGACCGTTCGGCAGACGGAGAGGGCTGGGCGGAACCACATCGCCGGCATCGTCAACCGGGGGGGTGTCCCAGGAGTATCCGGCCTCTGTCAGAATGTTGTGAGCTTTCCGGATCCTGGCTTCCCGATCCAGTTTGGCACCGTATTTTTCAACCTCCGGATTGTACCAGTATCGATTTCCGGGCGGCACAATCGAGTACATTTCGGTACCGAATCCCTGAAGAATGCGCGAGATGATAAAATTCTTGTCGATCAGGGTGGCGACAGCCCGGCGCAGGTGGCGATCGTCAAAGGGGGGTTTCCTTAAATTGAACCCCATGAAATACAGGGCGCTTTTCTCGCTGAAAAAAATGTGGATATCCTCCTGATGGCTCAGATCCTCCAGATACCCCGGCTGAATTCCCCACCAGAACATATCGATGCTGCCTTTTTTTAGCGCCAAAATGGCCACATCCGACGTGCCGAATATTTTTACAACGATGTCGGTAATGTGGGGGCCCAGCTGACGGTCTGCGATGGTTTTCCCGGTTCCGAAAAAATGGGGATTTCGGACCATGTGCAGGTAAGCCCCTTCCTGCCAGTGCTTAAGGACAAACGGCCCGGTTCCCACGGGAGATTCGATTTTCGTGTTCAGTAGTTCGGCCAGCGGTTTCTCTTTGGTTCGCGCCAGACGGACCACGGCATCCCATTCTTTCTGTTGGACAATGGGGATGGTAAGGGAACGTGTTCGAAAGATGGCCATCGGCGTTTTCAAAAAGAACCGAACGGTCCGCTTGTCCGGAGTGTCGATCCGGTTGACAAATCTCCACCGGGAATAATGGCGTGGTATTCGAAACTCCTTGATCAACTCAGCGGTAAAGGCGACGTCCGACGATGTCAGCTCTGTGCCGTCGGACCATCTGGCGTCGCGGAGACGCACGGTATAAGATACCGTCTCTTCGTCATACTCGGGGAAATCGGCGGCCAGCCATGGAATAAGCTCGAGGGTTTCCGGATGATGTTGATACAGCGGTTGGTAGATTTTGGACAGAATTTTTTTAGAATTCGCATCGCTGGCAAGCCATACGTTAAGGGTTCGGGGTTCTTCGGACATACCCACCCGAAGCATTCCGACAGGGACATTTTCCGAACACCCCGCCAGGCTGCCCGCAACCAGCCCGGCCAGTAGAAGGGACATCAGCAAGCGACGGATGCTGGAATTATTCATGGATGCCGTTCATCTCTTTGACCTGGTCTTCAATGAAGTTGATGACATCGGCTTCGAGGCATACTCCGTTCAAACGATTAATCCGCGGGATGCCGCCGGGACTCACGCAGTTAATTTCCACAAGTTTGTTTCCGATCACGTCGATCCCCACAAAGAATAGACCGGCTTCGATCAGAGCCGGCTTGATCGTCTCGCAGATGAACCTTTCCTCATCCGTGATGTCGTGCTTGAACACGTGGGCGCCGGCATGGACGTTTGTTCTGAAGTCGCCTTCTTTGGGTTTTCGCCGCATGGCACCTAGAATTTCACCGTTGAGCAGGAGGATTCGCACGTCCCCGTTGTCCTTGACTTCAGACAGGTATTCCTGGACCATGATCGGCTCGCGTTCCGGATAGTCTGCATAGCCTTTGACATAATAGTTGATCAGGGAGATCAGATTCTCCTGATCCCGATTGCTGACCTTGATGACTCCTTCTCCACCAAATCGTTGAAGCGGTTTGACGACCATGGCGCCGCCGAACGTTTCGATGATCTTTTTTAGACGTGCCGGATCCCTTGATACGTGGGTTTCGGGGATAATTTCGGGAAAGTTGAGGATATAGAGTTTACTGTTTGCCAGCATCTGCCCGGTGGTCCGGTTGATGGTGAACACCTGATCCTGTACCGGGGAGAGAAACTCCATGGCCTGGTAGTTCAGCGGCGGGTTTTTTCGCAGAAACAGAGCATCCAGATCCGTGACCGACTCGAAGATCAATTCATCCTTCTTCAGGCATTCGATCATGCATTGCCAGTAACACTTCATGGTCTGGTCAGGGGGTACCGATACATTTCGCATACGGGCCACCACCTGATCATTTCGGATGTAGATGTCGTGGGGTTCTAAAAAATAAACCGTATGCTCCCGCTGGTTGCATTCGTACATGAGGTAGCTGGTGGTTTCCCAGACGGGATCAATGGACTGCAAATGATCCATCATAAAAGCGATTTTCATGGTGTCTATTTCCTGATTTTGTCATGGAGCCGCCGTATCCGGCCGCTTAGAACTTTGCAGATTTCAAGGGCGATCTGGGGGTATTCCCGAACAATCTCTTTAAACTCTTGCTTGTGAAGAATCAAGAGGCGGGACGGGGCTTCGGTTCGGATGCTGGCTGTCCTTGCGATGTTTTCAAAGAGAGCCATTTCACCGAAATAGTCTCCCTCCTCGATCCTGTCGAGCTCAATTTCATGTTCTTCTCCCAGTCCTTTGATGACGGACACCTCCCCCCGAATGATCAGGTACATCGTCTCCCCGGGGTCGCCTTCCTTTATGACTACCTCACCAACAGGATAGTCTTCTTCCTCGGAGACCGAGGCCACCGCGGCCAGTTCTCCCACGGTAAGGCCTTCAAAAATTTCAATCCCTTTCAGGAGCAGGATTTTATCGGATATGGCTGTTTCTTTTTCCATATTTTCCTCCGGGGATCTTTCATTGCCATGTCGGCGGGCCAGAATCGACCCGGCCGTCTGGGAGGTAAAGCCATTTTTGGACTCCGCCAGCCGGATTAAATCGTCCGCGTCGAGAATCTCCGAATCTGCTTGGTCCATGGCCGAGAGTGTCAGGATGGTGGCCAGCCAATCGTTTGAAGCGACCAGCTGTTTCACAAACGCTCGATCGTTCATAGCCAGGTCCGTCAGGGCAAATTTTTTCCGGCCCAGGGACAGCACCTCTTCGGTGGACGCCACCTCGATCATGGGTATCAGGACATCCGACAGTTTCCGATCCATGGCGTCATCGAGTGCTTCGATGCCGTTGGCCCGTTGACGGGGGTCATCTGAAAACACCCCCCGGATGATAATGTGTCTCTGCCCGGACCGGTCCTGGGCCGCCAGCACGCGAAGTGTGTTTTCCACTCGGACCATTCGCGATTGATTGAGATGGTCAATGAGCAGCTGAATTTCCGGGGACGGCTCAAATCGCTTCAATCGTTCGGCATCCGCCAGGTACTGGTAAGCGGCCTCGAGTTCACCCTGGGCATATCGGAATGCATCCAGGTCCTTGATGTTGAGGGACTCCAGCAGTTCGTAAATTCCTTCCCGGGTCCGGCGCCTGGGAATGGCCAGGCTTTCCACCAGTAACCGGCTATTTTGGTACTCCGCCATCTCGATTTTTTCGATGGCCCGCCTGCGAATCCGGTCCACCGGATCACCTACGAGGTGGATCACCCGTTGAAGGGTGTCGTCATCGTCAATGGGGACTGCTTCCAGGGCGGCCTGCCGAACCGGTTCCCCGTGGTGATTGAGATAGGGTGACACGAGGGTATCAAGGCCGGGGAGCGCCTGGGCCTGGAGAGCTCGAAGTATGTCCGGGAGAATCGGGGTACTGTCCGGATCGTCCAGCAAATGTTTAAGTCTTGTGGTAAACTCAGGCTCCTGAATGTCTCCCGCAGCGATGACAGCCGCCCGGCGCACGTCCAGTTGATCGGATTCGAGCCAGCGGGTGATGACGTCGCGATGGGTGTCCGGCGTCTGTCGATAGAGCCCGACCACGGCGTGGGCCCGAACATCCGCTGATGGATGGATCAGAAAGCCACCGTAATCGAAAGCCTGCGACACCGATGGATCGATCCGATCGAGTGCCCGAAGTGCTGCGGCGGTCAACCTAGGGTTATGCGAGTCCGTGGCTTCAGTCAGAATTGAAAGGGCAGGGGCACCTGCCTCCGGGGAGATCATGTCGATCAGTTCGGCCCGTGTGCTCTCGTCCTGGGTGCTGAGGGATTCCAGAATAATGTCATCCAGCCTCTCCACACCAACGGATTGCATGAGCCGGGCATACCATACAGCGTTCTTGCCCCGTGCTCCGGAATAGGTCTCTGCCAGTCGTTTCCGCATGGTTTTGTCCCGGAACAGCTCACCGACCTCTTCTTCTTCCATGGATTTCAGATCCAGCAGATTTCTGGAGATCAGATCGAGGAGAATACTGGAATATCGCCGTTTTAGGGTGACAATCGTGGCGAGCCACCCGATCACAAACGGCAGGGCAATGGCGGCCAGATAACGGGGGTGCATCAGTTGCCCGGTGGCCAGGATGATCCCGGACCCGAGCAGCAGAGCAATACGCACCACCGTCCCCCGGAGAAACGGCCGGAGAACCGCACGGTACGTCATCGGGACCAGGCCCATCAATACAGCCGATGCCGGTTTGTGGAGTGTCGTGCGGATGACATTGGTGGATAGTCGCGCATAGATGGCGGCAAAGATATCAAAGCGGACGAGAAAACCGATGAAGACGAATAGATAATTGCAGGGATGGAACATCAGGGCCACTGGCAGCCCCCATCTGCCATAAATGCGGCCAATGAACAGTAAGATAATCAAACTGATGACGTTCATACCTCCTCGGAAGTAGCCAAAAAATGTCACCAATCCTTTTTCTGTGGCGAACTGTTCATTGACGGCAAAGTTGAACAGATAGTTCATGATGGGGATGATGACATTCGGAAAAAACGTCATGAAAACAAGGATCTTGATAAGAGTGGACTCTTTGATGAGGGGGATGGCATTCTTGATCTCCTGGATGATGGAGGAACGGGATTTTCGTTTTCTCTGACCCGTTTCCTGAATCAGCAGGGTCGGATAATTCCTCCCAATGCTATGAACCACTACCGCCGCTCCCAGAGTGGTGACCAGATAAACCAGCAGCAGATTGTCGATGGAAACGAGGCGTGCCAGAAAAGGGGTGCCGAACCCTCCCAGGATATCCCCGCATACGCCTCCGGCAGTGATAAGGGGAAATAGGCGTTTGGACTGCCGCGTATTGAACAGGTCGTTTGCCAGATTCCAGAACAGCAGCCCCAGCAGGGCTTCGTAGAGGGTCTTCAGGGTGAACAGGACCGGATAAATGAGATCGATGCCGATGGGTATCACAAAGCGCATACCGGCCACCGAGACGCCGCAAAGAATCAACAGCCTGAGCAGCAGCTTGGTGCCGGGCAGTTTCACCATCGCGCCGGTAATGGCTCCCATGATCACGAATATGGCGATGCTGTTGATCATGTACATCACCGGCAGGTATTGAACGCCGAACCGTTTCAGAAATGCGGTTTCGGCGTAATTGTTAAAGAGCATTCCCGATATACGGACCAGAAACAGCAGCGCCACGGCACTCAACAGAAGACCGATTTCATCCTGATATATTTTTAGCCACTTGGCGATCAGTTTGGTCATTACACCCTTTGAGGCGAAGGTCGTTGCGCCGAATATTGCATCAGACCGTTAATCCTATTCAACATTCCGGGTCAGTATCAGTTCTGCTCTAATACCAAACGGAAACCGGTTGTCTGGAGGCGACTGGCCGGATGGGCGACGGCGCGGTTGGCAGAACGGCATGAATGGCCGTAACGATACCAGCTGCCGCCGCGCTTGACGCGCATGGTGCCGTGTTTCGGACCTTTGGGATCGGTTACGGTCTGTGTATCGTACTCTCCGTACCAATCCTGCACCCATTCCCACACATTGCCGTGCATGTCGTAAAGCCCGAAGGCATTCGGGGCATATCGTTTGACCCGACCCGGTTGGTTCACGGGGATGTCCCGGGTTTCATGGTACTCGACACACGCCCCGCCTTTTGAGGGGTTGTTACCAAACATGGCGGCGCTACACGAAATCTCATTACCCCAGGGATAGGCGGTCTGAGTACCGCCCCGGGCGGCGTATTCCCACTCGGCCTCTGTGGGCAGCCTGAGGGTGTAGGCGCCTTTCACCCACCGGTTGAGTTTTTTGATAAAGTCCTGGGTATCATGCCAGGATACCAGGGTGACCGGGGTTCGTCCGGTGCCTTTTCGCCGAGAGAAGAATTTTTTCCCCATGACTTTCCGCCATTGGGCCAGGGTGACCTCGGTGGTCTGTATGAAAAACGGTTCGCTGATCACCACAGGGTGCTGCGCCTCTGAGGCATTGCGGAAGGATTCGTCCGACGGACTGCCCATGACGAAGCTGCCGCTGGGAATCTGCACAAATTCCATACCCAGGGACTCGATCACAATTTTTTCGGTTGCACGCGCCGAGCCTACCGCGAGCAAACCGATACAGCCCATGGCGATGACAATAGAACACCAGAGTTTCTTTGGTACCCAAATCATTGTGCACCTGCCTTCATGCGGCTGATTTTGATTCAACGGTATATACATCAATGGTTTCGCTTTTCCCCCGAACCGGATAGGTTCCCATGGATTTTAGGGGAAATCGAAAATCTGCAGCATCTTCTTTCGTATGACGACTCATCAGGATATCGGTTCCGCATTGCTTGTTCAGGACCTGTAGACGGGACGCCACATTGACCACGTCCCCGACCATGGCGTATACCATCCGCTCCGGGCTGCCCACGTTACCGGCGAGCACCTGGCCGGTATGAATGCCGATGCCGTGGTGAACCGGTTCTTCACCGGCCGTTCGTCGGTCGATGTTGATCCGCTCCAGGGCCTGACGCATCTCAAGGGCTGCGGCGATGGCCTGGCCGGCGTGCGCGGCGTCCTGCGAAGTGCCTCCGAATACCGCTTCGATTTCGTCTCCGATAAACTGAAGCACGATGCCGCCGTGCTTCCGAATGATCCGCTCCATCTCAGAAAAATAGAAGTTCAGAAACCGGACCACATCCGGGGGGGTCTTCTTTTCGACAAAGGATGTATATCCTCTGAGGTCGCAGAATAGAATGGTCGCATGGACCATCTCACCTTCCGGCGAAATCTGCCCTTTGAGGATTTTGTCACTGATTTCCGGAGATACGTATTTCTGAAAGCTGGCATGGCAGATTTCCCGTTCCCGAAGCCCCTGAATCATATCGTTGGTCTTTGCTGCAATGTGGGCGAATTCATCGTTGCTGAGCACCGGCACGGGAGCATCAAGATCCCCCTGGCTGATTTTCTCCATGGCACGGATGTGGCTTCCGAATGTTTTTTTTAGATTTTCGGCGTACCGGTTGATGATCATCAGACTGAAAAAGAGCATGACCACCAGCGCAAACACGATTTCCTTAAAAATGCCCCAATAAAGGTCGGGGCCCAACATGTCACGGTTTTCAAGCAGGTAATAGATATCCAACACGACCATCATCAGAACGGCAATGGTCATGAACATCAGCAGGGAGATAATGAGGATCATCACCTTTTTGCTCACCGTTAACATCGATTTCGGTGGCACGCTGTGACTTCTCCGCTCTCTGAGAGTATCGATGACGCGGGTTTCGGTTCCCAGGTAGTGATACATGCCACCGAATAGCCCGAGAGCCAGGCAGCTGATCAACACCTTGATGCCGGTCCACACATAGGGCTCAAAAAAAACTTCATAGATGATGACCATGGTCAGCCCTGCAATGGTCCATGCGACCATGTCCGCACGAAATTCCCGCCATGGCAGCTGGAACAGGACGGCAGAAGGGCTTTTGTTCAGCGCCGATTGGGTCCTGGAAAAGGCGCGAAGGCGCAATGGCAGCACCAAGACAACGGGACCGAATGTAATTCCTGCGGCCTTTAAATACCCGAGGCCGTCAATGAACGGTCAGATCTGTGCGCCGTAGACGACCAGAACAGAGGCAAACAGCAGGTATGTGAATGTTAGATCAAGCACCGCTTTATCCTTAATGGGAATTAAAAATGGGGATATCGTTGGTTCGTTCACCATTGACGCCAAAATGTATCATACATCCATTGTTTTGCAAAGAATGAAAGGTACCGAAATCCTTCATCAAATGTTACGGATGCCGTTGGCTGGAATTCTTGCTTTGAAAAAGACGGAATCTTGGTTTATCCCTATAGCATTTGTCAAAAATCGGTTCCGAAAGGGAGCCATGCCTTCGAGAAAGCGTTTTTACCGCGAAACGCAATTGCCTCACGATTCAGGACAGACTTTTGAAAAATCCTATTAAAGTGTAGGTTTTTTTGACACGTCCGCAACCTCCGAACAGGTTCGTTTACGAATGAAACGCAGCGGTACTCCATTTCGTATTCTATTGGCACATCCTCCGGCGGTCAGTCCCGCCATGCCTTCCTGGGACAACGCCGTTTTGGCGTCTCGGTTTGCGGATTCGAACCTTCGGGTGGCCCATTACGATGCCAACCTCGATTTTTACCGCCGATACTGCCTCGACCCCAAGCGATTGTTGGGCTGGTTCGACAGAATCGATGACCGTCGAAAAGCCGGTGAATATGAAGACGCCGGGGCGGATATCCAGAGGGCCCTCGACCAGATGGAACGACGCGCCGACTGGTGGCGGAATCGCCTGGCCGCAGCAGAAGGGATCATACACCGGGTGGGTTCCCGTGAATTCATGTCGCCATTGACGAGTATCGGGGTGTTTCGGCACATTGAAGATCTGATGCAAATTGTATCGATGGCCCATTTCCCGATCCGGATTCAATGGGGCCGGGCAGCGTTACCTCAGATTGTTGACGAGCAGACAGCGGAGGGGTTGCTGGAGGCGACCGACGTCAACCCATTCTGGGATTGTTACCGACGCTTCATGGAGCCCTACATCGGTCACCCCGATCTGAAGCATGTCATTGTGACCGTGAGGGAGTCGGCTCAGGCGTTCGCAGGATGGACCATGGCCCGTTATATCAAGAGTGAGAGTCCCAATCTTGAGGTCACCCTGTTCGGGCCGCTTCGCCTTATCCGGTATGCTTCCGGGGATGCGGACCATATGATTGAATCGGACGATGACCATGCTCTGGCGAGGTTTGTGGGCAGGTTCCTTCCTTCGAATTCAGGTGCCATTTCGACCATGCCCGACTTTAGCGGACTGCCTCTCCAGGATTATCTTTCACCTGAGCGGGTGTTTCCGCTGGCGTGGATTCCGGATGGATCGACCGTCCGCGAAGTGTGTACCCACCTCGGAAAACGTTACGGTGCGACGGCGTTTTACAGTCGATCCGAAACCCTTTTTGAGCGATTGGTCAACATAGAACCCGGCCGCCCCGCATCGGACCCTCCGACTTACCGTATATCCCTGCCATGCCGCCTGACGCCACAGATTGATCCGGACCGGCTGGCGCGGGCTGAACCGTTTGGGGTACGGCAGATCCGCTGGCGGTTCTCCGAATCTATAGATTCCGCGGCATACCGCCTTCTTCGCCCGGCGTCTCGCCGGGGGGTCTGGAACCATATCACCCTGGAAACGGACACCGATGCGGATGCCATCCTGTTAGCCGACCCGACCACGGTTCACTCTTGGGACTATGAGCCAAAATCCGTTTCACCCTTGACCGGTACCCATCGCCGGCGTCCGACGCTGGCCCAAGGGTATCGGTCGGTACAACCTCTGCCCGGCAGGCCGTACTGGCAGGAAATCGCGGAGCCGATGACCCTGTTTACCCTTTTGGGCCGCCGAAATACGCGGACTATCACTCGATGGCGGATTGCCGACGATCCGGTTCGACGTATTGAGCTTGGCACTGAGCTTCAGTATCATTTCAAGCCGCCGGGAGAACTTCCAGAGGGATATCTGGACGAATTATGCCGAATGGTTGAGGCTGGCGGATCGGTGGGTTTACAGTGGGTGAGACATAACCTGGAGCGCGCGTTCCTGATCGCCTACGCCACGGAACAAGGGGTCATCGTCGCCAATTCCAGTCTCAAGCATCCCCGGCAGGAGTACATCGAAAAGCTGGAACACCGCAGCGGCATCGACGTCCGTGGCTATCTGGAGCGGGGGTATACATCGGTACGGCCGGAATACAGAGGGCTCGGTATCGGCACACGCCTTCTCGACGGATTGACCCGCCGGGCCGGAGACCGGAAAATTTTTTCGATTATCGATGAGGACAACCGGGCCACCCAAAAGATCGCCATCCGCAACCGGACCCGGAAGGTGGCCACGTTTTACAGCGAGCAATTGGAAAAAACGGTGGGCGTGTGGATGCCCGAGTGGATGATCGACGAATGAGAATCGGAATCGTAACCATAAAAGACGCCGCCTATCACCCGAATCGACGACTTTTGGACGCTGCCAAGGAGAAGGGTCACTCGGGGCGGCTGGTTCATCCCTACCACACGTGGCCGGCGGTGCAGGGGAATCGGGCCGTTGCCATCGATCCACGCGGCCAATCCCGGATCGATGCCCTGCTGCCTCGCCAAGGGGCGGAGGTGGGGGAGTCCAGTCTGGCGCTGATTGACTACTTTGAGCAACATGGCCTTCCGGTGGTGAATCGAAGTGAAGCGATCCGCCTGGCCCGCAACCAGTATCTGACGATCTGCAAACTGGCGGAAGCCGGCCTTCCCGTTTTGGATAGCGTGCTGATAAACTCGGAAGAAGGTTTTTGGATTGCGGTAGAATCCCTCGGCGGTTTTCCGCTGGTGATCAAGCATCCCAGCGGGCGTCAAGGAGAAGGAATCCGGCTGGCGAGGGACACCGAGGACGGGCGGAAATATCTGGCGGAGCTTCTGACCCCGCGCCTGGGTCTTATGGTTCAGAGCTTCGTTCCACCGGAGGATCGGCTCGACATTCGGGTCCTGGTGATCGGCGGGGAAACAGCCGGCGCCATGGCGCTGCAGCCCTTGGAAGGCGATTTTCGTGCGAATTTTCATCTGACGGGTCGGAGTCAGCCCGTCGATGTCTGGCCGGAGTTGGCCAAAACAGCGGTCCGTGCCGCCTCCGGACTCGATCTGGAAATCGCCGGAGTCGACCTGTTGGCAGACCCCCACCGCCGGCTACGGGTGCTCGAGGTGAATTACGCCCCCGGCTTCCAGGGGCTGGAAGCGGCGACGGGACTGGATGTGGCGGGGATGATGGTGGATTATATTGTCGACACCTACGGAAAGAAATAGGGCATAGGTGTATCGACGCATAGAAATCCGAAATTCGAATATCGAAATCCGAAACAAATCCGAATGACCGAAACTCCAAAAAAGAGAAAAATCCGACTGCTTGCTCGTATTCGACATCTCTTTTTGGGTCATTCGAATTTTGAGTTTGTTTCGTGCTTCGTGCTTCGGATTTCGAGTTTAACGCTGACATAAAGGTACCGGATCTATGAGAATTACGAATCTGGAGTATCGAGAAAGAGATGACATGGTCGGCATCTACGCCCAGGTGCAGTGGGAAGATTGCGATCAGCCCCACAGGGAGATTTTCATCGAGACCGAAAGCGGATATGCCGGGGACCTAACCCCGGATCCCCATGCGTTTCTCATGGGCTGCCTGATTCCGGCGATGCACCTCGGCGAGCGGCGTATTGCCATCGACGGAAAGACCTGCCCGTATCTTTTTGAAGGCCTTGAAACCGTTGCAAGTCTGATGATGCTCTGGTCCAATGGCGCGTATCATCCCATCCACATCGAGGCCAAAGACGGTTTTCTGGAGCGAACGCCGGAACCGCCCCGCAGGGCCGGAATGGTGTTTTCAGGCGGTATGGATTCCCTGGCCGCCCTTCGGCTCAACCGATTGCGCTACGGCAAGGATCATCCCGGGGCGGTACGCGACTGTTTTCTAATTCATGGATTTGATATCGGCGGGGTCGTCGAACGGGGAATGAAATACCATGTGTTCGAACGCGCCAAAACCCACTTGTCGCGCATCGCACAGGATGCGGACGTGGAATTAATTCCGGTGTATACGAACATACGGCATCTCTGGGATGATCGGGACCTCTGGCTGGATAAGTTTTTCGGAGCCGTACTGTGCGCTGCAGGGCATGCGTTTTCCTCCCGGCTGAATCTTCTGTACATCGCCTCCTCGTATGATTTGCCCCATCTGCATCCCTGCGGGTCCCACCCCTTGCTCGATCCCGAGTTTTCAAGTCTCGGACTGCGGATTCGTCACCGCGACGTGGCCCTGTCTCGATTGGAGAAATTGCGTATTGTCGCCCAATGGGAGGTCGCCTTCCAAAATTTCCGTGTGTGCCTGGCCAACGTGCCGGATCGGCTCAACTGCGGCCGCTGCGAGAAATGTGTCCGTACCATGGCGGGTTTGGCCGCCCTGGGGTTACTCGACAAAACCGGGGCGTTCCATGAGGAGGATATTACGCCGGATCATTTTTCCGCATTCCGCATTACCATTCGGACGCGCGAACCCTTCTATCGCGAGCTTATTCCCCATCTAAAGGAGCATGGCCGGGATGACCTGGCCGAGACCATCGCCAGAAAACTGACCGAATAGATTCGCGATGCGAATCTATGAAGTGGGTGCCAAGCGCTATCCCTGATTTGACTATATCGGTGGATGGACAAAGATTCTGACAGGGTCTTTTATTATAATAGCCCGAATATTTCTCTAAACGGAGGAGTTCCTGATCGGGCTAAAGGGGATGTCATATGCAGCTGAAACAAATTGAGCCGTATAAATGGGAGGTGCCCCGGACCGGTGCCATGCGGGTTCCGGGTATTGTGTATTCCAGCCCCCGGATGATGGAGGGGTCGCCCATTAAAGGGCGTGTCAACAGAAAAAACACCTCACCGTTAGGAAAAATAGTAAACTTTTCCTTTGTCACCTGTGCGTTACGATAACTAAAAGCTCTGTTCTCATTTTGAACCGCATCCGCGATTTCAAATAATGGATCGCGAGGTCTTTGCCCCGCATCAGT
>Ga0209780_1000040_pt1 | contig 63493 bp, 60 predicted proteins | sample WorMetexBAHAMAS2_FD_187384 | JGI IMG/M metagenome (GOLD analysis project Ga0209780, IMG submission 187384) | Marine gutless worms symbiont microbial communities from Max Planck institute for Marine Microbiology, Germany - Inanidrilus exumae... | ecosystem: Host-associated > Annelida > Digestive...
CTACAACACGGCGAGACCGCACAGCAGCCTCGGATACCGGCCACCCGCACCGGAGACCGTCATCCCGGGAAGGCCTGATCGGGCCTCCGTTGTGTGGGGACTACAGCCCCATCAGGCCTTCCCTGCAGACCACGGACTAACCTAAAACTTGGTACGACGCATGGGGGCGGGTCACTGACTTCAAGTGAAATTCTGGAAATGACCGCCGAGCTAGTGTCCGCGCACGTGGGCAGCAACCCGGTGGCTATAGCCGAACTGCCGTCGCTGATCCAAGACGTCTATCGCAAGCTACTGACCGTAGGCACGGAAGCGCCGGTTCCGGAACGGCCGAAGCCCGCGGTGCCGATCAAACGTTCGGTGTTACCGGACTACATCGTCTGCCTGGAGGACGGCAAGGAGCTGAAGATGCTCAAACGCCACCTCAAGACAGCGTATGACATGACGCCCGAGGATTACCGCGAGCGTTGGGGATTGCCGGCCGACTATCCGATGGTCGCGCCCAACTACGCCAAACGGCGCAGCGCGCTGGCGAAGCGGATCGGGCTTGGCACGAAGTCGCGGAAAGCGTAGGTCTGATAACCAGACGGGCGAATAACAGGCCCCGGGCAGTGGGCCGTGAATCAGCAACAAGCGTGGGCGCACCCCCGACGTCCGCCACAACAGGCCCGTCGTAACAACAGGGGCGTCGCGTGAGTTCGGTGCGGCGGGCCCATGGAAGACAGGGAGGAGCGATGACGGCCCCATCGCGGATCGAACAGCTTTGCATCGAAAAGGGCATGAAGATGACCGGTCAGCGCCGGATCATCGCCCGCGTGTTGTCGGAGGCGACGGACCACCCGGACGTGGAGGAGGTTTATCGACGCGCGGTCACGCTCGATCCGAAGATCAGCATCGCCACCGTCTATCGGACGGTGCGGCTGTTCGAGGAAGCCAGCATTCTGGAACGGCACGATTTCGGCGACGGCCGGTCACGCTACGAGGAGGCGACGGACGATCATCACGATCACCTGATCGACATCCAATCGGGGCGGGTCATCGAGTTTCGGAGCACCGAGATCGAGGCCTTGCAAAAGAAGATCGCCGCCAGTCACGGCTATCGCCTCGTGGGCCATCGGCTGGAGCTGTTCGGCGTTCCGGATGGAAGCCGCAAGAAGTAGCGCCAATCTTGGGTTCCAATCGGCGTAGGTTGGCATGCCACCGGGCTCGTCTTGACACGGAAAAGGCCGCTGCTACGCTGGCGCGTGTTGATGATCGAGGGTTCGCACGGCGGGCCGGCCGCTATCCCGGCTGGACGGCTGAGCCGCGGCGACTGATGATGGAGCGGCCGGCACTAAATCAGGCCGATCGGTGCCACGTACTCTAGCGGCATGCCAAGGGTAGCAGCGTCCTCGCGTTGACCAAGAAAGTCCACATCAAGACCTACGGCTGCCAGATGAACGTGTACGACTCCGCGCGCATGGCGGACGTCCTGGCGCCACTCGGCTATCGCCCCGTCGACGATCCGGCCGCCGCCGACCTGGTGATCCTCAATACGTGCCATATCCGCGAGAAGGCGGCCGAAAAGGTATACTCCGAACTTGGGCGGCTTAGGGCACTGAAGCACCGCCCGGCTGCCGAAGGTGGCCCGGCGGTTCTTGCGGTGGCCGGCTGCGTCGCCCAGGCGGAAGGCGAGGAGATGCTGCGGCGGGCGCCCTACGTCGACGTGGTGCTGGGACCGCAGACCTATCATCGGCTCCCGGAGATGGTGGCCCGCGCCGGGCGAGCCGGTGGCGCCGTTCTGGACACCGACTTCCCGCCGGAGCCCAAGTTCGACGCCTTGCCGGAACCGGCGGCCGGTATCGACGGCGCTAGCGCCTTCCTGACCGTTCAGGAAGGCTGCGACCGGTTCTGCACCTTTTGCGTGGTTCCCTATACGCGTGGTGCCGAGTACTCGCGCCCGGCCGCCGCGGTGTTGGCCGAGGCCCGCCGCTACGCCGCCGCCGGCGTTCGCGAGGTCACGCTGCTGGGGCAGAACGTCAACGCCTACCACGGGGAGGCGCCGGATGGCGGCGAATGGGGACTCGGCCGGCTGATCCGCGCTGTCGCAGAGATCACCGGCATCGAGCGCATCCGATACACCACCTCCTATCCCGCCGACATGGACGAAGCGCTGATCGACGCCCATGGCGACGTTCCGGCATTGATGCCGTTCCTTCACCTGCCGGTGCAGTCGGGCTCTGATCGTATTCTGGCGGCCATGAATCGGCGGCACACTGCAGAAGACTATCGTCGCATCGTCGACAAGTTGCGCAGAGCCCGGCCGGATCTGGCGCTCAGTTCCGATTTCATCGTCGGGTTCCCAGGTGAGACGGACGCCGATTTCCACGCCACCCTGGCCCTGGTCGAGGATGTGAGCTTTTCCCAGGCGTATTCGTTTCGCTACAGCGCCCGTCCCGGTACCCCGGCGGCAATGGAGCCTCAGCTCGACGAGTCCGTGAAGGCGGAGCGCCTGGATGCGCTGCAATCGGTGCTTAACGGCCAGCAACTGGCGTTCAACGCCACCTGCGTCGGTCGGACGCTTTCGGTACTTCTGGAACGCCAAGGCCGTCACCCAAGCCAGCTTGTGGGCCGCAGCCCCTATATGCAGGCGGTGCATGCCACACTGCCGGCGGGGATGCTGGGTACGATTCAGCCACTGCGCGTGGTCGCCGCCCACGCCAACAGCCTTGCGGCTGAGGCGGCGGAGGACATGGTCGCTTGACCGCGGAGGGCACCCTGTATCCGGCGGCGGCTGGGACCGACGTGGCCACGGCCATGGAATTCACCGACAACCGGCTGGCACAGGAGCTGTTCGGGTCCCATCACGTCAATGTGGCGCGGATCGAACAGGCGCTGGGGGTCAGCATCGAAACCCGCGGCAACCGCGCGGTCATTCGCGGACCGGCGGCATCGACGGAGATCGCCCGCCAGACCTTGGAGGCCCTGTACGGGCGCCTCGAACGGGGTCTGACCGTGCGCCGTGACGAGGTGGACGCGGTGTTGCGGATGGCCTCGGCCGGGACCGACGTGGCCGACGCCGACATGGCCATCCGTATCCGTCAGCGCATCGTTTCGCCGCGCTCGCCGACCCAGGCGGCCTACGTGCGGGCCATCGACCAGACGGACCTGGTGTTCGGCTTGGGGCCGGCGGGGACCGGCAAGACCTATCTGGCGGTGGCCAAGGCTGTTGAGCGGCTGGTTCGCGGCGAGGTGGACCGGATCATCCTATCTCGTCCCGCGGTGGAGGCCGGCGAACAGCTCGGCTTCCTGCCCGGCACCATGCGGGAGAAGGTGGACCCCTATCTGCGGCCGCTGTACGACGCGCTATTCGATATGCTGCCGGCGTCGCAGGTGGTGAAACGGTTGGAAAGCGGCGAGATCGAGGTGGCGCCGCTGGCGTTCATGCGCGGCCGCACGCTCGCCAATGCCTTCGTCATTCTCGATGAAGCACAGAACACCACCGCGGTGCAGATGAAGATGTTCCTGACGCGTCTAGGCGAACACGCACGCATGGTGGTCACCGGTGACCTGAGTCAGGTGGACCTGCCGCGCGGCACGCGCTCCGGCCTGCGCAACGCGTTGGAAATCCTCCATGACGTGCCTGGCGTGGCGTTCGTCCGCTTCACCGACGCCGATGTGGTCCGCCACCCCCTGGTGACGCGGATCGTCCGCGCCTATGAACGAGCGGAGCGGAAGGGCGGCGTCGGCGACCGCTACAAGGGCGAGGGCGACGACACCGATGACCGGTCGGCTTAACGTGGCCGTGACCATCGACTGCGCGGCATGGCGGGACGCTGTCGCCGACGCGGACGCCCTCTGCCGCCGTGCCGCCGTTGCCGCTCTTGAAGGGGCCGCGGAAGCCGGGACCGCTCTCCAGCGGCCGGCGGAGGTCAGTGTTCTTCTGGCCGACGACCGGCAGATGCAGGATCTCAACCGGTCGTTCCGGGGACGGGACGCGCCAACGGACGTTCTCTCCTTTCCGGCCGAAGACACGGCGCTGGCGACGACACAGGGCCGGCCGAGCCTGCTCGGCGACATCGCGATCGGCTTCCAGACCGCTGCGGGCGACGCACGGCAGTCGAACCGGCCGCTCGCCGACCACTTATGCCATCTCGTGGTTCATGGTATGTTGCATCTACTTGGCTTCGATCACTTGGACGATGCGGACGCGGAGCGCATGGAACGGCTGGAGGTCCGCATCCTCGCCGGCATGGACGTGGCGAACCCTTACCATCAGTGCGAACCGGCTCGTTGACGACGGGTTCGATGACGAACCGCACGACACAAGACACGCTTACGGAACGCCGCCGTGTCTCGAACCAATGACGGCACGGCCGCTGTGAGCAACGGCAGTTCGGGGGCCCGCGAGGGCGGGAACGCGGGCGAGTCCGTTGTTCGGCAACTGGTCCGTGGCATGGCGCGCACCCTGCGCCGATCCCGCAACGGCGAGACCTCCGTCCGCGATACCCTCGACGAACTGATCGAGGAGCGCGAAGGGTCGGCAGCCCCCATCGACGAAGACGAACGGGTCCTACTGTTCAACATCCTGCACCTGCGCGGTCGCTCGGTGGAGGATGTAATGGTGCCGCGTCCGGACGTCGTCGCCATTGAGGAAAACGCCACCCTGCAGGAGGTCATCGACCTGATGACCCGCGAGGGGCATTCCCGCATCCCGGTGTATCGGGAGACCCTCGATGACGCCATCGGCATGATCCACATCAAGGACGTGCTGGCATGGCGCGGGGAGGACGCCGCGTTCCGCCTGGCGAAAATCCTGCGCCGGGTGCTGTTCGTGGCGCCTTCCATGAAGGTTCTGGAACTGCTGCTGGAAATGCGGGTCAAGCGGTCGCACATGGCGTTGGTGGTGGACGAATTCGGCGGCGTCGATGGGTTGGTGACCATCGAAGACCTGGTGGAGGAGATCGTCGGCGAAATCGAAGACGAGCACGACCGCCATACGGAGCTCAACTTGGTTCACCGACCCGACGGGACCATCGACGCCGACGCACGAGCCGCGGTCGAAATTCTGGAATCGGAGTTCGGCGCGCAGCTCAGCGACGACGAACGCGAGGATATCGACACGCTGGGTGGGCTGGTGTTCTCGCTGGCGGGTCGTGTGCCGATCCGTGGCGAGCTGATTTCGCATCCGTCCGGCCTGGAGTTCGAGGTGCTGGACGCGGATCCCCGACGTGTCCACCGGTTGCGCATCCGAGGACCCGGCGAAGCGGCGGCCGATACCGATCCGAGCACCACATCGGACGGTGCCGACGAATGACCTCGCGGTCGCCGGCCGCAGCGCCGGCGGCCAACGCCGGCGGGTCGGATGTTCCAATCCTCGCGTCGCTTCGTCAACGGCTTGTGCCGGCATCGGCGACGTACCGCGCGGTCTTGGCTGCGGTGTGTGGCGTGTTGGCGGTGGCGGCGCTGCCGCCGTTCCATCTGTGGCCCGTCCTTGTCCCCGCATTCGTCGGTCTGGCCTGGCTGAAGGATGCGGCACGTTCGCGGTGGGGTGCATTCGCCGCGGGCTGGTTCTTTGGCTTCGGGTTCTTCATCGCGGGCCTGTACTGGGTCGCTAACGCCTTTTTCGTTCGCGGGGGCCTCTTGGCCTGGGCGGGACCGCCGACGGTGGTGGGCTTGGCAGTGTTGCTGGCGGTGTTTCCAGGCATCGCCACGCTTGCCGTTCATGGCCTGCGTGTGTCCGGCATTGGTCGCGTCCTGGTGTTCGCCGCGGCCTGGACGGCGGCGGAATGGCTACGCGGCGTAGTGCTGACGGGTTTTCCCTGGAACCTGGTCGGCAGTGCGTGGAGTGCTTCCCCGGGGATGATACAGGTGGCTTCCGCGATCGGCGTCCACGGCTTGGGCCTGATCACCGTCGTCGCGGCGACACTACCGGCGGCGCTGGCCGAACCCGGCGTTCCGTCGCGCCGCGCATGGGCGTCCATTGCCGCGGCCTGGTTGGCCATCGCGATCCTGTGGGCCGGCGGCGAAGGGCGGCTGGCTGCGGCGGGCCCGACGCAAGCTGTGGAAGGCGTATGGCTGCGCTTGGTGCAACCCAACATCGATCAGCGCGTCAAATGGCGACCGGATCTGCGGGACGCCCATATCGACCGCCAAATCCGCATGAGCCGATTGCCGGCCGACCGACCGCCGACGCACGTGATTTGGGCGGAGACGGCCGCGCCCCTTTACTTGGCTACCGATCCGCTGCGACTGGCGCGGGTGGCGACGGCGGCGCCGCCCGGCGGATTGGCGCTGGTCGGGGCGCCACGGCGAACGCCTCCCAGTGAGCCGTTGAAGGTGTGGAACAGCTTCCACGCCATTGATGGCGTCGGCCGTATCGTCGCCACCTACGACAAGGCGCACCTGGTGCCATTCGGGGAGTACGTGCCGCTGCAGTCACGGTTGCCGTTTGGCAAGCTGACCGAAGGCACCACCGGGTTTACCGCCGGGCCGGGATTGCGAACGTTGGCGGTGGACGGCCTACCACCGTTCGGAACACTGATCTGCTACGAGGTGATTTTTCCAGGCCGTGTCGCGGACCGTCGGACTCGCCCCGCGTGGCTGTTGAATCTCACCAATGACGCCTGGTACGGCCATTCAACCGGCCCGCACCAACACTTGGCGGCCGTGCGCATGCGTGCCGTGGAGGAAGGGCTGCCCATCATTCGAGCAACCAACACGGGAATTTCCGCGATCATCGATTCCTATGGGCGAACCGTGGAGCGCCTCGACCTCGGGAGACGGGGCGTGATCGATGGTCCCCTGCCCCGGTCTCGGCCACCCACGCCCTACGCCCGCCTTGGCGATTGGGCGCTGCTGTTTCTGCTGCTATCGACCGTTGCGGCAGGACTGACTCTGCCTTGGAATGGCCGTCACCGCGTCGTCCAATGATCCGCGATGCCCTTCGGCGCGTAGTGCAATCACGAGTGGTCTACGGTGTTCATCATGTCCGATCTGCATGCCTATCGTGCAATGTTAGGATATGTGCAAGTGTCAACGAATGGGGCATACTCGAATGGATAGTCCATTTCAGGGTGGCTACACCCGGTCCCAATTCGGCGACTGGGTCGTCTGAAAAATCAGGAGCGAATGATTAAGGCAATGGCATTGACCGGAAGTACGATGACGCGAAAACGGAGATCCTCGCCGACGGCGGCGGTGAAGTACGAACGCCTTCCCCCCGGGGTTTCCAACCCCATCGACATCCACGTCGGTTCCCGCGTGCGACTGCGCCGAACACTGCTTGGACTGAGCCAGGAGAAGCTCGGGGAGGCAGTGGGGCTCACCTTCCAGCAAATCCAGAAGTACGAGCGGGGCGCCAATCGAATCGGCGCATCGCGGTTGTTCGAATTGAGCCGGATCCTCGACGTGCCGGTGTCCTTCTTTTTCGACGACATGCCGGAGAGCATCCAGGGACCGGACCGAGAGACGGATCGCGGCCTCGGCGATCAGCAACAGGAAGCCCTGGAGCCGGATCCGCTGACTCGGCGGGAGACCCTGGAACTGGTCCGTGCGTACTACCGGATCGATGACGCTCAGGTGCGTCGCCGGTTGTTCGAGCTGGCCAAATCCCTGGGGAACCGGGGCGAGGTGGAGTAGGGCTTCGCCGTCGGCGTAAACGCCTTGACGGGTGAGGCAAAGCTTGTCAAAAGGCCGGTCCGATCGGCCGTCGATAGACGGTTTCGGGCCGGCTTCTCATTAAGTGGGCAGGCGCGTTCGGGTTAGGAGCCGGAAAACGGCCCCGGCTATCACCGATCCGCATTCCTGTGTTCTTTACGGTTCCGAAACGGTCCCGAACAATCCTCGACAGCCTAAGACGAACGGTGCCGACAACCTCCTGAGCCCAGCCAACGCCCAGGACTCAGGCCGGCAGGAGTGAATCCCGAGATCGGAGGCAGCGAACGTGCGCAAAGGCGATTACGTTTTCACCAGCGAGTCCGTGTCGGAAGGTCACCCCGACAAGGTGTGCGACCGGGTTTCAGATGCCATCGTCGACGCATTCCTGACCGAGGACCCCTTCTCGCGGGTTGCCGTCGAGACCCTGTGCACCACCAACTTCATTGTCCTCGCCGGCGAGGTTCGGGGACCCGACACGCTGACCCACGACCGCTTTCGCGACATTGCGCGGCAGGCAATTCGCGACATCGGCTATGAGCAGCACGGCTTTCACTGGAAGGACGCGGAGATCACCTCCCACATCCATTCCCAATCGCCGGATATTGCCCGTGGCGTCGATGCCAAGGACAACAAGGACGAAGGCGCCGGTGACCAGGGGATCATGTTCGGCTACGCCTGCCGCGAGACCGACGTGCTGATGCCGGCCCCCATCTACTATGCGCATGCGATCCTGAAGTCGTTGGCCGATGCTCGACACTCGGGCGCCGAACCGACCCTGGGGCCCGATGCCAAGAGCCAGGTGACGCTTCGCTATGTGGATGGAAAGCCGGTCGGCGCGACCACGGTGGTGGTCTCGACGCAACATTCCGATCAGGCATCGGTGGACGACGTCCGCCGGATCGTCCGCCCGCACGTGCTCAACGTCCTGCCCGACGGCTGGATGTGCCCGGAAGACGCGTTCTACGTGAATCCAACGGGACGCTTCGTTATCGGCGGCCCAGACGGTGATGCCGGCGTCACCGGTCGCAAGATCATCGTCGATACTTATGGTGGTGCGGCGCCCCATGGCGGCGGCGCGTTCTCGGGCAAGGATCCCACGAAGGTCGACCGCTCGGCCACGTACGCAGCGCGTTATCTGGCCAAGAACGTGGTTGCCGCGGAGCTCGCCGACCGCTGCACGATCCAGATCTCCTATGCCATCGGCGTATCGCGGCCGCTGTCGGTCTACATCGATACCCATGGCACCGGCCGGGTGGACGAAGCCAGGATAGCCGATGTGTTGCAACAACTCGTCGACCTGTCGCCGCGCGGAATTCGTGAGCACCTGGGCCTAAACCGGCCGATCTATGCCCGGACCGCCGCTTACGGCCATTTCGGTCGGTCACCGGAACCAGACGGTGGCTTCTCATGGGAGATTACCAACCTCGTCGATGATCTACGGTCGGCCTTCAACGGCGGTTGAGAGCCGATTGTTGACCGGGAGCCGTTGACCGGGGACTCCAAGCCACCGCGCCCGTCCGCGCCGCCGCCCGGCGAGCCGCGCTTTCACGGGCGGCGCCACGGCCGCCGGCTGCGGCCGGGGCGCCGCGCCTTACTGAAAACGTTGCTGCCGACGCTGCGCGTTCCGCCAGCCCCCGACGCCTGTGGATCCGAGATCGCTATTCACGCCGTCGGTCACGGCCGTATGGCTTGAAATTGGTTTCGGTGCCGGCGAACACCTCGCCGCCCAAGCGGCGGCACATCCCGACGTGGGATTCATCGGCTGCGAGCCGTTCGTCAACGGCGTCGCCGCGCTATTGTCGCGCGTCCGCGAGGGGGACCTGAGAAACGTCCGGGTTCATGACGATGATGCCCGGCTGCTGCTTCCGCGTTTGGCCGACGCTTCGATCGGCCTTATCGACGTGCTGTTTCCCGACCCATGGCCGAAAGCTCGTCATGCCGGGCGGCGTATCATCGGGCCGGACACGATTCCCGAGCTGACCCGCATCTTGGCTGACGACGGCCTGCTCACCGTCGCCAGTGACCACCCGCAGATGGTCCGCTGGTCGTTGGCCCACCTTACGGCCACACCGTCGTTGACCTGGACTGCACGGCGGGCGGTGGACTGGCGAACGCCGCCGGACGGTCACGTGGAGACCCGCTATCAGGCTAAAACGCGCGCTTCCGGCCAAGCGGCGACATTTCTGCGTTTCAGACGGAATTCGCGATAATCGCCGCGATCCTGGTGAGGAATCCGGGCGAAAACGCGCCCAAAGACAAAAAAACGGCGGCGAGAAACGTCTTGAGTCCGCGTCTGTCCGGGCTATATTGAAGTCTGCGGGCACAAGCAGCCCGCTCTCGTTGGACCTCGATCAGGTTCGGGTTTGATGGGGTGGGCCGGTGGCCCGCCTTTTTTGTTTTTTTGCGGGCGGTTCAAGCGACCGTCGGACCGGATGTCGACGTTGGACTTGGCGCATCGGATCGAGACGCTGATCCAGCCGACCGTGGAGGCGATGGGTTTCGATCTGGTGCGGGTTCAGATTGGCGGCCGCCAGCGGGTGCGCTTGCAGGTAATGGCCGAGCGGATCGATCGGCGATCGATGACCGTGGACGATTGCGCCGGTCTCAGCCGTGCTTTGTCCGCCCTTCTCGACGTGGAGGACCCGATCCGCGGCACCTACACCCTGGAGGTCAGTTCGCCGGGCATCGACCGGCCGTTGGTGCGCTTGGCCGATTTCGATCGGTTCGCCGGATTCGAGGCGCGGGTCGAGTTGGGCCGTCCCATCGAGGGCCGTCGGCGGTTCCGCGGTCGGTTGCTCGGCACCGTCGGCGATACGGTCCGGATACGTGTGGACGACGGGACGGACGTGGACCTGCCGCATGCGGATATCCAGCGGGCGAAACTGGTGCTGACCGATGACCTGCTCGCGGCATCGGGGGAAGACGCGGCGACTCAGTGAAGGAACGGGGCGGTAGAGGAACCGGTCCGACGAGGGGAAACGCCCAGCGAAGGGAAAGGCGATGATGCAGACGGAAGCCGTTTATGCCCGGCCGGAGCTGTTGCAGGTCGCGGAGACCGTGGCCCGAGACAAAGGCATCGAGCGTGATGAGGTCCTGGAGGCCATGGAACAGGCGATCCAGAAGGCCGGCCGATCCAAGTACGGTCACGAGCATGACATTCGCGCCCACATCGACCGCACGACCGGCGAGATCACCCTCGCCCGCTACGTTGAAGTCGTCGACGAAGTCGAGAACGAAACCACCCAGGTGACCCCCGAAGTTGCCCGCCGACGCAAGCCCGACGCGCAGGCGGGGGAGTTTCTAGTGGACCCGCTGCCGCCCATCGATTTCGGCCGCATCGCCGCGCAGACGGCGAAGCAGGTGATCGTCCAAAAGGTCCGCGAGGCCGAACGCAAACGTCAGTTCGAGGAATACAAGGGACGTGCCGGCGAGATCGTCAACGGCTTGGTGAAGCGTTTGGAATTCGGCAACGTCATGGTGGACCTGGGGCGCGCGGAGGCGGTGCTCCGTCGCGACGAGTCCATCCCCCGCGAACACTTCAATACCGGCGACCGGGTGAGGGCGTTCATCCTCGATGTGCGCGAGGAGGTGCGCGGTCCGCAGATCTTCCTGTCGCGCAGCCATCCGAAGTTCATGGCCAAGCTGTTCGCCCAGGAAGTCCCCGAAATCTACGACGGCATCATCGAGATCAAATCGGTGGCGCGCGATCCGGGCTCGAGAGCGAAGATCGCCGTGCTGTCGCATGATTCAAGCATCGATCCAGTGGGGCCCTGCATCGGCATGCGGGGATCGCGCGTGCAGGCCGTGGTGGGCGAGCTGCAGGGCGAGAAGATCGACATCATCCAGTGGTCGCCCGACCCGGCAACCTTCATCGTCAACGCCCTGGCTCCCGCCGAGGTGGCAAAAGTCGTGCTGGACGAGGAATCGCATCGTATCGAGGTGGTGGTCCCCGACGACCAGCTCAGCTTGGCCATCGGCCGCCGCGGTCAGAACGTCCGGCTGGCGTCGCAGCTTTCCGGCTGGGATATCGACATTCTCACCGAGGACGAGGAGTCCCAGCGCCGGCAGGAGGAATTCCGCTCGCGCTCGCAGACCTTCATCGATGCCCTCAACGTGGATGACGTGATCGCCCACCTGCTTGTGACAGAAGGTTTTTCCAGCGTCGAAGAAGTTGCCTTCGTGCCGCTTGGCGATCTGTCCGAGATCGAGGGCTTCGACGAGGAGATCGCCGAGGAGCTGCGGCAGCGAGGGCGGGATTTCCTCGCCTCCCGCGACGAGGAGTTCGAACGCCGTCGCGCCGAGATGGGCGTCGCCGACGACGTGGCATCCATCGACGGCCTCAAACCTGCCGTGCTGGTGGCATTGGGCGAGGCCGGCGTCAAGACACTGGACGACCTGGCGGACCTGGCGGGCGACGAGTTGTTGGAGATCGCGCCCGCCGGTACATTGACCGAGGATCGCGCCAACGAGATTATCATGGCGGCGCGCGCGCATTGGTTTGCGGACGAAGAGGCGGCACCGGAAACCGCCGCTGCGCCGGACGCCACGTCGGCAGGTGAGGCGGGGTGATCCATGCCAGCGCGCGCCCGCACATCCCCTGAAGCTGCGGCCGCCGCTGGTGCCGGTCCGCAACGACGGTGCCTGGTGACCGGTGCGGTGCGCGATACGGATGGCTTGGTGCGTTTCGTCATCGATCCGCGGGGCCAAGTGGTCGTCGACGTGGAGGAACGCCTGCCCGGACGGGGATTTTGGTTGAGCGCCCAGCGGGATGTGATAGACAAGGCAAGCACTGGAAAGGTGTTCGCGCGGGCTGCCCGCCGCAGTGTCGAGGTGCCTCAGGGCCTGGCCGACACGGTGGAGGAACGGCTGACGCGGCGATGCCTTGATCTGATCGGCTTGGCGTGCCGCGCCGGTCAGGTAATCGCCGGTTACGAGAAGGTGCGCCGGTCGCTGAAGGCAGGTCGCGGCGGGTTGCTGTTGGCAGCCGGCGACGCGGCGCCGGGGGGACGTTCGAAGGTACGTGCGCTGGCGTCCGATGCGCCGGTGGTGGAAGTGCTCAGCGCTGCCGAACTGGGTCATGCCTTGGGCCGCGAGCGTGCGGTGCACGTTGTTGTGGCTCCGGGTCGCCTTTCCGAGGCCATTCAGCGAGAGGCCGCGCGGTTGGCGGGCTTCCGGGCATTGCCTGTGGCGGGCGCGGGTGTGGGACAAGAGAGCGATCAGCAAGGACTCGAAGCCGGATCAAGATGACGGAAATCGAGGAACACGATCAGAAGGCCGCGGGCGAGCTGGCACGTCCGCGCAAGCTTGAGCTGAAAAAGACCGTCGAAACCGGCCAGGTGAGACAGAACTTCTCCCACGGTCGGTCGAAGATGGTGACGGTGGAGGTGCGCAAGAAGCGGACCTACGCGGCCGACCCAGGCGGCAAGATGACGGAAGTCAAGGAGTCGCCTGATCTAGCGGCCGAACTGGCGGCGGACGCCGAACTCGCCGAGGCCGAGGGGCTGGGACGCGAGGGCGCCGCGGTCAGCTTGACCAACGAAGAAAAGGCCGCACGTGCCCGGGCATTGCAGGACGCGTTGAAGGCCGAGGAGGATCGGGGCGCCCATCCGGCCGAGCTAGAAGACGCGCTGGACGAGGCGATGCCGACGGCGGCCGAGCCGGTGGACGAAATCGAGGCCAAACCTCTCGAGGCCGAGGCCGCTCCGGACGTCGAAGCTGCAGCGGTGCCTGAGCCGGAGCCGGAAAGCGAAGCCGAGCCGCCCGCCGCCGAAGCGGTGGAAGCGCCGGACGAGACCGCTGCTGCTCCGCCCGCGGCTAAGGAGCCTGCTGCGCGGCCGGAGACTCCGCAGAAGCCGAAGACCGGTGAACGCGAAGCAGACGAAAGCGACCAGAAGAGCCGCGCCAAACGCCCGCTCAAGGCCGACGTCAAACGTCCGGCGACGCCGAAGAGGGGGGAGCCGCGCCGGCGTGCAGGCAAGCTCACCGTTACCGAGGCACTGGACGACCGCGGCGAGCGGGTGCGCAGCTTGGCGTCTGTTCGTCGGGCGCGCGAGCGGGAAAAACAGCGTCAGCGCCAGCTCACGCCGGCCGAAGCGCAGAAGGTCATCCGCGAGGTGGTGGTGCCGGAAACCATTACCGTCCAGGACTTGGCCAACCGCATGGCCGAACGCGGCGCGGATGTCATCAAGGCGTTGATGCGTATGGGTGTGATGAGCACCATTACGCAGACCATCGACGCCGACACCGCACAGTTGATCGTGGAGGAGTTCGGCCACAACGTTAAACGGGTGAGCGACGCCGACGTGGAACTTGGCCTGCGCGGCGACGAGGATGATGAACAGCTGCTGCAGTCGCGGCCGCCGGTGGTCACCGTGATGGGCCACGTGGATCACGGTAAGACGTCGCTGCTGGACGCGTTGCGCAAGACGGATGTGGCGGCCCGCGAGGCCGGCGGGATCACCCAGCACATCGGGGCCTATCAGGTGAAAGTGGCCAGCGGCGCGCGGATCACCTTCATCGACACCCCCGGCCACGCCGCCTTTACCGAAATGCGGGCACGTGGCGCCACGGTCACCGATATCGTCGTCCTGGTGGTCGCTGCCGACGACGGGGTGATGCCGCAGACCATCGAGGCGATCAATCATGCCAAGGCGGCGAACGTGCCAATCATCGTCGCCGTCAATAAGATCGACCGCCCCGACGCCGATCCCTTGCGCGTGCGCACCGAACTGTTGCAGCACGACGTTCAGGTGGAAGAGGTCGGCGGCGAAACGCTGAGCGTGGACGTTTCCGCCAAGACCGGCGAGAACCTCGACAAGCTGGTGGAAGCGATCCTGCTGCAGTTGGAGATCCTTGACCTGCGTGCCAACCCGGACCGCTTTGCCGAGGGCGTGATCGTCGAAGCAAAGGTGGAACGAGGGCGCGGTTCGGTGGCTACGGTTCTGGTACAGCGTGGCACGCTCCAGGTTGGTGACATCTTCGTTGCCGGAAGCGAGTGGGGCCGCGTTCGCAGCTTGGCGGACGCTATGGGCAACGAGATTGAAGCCGTGGTGCCGGGAATGCCGGCCGAAGTCTTGGGGCTGAACGGCACGCCAGCGGCCGGCGACGAAGTCAGCGCGGTCGAAAATGAAGCGCGGGCCCGTGACATCACCGAATTCCGCCAGCGCAAGACCCGCGACGCCAAGGCCACCTCCTTCTCCCGCGGCACGCTCGAGCAGATGTTCGACCGCATCAAGGAAGGCGAGGTCAAGGAACTGCCGGTGGTCTTAAAGGCCGACGTGCACGGCTCGGCCGAAGCCATCATCGGCGCTCTGCACAAGATCGGCACCGATGAAGTTCGCGTGCAGGTGCTGCACAGCGGCGTCGGCGGAATCAATGAATCGGACGTAACCCTGGCGCGGGCGTCGGAAGCGCTGATCATCGGCTTCAACGTACGGGCCAATCCCCAAGCCCGCGAGATGGCCAAGCGCGACGGCGTGGAGATTCGCTATTACTCCATCATCTACAACGTCACCGACGACGTGAAGCAGATGCTGTCGGGGATGTTGGCGCCGAAGCTCAAGGAGAACATCCTCGGCAACGCCGAAGTGCGGGAGGTGTTCGCCATCACCAAGGTGGGCAAGGTCGCCGGCTGCATGGTCACCGACGGCATGGTCCGGCGTGGCGCGCGCGTCCGCTTGCTGCGCGACCAAGTGGTCATTCACGAAGGCGATATCGGCCAGTTGAAGCGGTTCAAGGACGACGTGCGCGAGGTCAAGGAGGGCTACGACTGCGGCGTCGCCTTGGCCAACTACCAGGACATCCAGGTCGGCGACGTGATCGAATGCTTCGAGGTGGAGGAAGTGGCCCGCGAGCTCTAGCGGCAGACTGGAGCGGCGCGAGGTACGAACCAAGACTTTGAAGCGACTACGAGGACGTCATGGCTAAGGGCGAGGCAAGAGCGCCGAGCCAGCGGCAATTGCGGGTCGGCGAGGAACTGCGCCACGCCTTGGCTTGGGTTTTCGAGCGCGGGGAACTGCGCGATCCCGCTCTGGCCGGAGTTGCCGTTACCGTCACAGAAGTCCAGGTCAGTCCCGATCTTCGGAATGCCACTGCCTTTGTCACCCCGTTGGGTGGTGGCGAGACGGCCGATGTGGTCCGCGCCCTGCGCCATGCACGGGCGTTCCTGAGACGCCGGGTCGCCGAGCAGGTGAGGCTCAAGTACGTGCCCGATCTGTTGTTCCAGGCGGACCGATCCTTTGATCAGGCCGCGCATATCCGGTCCCTGCTCACCCAGCCGACGGTCGCTCGGGACCTTGCCGGCGATGAGGTTCCGGCGGCCATCGAAGAGGACACCGATGGGGCGTAAACGGCGGGGCCGCTCGATTCACGGATGGTTGGCGGTCGACAAGCCGGCGGGGATGACCTCGGCGGCCGTGGTCTCCGCAGTGCGACGCGCCACCGATGCGGCGAAGGCCGGCCACGGCGGTACATTGGACCCCCTGGCCACCGGCGTTCTGCCGATTGCGTTGGGCGAGGCGACGAAGACCGTGGCGTACGTGTTGGACGGCGACAAGGTCTATCAGTTCACCGTTCGGTGGGGCGAGGCCAGGGATACCGACGACGCCGAGGGGGAGGTGGTGGCCACCAGCGCGGTCAGGCCGACGGAAGAGGATATCCGGGCGGTGCTGCCCCGGTTCGTCGGCGACATCGAGCAGGTGCCGCCCATCTATTCCGCGGTCAAAGTAGAGGGCCGTCGAGCATACGACCTGGCGCGGGCCAACGTGGCGGTAGCCCTGGAGCCAAGGATCGTCCGCATCGACCGGCTGGAGCTGATCGACATGCCTGACCAGGACCAGGCGGTGTTCGAAGCGAGGGCCGGCAAGGGAGCCTACATGCGCGGTCTGGCGCGCGATGTGGCGACGGCAGTGGGGACCGTAGGCCACATTGCTGCACTGCGGCGAACGGCGGTCGGCCCCTTTCACGAGGATCAGGCGATTTCCCTGGAACTGCTGGACGACCTTGGGCATAGTGCAGCGCTCGCGCACCACGTGCTCCCGGTCGAGGCCGCGCTGGCCGACATCCCGGCGTTGGCATTGACCGAAGCGGAAGGACGCCGCTTGCAGCATGGACAACCGGTCGCGGCTCTTCCGGTGGCAAATCGGACCCCGTTGACCCACGCCTCGAAGGGCACCGTCGTCTGCGCGATGGCCCAGGGGAAACCGATAGCCCTGGCTCAGATCAAGGGTGGAGAAATCCGCCCTGTTCGCGTGTTGAACCTGTGATGGATGAATTTGCCGATGTCGATTACCGCAGAGCGGAAACAAGAGCTTATTTCCGAATACGCGTCCCGGGATGGAGACACCGGGTCGCCAGAGGTCCAAGTCGCGATCCTCACCGAGCGGATCCGCAACCTCACCGAACATCTGAAGATCCACCGCAAGGACTTCCACTCGCGTCGTGGCCTGCTGATGATGGTCGGCCAGCGGCGGCGCCTGCTCGATTACTTGCGCAAGAAAGAAGTCGCTCGCTACGAGGGGATCGTCAAAAGTCTGGGTCTGAGACGGTAGGGTTACCGAATCCGGTGACCATGAACGCGCGACGGGATCACCCGGCGTGCCCCAGACGCGGCCGTGGGGGTTGCGTCTGGACGATGTTGGTTTGAAGGAAACATGGGAATGTTTGAGGAATTCCGGAAGGAGATCGAATGGGGCGGCCGGCCGCTGATTCTCGAAAGCGGCAAAATCGCCCGGCAGACTGATGGGGCCGTTCTGGCCACCTATGGCGACACCAAGGTGTTGTGCACGGTGGTTTTCGAGAAGCAGCCTAGGCCTGGCTTGGACTTCTTCCCGCTAGGTGTCCACTACCAGGAAAAGACGTTCGCCGCCGGCAAGATCCCAGGCGGCTTTTTCAAACGCGAAGGCCGCCCGTCGGAAAAGGAAACGCTGACCTCGCGGCTGATCGATCGGCCGATCCGGCCCCTGTTCGTCAAAGGGTTTCGCAACGAGACCCAGGTCATCTGCACGGTTCTGTCGCATGACCTGGAAAACGATCCGGATATCGTCGCCATGGTCGGGACGTCGGCGGCGCTGACCCTTTCGGGCGTGCCGTTCATGGGGCCCATCGGCGGCTGCCGTGTCGGCTACATCGACGGCCAGTACGTCCTCAACCCGCGCATCGACGAGGTCGGATCGAGCGAACTGGATCTGGTGGTGGCCGGCACCAATGAAGGCGTGCTGATGGTGGAATCGGAAGCCAAGGAGCTGTCCGAGGAAACCATGCTCGGCGCCGTGATGTTCGGCCATCGATCGTTCCAACCGGTGATCGACGCCACAGTCCAATTGGCCGAGGCCTGCGCGCGCGAACCCGTCGACCTGCCACCACCGCCGGAGGGCAAGGCGGTGATCGCCGAACGCGTCCGCGCGTCGGCGGAGGCCGATTTGCGCAAGGTCTACGGCGAAACGGTGAAGGCGACCCGACGCGACAACGTGGCGGCGGTCAAGGCCAGTGTTGCCGAGGCGCTGGCCGGCGACGGCTCGGTCGATGACGACTTGGTCGGCCAAGTCTACGACGACGTGTTCAAGGACCTGGAACGCGAGATCGTGCGCCGCGGCATTCTCGACACGAAGATGCGCATCGACGGCCGCGATACCCGCACCATTCGGCCAATCGTCGCCGAGGTGGGACTGGTTTCCCGTGCTCACGGCAGTGCCTTGTTCACGCGTGGTGAAACGCAGGCGCTGGTGGTCACCACGTTGGGCACCGGTCAGGACGAGCAGATCGTCGATGCCCTTGCCGGCGAGTACCGGGAGCATTTCCTCCTGCACTACAATTTCCCACCGTACTCGGTGGGTGAGGCCGGCCGCTTCGGCTTCACCAGTCGCCGCGAGGTCGGCCACGGCAAGCTCGCCTGGCGGTCGGTCCGGCCGATGATGCCGAGCAAGGAGGACTTCCCGTACACCATCCGCGTGGTGTCGGAGATCACGGAATCCAACGGGTCGTCGTCCATGGCCACTGTGTGCGGCACGTCCCTGGCGTTGATGGACGCCGGCGTGCCGTTGGAACGTCCCCTGGCGGGCATCGCCATGGGTCTGATCAAGGACGGCGACGAGTTCGCGGTGTTGTCCGACATCCTGGGCGACGAGGACCACCTGGGCGATATGGACTTCAAGGTGGCTGGCTCGGAGCGCGGAATCACGGCGCTGCAGATGGACATCAAGATCACCTCGATCACCGAGGAGATCATGACCAACGCCCTGGATCAGGCCCGGGAGGGCCGGCTGCATATTCTTGGCGAGATGGCCCGCACCATCGCCGGCGCCCGCGAGACGATCAGCGACATGGCGCCGCGCATCACGGTGATCCAGATCAACAAGGACAAGATCCGCGAGGTCATCGGCCCGGGTGGCAAGGTCATCCGCGAGATCTGCGAGGTCACGGGCGCCAAGATCGACCTGGAAGACGACGGCACGGTCAAAGTGGCCGCCGTGGACCAGCGCGCCGCAGACGCGGCCATCGAATGGATCCGCAGCATTGCCGCGGAGCCGGAAGTCGGCACCATTTACACGGGCACCGTGGTCAAGGTGGTGGACTTCGGCGCGTTCGTGAACTTCCTCGGCAGCCGCGATGGGCTGGTCCACATCAGCGAGCTCGCACCCCAGCGTGTGGGCAAGGTGACGGACGTGGTCCAGATGGGCGACAAGGTCAAAGTGAAGCTGATCGGAATCGACGAGCGCGGCAAGATCAAGCTGTCCATGCGGGTCGTGGATCAGGAGACCGGCGAGGAAATCGAGGACAGCCGGCGGCCACGGGCCACAGCGGCGCCCTAACGGGCGCCCCAACCGGTTCTGCGATCGGCATCGACGGAACCGTCGACGAACAGGACCTTGATTGACCAAAGGGGGGGGTCGTATTGCTTGGAACAACGACCCATATCCCCCATAGTAAAAACAAAAAAGGCGCAGGCATGCGGTCCGGTGGTCGGACCACACGAGGGCAGACGCACAATTCCAACGAACACACCTTCTGAAGTGCTGGCGCCGTTTGGGACAGGGGGCGTCGAACGTCGGTGAAACCGCTTAACGCACTGATTATTTCCGGCCGCGAAGTGCTACCTATCGTCGAGGGCGGCAAGGGCGTGTCGGTCTCCAACGGTCTGAGCGCGGGCGCCTTCGCGGCAACCGGCTGCGTGGGCACGTTCTCGGCCGTCAATGCCGATCTGGTGGACGAGTTCGGCCGGGTCATTCCTCAGGTCTATCTCGGCAAATCCCGTCGTGAGCGGTATGAGGAACTGATCGCCTTCGCCATCCGTGGCGGCATTGCGCAGGCCAAGAAGGCCTACGAGGTGGCCGGCGGCAACGGCGGCATCCACATGAATGTGCTGTGGGAAGCCGCGGCGACCACGCGCGTGCTCCACGGCATCCTGGAAGGCGCTCGCGGGCTGATCAACGGCATCACCTGCGGTGCGGGGATGCCGTATCGCTTGGCGGAGATCGCCAACAGCTACGGTGTCTCCTGCTATCCGATCATTTCCTCGGCGCGGGCGTTTCGCGCGTTGTGGAAGCGCACCTACCACAAATTCTCCGAATCGCTGGGCGGCGTGGTCTACGAAGACCCCTGGCGTGCTGGCGGCCATAACGGCCTGAGCAATTCCGAAGATCCTCGCGAGCCGCAGGCACCTTACGAGCGGGTCCGCGAGTTGCGCGAGACAATGCGGGAATTCGGCCTTGATCAGACGCCTATCTTCATGGCCGGCGGTGTCTGGTACCTGCGTGAATGGGAAGACTGGATCGATAATCCGGAGCTGGGCCCCGTGGTCTTCCAATACGGCACCCGGCCGGTGCTGACACAGGAAAGTCCGGTGTCGCCGCAGTGGAAGCAGCGCCTTCTCGACCTGCAGCAGGGCGACGTCTATCTCAATAAGTTCAGTCCGACGGGGTTCTATTCCTCAGCGGTGACCAACGAGTTCCTCAAGGAGCTCACCGAACGCAACGAGCGGCAGGTGGCCTACACCCGTGAGCCCACGGGCGAGCACGCCGTTCCGCTGCCCATCGGCGCCCGTAATCGCCTCGTCTATTTGACCGCCGGCGACATGACGCGGGCTCAGGAATGGATAACCGGGGGCTTCACCGAACCCATGCGGACCCCGGATTCCACGTTGATCTTCGTCACGCCGGAACGGGCACAGCAGATCCGCGCCGACCAGCAGGGCTGCATGGGGTGCCTCAGCGCCTGCCGGTTCAGCAACTGGGCGGAGAACGAGGTTTGGTCCACCGGAAAGCTGGCCGACCCCCGGTCCTTCTGTATTCAGAAGACGTTGCAGGACATCGCCCACGATGGTGACGTGGAATCGAACCTGATGTTCGCCGGTCACAATGCCTATCGGTTTGCCACCGATCCTTTCTATCGCGGCGGTTTCATTCCCACCATCAAGCAGCTGGTGGACCGCATCTGCAGCGGCGACTAGTGCACAGACCTATTCGACTGATTCGGTCGAATAGGTCTGTGCACCGGAAACAGTGACCTTCGTGCAGTGACGATGCAGTCGTCGAAGACACCGCTGCACGAGCCGCGGGCCTGACGCTCGAAGTGGCTATTTGGCCCCAAGCCTCAGAAATCCATTGCGAAAACGAACGGCATTCCCATATTTGCCAAGATGAGCAGTGAACGACCCTACCGGCATCTGATGTCGCGATTGCGCGCCGCGGGCCTGCGCCCGACTCGGCAGCGGCTGGCCCTGGCGCGCCTGCTGTTCGAAGGCGGCGATCGTCACGTCACGGCGGAAGTGCTGCACGAGGAAGCGACACAGGCGCAGATCAGCGTGTCATTGGCCACCGTCTACAACACGCTGCATCAGTTCACGGCGGCGGGTCTGTTGCGTGAAATCCTGGTCGACGGCATCCGCTCGTACTTCGACACCAACACCTCCGATCACCATCACTTCTACAACGAGGGCTCCGGCGCTCTCGGCGATATCCCGGCCGACCGGATCGTCGTATCCGACTTGCCTTCGCCGCCCCCCGGCACCGCGGTGAAGCGCGTGGATATCGTTGTCCGTATTGCCACGGAAGAAGAATAACGCGCCTGAAACCAAAGGCGTTCGACGTATATTAGAATAATTATAAAAAAGTCGTTGACGCCCACGACGCCTCTCCTAATATAGTTAAAGCAGAAGGGTTTCTGGCCGATCACGGCGGCGATCGCCTGTCGCCGCCGTGGTCGATTTGCCACGTACCAGACCGAACTCAGGGATAGGGAGAATAGCCATGTCGGAGCTTAAGGGCTCGAAGACCGAAGGGAATCTGAAAGACGCCTTCGCGGGCGAGTCGCAAGCCAATCGCCGCTACCTGTATTTCGCGCAGAAGGCCGACGTTGAGGGCTACAACGACGTCGCCGCGGTGTTCCGGTCGACAGCGGAGGGCGAAACCGGCCACGCCCATGGCCATCTGGAGTTCCTGGAGGCGGTTGGGGATCCCGCCACGGGCCTGCCCATCGGCGACACGCCGACAAACCTGAAGGCTTCCATCGCCGGCGAGACCCACGAATACACCGATATGTATCCGGGCATGGCAAAGACGGCGCGGGACGAGGGCTTCGACGAAATCGCCGATTGGTTTGAGACGCTGGCCAAGGCCGAGCGGTCGCACGCCGGCCGCTTCCAGAAGGCGCTCGACAACCTCGACTAATCGTTTCCGCCGATCGTGAGTGACGGCGAGGGGCTCGTCGAAGCTTCTCGCCGGTTCGGCGACGACCATGCGGGCGCGCCGCCGCACCTGAACCCTGGACTATCCACGGAGGGGAGCCGATGCGCGAGGGGAGCCTCGAGGCACCGACCCGTCATCCTATCGCTTGGCGGGATGAATCGTTCTACGACAAGGAAGATTTGGACGCCGAACTGCGGCGGGTGTTTGACATCTGCCACGGGTGCCGGCGGTGTTTCAACCTGTGCGACAGCTTTCCGCGCCTGTTCGACCTGATCGACGAGTCCGAGACCGGCGAGCTGGACTCGGTGGACAGCGCGGAGTTCAAGCCCGTGGTCGACGCCTGCACACTGTGCGACATGTGCTTCATGACGAAGTGCCCGTACGTTCCGCCCCACGAGTTCAATTTGGATTTCCCGCACCTGATGCTACGGTGCCGCGCGGTCGAACAGCGGGACAGCAAGGTCGGCTTCGCCCATCGCCAGCTCACCGAGACGGATCGCAACGGCCGCCTCGCCTCGCACGTGGCGCCGGTTGCCAACTGGGCCAGCCGCTGTGGCAACTCGCTAACCCGACCGGTCATGGAATCGGTCGCCGGCGTCCACCGCGACGCCCACCTTCCCAAATTTCACGGCAAGACGTTCACCACCCGCGCACGAAAGGCGGCTCTGACGGTCAACGCAGAGGCGCCGGCGTTCGGCCGCAAGGCGGTGATCTATGCCACCTGTTTCGTCAACTATAACAACCCCGATGTGGGTGAGGCCGCGCGTGCCGTGTTGGCCAGGAATGGCGTCGAGACGGAAGTGGTATACCCGGCCTGCTGCGGCATGCCGCGACTGGAGTACGGCGATATCGCCCGGGTTGCCGACAACGCACGCCGCATCGCCGCCGAGCTCAGGCCGTGGATCGACAAGGGCTACGACGTGGTGTCCCTGGTGCCGTCGTGCAGCCTGATGCTGAAGTTCGAATGGCCGCTGATCGAGCCGGACGACGACAATATCAAGGCGCTCAGCCAGTCCACCTTTGACGCGGCCGAATACGTCGTCGACATCGCCCGGCGCGAGGGACTGGCGGACGGCCTCCAGGCACTGGATGGCGGCGTTACGGTTCACATTGCCTGTCACGCCCGCGCCCAGAACATGGGCCAGAAGGCGACGGACATGCTGAAGCTGCTCCCCGATACGCCGGTGACGGTGATCGAGCGGTGCTCGGGCCACGGCGGGTCCTGGGGCATCATGAAGGAGAACTTCGACGTGGCGCTGAAGGTGGGGCGGCCGGTGGCCCGCGACGCCAAGAAAAGCGGAAACGGCTTTGTGGTGTCCGAATGTCCGCTGGCCCGCGATCACATCGTACAGGGCATGGAGCGGCTGGACGACTCGCCGATCGAGATGCAAGCCGCCCAGCACCCAATCCAATTGCTCGCCCGTGCCTACGGGCTGTGACCTTCATCGACGAACAGAGAGGCCGACCGTGAACATGCGCCAGATCACCCGCGACGACATCCTGTCGATGGAGGCCTACGAGGCGATCCGCGCCGAGCGCCGTCGATTGATCACCGAGATGAAGTGCCACCGCCGCGTCGCCGTCGGACCGGACGTGATGTTCTATTTCGAGAACCGCGACACCATGCTGCATCAGGTGCACGAGATGCTGCGCATCGAGAAGGGCGGCGACGCCCAGATCGAGGATGAGCTGAACGCGTACAACCCGCTGATCCCCGATGGCAGCAACCTAGTGGCCACGATGATGATCGAGATCGAGGACGCCGGCCGTCGCCAGAGGGTACTGGCCGGGCTCGGTGGTATCGAGGACACGGTGACGCTTTCCATCGATGGAGACACTGTTCGCGCGGTGCCGGAAGGCGACGTGGAACGCACCACCGCCGAAGGCAAGGCCTCGTCGGTGCATTTCCTCAAGTTTCCCTTCACGCCGGCGCAGGCTGCGGCGTTTAGGCGGCCGGACGCGCGGACCATTCTCTCGGTGGCGCACGCCAACTACGACCATATGGCGGCGATTCCGGAAGGAACCCGCGCTGCACTTGCCGCCGACTTCGACTAACGGCAGGGCGGGACTCTATTCGATGGCTTCCTCAGCGTAGACGCCCCAGATCTCATCCCGGCGCAGCCAGCCGGAGACGCCTTGAATTTCCACGCGGCACCAGAAGTCGCCGGCCGCGCAGGAGTCGACCCTGCCCACGACCCCCGCTTCGGCGCGGGCCACCGGCAGGCTGGCCATGTCGGGGCGGCTGTGCAGCGTCCGCATCTGACCGGTGACGATCACCATGCGCCGGCCATCGAGGAGGCTGCGGTGAACCCAGCCTTCCGCGCCTTCCGGGCCGCGTACCCGTCGCCAGGCGCGATACTCGGCGATGACCTCCATGGGCAGGCCGCGGCGTTGGAAGACCCACTCCACCGGGTAGCGCATGCCGGGACCGGTGCGCATGTTGACCTCAGCGCCACGCAGGCTGACGAACCGCGGTAGCGGCAGACCGGTTCCCTCGGGCGGCGCGGCGGCAACGGGCGGAGCGTGCAGCAGCGCGACAACGAGACCCGTCAGGGCGGCGCGAAGGACGAACCTCATCGGCGGGGTGATCATGCATGCGTTGATGTCGAGGGCGGTCATTATACGGACGGTTGGCGGGACCGGGTCAAGGCGCTCACGCCGGGCTGGACTTGCTGCATGGGCGATGCTATGGCGCCGACGGAGCCGGTGATCAGGCCGATTCCTGTGGATCGGAATTCATGGCCAAGACAAAGCCGCTGGTAATCGTAACGCGGAAGCTTCCCGACGTCATCGAGACGCGGATGATGGAGCTGTTCGACGTACGGCTAAACCTGGACGACAAGCCATTCGACCACGCGGCGCTGTGCACAGCCGCGCAGGAGGCCGACGTGCTGGTGCCCACTGTCACCGATCGCGTCGACGGCGCAGTCTTCGCCGCCGCCAGTGACGATCTGCGGTTGGTGGCCAACTACGGCACCGGTGTCGACCATATCGATCTGAAGGCGGCCCTCGACCGGGGCATCACCGTCACCAACACGCCGGACGTGCTGACCGAAGACACCGCCGACATGACCATGGCGCTGATCCTGGCCGTGCCACGGCGGCTTACCGAGGGCGAGCGCGTGTTGCGCGAAGGCCATTGGCCCGGTTGGTCGCCCACCTGGATGCTGGGGCGGCGAGTCGCCGGCAAGCGGCTGGGAATCGTCGGCATGGGCCGCATCGGCCAGGCTGTGGCGCGCCGCGCCCGCGCCTTCGACATGTCCATCCACTATCACAACCGGCGGCGGGTCCACCCGGATATCGAGGCGGAGCTGGAGGCCACGTATCACGAGAGTCTGGACCAGATGCTGGCCCGCATGGACATCATCTCCATCAACTGTCCGCACACGCCGGCCACCTATCATCTGCTTTCGGCTCGGCGCCTGAAACTGCTGCAGCCGCATGCCTACATCGTCAACACGGCGCGCGGCGAAGTCATCGACGAGGTGGCGCTGACCCGAATGCTGCGCAATCGCGACATCGCCGGTGCCGGCCTTGACGTCTTCGAACACGAACCTGCCGTCAACCCGAAGCTGCTGGCGCTGGACAATGTGGTGCTGATGCCGCACATGGGCTCGGCCACCGTCGAAGGCCGCATTGGCATGGGCGAATCTGTGCTCGTGAACGTGAAAAGCTTCGTTGACGGGCACACCCCGCCGAATCGCGTGCTGCCCGAAGACCTGGGATTCTGACGCCGATTTCTGTCCCGAAGGCGCGTCAGAACTCGATCATCATGCCGTCTTCCGCAGTCTGATAGGGAACGTCCTCCCGCTCGGCCAGCATGCTCTCGCTCATGTGGGTCAGCACCAGCCGGCGAGGACGGATGTCATCCAGCCGCTGCTCCAAGGTCGCGAGGTCCAGATGCAGCGGCACCTGCTTGTCGCGGAAATAGGCTTCGGCGATGAACAGGTCCGCCTCCCGCCCGGCGTCGATCAGCGCCTCGGACCATTCGCTGTCGCCGGTGTAGGCGAGTACCTTGCCTTCTGCCTCGATTCGGTAGGCGAAGAACGGTCCGCCCGGCCGTCCCACGTTCACCTGAAACGGCGTGACCCGAATGCCGTCGATGGTGACTGTTTGGCGGTCCTCCAGTTCCATCATCGTGAGATCGAACCGATGACGGGTTTCGGAGGCACCGGGGAAGTCGGCCTCCGTCACCTCGATCGCACGATCACGGAGGCCGGGCGGACCGGCGACCACCAGCGGGGCGGTGCGTTTGGCGAAGAACTGCGCTGCGTTTGGCGAAGAACTGCGCGTCGAGAATGAAGAACGGCAGGCCGCCGAAATGGTCGGCGTAGAAATGGGTAATCAGGATCAGATGGATGGCATTGCCGTCGATGCCCAGCCGCTTCATCGCTATCAGCGACGACGCGCCGCAATCGATGAGGAAGTTCACCCGCTCGCCGGTTACGTGAAAGCAGGTGTTGAACCGGCCGCCGCTGCCGAACGCGTCCCCGCAACCGACAAATTGCAGTTTCATGCAGCAATCCCTCCGTTCGCCGGAGTCCGGTCAACAGCCTGCTAGACGAAGACCATAGAGCCGGTGGCCGAGGCGTCGTTGAGCATGGTGACCACGCCGCCCTCCTCTAGCGGCACGTCGTCGCGTAAGTCGGCGCGGGTGAGGCCCATGGCCCGCAGGCCCATTTCGCACACCAGGAACCGCACGCCCATGGCCACGCAAGCGGCCAGAAGCTCCTCGAAGGTGGCGACACCCCGCGCGGCGAAGGCGTCGTTCACCGCTCCGCCATCGGTGCCGGGTGCCTCGCCGGGAGGCATCGCCCGCCAACCCGATCCGTCATCGTGGTCCGTGCGCAATAGGGCGCGCGTGGCCGCCATGGTGAAGAACACTGTTGTGCGCGTGCCGATCGCCGCCGCCGCCGAGGCCAGCACCAGGGCGTAGTGGACTCGATCGAAACCGCCCGAGAAGGCGATCACCGACAGCGCATCGGGGCGTCCCTCACCCGCCATGGTTCGACAGGTCAACGATGGACGGCGTATCCCCGCACAACGGGCACGCCGGGTCGGCGGCGACGCGGATCTTGCGGAATGTGGCGGCCAGGGCGTCGACGATCATCAGTGAACCGGAAAGGCTGTCGCCGATGCCCAACAGCTCCTTCAGCACTTCGGTGGCCTGCATCGAACCGACCATACCGCACAGGGCGCCCAGTACGCCGGCCTGTGCGCAGGTGGGCACCAAACCCGGTGGCGGTGGCTCGCGGAACAGGCAGCGGTAGCACGGGCCGTGGCCGCCGTCTGAGTCCTCGGCAAAAGCCTTATAGGTGGCCACTTGACCGTCGAACCGCAGGATCGCCGCCGACACCAGCGGCCGCCGCGCCAGATGGCAGGCGTCGTTGACCAGGTAGCGGGTGGCGAAATTGTCGCTGCCGTCGGCGACTAAGTCGTAGGCGGAGATCACCTCCATGGCGTTTTCGGCGGTCAGGCGGTACGGATGCGGGATCACCGTCACGTCCGGGTTGATTCCCTTCAGCGTGCGCTCCGCGCTCTCCACTTTCGGCTTTCCCACCGCCGCCGTCGCGTGGACCACCTGACGCTGCAGGTTGGACAGGTCCACCACATCGTCGTCGATGACGCCCAGGGTCCCGATCCCCGCCGCTGCGAGGTACATCAGCAGTGGGGAGCCCAAGCCGCCGGCGCCCACCACCAGCACCCGCGCTTGCAGCAGCCGCTCCTGCCCGGTGCCGCCCACCTCCGGCAGCAGGATGTGTCGAGCGTAGCGTTGAACCTGATTGTCTGTGAAATCCATGGCCTGTTTTCGCCGTGGGCGGTTGTCAGTCGAGGCCGATGCCCTCGAACAGCGCCGTCGACAGGTAGCGTTCGGCGAACGAAGGCAGGATGACGACGATGGTCTTGCCGTCCATGCCCGGCCGGCATCCCACCTCCAACGCGGCGGCCAAGGCGGCGCCGGAGGAAATGCCCACCGGCAGGCCTTCCAGCCGCGCCGCTTTGCGGGCGGTGGCGAAGGCGGTTTCGTTGCCGATCTTCAAGACTTCGTCGATGGCGTCCACGTTCAGCACCGAAGGCACGAATCCGGCACCGATTCCCTGGATCTTGTGCGGTCCCGGGACGCCGCCGGACAGCACCGGGCTGTCCTCCGGCTCGACGGCTACCATCCTCAGGTCGGGTCGCCGCGGTTTCAACACGTCTGCGACGCCGGTCAGTGTGCCGCCGGTGCCGACCCCGCTGATCACCACGTCCACCTCGCCACCGGTGTCCTGCCAGATCTCCTCGGCGCTGGTGCGGCGGTGGATCTCGGGGTTCGCCGGGTTGCTGAACTGCTGCAACATGATGGAGCCTGGGTTCTCGGCCACCAACGCCTCGGCACGGGCCACCGCTCCCGGCATGCCCTTGGCCGCCGGCGTGAGTTCGATTTCCGCGCCCAGCAACGCCAGCATCTTGCGGCGTTCCACCGACATGCTGTCCGGCATGGTCAGGATCAGGCGATAGCCGCGGGCCGCACAAACGAACGCCAGGGCGATCCCGGTGTTTCCGGAAGTGGGCTCCACCAGTGTCGCGCCGGGGGCGACGCGGCCGGCTAACTCGGCTTCGCGGATCATCGCCAGGCCGATGCGGTCCTTCACCGAGGCCAGCGGGTTGAAGAACTCGCACTTGCCTAGGACGCGAGCGGGGCATCCCGCATCCGCGGCCAGTTTCGACAGCCGCACCAGGGGGGTGCCGCCGATAGTATCCAGAATGCTGTCGTAGATCCGGCCGCGCGGATGCGCGACGCCGTCGGCGATTGCCTGCGGTTGATCGTTCATGACGTCTCGCCCTCCTCGGCCGTTTGCTCCGTCAGATGGAGAAGTCCAGGTTCCTGCGTCCTTCGCTGGTGATGGCGACACCGTGGGCCCGCGAGCACAGGTCATCGATGGTCAGGGAATCCAGCCGTTCCATGAGCTCGCCCTGCAACTCCAGCCACATGGGCCGAACCACCTGCTGGCCCAGAGGCGAGCCACCCACGTCGCCGGTAGGGTCCTCCGGCGTTTCGATGGTGCGGACCACGCGAACCACGTCGCCGACACTGATCCGCCGCCGTTCGCGCGCCAGCCGATAGCCGCCACGCGGCCCACGCACGCCCACCAGAACACCCTGACGCACCAGGTTCTGCAGTGCCTGTTCCAGGTATCGGCGGGGAATGCCCTGGCGGCGGGTGATTTCGCGGCTTTGTACCGGTTCCGCGCCGGCGTGGTAGGCGATATCGAGCACCGCTTCGATGGCGAACAGGGTCTTCTTCGACAGCTTCAACACCTGGACCGTCCCCCGTCAGCCGCTCGATCCGCCGCGCGCGACGGCCGTTGCCGTGGTCCCGGTGGAGCCGAAACCTCCGGCTCCGCGCTCCGTCGCCGCCAAGTCCGTCATTTCCTCCCAGGCAACGGCAGCCACCGGTGCGACGACCATCTGGGCGATTCGCATCCCGCGTTCCACGCAGAATGGCTCCCCACCCAGGTTCACCAGGATCACCGCGATCTCGCCGCGGTAATCGGCATCGATGGTGCCGGGGCTGTTGAGGACCGTGACGCCGTGGCGGGCCGCCAGCCCGGATCGCGGCCGCACCTGCGCTTCATAGCCGGCAGGCAGGGCGATGGCGATGCCGCAGGGAACCATCGCCCGAGCGCCGGGCTGAAGCACCACGTCCTCGACGACCGCGGCCAGCAGATCGACCCCGGCGCTCGACGGCGTCGCGCGGGCCGGCAATGGCAGGTCGGCACCGTGCGGCAACCGGCAAACGGCGACCGGTAGCGGGCTCAACCGGCCGGTCCCCCGTCCGCGAGCCGGTCGGCGATGCGCTGCACCAGGCGCTCGGCGACGGCGTCCTTGCTCATCGCCGGCCAGGGGTCTACGCCGTCGGCACTGATCAGATGAACCGTGTTGATATCGCCGCCGAAGGTTCCGGTTGTCGGCGACACGTCGTTGGCGACGATCCAATCGCAGCCTTTGCGCTGCCGTTTTTCGCTGCCGTTCTCCACCACGCGACCGGTCTCGGCGGCGAAACCCACCACCAGCGAAGGCCGGTCGGCGGCGGCGGTGCTGAGTGTCGCCAGGATGTCCGGGTTCTCGATCAGCGCCAGGGTCGGTGTGTCGGTGCCGGCGGTCTTCTTGATCTTGGTGGCCGACGGTTGGGCGATGCGCCAGTCGCACACCGCCGCGGCGCACACCGCTACGTCCACAGGCAGCGCCGCGCGGCAGGCGTCCAGCATCTCGCGGGCGGATTCCACCCGGACCACGGTCACGCCGGCCGGGTCCGGTTGTTCCGTGGGGCCGGACACCAGGGTGGTGGCGGCGCCGTGTCGGGCCAGCGCGCCAGCGATGGCGTGGCCCTGCTTGCCTGACGAGCGGTTGGCGACGAATCGCACTGGATCGATGGGCTCGCGCGTGGGACCGCTGGTGACCAGCGCCCGCCGACCCACCAGCCGTCCGTCGGCCATCTCGTTGTCCGACAGCAGCGCTTCCACCGCGGCGACGATCTCCTCGGGCTCGGCCATGCGGCCGGGACCCCACTCCCCGCACGCCATGTCGCCCTCGCCGGGGCCGACGAACCGCACACCGCGCTGGGCGAGGACCGTCAGGTTGGCCTGGGTCGCTGGGTGGGTCCACATCCGCACGTTCATCGCCGGCGCGCACAGCACCGGCTTGTCGGTGGCCAACAGTGCGGTGGACGCCAAGTCACCCGCCAAGCCGGCGGCCATCTTAGCCAGCAGGTCGGCGGTCGCCGGCGCCACCACCACCGCGTCGGCCTCCCGCGACAGGCGGATGTGGTCCATCTCGCTTTCGTCGGTTAGTGAGAACAGGTCGGCATAGACCCGATCTTCGCTGAGCGCGGCCAGCGACAACGGCGTCACGAACTGCGCGCCGCCCTCGGTGAGGATGCAGCGCGAATGAATCCCCCTCTCTTTCAGGCGGCGGATGACCTCCAGAGACTTGTAGGCGGCGATCCCCCCCGCCACGATCAAGAGGATTCTTTTTTCCTCAAGCACCGGTTTATCCGGACAATTTAACGAGAATCATGTGTGGATAGGCAACGTAACGTCGCGCGATGGTCATGGCAAGCCCCGTCTTCCAGCGGCGCGACGAGGCAGAGTTACTTGAGCACCAACAGGATCATCAGCACGCCCACCAGAACCCACAGGACGACGGGCGTGACACGGTTTCCCTCTTCGCCGCGCAAGGCGCGAAGCGTTTCTGGATGCAACCGCAATCGGCCATCGGCCACTAGGTGCACGCCGCGGCGGGCCGCATCCAGGAGTTCCGGCAGGTCCTGGACGGTGGTGGCCACGCCGTCCACCGCATCGCGCAGGCGCGCCTCCGGCCCCAGGTTCTCGGCCATCCATGATTCCATCAGCGGCCGGGCCAGGAACCACATGTTCACGTCCGGGCACAGGTGGCGTCCCGTGCCTTCGGCCACCAGCATGGTCTTCTGCAGCAGCAGGAGCTGCGGCTGGGTTTCCATCTCGAAAGTTTCGGTGATCTGGAACAACTGGCCCAGGAGGCGGGCGACGGAGATCTCGTTCTGTGGCCGGTCGAGAATCGGCTCGGCGATGGACCGGCAGGCCTGGGTGAAGGCATCCACCGAGCGATGCGCCGGTACCCAGCCGGCTTCGAAGTGGACCTCGGCAGCGCGCCGATAGTCGCGGCCGAGGAACGCAAGCAACAGTTCACCCAGGTGGCGGCGAGTCCGACGGTCAATTCGGCCCATGATGCCGAAATCCACCACCGCGATGCCGCCATCGTCGCGGACGAACAGGTTGCCGGCGTGAAGGTCCGCGTGGAAGAAACCGTCGCGGAACAACTGCTGAAAGAAGGTACCGGCGGCGTGGGCCAGGACGGCGTTGGGATCATGGCCGGCAGCGACGATGGCCTCGCGATCGTCTAGCGGGATGCCCGACACCCGCTCGATGGTCAGCACCCGCCGGGCGGTGCGCGGCCAATCCACGGCCGGCACCGTAAACTGCGGATCATCGGCAAAGTTCTCGGCCAGCTCGGCTGCTGCGGCGGCCTCGAACCGCAGGTCCATTTCCGTCGCCACCGATTCGGCCAGTGTGTGCACCGATTCCACCGGACGTAGCCGGCGCCATTCGGGCCGTGCTGCTTCCACCAGTTCGGCAACCCACAGAAAAAGGTCCAGGTCGCGCTCGAACGCCTGCTGAATATCCGGTCGCAGAACCTTCACCGCCACCGGACGGCCGTCCGTCGTGACCGCGAAGTGCACCTGGGCAATGGACGCCGCGGCGACTGCATCGTCGGTGAAGTCCTGGTACATGGAGGCCGCTGGCACGTCGAACTCGGATTCGATGATGCGCCGGGCCTCGACGCCCGAAAACGGCGGCAGGCGATCTTGAAGCTGCGACAAGTCCGCCGCCATCTCGTCGCCCAGCAGGTCGGCGCGGGTGGACAGCGCCTGCCCCAGCTTGATGAAAGACGGGCCGGCTTCCTGCAACGCCCGGGCCAGGCGCTGACCGGGCCGCCCCGATTCCCGCCGGCCGGAAATCAACCGCGCCGTCGCCGTCACCATCGGCGCCACGCCGAGTGTGTCGAGCAGGAACAAGGCGTCATGGCGGGCCAGCGTGCGGGCGATGGCAAGCAGGCGCAGCAGATTACGAATGGTGCGAATCATTGGCCGGAACCCACCGGCATCGGCGGCCCGCTCACGTCCGCCAGGCCGAATGCAGTGCAGCGATACCGCCAGAGAGGTTGGCCCAGCGGACGCGATCCAGCCCAGCGGCAGTGATTCGGCGGGCCATCGCCTCCTGTCCCGGGAACCGCCGAATGCTCTCGGCGAGGTAGCTGTAGGCCTCGCGGTCGTTGGCGACGAGGCGGCCCAGCGTCGGCAGTACGTTGAACGAGTACGAGCCGTATAGCCGGTCCAGCACGGGCAGGATCACGCGGCTGAACTCCAGGCAGAGGAAGCGGCCGCCGGGCTTCAAAACGCGCCGCGCCTCGGCCAGCGCTTGGTCCAGACGGGTGACGTTGCGTAGGCAGAATGCGGTGGTGTAAGCGTCCACTGACGAATCGGCGAGCGGCAGGCTCTCGGCGTCGCCGCATAGCCACTGGATGCCCGCCAGGCGCCCCGAATCGATAGCGCGGTCGCGGCCCACACGCAGCATCTCCTGGTTGACGTCGATCACGGTGACCGGGCCGCCGCCGGCGTCGCGGAACCGGAAGGCGATGTCGCCGGTGCCGCCACCCACGTCCACCAGCCGCATCTCCGGGCGGGGCCGCAGCCAGTCAATCATCGCCGCTTTCCACAGCCGATGAACACCGCCGCTCATCAGGTCGTTCATCAGGTCGTAGCGGTTGGCGACGCTGTCGAATACGGCGCCGACCAGGGACGCTTTTTCTTCTTCAGCGACCGTGAGGAACCCGAAATGGGTGGTTGCGGTGGTGCTACCGTCGCGCTCGGCGCTGGATTCGGGATCGTCCGGCATGGCTCGGCACGATAGCCGAAGCCCCCAGTCCGCGCTACCATCTCCCCATGCCAGAACTGCCCGAGGTTGAGACGGTGCGGCGGGCGCTGATGCCGGCGCTGACGAGCCGCCGTCTGGTCACGGTGGAGGCCAGGCGCCCCGACCTGCGGTTTCCGTTGCCTCGCGGATTCGTCCGCCGTTTGACCGGCCGCCGGGTCCGCGCCGTGGACCGTCGGGCCAAGTACCTGTTGATCCGTCTCGATGGCGATCTGGTGCTGATCGCCCACCTCGGCATGTCCGGACGGTTCCGGCTGTTCAACGGCGCCGCGCCGCCACCCGATGCGCATGATCACGTGCTGCTGACCACGGACGCGGGAGACATGCTGCGGTTCCACGATCCGCGCCGCTTCGGCTTCATGGACCTGTGCCGAGAATCGGAAATCGAATGCCACCCGATGCTCGTATCTTTGGGGCCGGAGCCGTTGTCGTCGGCTTTCGACGGTGCCTATCTGGCCGCGCGGCTGGCCGGACGGCGTTCACCGGTGAAGACCGCAATCCTCGATCAGCGGGTGGTCGCCGGCATGGGCAACATCTACGCGTCCGAGAGCCTTTATCGGGCGAGGCTGTCGCCGCGACGAATGGCGACCACGGTGGTCGGTCGGCGAGCGGCGCGCCTGGCGGACGCGATCCGCGAGGTGTTCACCGAAGCCATCGACGCCGGCGGCTCGTCGTTGCGCGATCATCGGCGGCCGACGGGCGAGGTGGGGCGATTCCAGGAAGGCTTTGCCGTCTACGGACGGCATGGGGAGCGTTGTCCGACGTGCGCGGGCGATTGCCCCGGCATACGACACATGGTGCAGTCGGGGCGCTCGACGTTCTATTGTGCGAGGCATCAACGCTGATGCTATAGGCAGGAGCATGCGACGGTTCGTCCGCCTCACCATGATCGCCACCATTCTAATCGCTGCCGCCGTCTCCGGAGTACGGTCGCCGGGGGCCGCCGACCGGTTTCTCAGCGGCATCGACGATCTGCCGTTGATGCCGGGGCTGGAGGAGCAGGCGGACGCCGCCATGGTGTTCGATACGCCGGCCGGCCGCATCGTCGAGGCCGGCGCCGCCGGGCCGGTAGAGCCGACGTCCGTGCGCGCCTTCTACCGGAGGACCCTGCCGCAGCTGGGTTGGCGGAATGCCGGTCCCGATACGTTCCGTCGGGAAGGCGAAGTGCTGCGGTTCGAGGTGACGGGACACGGCACCCACGGCACGGCGGTGCGATTCGAACTGGCGCCGGCGGCAACCAAGCCGGGCCGATGAACGAACGGAGCCGCTCGCCGGCGGTAGGACACCGGCGGACGGCGTAACGACGGCGCAGAAGGGGAGAACCATGAGCTACGACAACCTCCTTGTGGAAACCCGTGGTCCGGTGGGGCTGATCCGCCTTAATCGACCCGAGGCGATGAATGCGTTGAATGCGGCGCTGATGCGCGAACTGGCGGCGGCGCTGGACGCGCTCGAGGCCGACGATGCCATTTGCGCCATCGTGCTGACGGGCAGCGACAAGGCCTTCGCCGCCGGCGCCGATATCAAGGAGATGAAGGACAAGTCGTTCATGGAGGCGTACCTGAACGACTTCCTGACCGTCGATTGGGAACGTATAACCACTTGCCGCAAGCCGGTGATCGCCGCGGTCGCCGGCTACGCGCTGGGCGGCGGCTGCGAAGTGGCGATGATGTGCGACTTCATTCTCGCCGCCGACTCCGCCCGATTCGGTCAGCCGGAGATCACCATCGGTGCCATCCCGGGGCTCGGCGGCAGCCAGCGGCTGACCCGCGCCGTCGGCAAGGCGAAAGCGATGGAGATGTGCCTCACCGGCCGGATGATGGACGCCGAGGAGGCGGAGCGCGCGGGCTTGGTCAGCCGTGTCGTGCCTGCGGCCGAGCTGGTGGACGAAGCTGTGAAGACCGGCGAGAAGATCGCCGCCCTGTCGCGGCCGCTGGCGATGATCGTCAAGGAAGCCGTGGACCGTTCGTTCGAGACCACCCTCTCAGAGGGGCTGCGGTTCGAACGGCGGATGTTCCATGCAATCTTCGCCACCGATGATCAGAAGGAAGGCATGGCCGCCTTCACCGAGAAGCGGAAACCGAAGTTCACTCATCGTTGATGCGCGGCCTACCTGGCGAATCGCGCTGGCGACGATTGACGGCGAAGCGAATCCCACGATATACAGCGGGTTTGCGGCGGTGCAGCCCACGCCCCGCGAGCGCGTGGGCTTATCTCCACTTCCAGAGTAACGGCGAATACGAGCGAAAAGGGCACGATGGCGCACCATAAGTCGGCGAAAAAGCGGATTAGGCAGATTAAGAAACGCACGGAGGTCAACCGCGCGCGGGTCAGCCGCATCCGCACATACCTGCGCAAGGTGGAGGACGCCATCGCTTCCGGCGACAAGGAGGCTGCGGCCCTGGCGTTTCGTGCTGCTCAGCCGGAACTCATGCGAGGGGCGCAGAAGGGCGTGCTCCATCGCAACATGGTGGCGCGCAAGCTGTCCCGACTGTCGCATCGAATCAACGGCCTTGGCGCCTGATCTCGGGACTCTGAGGCGTTAGCGATCTGTCGGCGTCAAGGCCGACGGAAAGCCAAAAACGTTCTCGCACAGGTCTCCTTGGCCGGTCCCCTTGGGACGGCTTTGGCGCCGCGTCACGGGTCAGTTTGGCGACGGCGCGAGGGGCTGAGCGGCAGTCCGCGGAGTCAAGTGATTTTTTTTTGAGTTCTCTATTCGTCCCATTGCGCGGGCGGTGTCTCGACAGTTAGAGTCGCTTATCGGTGGCACGGGGGGCTCGACCGAAAATAATCTCAAGAATTGATCGCATTATCGCAGAGAGAATTATTTCATATTTTCTGCGACAGTTGCGTCGACATCCTTCCGCACTGCCTTAGCGGCCGATCTACGTTGGATCTGGCTTTCACGGTTGACGGCTCGGCTCTCTGAGGGCTTTGGCGCGGCCGACATGCACGTGGTGTCGGACACATGGCGATTTGGGGATGAAGGACGCCTAAGGCAGGCCGTTAATCGGGGGCGTTCGGGCGCATTGGGGGCATCCGGGCTTCGTGAGGCGGACAGCGTGCAAGATGGAATTCTGGTAGCCGGAGCAAACGCGGGAACAACGGGAACAGAAGGTCCAAAGCGTAGAACAAAAGAAACACAGAACGCAGACCGGCATGGTCGATCACGAGCGAGCCTTATTCAACCTCGGGACCGATCAAGCCCATGCCGTTTTGCGCGGCAACGACGCTGGCGAAAAGCGGTCGAGCATCCTCTGAATCTGTGGCCGCCCACGGTGCGGCCCGACCGGCGGGAGGCTTTGGCGGCTGGGGTTAACGTGCCTGGGGCGCGGGAACGGTCCTTGGGACAGGGGTGACGGAATGGACGGTTGCGAGTCAGAGGTGACCTTACGCGGCCAGTGGCAGGAAGTTCTCGGGTCTCTTCGATCCGAGATCGGCGATACCGCCTATCAGACGTGGCTCAAACCAATTCGTTTTCGGAAGGTGCACAACGGCCAGATAACGATGGCGGTGCCCACGCGGTTCATGCGCGATTGGGTGGTCGCCCACTATCTGGACCGCATCTGCGCGGTATGGGGCGGACGCAATCCGGCGGTACGGGGAATCGATGTGGTGGTTCACCCGAACGGCCATGCGGCTTCCGATGGAGGCGGGAAACCGCCGGCTGGAACGTCGGCCGACCCGGTGGCGGTTCAAGCCCGGTCCACGCGGCCGGCAACGCCGATCGTTGCCACCTCGGCCGACCCCGGGGACATCGGCGCGCCGCTGGATCCGCGGTTCACGTTCGAGCAGTTCGTCGTCGGCAAGCCGAACGAATTCGCCTACGCGGCGGCGCGCCGCGTTGCGGAGGCCCACTCGCCGCTATTCAACCCGCTGTTCCTGTATGGCGGCGTCGGTCTCGGCAAGACGCACCTGATGCATGCTATCGCTTGGCACATCGGCTCGCGCACACCCGTACGGTCGGTCATCTATCTGTCGGCTGAGAAGTTCATGTACCGGTTCATTCGGGCCCTGCGCGAGCAGTCCACCGTGGACTTCAAGGAGCAGTTTCGATCGGTGGACGTGCTGCTGGTGGACGACGTGCAGTTCATTGGCGGCAAGGATTCCACCCAGGAGGAGTTCTTTCACACCTTCAACGCCCTGGTAGACCAGGGCCGGCAGATCGTCATCTCCGCCGACAAGTCGCCCAACAACCTGGAGGGCATGGAGGAACGGCTGAAATCCCGACTCAACTGCGGGCTGGTCGCCGATATCCATGCCACCACCTACGAGCTGCGGCTGGGCATCCTGCAATCGAAGGCCGAAAAGGTTGGAATCCCCGTGCCGCGCGAGGTGATGGAATTCCTGGCCCACCGGATCACCAACAACGTGCGTGAGTTGGAAGGCGGGCTAAATCGCGTCATCGCCCACGCCCAGTTGGTCAACCGGGCGATCACGCTCGATTCGACGCAGGAAGTGCTCCACGACCTGCTTCGGTTCAACGACAAGCGGGTCACCATCGAGGAAATCCAGAAGCAGGTGGCGACCCATTTCAACATCCGTGTTTCCGATATGCACTCGGCCCGCCGGGCGCGTTCGGTGGCGCGGCCTCGGCAGGTGGCCATGTACCTGGCGAAGCAACTGACGACCCGATCTTTACCGGAAATCGGGCGCAAGTTCGGCGGGCGCGACCACACCACGGTGATGCACGCCGTGCGCAAGGTGGAAGAGCTGCGCCAGAAGGACGCTTCATTCGCCGAGGACGTTGAGTTGCTGAGACGCACGCTGGAAAGCTGACCCGGGATTCCAAGCGTGAATCGGGGCGGTTGGCGATCGTCCCCGACGCCGGACGCGGAGCGGAAATCGCTTCGGTTTCAGTGGTCCTCTGGTATATTGGCGCTCGGTCCGAGCAGTTCGGGCCGATCCCGACGGAACCGCGCGCCATCGGGCCGGAAGTGGGCATGATGATGGCGGAAACGCGGAGCGCACCGGGTCTATCGTCATCCTCGGCGCACGGTTCCCCAATGCGAGACGCCGCCATTCGTTGAGCGCCTGAACGCCATGAAGCTGACCATCGAGAGGGCCGCCCTGCTGAGATGCCTCGGCCACGTGCAAAGCGTGGTCGAACGGCGCAATACGATCCCGATTCTGTCCAACTTGAAGATGGAAGCCGAAGGCGATCGTCTGGCGCTCAGCGCAACCAACATGAACCTTGAGGTGGTGGAGACGGTTACCGCGGCGGTGGCCACGCCCGGCGCCACCACGGCGCCCGCGCATACCCTGTACGACATCGTTCGCAAGCTGCCGGACGGCTCACAAGTGGAGATGGATGCCACCGGCGGCGGCCAGAACCTGGTGGTCCAGGCCGGTCGTTCGCGGTTCACGCTGACCTGCTTGCCGACGGAAGATTTCCCGGTGATGAGCGGCGGTGACCAGCCTTTCGGCTTCCGGTTGTCGGCGGGGGAATTGCGGGCGCTGATCGACCGGACCCGGTTTGCCATCTCTACCGAGGAGACTCGGTACTACCTGAACGGCATCTATCTGCACGCGGCGACCCACGATTCGGTAGACGTGCTGCGCGCCGTCGCCACCGACGGCCACCGCCTGGCCAGTGTGGAAGTGCCGTTGCCCGAGGGCGCAACCGGAATGCCGGGTATCATCGTGCCGCGGAAGACCGTCCTGGAGATCCGCAAACTGATCGACGAAACAGCGTCGGATGTCCATGTGGGCCTGTCGCCTACCAAGGTTCGCTTCGCCTTCGACCAGGCGGTGCTTACCTCGAAACTCATCGACGGCGCCTACCCGGACTATCAGCGGGTGATTCCTGCCAACAACGACAATCAGCTGGATGTGGACTGCAAGCAGTTCGCCCAGGCCGTGGACCGGGTGTCGGCCATTTCCAGCGAGAAGTCGCGGGCAGTGAAGCTGTCCTTGGCCAACGGCACCCTGGTGCTGTCGGCCACCAGCCCCGAGCACGGTAATGCCACCGAGGAGCTGGAGGTCAGCTATCAGGGCAATGACATGGAGATCGGCTTCAATTCTCGATATCTGCTCGACATCACCCAGCAGATGGAGAGCGACAGCGCTCGGCTGTCGATGGGCGATGCGGCCTCGCCGACCATCCTCCGCGAGGCGGGCGACGCCAGCGCCGTCTACGTGTTGATGCCGATGCGGGTTTAGCAGGCTGTTGGCAAACTGCTGGCCCCGGCGCATTGGGGGACGGGCGACGTTTGACCAATTGACGGCGCCCCTCGCGGATCGGCGCCTGGAACCGGCGCGGTCCTCGGTGAAGCGGCTGACGATGACGAATTTCCGCTGCTATGCGTTCCAGCGGCTGGAGCCCGATGGTGCGTCCGTGGTGCTGACCGGACCCAACGGCGCCGGGAAGACCAACATCCTTGAGGCCCTGTCGTTCCTGGCGCCGGGTCGCGGCCTCAGGGGCGCGCGTCTCGGCGACGTGGCTCGCATTCCGGCGGCCCATTCCCCTGAGGCGGAGTCCACCGCCGTCTCCTGGGGCGTATCTGCTGTTGCCGACACCCCGGAAGGCCCGGTGGACGTGGGTGTGGGGCGCGACATGGGATCGGGCGCCGACCGCCGATTGGTGCGCATCGATGGTCGGTCGGCACGGGGCATCTCCGCGCTGACCGAGGTGCTGAGCATCGTCTGGCTGACGCCGCAGATGGATCGGCTGTTCCTGGAAGGGGCCGGCGGACGACGCCGGTTCCTGGATCGGCTGGTTTATGGCTTGGACCCCGCCCACGCGGAGCGGGTTGCCGCTTATGAGCACGCGATGCGCGAACGGGCGCGGCTATTGCGGGAGGGCGGCGCCGATGCGGCCTGGCTGGCGGCATTGGAGGATGCGATGGCGGCGAACGGCATTGCCGTCGCTGCGGCCCGCCGCGAGATCACGGCGCGGCTCAACGAGGCCCTGGCGGTCCCGAGGCCGTTTCCCGGTGCGATGCTGTCGGTGCGCGGCGACGTGGAAGCATGGTTGGACGACGGCCCGGCATTGGCCGCCGAGGATCGCCTGCGTGACGCCCTGGCGGTCTCGCGCCGTTCCGACTCCGAGACCGGCGGCGCCGGCATCGGCCCCCATCGCAGCGATCTGGAGGTCCACCACCGGGCATCCAGGAGACCGGCGGCGTTGTGTTCCACCGGCGAGCAGAAGGCGTTGCTGATCGCGCTGGTGCTGGGCGGCGCACGGGTGCAGGCGGCGGCACGAGGGTCACTGCCGGTCCTGCTGTTGGACGAGGTGGCGGCGCATCTGGACGGTCGGCATCGGGATGCGCTGTTCGGCGAACTGGAGGCCGTCGGTGGCCAGGCGTGGTACACCGGTACCGACCGCAGCGTGTTCGAGCCGTTGCTCGGACGGGCGCGGTTCTATGCGGTGGACGCCGGCGTGGCGACAGGCTGCTGATGAGTGACGCGGACATGACGGGAACGGAATCGGTGGACGACGCCGCTCAAGCCTATGACGCCGAATCCATTAAGGTGCTGCGCGGCCTCGAGGCGGTGCGCAAGCGGCCGGGCATGTACATTGGCGACACCGACGATGGCTCCGGCCTGCATCACATGGTCTACGAGGCCGTGGACAACGCCATCGACGAGGCGTTGGCCGGCCATTGCGACGCCATTTCGGTGCGTCTCAACGCCGAGGGATCGGTCACCGTGGCCGACAACGGCCGTGGTATCCCGGTGGACATCCATCGCGAGGAAGGGGTGTCCGCGGCCGAGGTGATCATGACCCAGCTCCATGCTGGCGGGAAGTTCGACCAGAAGTCCTACAAGGTCTCGGGCGGGCTACATGGCGTCGGGATCTCGGTGGTCAATGCCCTCTCCGACCACATGGCGCTCAGGATCTGGCGCGACGGCAAGGCCTACGCCGTCGATTTTCGTGACGGCGAAGCGGTGGCCCCCCTGGCGGTGATGGGCGACGCGCCGCTGGGCGAGGACGGCCGCCTGAAGACCGGCACGGAAATCACCTTCCAGCCGTCGTCGGCGGTGTTCACCATGACCGAGTTCGATTTCGCCACGCTGGAGCATCGGCTGCGCGAACTGGCGTTCCTAAATTCGGGCGTGGTGCTGGAACTCACCGATGCGCGGCCGGTGGAGCCACACACCGTCCGCATGCACTACGAAGGCGGGGTCGGCGCCTTCGTCAGATACCTGGACCGCTCGAAGACGCCGTTGCTCAGCGAGCCGATGATGATTCGCGGCGATCGCGACGGCATCATCGTCGAGCTGTCCATGCAGTGGAACGACAGCTACCACGAGACCATGCTGTCGTTCACCAACAACATCCCACAGCGCGACGGCGGCACCCATCTGGCCGGCTTCCGCGGCGCTCTTACCCGAACCATCAACAACTACGCGGCCACCAGCGGCATCGCCAAGAAGGAGAAGGTGTCGATTTCCGGCGACGATGCCCGTGAGGGGCTGACGGCGGTGCTGTCGGTGAAGGTGCCGGATCCCAAGTTCTCCTCGCAGACCAAGGACAAACTGGTCTCATCGGAGGTGCGGCCGGTGGTGGAGAACATCGTCGGCGGCGAGCTGGAGCGCTGGTTCGAGGAGCATCCGGCGGACGCGCGCCGGGTGATCGGCAAGATCGTCGAGGCGGCGGCGGCGCGCGAGGCGGCGCGCAAGGCCCGCGAGCTCACCCGTCGCAAGGGTGCGCTCGATATCGCCTCGCTGCCAGGCAAGCTCTCCGACTGCCAGGAGCGCGATCCGGCGTTGAGCGAGCTGTTCATCGTCGAGGGTGATTCAGCCGGCGGCACGGCGAAGATGGCCCGCAACCGGGTCAATCAGGCGATCCTTCCGCTGCGCGGCAAGATTCTCAACGTGGAACGCGCTCGATTCGACAAGATGCTGGGCTCGGCCGAGATCGGCACGCTGATCGCGGCGCTTGGCACCGGCATCGGCCGCGAGGACTTCGACATTGAGAAGTGCCGCTACCACAAGATCATCATCATGACCGACGCCGACGTGGACGGCAGTCACATTCGCACGCTGCTGCTCACCTTCTTCTTCCGCCAGATGCCGGAGATCGTCGACCGCGGCTACCTCTACATCGCCCAGCCGCCGCTCTACCGCGCCAAGCGCGGCGCCTCGGAGGTGTATCTGAAGGACGACCGCGCGTTGGAGGATCACCTGTTCTCCGCCGCAATCGCCGAGGGCGCCGTGTTCGTCGCCTATGACGGTACGCAGGTGGCAGGCGCCGATCTGCGGGCGCTGGTGGAAGAGGCACGGACCATCAGCGCGGGACTGGAACGGCTGGCCCGGCACGTGCCGCTCAAGGTGCTGGAGCAAGCAGCCATCGTCGCCGCGCTGGATCCGGAGATCCTGTCGACACCGAATATGGCGCCGGATGCCGCGGCAGCGGTGGCCAAGCGCCTGGACGCCTTGGAGACTCCGGCTGACCGGGGCTGGACAGGCAACCCGCTTGCCGACGGCGGGCTGGCGTTCGAGCGGACGCTGCGCGGCGTCACCGACCGGCACGTCATCGACGGCGCGCTGATCGCCAGCGCCGAGGCCCGGCGCATCAACGACAAGGCCGACCGCCTGCAGCAGATGTACCTTGGGCACGGTGTGGTGCGGACGAAGGAGGCCGAGCGCCCAATTACCGGCCCGGTGTCTCTCGTGGCGACGATGCTGGAGCTGGGCCGCAAGGGCGTGGCGATCCAACGTTACAAGGGCCTCGGCGAGATGAACGCCGGTCAGCTGTGGGAAACCACCCTGGATCCCGAGGCCCGAACGCTCTTGCAGGTGCGGGTCAGCCACGCCGACGACGCCGAAGAAGTGTTCTCCACGCTGATGGGCGATACCGTCGAGACCCGCCGCGAGTTCATCCAGGAAAATGCGTTGAAGGTGGCTAACTTGGACGTTTAGGACCGATCGGCTCGGTCAGATTCCCCACACCCAGGCCAGCATCGGCACCCCGACCACCACGATCACAACCTCCAGCGGCAGACCCATACGCCAGTAGTCGCCGAACCGGTACCCGCCGGGGCCGAGGATCAGGCTGTTGTTCTGGTGCCCGATGGGGGTGAGGAATGCGCAGGACGCGCCGATGGCCACCGCCATCAGGAAGGCATCAGAGCCGGCGCCCAGTCGCTCGGCGACCCCGACCGCGATGGGAGCCATGACCACCGCCGTCGCCGCGTTGTTGAGGATGTCCGACAGCGTCATGGTGATGACCAGCACCAGCGTCAGCGCCACGACCGGCGGTACTTCGGCGGTGATCCCCACCAGGACATCGGCGATCAGTCCCGTGGTTCCGGTGTCGGCCAGCGCCCTGCCTACGGGAATATCATGGCACCCAGCAGCACGATCACCGGCCAGTCGACGCTGTCGTAGATTTCCCGTGGCGAGACGATGCCCAGCAGCACCATCGCTGCTGCTGCCGCTGCCAGCGCAATAGGGATCGAGGTGAGGCCCGCCACCGCGGCGCCGATGGCGGCGGCGAAGACGCCGACGGAGATCAGCGCGAACCGCTGCCGACCCATAGGGACGGCGCCGCGCGCCAACGGCATGCAGCCGATACCGGCGATGGCTTCGGGCAGCCGCTCGGTCTCTCCCTGCAGCAGCAAGACGTCGCCGGCGCGGATGCGGAAGCTCCGCAGCCGGCCGGTGAACGGCCGTCCCTGCCGCGATACGGCAAGCAAGCTGACGCCGAACCGTCGTCTCAGTCGCGGCCCCAGGTCCGTTTGGCCGACGATCCGGGCTTGGGTCGGCACCACGGCCTCGGCGATGGCCAGCCGGTCGCCGAACAACCCTGACTTCTTCCGGCGCGATTCGCCGACCGGCCGTAGTTCCAGAGCCGACAGCACGTCGTCCACACCCTGCGAGCCGGCGTCGATGATCAGCACATCGCTTGGTCGTACCTCCAGCTCGCCGCGAGGCCGGTGCAGCCGCCGATTGCGACGGAACAGGGCAACGATGGTGGCGTCGTGCTCGGCCGCCCAGTCCTCCACTTGGCTCAACATCTGCCCGACGACGCGGCTCTGCTTCGGCACTCGGGTCTCGACCACGTAGTCCTCCACGCGAGAGATGTCCTCGGGTGACGGCGGCGCGTGTCGCGCGGCGGGGATCAGCCGCCAGCCCACCAGGGCGACGAAAGCGATACCGGCCACGGCGATGACGCCGCCCACCGGGGAGAAATCGAACATGCCGAAGGGTTCACCGGTGGATTCGGCACGGAACGCGGAGACGATGATGTTGGGCGGCGTACCGATCAGCGTGACCAATCCGCCGAGAATGGACCCGAAGGACAGCGGCATCAGGATCACCGACGGCGACCGGGCGGCCTTCTTGGCCGATTCCAGGGCGGCCGGCATCAGCATGGCCAACGCTCCCACGTTGTTCATGAACCCCGAGAGCGCCCCGGCGAGCGTCGCGGCCAGTCCCACGTGCTGCACCGGCGATTCAACGGGCGGCAGGAAATAGCGGGTCAGGATGGCCACGGCGCCGGAATTGATCAGCCCGCGGCTGACGATCAACACCACCGCCACCGTTACCGTCGCTGGATGCCCGAATCCGTAGAAGGCTTCCTCGACAGAAACCAAGCCAAGGGCCGTAGCCGAAAGGAGCGCTAGGAATGCGACGATATCATATCGCCATCGACCCCAAATGAATAAGGCCAATACGCCAAACAAAATAGCCGAAATCGTAATCTGATCGGCGGTCATGGGGCTGATTTCATTTGGTTATTTCTTGGGAATCCGAAAGTATTGCTTAATTTATCCAGAGTATTCTTGGTGCTTCATCGTTCTCGATGGTCACGCGCCCCATCAATAGGTCAATCGCCTGCCGCCGCCATGGGGATTTCGCGGCCTCCGTGCCCGATCTCGGCCGCCGCCTTCAAAACGCCACAAATCACCGCTTGCCTCGCGGCTCACCTCCCGCGAGAACCGCTCCATTATGGTTAACGAATTGCTAACCGGGCAGGGCCGATGGTGACGGACATGGCCAGGACCACCTCCGCACGACGCGCCAATCCGCCGGCGAAGCCCAAGGCGCCTCCCCGCGCGACCAAGCGGCCGGCGTCCAAGCCTCGTCCCGGGAGCCGCAGCAGGACGGCCAAAGCGAAGCCGGTCGCGCCGCGCCGCCGTTGGGGTCGGTTGGCGGCGAAGTGGATTCTGGTGTCCACTATCTGGCTTGCCGTTGGTGTTGGCGGACTGGTGGCGTGGTATGCCGCCGACCTACCGGAGATCGACGGTGCGCTGACAGTCGAACGTCGTCCCGTCGTCACACTGCTTTCCGCCGACGGATCGGAGCTCGCCCAGCGCGGCGAACTCCGCGGCGTACCGGTTTCGGTGGGTGAGTTGCCACCTGCCCTGCCGCACGCGGTGCTGGCGGTGGAGGACCGGCGCTTCTACGGCCATTTCGGCGTGGACATCCTGGGCCTTGCACGGGCGGCATACGCCAACCTTCGTGCCGGCGCCGTGGTCCAGGGCGGCAGCACAATCACCCAGCAGGCGGCGAAGAACCTGTTCTTCACCCCTGACCGGACGCTGAAACGCAAGGTGCAGGAACTGCTGCTGGCCTTCTGGCTGGAACGGCGGTTCACCAAGGATCAGATCCTCGGCATCTATCTCAACCGCGTCTACCTGGGTGCCGGCACCTACGGGGTCGACGCCGCGGCTCGCCGGTACTTCGGCCGGCCGGCCGCCGAGGTCACCACCTATCAGGCGGCGATGCTGGCCGGGCTGCTGAAGGCCCCGTCCCGCTATAATCCGGTCACGAACCCGGATGCCGCTGCGGCGCGCACCCGGATGGTCCTCCGCAGCATGGTGGCCGCCGGCTATCTCACAACGGCCCAGGCAGGCGCCGCCGAGGCGGATCGCGGCGCGATCCTTGCCGCCGTCGATCGCCGCCTCCGTGGACGCCACTTCGCCGACTGGACCATCGGCCAGGTGGAGGATTTCGCTGCCGGCGGGCGCGACGTGGTGGTCATGACAACCTTGGATCCGCGCCTGCAGCGGCTGGCGGAGGAGGCCGTCGCCTGGGCAATGACCGAAGTCGGGCCCAACGCCGGGGCCGGCGAGGCGGCACTCGTGGCCATGTCGCCCGACGGAGCGGTCCGCGCCATGGTCGGCGGTCGCGACTATGCGCAGAGCCAGTTCAATCGCGCGGTCCAGGCGCGCCGCCAGCCGGGATCGGCATTCAAACCGGTGGTGTACCTGGCGGCGCTCGAGGCCGGGCTGACGCCTGACTCGCTGGTCACTGATGGGCCGATCACCGTTGGCTCTTGGCGGCCGGGCAATTTTGACCGCACTTATCGGGGGCCGGTGACTCTCCGTCAGGCGCTGGCCGAATCGCTCAACACGGCCGCCGTACGCCTGGTCCAGGAGGCCGGTCCGCCGCGGGTGGTGGAGGCGGCGCGACGGTTGGGTATCACCGCGCCCCTCGATCCCCATCCAAGCCTTGCGCTGGGCACCGGCGAGGTGTCGCTGATCGAGCTCACCGCCGCCTACGCGGTGTTCGCCAGCGGAGGTCTTGGCGTCTGGCCCTATGGCATCGAGACCGTTCGCGACGCTGAAGGTGAGCTGCTGTACGCCCGTGCGGGGTCCGGCCCCGGCCCGGTGGTGGCAGCGGAGGACGCCGCTGCGATCACCAGAATGCTCGCCGCTGCCGTCACCACCGGTACTGGTCGCGCCGCCGATTTCGGCCGTCCGGCGGCCGGCAAGACCGGGACCAGTCAGAATTTCCGCGACGCCTGGTTCGTCGGCTATTCGGCCGACGTGGTGGTGGGCGTGTGGATCGGCAATGACGACGGCCGGGCGATGCACGGCGTGACCGGCGGCGGTTTGCCGGCGCAGGTGTGGCGGCGGTTCATGGCGGGAGCCCACGATGGAGCGCCGGTGCATTCGCTTCCCGGCCTGCAGCCGCCGGCGTCGTCCGAGCCGGATGGACCCGGGTTCTTCGAGCGGCTTTTGGACCTTTTCCGCGACGAAGCCTAATCGCCGTCCGCGGGATGCGTCAGATAGCGCGGCCGCGCCACGGCAGGAACGCCGGTACGCGCCGGCGATAGTCGCGGTAGGCATCGCCGTACAGACGCACCAGCCGCCGTTCCTCCACCCACGTTCCGATCAGCAGGTAGGACGAGCCCCAGACCGCAGTGGCCAGTGCCAGCGGATCGTCGGCGTATCCCCAGAGGATCAGCAGGGCGCCTGTGTACAGGGGATGGCGAACGTAACGATGCAGTCCATCGCGGCGTAACGGTTCGTCCTCGGGCTCTTCGATGCCATACCGGGCATTACGAAGCTGTCGCAGGCCGCCCAGCCGGCCCAGGTCGTACCCGCGCAGCCCGATGATCAAGACGAGCCAGCCGACCACGGATACCGCGGTCATCGCGCCGTCGACGGCCGGTGGCAGGGCGAAATCGCCGGCCTCTCCCACTGCCCAGACACCGATAGCGTAGATCGCGCCCAGATGGACCACCGCGAACCCGTTGTAGGCGAGTCGATAGCCGGCGCCGAGTGACGGGCGAAGGCGGGCCTTCACCGCCTCGCCGGCCAGCAGCGAGTGGCCGAGTCCAAAGCTGAGCCAGGCGATCGCATACACGAGGTGCGCTTCGAAGGGGGTCATCGTCGACCCGTAAGAACGCTCTATTCGCCGATCCTGGCGATGGTTGCGTTTGTGCTGTGTCCCGGCTCGAGCTGCGCCAGCACCACGCGGCCACCGTAACCTTGAACGATGTCGGCCCCGACGACCTGGTCGATACGGTAATCGGCGCCCTTCACCAGGACGTCCGGGCGCAGCGTTTCGATCAGCCGGATCGGCGTGTCCTCGTCGAAGATCACCACCATGTCCACGGTAGCCAGGGACGCCATCACCGCGGCGCGCGCGGCTTCCGACTGCACAGGCCGCCCCGGGCCTTTCAGCCGGGCCACGGAGGCGTCGCTGTTGAGGCCCACCACCAGCCGGTCGCAGGCCGCCCGCGCCTGGGCCAGCAGCGACACGTGACCGGGATGCAGCAGGTCGAAGCAGCCGTTGGTCAAGCCCACGGTGACATCCTGCCGGCGCCACGCGACGACGCGGTCGGTCGCCGGGCCGATGGTCAGCACCTTGGCCTCGGCTGTGGTCAGGTCCTGATGGTGTAGCGCGTGAACCACCTCATCGGCATAAGCCACCGCCGTACCCACCTTGCCGACGACGATGCCAGCCGCCACGTTCGCCAGCTCGGCGGCCTCGGGGAGTTCGGCCCCCACCGCCAGGGCTGCGGCCAACGCCGCCGCCACCGTATCTCCGGCGCCAGACACGTCGAACACTTCCCGTGCCTCGGCAGGCAAATGGGCAACGGCACCATCCGCCGGCACCAGGACCACGCCGTCGGCACCCAACGTGGCGACCACCGCACCGAAGCTTTGGGCGTCGATCAGCGCGCGCGCCGCCAGCTCGGCATCCTCAGCGGAGCTCACGGACGTTCCTGATGCTTCGGCCAACTCGACGCGATTCGGCGTGACCACGGATGCGTCCCGATAGCGGCCATAGTCGCGCCCCTTGGGATCGACGATCACCGGCCGTCCGGCCGCGCGCGCGGCATCGATGACCGCGGCGGCGATCCCGTCCTCCAGCACGCCCTTGCCGTAGTCGGACAGTACCACCACGTCGACGTCGCCCATCAGCCTTTCCGCGGCGCCAATGACCGATCGACGGGCCTCGGCGCCCAACGGGGCCACGGTTTCGCGGTCTGCGCGCATCAACTGCTGAGTGCCGGCGAGGAAGCGGGTCTTGATGGACGAACGTCGACCCTCCTCGCGGGCCAGTTCACCGCCCGCATTGGGGTGATCGGATAGCAGGGCGACGATCTCGTCAGCCTCCGTGTCATCACCGACCACGCTCACATAGTGCGGCCGGGCGCCTAGCGCACAGAGGTTGCGCACCACGTTGCCGGCGCCGCCCAGCATGGAACGCTCGCTTTCCACACGTAGGATCGGGATCGGCGCTTCCGGCGATACCCGATCGACGCCGCCGTGGACGAAACGGTCGAGCATCACATCGCCCACCACCAGGACCCGAGCCCTGGCCAACGTGCCGACCCGAGCGGCGAGGGCAGCCCGCGCCGTCATGCCAGGCCCAATTCCTGTTCCAGCGCGCCGCACAGCATCTGTCCGAGGGTGATGTGCATCTCCTGGATGCGCGAGGTGGTGGCCGTCGGCACGATCAGGAATGGGTCGGCGATGCCTACCATGCGGCCGCCGTCGCCGCCGCCGAACCCTGCGGCGACACAGCCCATCTCTTTCGCCGCCGTCAGGCCGGCGATGACGTTGGGACTCTGGCCTGAGGTGGAGATGCCGATGCACACATCTCCGGCGCGGCAAAGGGCGCGGACCTGACGGGCAAACAGCTCGTCGAACCCTAGGTCGTTGCCGATGGCCGTCAACGCAGAGGTGTCGGTGGTCAGTGCTAATGCGGCGATGGGCGCGCGGTTGTGGACGTAACGGACGGTGAGTTCAGTGGCCAAGTGCTGAGCGTCCGAGGCACTGCCGCCGTTGCCGAAGAACACGATCTTACCGCCGCCGCGCACCGCCTCGGCGCACGCCATCAGCAAGCGGCGGAAGGGCTCGCGAACCGCGTCGCGCGTGGCGGCTAGCACGGCACCGTGTTCGTCCAACTCGGCATCGAAAAACGTATCCAGATCCACGGTGCCGACCTTATTGCCCCGCCCTAAACACTTGATGAAGTGCCTCCGGCCGTCGTGTCAAAGCGAAACCCGGCTGCCGGAACGCAGCGACTCCAGGATGGCGATGGTTGCCAGTCCGGTTTCCACCAGCTCCGCCTCGTCCATCGGCGGCGGCCCGCCGGTGCTGACGGCATCGGCGAAAGCCCGCAACGCGGCGGCAATACCCTTGTCGCGGCTTCCCCGGCTGTCGGCGTTCACCTTGCCGTCCTCCACCACCGTAAGCGCATGGAAATCCTCGATGGTGATCACCGCCCCGCCGGCGTAGGCCTCGATCCGTTCCTTGCCGTAGGCCGTGTCTCCCAGAGCCGTATAGGCGATGGTCGCCAGGCTGCCGTCGGCAAAGCGGATCTGCACGCTGACATCGTCGCAGGGGCCGTCCAGCGCCGTCGCGGCCTCCGCCTGCACCGACGCGATGGGCGCGCCGACGAGGAACCGCGCCAGATCGACGAAATGGCACACTTCGCCCAGGATCCGGCCGCCGCCCTCGTCCGGTGCCTGGATCCAGCTGTCCCGCGGCACCGCACCGGCGTTCACCCGCATCACAACAAATCGAGGCGGTTGCGTCTGCGCCAGTCGTTCACGCATCCGCATCGCCATCGGCGCGAAGCGGCGGTTGAAACCCACCTGGAAGAACGCCGAAGAAGCGTTGCGGGCGTCGACCACCTGATTGAGCTGTGCCCGGTCCAGGGCCAGTGGCTTCTCCACCAGAACGGACTTGCCGGCGGCCAGGGCGCGCGCGGCAAGTTCCGCGTGGCTGTCGTGCCGGGTGGCGATAAGCACCGCAGTCACCTGCGGGTCGGCTAGGACCGCATCGGCGTCGGTGGCCGCGGTTTCGAATCCGAACGCCTTGCGGGCCTGCTCGGCGGCGGCGCCCTGGTGCGTGGCCAGCGCCCGCAGCTTGACGCCACGCAGCCGCTTCAGCTCCGGCAGCAGCACCGACTTGGCGAAGGCACCGGCGCCGATCACGCCGAGCACGCAGCTACCGGTTGCCCGTGCCGCGGCTGCCGGCGGCGACAACAATGGTGTCGGAGCCGCCGTGTCGGCCGCGGAGTCCGGATAGAGCAACACCACACCAAGGTGCGGCTCTTGCCCGTCGACGATCATGCGATACGCCCGCTCGGCCTCGTCCAGCGGAAACCGATGGGTGATCAACGGCGCCACGTCCAGCCGTCCGCCGCGCGCCGACGCCATCAGCCGCAGGCATTCGGCCAGGTTCTCGGTCTCGGTCCACCGCACCCAGCCGGCGGGATAGGCAAGGCCGCGACCTTCGTAATCGGGATCGTACCGGCCGGGCCCATAGGACCGCGAGACCACCACGTTGAGTTCCTTCTTCATGAAGGCGGCATAGGGGAAGGCGGTGCCGGTAAGACCCACCAGGCACACCCGCGCGCGGTCACGGGCCAGCTCCGCCGCCAGGGTGAACGGCGCGCTGGACTCGGTAGCCGCGGCGATGAGCACCGCATCGCAGCCGCGGCCATTGGTCAGCGCCGTCGCCGTATCCTCTGCACCGGAAGGTTCGGCCGCGGCCTCTGCGCCCATACGGCCGGCGAGATCCCGACGATCCGGGTCGGTATCGACAGCGAGAACGCGGGCACCGGCGAGACTCAGCTGCTGTACCGCCAGCTGGCCCACCAGGCCGACCCCGATCACCGCGACCACGTCGCCCAGGCCCACTCCCAGGTTTCGGACCGCGTGCAGGGCGATGGCTGCGACGGTGGCGAAACAGGCGTGCTCGTCGGCCACGCTCGCGGGCACGGGTGCCACGAGGTTGCGCGGCACGACGTTGAGTTCGGCATGGTTGGCCAAGCCGGCGCCGGCAATGGCCACGCGTTCGCCCACGTGGAATGCGCCTTCCAGGCCGGCACCCACGGCGATCACCTCGCCGGTGGCCGAATACCCAAGGGGCATCGGCTCGTCGAGCCGCGCCGTCACAGCCCGCGCCGTCGCCGCCAGCCCGTCGCGACGGGCCTTGCCCAGCACCTTGCGCACCAGGTCCGCCCGCGCCTTGCCAGCCAAGCCCTTACGGGCGAAGCCCAGCGCCATCCGTTCGGTTCCGGCGGAAATCAGCGAGGCGCGGGTGCGAACCAGCAGATGTCCCGGCCGGACCTGAGGCGCCGGCACCGAACGTACGGCGAGCCGCCCGCCTCGGGCGATCTGCACCACTTGTTTCATCGCCGCTACCCTGCTCTCAGGGGTTCGGGGTGTAAACCCGCACCGACGGTGGGGCAAGGAGTTTCCCTGTCGGCGAACATCCTTCCGCGATCGGGCTTCTATCCCGCCAGCGCTCGCGCGGCGAGAAATCCGCCCTCGGCGTTCGGGGCGTACCCGCGACATCGGCTCAGGAAGTCGATGAACGAGGCGTGGATCTTCGCCGTCATCACGTCGGACCGACCCAATTCGTCAACCACCTCGGCGGCGTGAACCACCATATCCCGTATCACCGCCTCGGAGAACCGCCGCAACTCGACGCCGTGTTCCTTCAACAGGGGACCCAGGGATACGGTGTTATGGTAGGTGAAGTCGGCCAGCGTCTCATGGGCCAGGGCGGCAGCGGCAACCCGGATCGCCGCCTGATGTTCGCCGGGCAGCGAATCGTAGACGCTGCGGTTGACGATCACCTCCAGTCCCGGGCCCGGTTCGTGCAGGCCCGGCATGTAGTAGTATTTGGCTGCCCGGTATAGCCCGAAGGCCATGTCGTTCCATGGCCCGACCCAATCCGCCCCATCGACGGCGCCGCTCATCAACGCCGGCGCGATTTCCCCCGGCGGTGTGATCACGGTGGTCACGCCCATCCGCCGCAGCACCTCGCCGCCGAGGCCGGCGATGCGGAACTTGAGCCCTCGGAAGTCGTCCGGCGTGTTGACCTCGCGGCGAAACCAACCGCCGGCTTGAGTGCCGCTGGAACCCACATAGAACGGCCGTACGCCGAAACCGGCATACAGCTCCTCCCACAGGGCCTGACCTCCGCCAAAGGACATCCAGGCCGCCATCTCCTGTGCGGTCAGGCCCAGGGGAACCCCGGTGAAGTAGTTGAAGCCTTTGTGCTTGCCGACCCAGTAGTACGGCGTGGAATGACACAGGTCGGCCGTGCCGCTGGCTACCGCATCCAGCGATTCGAACGGCGGCACAACGTCACCGGCGCCGAACACCTTGATCTGCAGCCGCCCGTCAGTGAGTTGGGCCACGTTGGCCGCAAAGCGTTCGGCGTTAACGCCCAGGCCCGGCGTCTTTCGCGGCCAAGTCATGACCATCGTCAGCTCGCGACGGCCCTGGGCAATTGCCGGCGCGGCCAGGGTGCCGGCGGCTGCCGCTGCGGCGGTTCCGACGACGAAGCGGCGTCGATCCATTGTCGCCTCCTTAGATTGGTGTCAGTTCATGCTCAGGTTTGGAGGAACCGCACGTCGGTGCCTTCGAGGACGAGGCAGGTCAGGCATCCCGTATGATACGCCCCGGTGTCAATGCCGATGCGGTTGGCGCGCACGTCCGGCACCGCACCGATGGTGTGGCCGTGGACAATCCGCTTGCCGAAGTCCTCTGTGGCCTTCAGGAAAGGCAGCCGAATCCACATGAAATCAAATGGTTCCTGTTCGTCTATCTGGACGCCCGGACGAACGCCGGCGTGAACGAACAGGTAGTCGCCTTCCTCATGGCAGAGGCTCAGGTCGTCCAGGAACGCCCGGTGGGATGGCGGCAGCGCCTCGTTCAACTCAGCGCTGATCTTCGCCAAGTCGGAGGGCAGCAGCACAAGGGATGGAAAGTCGACGCCGTAGCTGACCAGCGTGGCGTCGCCGCCGTTCAACAACCAGCCGGCGTTCGTCGGGGCATCGAGGAACTCCAGCATCATGTCTTCGTGGTTGCCCTTCAGATGCACGAGATCGAACCCGGCCAGCGGCTCCTCGATCAGCAGTTCCACCACCTCGCACGATCGCGGCCCGCGATCCACGTAATCGCCCAGATAGACCAGCGTCTTGGCGGTGTCGGGTAATTCAGCGGCGTCGGCGACGATCTGCTCGTGCAACGCACGCAGCAGGTCGAGCCGGCCGTGGATATCGCCCACGGCATAGACACGACGACCGGCAGGGACGCTTGCCGGTCCGGTGAGCGTCGGAGATTCGGATCGAGCGGTACGCCACCACGCGTTCATTGCAACTGCTAACATGACTCTCCCAACAGTAGCCCACAAGCGTCGATAACCGCCCGCTGCCACTGCGTCGGGGTAAGCTTGTCTTAAACCTTGCCGCCTAGCATCAAGGCATTGTTCATGGGGCCCCTTTAGGACTCCGCTCGGCCATGCCGGATCACGCAAGGGTACTCGCGCAGGGTTTGCCAGAATCGCCGCGCGAGGAGGATATGCTGTGCGACCACGTGCGTCGCATGGGCGCCGGTCGCGTCGGCGCCTACGCCGTGCATGTCCATTTGTCTCAACTTCGCCCGCCGGCGCCCCGGCAGCAATTCACGCGGCTCGCCAGCCGTGCCTTCGAGGGCGTGATCGGCAGTCATGACGCGATGCTGTTCAAGCCCAAGAACGGGGATCTGGTTGCGGTCTGTCGTGACGTGCCGGTTAACGACATGGACGGAGCCATCGACCGCATCCGTGCCCTCTTCCGCGACGATCCGATGACCGTCGGCACGGAATCCACCTTCGTGGACCGTTTCACCACCTGGTACGACCTGTCCCAGCGCGAGGATTTTCGAGCCTTGCTTGCCGTCGCCGAGGGGCTGGCGCGGGAGACTCACACGGTTCCTCGACGCAATACCGCTGCCAGTGGGGCGGCATTGCCAGGCCGGCCGCTGGACCCGGCATCGCTGGCGTCCATCAACCGGCGGCTGGTGGAGACACGTATCGCCGACCTGATTCGTCAGCAAGCCGCCGTCCGCGTCGGCGAGAACGGCCAGGCGCAAGTCCTGTTCCGCGAGACCTTCGTGTCGATCCCGGCGCTGCAACGGCGGATCGCGCCCGACGTCAACCTGTTCGCCAGTCCGTGGCTGTTCCAGTTCCTGACCGAGACTCTGGATCGGCGAATGCTGGCGCTAATCGCCCGCCAGGGCCTACCGCTCACCGACGAGCCCATCAGCCTCAATCTCAACGTGGGAACAGTGCTGTCGCGGGAATTCGATCAATTCCATCGTCGGGTCGAAGCGTCCGGCGTGGTGGTGGAGCTGCAGGCAATCGATGCGCTGGCCAATTTCGCGGCCTTTTCGGCAGCCCGCGATCTGCTGAAGCGGCGGGGCTATCGGGTGCTCGTGGATGGCCTCAGCCCATTGTCCATGCACGTGCTCGACCCACGGTTGCTGCACGCCGACATCCTCAAGCTGACCTGGAACCGCGATTTCACCGGTGAGAAGGGTCGGGCCTGGATGGACGTGTTGCGTGATACTGCGACGGCCGGCGGTGACGTCACCGTGGTGCTGGCGCGCGCGGAGGCCGAGGAAGCCATTCGTTGGGGCCTGAAACACAGCATCCGATCGTTCCAGGGCTACTTCATCGATCAACTGGTGGCCGCCGTCAGCGAACAGGAGGACGCGTGAGCGCGACGCCTACCGCCGTTGAGCGGCCGCCGCCGCTGAGCGAGGGCGGCGGGCCGGGTGGGCCCAGTCCGGTGGCGCTGCTGCCCGACTACATTCGGCGCCTGGAAAAACACCGCACCGGACGCTCTGCCGTCCACATCCGCCTGTCGGCATTGATGGCGTTCAATCGACGCGAACAGCACGTGCGTGCCGCCGCCAGTGGGTTCGAGGCGCTGATCCTGCAGTTCCAGGGCCAGTTGTTCGTGCTCGCCAACAGCGACCTGCTGCTGTTCTACCGCACTGAGGCGCAGCCCGACGTGGAAACAGAGGTGCGCAAGGTCTGCTTTCTGTTCGGCGACGACCCGCTGTTCGGCGATCCGCGCAACCGCCTGACTTTCGTTCGTTGGTACAATCTGGCGGACGAGTATGATGCCGTGCTGCGGCTGGCGCGGGGGGGGGCCAGGATGCGGAGGTGACGGCCGAGGCCGAGCCGGCGAACCGGCTGGACACGCGATCGAGGATCAAGGCCAAGCAGGAACGCGGCGTTCCCCTCACCCCCGACGTGCTGAGCCGGATGAGCGCAGCGCTGGAGCGCGCCGACCTGTCCAGCCTGGTCCGCCGCCAATCGGTCTGCGGCCTGGCCCGCAAGACCATGCCCGAGCCGCGGTTCTGCGAGTTGTTCATCTCCATCGATGATCTTCGCGAGCGGGTGGCGCCGACGGTGGACCTGATGTCCAGTCCGTGGCTGTTCCAATCCCTCACCGAGACCTTGGATCAGCGGATGCTGTCGCTGCTGTCGCGCGACGATCGGCTGTCCGTCAGCGGCGACATCAGCATCAATCTCAATCTCTCGACGCTGTTGTCGCCCGCGTTCCTGGATTTCGACGACGGCCTGACCGCGCGCCGCCGCGGCCGGATGATCATCGAGTTGCAACAGGTGGACATCCTCGCCGACCCGGCCGCCTTCAACTTCGCCCGCGAGTTCGGCCAGGAGAAGGGCTATCGGCTGTGCCTCGACGGCGTCACCCACCGTACCTTCGATCTCATGGACGTAGCGCGCCTGGGGCTCGACGTGGTGAAGGTGCGTTGGGACGCGGCGATGCGCGATGATCCGGCGGCATGGCGCGATCGCTTTCAGGGAGTCCAGGAGACGGCCGGAACCCGCGTCGTGCTGTGCCGGGTGGATTCGCCCGCGGCGGTGGAATTCGGCCAGGCAGCCGGCGTCTCCCTGTTCCAGGGCCATCATGTGGAGACGCTGATCTCCGATGATCAGCAGCGCCGCCACGTGTTGCGGTTGAAGCGGGGCGGTTAGCCCGGGTTTTTCACTACGCCGAGCCCGCCGCGTGGACCTCGACCCTGGTGAAATATCCCGGCTGGAGGGCCACATAACACGGCGTGATACACTCGCCGTTCTCTTGATCCTGTTGCTCCTAGTGCACAGACACATGCGAATGGGTCATATGTGCACTAGAAACAATGATTTGCGTGCAGCTACGGTGCATTCTTTGAATGCGCCGCTGCACTAGCCTTGGCCGGACCGATGAGCCCTTCCCCCGCCGGCGACGCCATCGTCGTCGAGGACCTGCACAAGCGCTTCCGCGCCGTGACCGCCGTGGACGGAATCTCGTTCACCGTGGCTGAGGGCTCGACCACCGCCCTGCTCGGCGGCAACGGCGCCGGTAAGACCACCACGCTGTCCATGCTGTTGGGGCTGCTGCTTCCCACGTCGGGGAAGATCGCCGTGCTGGGCGAGGACATGATCCGCCATCGCCACCGCGTGCTCGGGCGGATGAACTTCTCCTCCCCCTACGTGGACCTGCCGCGCCGCCTCAGCGTCAGCGAGAACCTCACCGTCTATGGCCATCTGTACGGGCTCGCCGACGTCCGCGGGCGTATCGCGGCGCTGGCCCACGATCTGGAGATCGAACCATTCCTGAAACGCCCCACCGGAGAGTTGTCGGCGGGGCAGAAAACCCGCGTTGCCCTGGCCAAGGCGCTATTGAACGCGCCCCGGTTGCTGCTGTTGGACGAGCCCACGGCGTCGCTGGACCCCGATACCGGCGACTGGGTACGCGGCTATCTGGAGGCGTACCGCCGCAACACCGGCGCCACCATCGTCCTCGCATCGCACAACATGGCCGAGGTGGAACGGCTGTGCGACCACGTGCTGATGATGCGCGCCGGAACCATCGTCGACCGCGGCACGCCGGCGGAGCTGCTGCGCCGTTACGGCCGGAAAACGATGGAGGAAGTGTTCCTCGACATTGCCCGCGGGCGGAGCGAGCAGACGTCCAACGTGGTGGCGGCATCATGACGGCTACCGCCCAGGGCCGTGACACGATGGCCGCCATCTCGTGGCGGCGGATGCAAGCCATCATCCTGCGTCACTTGTACGTGCTGCGCCGCTCGTGGCCGCGAATCCTGGAGCTGGCCTACTGGCCCACGGTGCAGATGGTGCTGTGGGGCTTCGTCACCACCTTCTTCGTCCAGCACAGCTCATGGGTGGCGCAGGCGGCGGGCGTGTTGATCAGCGCCGTGCTGCTGTGGGACGTGCTGTTCCGCTCCAACCTTGGGGTGTCGCTCACCTTCATGGAGGAGATGTGGGCCCGCAACCTTGGGCAGATGTTCGTCAGCCCGCTGCGTGCCTACGAGATGGTGGCGGCGCTGATGATCATGAGCCTGATCCGGACTCTGATCAGCGTCACGCCGGCGGCGCTGCTGGCCTTGCCGCTGTACGACATCTGGGTGTTCTCGCTGGGACCACCGCTGATCAGCTTCTTCGCCAACCTGATGATCTTCGGCTGGAGCATCGGGCTGATCGTCTCGGCGCTGGTGCTGCGCTTCGGCCTCGGGGCGGAGAGCCTGGCTTGGGTGGCCATCTTCGCCGTGGCGCCGTTGTCAGGCGTGTACTACCCCATCGACACGTTGCCCGGCTGGCTGCAGCCGGTGGCCTGGGCGCTGCCCTCGGCATCGGTGTTCGAGGGCATGCGGGCGGTGCTGTTCGACGGCACCTTCCGGCTCGACCTGCTGGCTTCGGCGGTGGGGCTGAACCTCCTGTACCTGGCCGGCGCGGCGGCGTTCTTCCTCCACATGTTCCGCGTGGCGCGGCAGCGCGGCCTGCTGCTGCAACAGGGGGAATAAAGCCGCGCCGCTTACAGCCCCGGCCCGGCAAGCCGCTCGATCTGCTCCGGGTGGGTGGCCTCGATCATCGGTCCGTTGCGCTTGGTGAGCCAGCCGCGCACCCGCACCAGCCGTCCTTTCAGCGTCAGCGGATCAATCCCGGCGCCGGCGAAGGCCCGCCGCGCCGGGGCCTCGATGCGCACGGTGAAATCGGTCCGCCAGTCGGCGCCGAAGTTCAGGTAGATCACGCTGCGCACCCGTACCGCGTCCACCACCCGCCCCTCGATCACCTGGAACGAGCCGATATCGGCCGCGACGCGTTCGGGCGCCCGCACGGCGTAGAACGGATGCGCCCAGATACCCCGGCGGGCGGCGCGGGCAGCGCGTTCGCGTTCCAGCATTTGCGCCGCGCGCCAACGGTTGTCGGCGAAGGTGTAGACCCGCGCCATGCCGAGGCTCAGCATCTCGCCCTGCACCCACAGGCCGTCGTCGCGGCGCAGGTGGGCGAGCAGCCGACCGTGGCGGTCCATGCGCCGGCCGCCGTACACCAGGGTCACCCGCTGGCCGAGGGTCAGCGCCTGCAGCGCGGCGCGTGAGTCCGCCGCCAGCGGCCAGGTGGGAAAGCCCGGCCGGCCAAGCGGCAGCTTCGGCGCCTGCAAGCCGGTAAGCCGCACCTCGCGGCTGCCGTCGATGGCGCGATCGAGGATCACCGTATCGCCGTCCACCACCTCCACCACCGTGGCTTCGGGGCTGGTGCGGGCGCGTTCGGTGGCGGCCTCCGCGATGGCCAATCCGGTCACGGGCCCCAGGGCGGCGGCCAGCACCCATGTGGCCGCATGCCGCCAACGGGCAAGCCGCCCGGCACGCCGTGTCGATCCCGTGATTTCACCCATCGGCCCGCGCCCCTATAATGCTTCTTTCCCGGCCCCGGCTCCTGGACCTCGTTGATGGATATTCGTCCCACCGCCACCGATCTGTACCCGGAGATCGAGCCCTATGAGAAGGGCATGTTGGCGGTGGATGACCGCCACACCCTCTATTGGGAGCAGAGCGGCAACCCCGACGGTCGCCCGGTGCTGTTCATCCACGGCGGCCCCGGCGCCGGCGCCGCGCCGGCCCACCGGCGGTTCTTCGACCCGCGATTCTATCGCATCGTGGTCTTCGATCAGCGCGGCTGTGGCCGCTCGCAGCCCTATGCGGAGCTCACCGACAACACCACCGACCACTTGATCGCCGATATCGAGCGGCTGCGCCGCCACCTGGGGATCGAGGCGTGGATGGTGTTCGGCGGCTCCTGGGGGGCGACACTGGCGCTGGCTTACGGCGTCCGCCACCCGGAGCGCTGCACCGGCTTCGTGCTGCGCGGCGTGTTCCTAGGCACCCGTGGCGAGGTGCAGTGGTTCCTTGCCGGCATGGGCACGGTGTTCCCGGAAGCTTGGCGACGGTTCCGCGACTTCCTGGCGGCGGACGAGCACGGCGACCTGCTGGCCGCCTACCATCGCCGGCTCACCGATGACGATCCCGCGGTGCACGGGCCGGCAGCGGACGCCTGGAGCCGCTACGAGGCGTCATGCTCCAATCTCATCCCGCCCGCGGAGGAACTGCGCGTGCCGACCGGTGCGGCGCCCAATTCGGCGCTGGCCCTGGCGCGGATCGAGGCCCACTACTTCGTCAACGACGCCTTTCTTTCAGACGCACCGCTGATGGACGGCCTGCGTCGTCTGCACGGCATCCCGGCGGTGGTTGTGCAGGGCCGCTACGACATGGTGTGTCCTATCGTTACCGCTGACGCGCTGGTCCGCGCCTGGCCGGGCACCGAGTACGCGGTGGTGGCCGACGGCGGCCATTCGGCCATGGAGCCCGGCATCCGCGCCGCCCTGGTGCGCGCTACGGAGGTGATGAAACACCGGTAGCGGTTGAAGGCTCGGTGCACCGGGGCTGGGCACGCGGGGTTTGGGTCATTAAAATGACCGAAACCGGACATCGGGGGGCTTCGTTGATCCAGGGACCGATTCGCGCCGCCACGGCGGCCACTGCCGCCGCTGTGCTGCTGCTTGTGCTATCTGCCGGCGGCGGGGCCGCCCGCGCCGACGACCCGGCGTTCCTGTCGCTTGGCGCCGGCGCCTTCGACGTCAACCTTCAGGACGACACGGCGGCGGAGTTCCGCGTCGAGTATCGCTCGGCGAAGAAGGTATGGATCTTCAAGCCTTTCGGTGCCGTGGCGGTGACCTCCGACGCCAGCCTGTTCATCCATTCCGGGGTGCTCGTGGACATCTTTTTTGGCCGCCGAGTGGTGCTCACCGGCAGCTTCGGTCCCGGCTTCTACGTGCAGGGCGGCTCCGACAAGGACCTCGGTCACCCGCTGGAATTCCGTTCGCAGGCGGAGATCGCCTGGCGGTTCAATGACCGCTCGCGCCTCGGCCTCGCCATCTCCCACTACTCCAACGCCGGCCTCGGCAACGAGAACCGGGGCGCCGAAACGGCGATGCTGTATTACAGTATCCCGGTGGACAAGGTGTGGAAGTGGTGAGGCGGCTGGCGCCCGGCGCCGTCCCGCCGATCGCCCTTCCAAGTGCGGCCCCGTAGCTCAGTCGGATAGAGCGGCAGATTCCTAATCTGTAGGTCGCAGGTTCGAATCCTGCCGGGGTCGCCAGTACTCTTGCGCCGGTCATCTCGTCGGGCATTCGCTCCCCTCACTCCGCCATCACGCACTTCCGTGTGCACCGTTCCACCAGCGTCATCACCGGGCCGGGGCCGACGGGGACGATCTGGATCGGCACGAAGCGGGAGTCGGCGGAAAGCAAAACGTCAAAGGCGGTCTCGTCCCAGACCACGCGGCGGCTTTGTTTCGGACCGCCAATCCGCCGGGTGGCGAAGGGGAGCGGCCACACCTGGACCACCCGGTCATCGATGTGCCGCTTCCGGGCCTCCGAAATCCCACCGCCGCTGACAACATCGACAAAATCGGAAATTTATGCGATAATTGTGCGCCGCGAAAAACACCAAAAGATTGAGAAGGGCTTGTAGACCTGCAGTGGCCGACGGGGTTCTTTCCTTGGTGGCGATCATTTGGTGGACGGGTGCCTGCTGCCGAGCATGAACGCTCAAAGCGAGGAGGGGGACGACCATGCTGAGCCCGACCTGTGACATCGACGTCGACGAGATATGGACCGGCACCAATGGCATCGACACTGAAACCACGACGGTGACGGCCGCCTTTGCCGATTCCGTCGACAACGTCTGCGCGAAGGCGACGCAAACCGCGCTCGGTGGCAAAGACGAGATCACTGCGGAAAGCACGGCCACGGCCGAGGACGGAACGGCAGATGCCCGCACGGTCCAGGACGGCGGGGCCGGCAAAGACACCATGACCGCCTGTGCCGAGGCGGTCTCCGACACCAACGACGCCACCGCGTCCAACTACCAAAATGGCGCATCCGGCCGCGACACGATGACCGCGACGGCCATGGCTAGTGGGGCCGACCACAACGCCGCCAGCAACACCCTCACTGCAGGAGATGGCCGCGACACGATGACCGCAACGGCCACGGCCAGCGGCGGCAGTTTCAACGACGTCGACAACGCCCTCGACGGAGGGGCCGGCAACGACACAATGGATGCCACCGCCTCGGCATCGGGCGGCAGCAACAACGACGCCGACAACTTTCTCACCGGCGCAGGCGGCCACAACACGATGACCGCAACGGCCACGGCCAGTGGCGGCAGCTTCAACGACGCCGACAACACCCTCGACGGCGGGGCCGGCAACGACACGATGGAAGCAACAGCCTCGGCAACGGGTGGCGAGAGCAACGACGCCGACAACATCCTCGACGGTGGGGCCGGCCGCAACACGATGACCGCAGCAGCAACCGCCAGCAGTGGGATTGAAAGTCATGCCAACAACGCCCTCACCGCCAGCAACGGCTGGGACACGATGACCGCAACGGCCATAGCCAGTGACGCCGAAAACAACACGGCTGGCAACGTCCTCGACGGTGGGGGCGGCAATGACATGATGGACGCAACTGCCTCGGCAACGGGCGGCAATTGCAGCGACGCCGACAACGTTCTCACAGGCACAGGCGGCCACAACACGATGACCGCATCGGCCACGGCCAGCGGGGTTGAAAGCGACGCCCGCAATGCCCTCACCGCCGGCAACGGCCGCGACACGATGACCGCAACGGCTACAGCCAGCGGTTCCGACGACAGCGCGGCCGGCAATACCCTCGATGGGGGAGCCGGCAACGACACAATGGATGCCACCGCCTCGGCATCGGGCGGCAGCAACAACGACGCCGACAACTTTCTCACCGGCGCAGGCGGCCACAACACGATGACCGCAACGGCCACGGCCAGTGGCGGCA
>Ga0209780_1000041_pt1 | contig 62125 bp, 51 predicted proteins | sample WorMetexBAHAMAS2_FD_187384 | JGI IMG/M metagenome (GOLD analysis project Ga0209780, IMG submission 187384) | Marine gutless worms symbiont microbial communities from Max Planck institute for Marine Microbiology, Germany - Inanidrilus exumae... | ecosystem: Host-associated > Annelida > Digestive...
CTGGAGCTTGAATTTTTGACCACAACTCCATCGCCGCTTGCATAATTTTTCATAGAACGGCCGGACGAATCAGAATCCGAACGGCAAAAAAACCGAAAATAGCAGAATTGGGCTGCAGGACACCCTGATAATTGCGTTCCGATTGATTTTGCGTTCAACGTATTACCGCAAAGACGCCAAGGCCGCAGAGTAGATTTTGATTTTGCATTTCGCTGAGAGGGCGAAATGCAAAACGATCGCCTGTTACAACATTAATAATTTCAATATGTTTTTGAGGAGCTCTTTCCCAGAATCCCCCTCTCAGGGATTCTGGGAAAAATAGAATTCCTTTGCGCCCTTTGCGACTCGGCGGTCATCTTTTCTGTGTTTCTGCAAACGGAACATATTTATGACAACCACTATAACCCGAACCTTGCATGAACTCTATACCCGGTCCGTTCCGCCGGAAATACGACCCTCCGATGGACCGGTTACTTGACAGGTATCGGTAGATCGTGCAAACCTCCAGGAAAAGCCCCGCCAAGATTCGTGTCTACACACTCACAAAACGATTGAAGTGAAATATCATCGCCGATGCCAGCGGATGCGGCGAAAAAGTGCCATGGGCGAACGACTAATCTCCATAGAGGAAATATCGGGACCGGAGCAGGATGCCCTGGAGAAATTGCTCCTGTTGGTGCCTCCAAAACAGCGGCAGGATATTGAACTCCGTAGGCTGTTGCTGTTTCGTCTTCAGATTGACGGTTTCGACATCACCCGAAACTATCTAGTGGACAGGACAAGATCAGCAGATCGATGCGGTTTTTCCGGAAGGATTTACGACTACCTGAAGGATGACGACATTGAACGTTCCTGTCCAGTTGATGAATCGGCATTCGGTTGACTTGGATGCCATCGCGATCCTGAACATGAAAAAGCTTATTTCCAAACTACTCGGAAAGGAACGGAGGAAGTTCAAGCGGTTTTTCGTAGAGGAGCTGACCCCGATTTTCGCAAAAGATCCCAAACCTGAAGAAGCCGTCGTTGAGAACATTAGTATTGACGGCATCTGTATCAAATACTCCGGTGAAATCGAACTCACCGACGATGTTTTCAGCCTGGATATCAAGGCCAACGATGGGTTTTATTGGGGAAATATAACAGTTGAGCGCAAATCAGATTCCAAGATCCGGCCCGACCCCGAAGATCAACACGCTTATCGGCGCGTAAGGGGTCGTTTTTTCGAGCTCTCCAAAGTGCAACGCCTAAAACTCCAGAGTTTTCTGGACAGTTATGAGCGTAAGTTCTCTGCAGAATAACCTCCCCCTCCAGCAGTATCTTTGATCGGTTTTTAAGATCACGGCCAGCCATTCATTCCCTTTAGAAATATTGCGAAAACCAGCTTTATAGGGTATTATATGTGCTTAGTTCCTGTTGTGAAAGCGGTAAACCAGGGTACAGGGCGCATCCGGCAGACGCGTTATAAATGCCGGTCCATCGAGAACATGACGCCATGGATCCTTGGGCATTTCTAGTCGCCGCTTCTAATTCATGCGCTGATAGAAGGGAATTTGTATAGGCAGACGGTTACACTGTGACACAGCATAAATGAGGTCCGTACGACGTGCCAAACCAAGGCAAAAAACCGACCGAATCAACCGACTCCGACAAACAGATGGAAGACGACGATTTCTTCGACGAAATATCTTCCAAGCTCGACAGTTTAAAAAATCCTCCCACGGATTCGAAAGAAGCGGATCATGGTGTTGAACCGGCGTTGGGACCGCCGGATTCAGAATCAAATAAAGAAGCTCCCGTTAAAAAAAACCCCTCCACCAAAACCGGATTCATCAAAGAGGTTGTCCGACCAAAGCGCCGAGACATCCACAGAGAAGCAAGAGAAAAAGGCATCCGTACCGAGACCCAAACCCGTAGCCAAAAAACAGGCACCGGCCAGGTCGGATGCTAAACAGCTCTCCTCGGATAAGACCCGTACAGCAAAGACCAAACCGGCAAAAAAAGAACCGGGCACTCCGGAGAAACAACCCCATCAGCCTTTAAAAACACCCGGTCCGCCGCAGCCGCTTTCCGCAGAAAACGGCAGCGCCGTGGATTATGATGATTTCTTGGCGGATGTTTCCGAGGATATCGACAACGTCAAGGACCGTTTTGAGGGAACCGATGCAGACGCATCAGAGATCGTCGAGTATGAGCCGGATCAATGGTTTCTACCGGAGGAGGAAGAATATCCAGAGGCGCCCGAAGCGGTGGAGCCGACAACCCCGCCTAAGAAAACAAGTCCTGAAAAACAAGCTGATCCCGTAAAATCGGCAAAACCCGAAAAACCACCCAAGGCGAAGAAAAAAACTGCATCCCCTGCGACAGCGACCCAAAAACCAAAAAAACAATCGGAAAGACCTCCATCCCCATCGGCTGAGAAAAAATCAAAACCGGTTTCGAAGAAACCCCTGACACAAAGGCCGATTCCATCCGCTGGAGAAACCAAACCAAAGGATCAGAAGCCTCCGAAGCCACCGGCGGATGCAAAAGCAAAGAAACCACTGCGCCCAGCCATTGAGAATCTGGAAGAGCTTTATGAGGATGCTATTGCCCAGCATCTTGCCGATGAAACGCCCACCCGTCCATCACGCCGCATTTCGGCCAAATTCCTCCTGGGCGGCATATTCACCATAGTTCTACTACTGGCCGCCGGGTTCTTGATAATGAAGGATCCGTTTGGTCTCTTTGAACCGGATTCGGCATCAACATCGGTTGCCCAGAAACCACCCGATGCTCCTCCCGGTTCAGGCCCTGTCTACAAGGTGCCTTCACCCCCTTCACCATCTCCTGCCAAAACGCCCGGGGAAGAGGAAATAAGTCAAGCTGTCAAGATAACGAACCCTCAAACGCCGTCCCCTATTGCCGTACAAGAACCTCAACCGGCCCCCAAGACAGCCGTGACCGTTCCTCAACAACCCCAGGCGGGAAAAGATCCGGGGACATCGACATCGGAAACGGAACCAACGGTCGTATCGACTCCACCCCAGCCGGCTAAGGCGGAACCATTCAGCCGGCCACTTCCGGAACAGAAGGGAACTGCTCCTCAGCCTCGAACGGATACCCAGGTGGCAATGGCACAGCCAGTACGGGTAGAAACGGAAGCATCTCCGGCGGCAACCCAGGATAAGCCGATCCAGCCCGAAACCTCTGCTGAGCCAAAACCGGTTCCAATCGATGAACAGGTCAAGGTGTTCCTGGAAAAGTGGGCTGCGGCCTGGGAAGCGACAGCCGGTCCGGACGGAAATTTTTCGGCATACGAGAGCTGCTATTCTGACAATTTCATGGCACGGGGGATGGACAAAACAGCCTTTATTCAGGATAAGCAGGTGAAAAACAAACGGAAGAAATGGATCACGATCGGTGTACAGGACATCTCCGTAAAAGAGATAGGGGCACCGAACCGCGTCAAGGCAAGCTTTACTCAGGATTATAGCTCCTCTAATTACTCATCGTCATCACCAAAAACCCTAGTCCTGGCAAACGAACCTGGGGGCTGGAAAATCATCGGTGTCAGCCCGTAGCAGAAATGACGATAACTTTATCTTTCCATGACCACACGTAAACCTTTACTCATCCAAAAGGACCGGAGGGGAGTCGGAAGAATCCCGGCACGGGATTTCTTGACTCCGACTCTTCGATGGCCTGGTGCACCTGACCAGGTAGAGTTGATCAATATCAGTATCGGAGGATTGGCACTGGAGTACACAAAGAGTATAGCGGCGGTAAGAGATGTCTTCGAGATCGATCTACAGACGCCGGACGGCTTTACTGTAAAGAACCTACCGTTTGAAAAGCTCGATGAGCAGACCATTGAAACAGAAGACGGTAAATTCGAAACCACGATACGGGGCCGGTTCCTTGATCTTCCAGACGATAAATTAAAGCAGTTAAAAAAGATTGTTTATCATAGCTACCAGCATCACATTAGCCGAACGGCCCAGGCAGACTCACCTCCGAAGAATCCGGGCGTCGTTAACCATCCGAATCAAATATCCACTCGAGAGCAAACCGTATCGGAAGATGTGGTCCCCATCTGCTCATCATGCAAACGGATCAGGGATCCGCACGGAACCTGGCACACAATTGAAGATTATATTCAGTCGCACCAGGAAGTAAATTTCAGCCATAGCATCTGCCCCCACTGTGCGCCCAAGATGTACCCCTGGATCACAAAGGAGGGCTGAGATCAACCCCATCGCCGTTTGTTTTGTCCCTTTTTTTCCTTAAAATTGAGGAATTTGTGTTACATTTTGCAAATCTGTAGAATTTCCCGCCTAGTTACTTTTTCCTAGCCTAACTTAATATCCCAATAAATATCAGATAGTTTTAACATTAACCGGATGGGCATGGGTTTTGCTAGAATCATTTACCTAAGCAGAGGCTGTATTCGTGCGCCCAAACGGCACCATTGCCCGCGGGCAATGCTTTAGGAACAGTAACAGAGAGGTAACACTCTGGCCTCCGATAGACGAAAGGTGCCACGATACCACGTTGAGGAAGGCGCGATCATCATCTACGATCAGCCCACTGACCGGGAAATCGGTGTGGTGATTGACCTCAGCCAGAAGGGGCTCGCATTCGAATATTTTGACGTCGGAGCGCCCATCCCCAGTCAAGGAGAGTTCAATCTTCTGGTGTGGGATTACGACTTCTATATTAGAAAGGTGCCTTACCGGATTATCTCCAATTTCCTGATTCAAACCAGAGAGCATACCCCGATTCCAATTGCGCGGTGCTCCGTTGAATTTGACAATTTGAGCTCCGAAAAACAGCAGGAGCTGCAATCATTTATCAACTTTTTTTCAGGAGAAACGGAAGCCTCCTCCGACGATGAGTGAGTCCACGAAACCCTCCCCTGCCTCTTGCACAAAACCACATGACTCATATATGACGGCAAGAAAGCCACTGTTTAATCGGAGTCCGGTCAAATCATGTCCGCAATCAAACATTTCTTCTGGATTGGGCTGTTGGCAGGTTGCTTGATACTGTTCTTTGTCGGCGGCCCGGATTACTATGCGCCGCGCTCTTTGAAGGCGACCTGGAATTTAGGCCACATCCTCTTCTTTTCCATTCTACCTTTTTATCTGTTCAGGGTTATTAAATTGCCGGATTCCTTTGTTTCTCATCTGCTTGCCGTGCTCCTATTGTCAATCGTTGTGGGGGGCGCAATTGAGCTGATCCAAAGCAGGTTTATCCGGTCGCCGGATCTAGGAGATTTGCTTAGGAACGGGATTGGCGGTTTGGTGTATCTGTTCTTCTTATGGCCCTCCAGCATACGAATCCCAAAAAAGCGACTGATCTTCATGAAGTCGGTGACGATCGCCTTGATTGCGACTCAGCTGGTTCCTGTCGCTATCACGCTGACCGACGAGCATCTTGCCCGGAAGCAATTCCCATCGCTATCCGGGTTTGAAACCCCTTTTGAATTAAATCGATGGAGCAAGAAGGAACGGATTGTATTCGACAAAGATGTGAAGATGGAGGGAAACGCCTCCATGCGAGTCCAGCTTACCACAGAGACCTATTCCGGCGTATTCTTGGAATACATCCCCAGGGATTGGAGTGGGTATCGATGGCTGCAATTCAGCGTTTATAATCCGACAAACCAGGAGATAAATCTGACATGCCGGGTACACGACAGACAACACACGAATGGGATTCAACGGTATGGGGACAGGTTTAACAGGTCGTTCTCTTTTAATAAGGGGTGGACCACTATCCGTATCCCGTTAACAGATATTGAAAACGCCCCGTCAAACCGAAAGATGGATATGCAGCGGATTTACGGCCTCGGCATATTCGCAACCCGGCTAGGCGCACCGAAAACGATTTATATTGATAATGTCAGGCTGACGATCTGTCACCTGCCAATTTCGTACCTGGTTTGCCGATCTATTGTCACCATCGGTTTGTGTTTTATATTGAAACAGTTAGTAATTCGTTAATCATAACGTTTTCACGGAATTGGAAGATTCATGGGGCCTTAGAGCATAACATTATCCTTACAGAAAGACGTGAACATGCCGCCGAACCCAATAAACACCGACGAGATCGATCAGGAAAATCGGGAGTGGCTCGAATCCCTGGACTACATCTATAAAAGTCAGGGATCCGAACGGGTACGCGATTTACTGGGCCTGCTTCGAGCCCATGCCCTAGAGCGGGGCGTTCAGTTGCCCTTTACGGCCAATACCCCCTACGTCAATACAATACCTGTAGAAAAAGAACCGGTGTTTCCGGGGAGCCGGGAAATTGAGCGTCGTATCAAAAGCATAATCCGCTGGAATGCCATGGCCATGGTAGTCCGGGCCAATAGGGAGCATTCGGGAATCGGCGGGCACATCTCCACCTACGCTTCGAGCGCCACCCTGTTTGAAATCGGATTTAATCACTTTTTCAGAGCAAAATCCGCAAAACACCCTGGTGACATCGTCTTTTTCCAGGGCCACGCCGCTCCCGGTATCTATGCACGAGCCTTTCTGGAAGGCCGCCTGGACGAGGCACACCTGGATAACTTCCGCCGGGAGCTTCAACCGGATCCGGGCTTGTCTTCCTATCCGCACCCCCATCTCATGCCCGAATTCTGGCAATTCCCCACCGTCTCCATGGGCTTGGCATCGATTATGGCGATCTACCAGGCCCGGTTCGCGAGGTACATGGAAGACCGTGGGCTGATCGATCCGTCCGATCAGAAAATATGGGCCTTTCTTGGCGACGGAGAACTTGACGAACCCGAATCCCTCGGGGCCATCACCCTGGCCTCCCGGGAAGCACTGGACAACCTGATATTCGTCGTCAATTGCAACCTTCAGCGCCTTGATGGCCCGGTCCGGGGCAACGGAAAAATCATCCAGGAGCTGGAAGCGGCGTTTCGCGGGGCAGGCTGGAATGTCATTAAAGTCATATGGGGGGATGACTGGGATCCCCTCTTGGCCGAGGATACCAACGGACTCCTGGTTCGCCGATTGGAAGAAGTTCCCGACGGTCAGTATCAGAAATATTCGGTGGCGGATGGCGATTACATCCGTAAGGACTTCTTCGCAAAACATCCCGAACTAGAAGAAATGGTCCGCCATTACTCCGATGAGCAACTGCAAAAGCTTCGGCGGGGCGGCCACGATCCCCAGAAAGTATTCGCCGCATATTCTGCAGCAGTGGCCCATGCCGGATCTCCGACGGTGATCCTGGCCAAGACCATCAAAGGCTACGGCCTGGGTGAAGCCGGTGAGGGGCGCAATGTGACCCACCAGCAGAAAAAACTCAATGAGCAGGAGCTCCGGCATTTTCGCAGCCGCTTTGGAATTCCCATTCCCGACGAAGCCATCGCTGAAACACCGTTTTACCGGCCGGCGCCGGACAGTGAGGAAATAAAATACCTGAAGGAACGGAGACGGAAGTTAGGAGGATCTTTTCCGACGCGCAGCGAATCCGTACCCGTGTTCCGCCCTCCCGGAGAAGCTCTCTACACTGAATTCATGGCGGGTTCGGGGAAACGCGCGGTGGCCACCACCATGGTCATGGTCCACCTGCTGGGAAAACTGCTGAAAGATAAAAAACTGGGGAAATACATTGTACCCATTGTGCCCGACGAAGCCCGAACCTTCGGTATGGAATCGCTGTTTCGCAAGATCGGCATTTACTCCCGCAGTGGCCAAATCTACGAACCGGTGGACAAGGAAACCCTGCTCTACTACCGGGAGGCGACGGACGGGCAGATCCTGGAAGAAGGCATCACCGAAGCGGGGGCCATGTCCTCATTCATCGCCGCCGGCACGGCCCACTCGACCCACGGTGTAAATATGATCCCGTTCTTTTTCTTTTATTCCATGTTCGGCTTTCAGCGGGTCGGAGATCTCATCTGGGCCGCCGGCGATGCGCGCACCCGGGGATTCCTGTTGGGGGCCACATCCGGGCGGACCACCCTTGCCGGAGAAGGGCTTCAACATCAGGACGGACACAGCCACATCCTGGCCTATCCAAACCCCTCCCTGAAAGCCTATGACCCGGCTTTCGCTTACGAAGTCGCTGTTATTGTTCAGGACGGGCTCCAGCGTATGCTGGAAACCGGCAAGAATGTAATCTATTACGTGACCATTATGAATGAGTTTTATAAGATGCCTCCCAAGCCGGATGGGGTGGACGAAGCGATCATAAAAGGGCTCTATAAGTTCCGTCCCTCGGAAAACAAAAAAACGAAGATCAAGGCGCATCTGCTCGGAAGCGGCGCAATTCTCAATCAGGCCCTCGAGGCTCAGGAAATTCTGGAAAACGAATATGGCGTGGCCGCCGATGTATGGAGTGCAACCAGCTACAAGGCCCTCTATTGGGATGCCGTAGATACCGAGCGATGGAACCTGTTGCACCCAACAGAAGCCCCTCGACAGTCATTTCTTGAAACACAACTTGCCAACGAACGGGGCTGCTTTGTGGCGGCCTCCGATTATCTCAAAGTCCTTCCCGGATCCATTGCGAAGTGGGTGCCCGGTCCGATGGTGCTCCTGGGTACCGACGGATATGGTAGAAGCGATACACGGGAATCCTTGCGGGATTTCTTTGAAGTGGATGCACGGCATATTGTGTTTGCCGCACTGAGCACCCTGGCCCGTGAGGGGCGAGTGAGTACCGACGTGGTAAACGCCGCGATTAAAAAACTAGACATTCATACGGAACGGAGAAATCCGTTGTTTCTTTAAGACATCCAACGGAGATGCGAACATCACGAAAGCATATCCTATTCCCTGTTTGGAAGAGGCCGTTATCGCTTTAGCACATCGAAAATACTCTGTGCTCTCTGCCTGCCCGACCTCCTGTGGGGTCGAAGCCTTGAGGCGAAGCCCCAAGCTTCAGCGATGGAGGGTGTCTCTGTGGTGAATTATTTATATTAAGGATCTGATATGATAGTAGAAATCAGAATTCCTGAGATTAGCGAGAACGTTGAATCAGGAAAGGTCGTGAGCGTACTGGTACAGGTCGGCGACGTGGTCGAAGTCGACGATGTGCTGATCGAGCTGGAGACGGAGAAGGCGGTCGTGGAAATTCCATCGACCGTCAAAGGTAAGATTGCCGAGATGCTCGCCGAAGAGGGAGAAGAAAAAAATGTCGGAGACGTGATCGCTAGAATCGAAACCGAAGCGGAAGTTTCCGACGAAGCCGCAGCCGTAGAAACCGCTGAAAAGAAAAAAGCCGATCAGGCGAAAACACCTCCTGTCGAGGCTGAAGATAAACGACCTGAACCTGTGGATGTTCAGCGAGAGGCTGAAGTAAAAATGCCGAAAGTTGAAACACCACTCATACCCAAAGAAGAGAAACCGCCGTCACCCGAACCGGGGCCCGTGGTGCCGGCATCGCCCTCTATTCGGCGTCTGGCGCGGGAGTTGGGGGTCGATTTGGTTTCCGTGATCGGCAGTGGCCCGCGCGGTCGGATTACCGAATCCGATGTGAAAGCCCATGTCCGGCAGGCGGCAACCAGAGGTGGCACAGGGCCGGTGTCAGTAAGCGGAGAGCCGTCCCTCCCGGATTTCAGTCGATGGGGAGACATCGAGACGGTCGAACTTCCCACGGTCCGGAGGGTTGTCGCCGAAAGCGTCACGACATCCTGGCATACCATCCCACACGTCACGCAGTTCGATCGAGCGGACATTACCCATCTTAACGAGTTTATCGAGAAAAATGGGAAAAAGGCCGCATCAAAAGGCGTCAAGCTGACCGTTACCGCCATCCTGACCAAAGTCTGCGCCGAGGCACTTAAACAGTTCCCTCGATTCAATGCCAGCATCGATGTGACCAACCGGAAACTGGTTTACAAGCACTACCGCCACATCGGCATCGCGGTAGACACAGAAAACGGTCTGCTCGTGCCGGTGCTCCGAAACGCCGATAAGAAAGGTATTCTGGATATCGCAGGGGAAATTGCGGACATGGCCGAGCGTGCGAGGTCACGCAAAGTCAGACCCGATGAGTTGGAAGGCGGGACGTTCACGCTCTCCAATCAAGGCGGCATCGGCGGCACCAATTTCACGCCGGTGGTGTTGTGGCCCCAGGTGGCGATCCTCGGTGTCAGCCGGTCTTCTGTTGAGCCGGTGATGATGGACGGAAATTTTGAACCGCGGACCATGCTGCCGCTGTCCCTCTCCTACGATCATCGCATGATCGACGGCGCAGATGCCGCCCGATTCATGCGCTGGATCTGCGACAGCCTTGAACAGCCCTTCACAATGATGCTTTGATTTGTTGTTGCATATACCGTACCTTTCATTACTGATCTAGTTATATTCACATTATAGTAACATCATGAGATGTAATAGGGTTTCAAGGGGCCAAGGATTCCAGGATTCAAGTGAACTGCGAAAAAACTGAAAGGAGTTTGATGTTTGGCAAAAGTCATACGAACTCTCTGTGAAAATCTTTGCAGAATTAAAACGGATGTTAAAAGCATCTATTAAACCCTTATAAAACAATCCTTTGAACCACCCTCGAACCCTTGACTCCTCGAATCCTTGAATCCTTATATTCAAGAACTCTGAAAAAGAACTGATCGAAGTAAATTAATGGTAAGGCAAAATATCCAACAATAGGGGAAAAATTATGGCCGAAAAGCAAACTCAGGTCGCCGTCATCGGTGCGGGACCAGGCGGATATGCCGCGGCGTTTCTCGCCGCCGATCTCGGAATGGACGTATCCTTGATCGATCCTGATGTGAATCCGGGCGGCGTGTGTTTGTACAGGGGCTGTATCCCGTCCAAGGCCCTCCTCCATGCCGCCAAGGTGCTCGCCGAGATCAACGATGCCAAGGAGTGGGGCCTGAGCGTATCCGGTCTTGAGGTGGATCACAACAAGCTTCGTGAATGGAAGAACAACATCGTCTCGAAGATGACCGGCGGCCTGGGTCATTTGGTCAAGAAGCGGAAAATCAGCTATCTTCGCGCAAGAGCTGTTTTTAAAGACTCCCGAACTCTCGAGGTTGCCCCGATCGACGGCGATACCTACTCCCTGGTCTTTGATAACGCCATCATCGCCACCGGCTCGAGACCGATCACCATCCCTCCCCTTGAGGTGGCGTCAGACCGCTTGATCAACTCTACGGGAGCGCTCGACCTTGAAACCATACCCAAAAACCTTCTGGTTGTCGGAGGCGGGTATATCGGCGCGGAACTCGGATCCGTTTACGCGGCACTCGGCTCAAAGGTTACCATCGTTGAAATGACGGCAGGCCTTCTACCTGGAGTGGATCGTGACCTGGTCCGGATGCTCAAAAAACGGCTCGATGAGAGTCTTGAAGCGATCCTCTTGAACACCACGGTCAAAGAGGTAAAAACCCAGAAAAAAGGGCTGAAGGTTGTCTTTGAGAGCGAAGAAAAAGACCCGGAATCACGGCTGTTCGATCGGATTCTGGCGTCGGTGGGAAGGCGACCGAACTCTGAACATCTGGGTTTGGAGAACACCGGCATCGAAACTGGGGCACAGGGCTTCATCAAGGTAGATCCGCAGCGCAGAACATCTGAGAGTCATATCTTTGCCATCGGGGATGTGGCCGGTGAACCCATGCTGGCCCACAAGGCGACCCACGAAGGCCGAATCGCCGCTGAGGTCATCGCCGGTCGGGACGTGATTTACGAGCCGTCGGCCATCCCTGCGGTGGTATTTACCGATCCGGAAATCGCCTGGGCCGGTTTGACCGAAACCGAAGCCAAAGCGCAGAGCAAGACCATCCAGGTGAGCCGGTTCCCCTGGGGGGCTTCCGGACGGGCGGCCACGTTGGGCCGTAGTGAAGGGTTGACCAAAGTCATCGTCGATCCGGAAACCGATACCGTTCTTGGCGTGGGAATCGTCGGCCCGGGTGCCGGGGAAATGATTGCAGAAGGAGTCCTGGCGCTTGAAATGGGGGCCAAAGCGGTTGATCTCGGTTTAACGATACATCCCCACCCCACCCTTTCCGAAACCATCATGGAGGCGGCCGATGCCATTCATGGTACCGCCACCCACATATACCGCCCGAAGCGAAAACGGAAAAGGCACCCATAGCCAAGGCCCAGCGCAGAGCACGGCACCATACGTAGGGGAATTCTATCCGGCCGGCCAAGTTTGTGACGGATCGGAACACCTGGCCCCATTAGGGATTATTCTTAATGAATTCAAGTAGAAATATTGGAAGGAAGCCTATTCGGCGGGGAAATTTGTCCCAATCCCCTCCAGCTTTGGTGCCGGCGCCCGGCCAAGACCAGGGTCTGCTGCTTCAATAGGCCTTGACAGAAATGAGTCCATCTTCAATTAATAGCCGTATCCAGGACTTGATCCAGAGGTAAAATCGCTATTAAATTTTCGGTATTGATCTCAATCAGTTGGGATTCATACACTAAAATAAAGATCTTCTCTCGAGTTGTTTTCGGCTTTAACGGTGGCCTTTCGCCAAAACTGTTTCACCTCACCAGGGTCCCTTTCGACGAACGATTTTCCTCTTCTCTAGTCACCGGGCATACATTTTGCATAACGAAGGGAGTTTCTGGTAGAACTCCGTTTTTTTGTTTTTTCTATGTGAAGGAGCACACATGGTCCAATACGAACCACTTAAGCGGACTATCGGTACATGCAAAGACCATGATCGTCAGGTGGCGACCGTCTGCCAGGAGTGCGCCGTCGGCTGCGGCCTGACCGCCTACGTAAAAGACGAAGGCATTGTGGATGTGCAAGGCCGCGAGGATCACCCCATCTCGAAGGGGCGCCTGTGTCCCAAGGGCTCGGCATTCGTGCAGGGACTGACCCATTCCCAGCGCATCACGATTCCGGCCTTCCGGAACACGATCACGCGCGGTTTCGAATCTGCCTCCAGCTGGGAACATGCCCAGGATCAATTGGCCGAGCGATTACGACGGCTCCAGGAAAAGCATGGCCCAGAGTCCTTGATTATCGGCTGTGATCCGGAAGCCGGGCTCGATTTTTATTTGGGCGCCCGCCGCTTTGCCCGTCTCTGGGGAACTCCCCACGTGTATCACCCCTGGGAAGAGATGGAACCATACACCCGCCAGGTATGGGAAGTGCCTGTTTCGTCGAGCTCCCGATGGATGGAGAGTCGCTGTTTATTGCTGGTCGAAGCGGACCTGGCGGTGACCCATCCAGTGGCATTTGGCCGAGTGCTCGATGCCCAACGTCACGGCACCAAACTTATCGTCGCGGATTCGCGATACACCGCCACTATGGCCAAAGCGGACCTGGCGGTGCGCCTTCAGCCGGACACCGGAAATATACTTGGCCTGTACCTCGTGAAACAACTCCTTGAAGAAGCCCTTGTAGACCAGTCGGCCATTGAAACAGGGTTTGACCCAACCGACAATTGGCCGGCCCCGTTTGAGCGTCTGGTCTGGGACGACATTGAAAAAGACACCTACCTATCACGTGAAACGATCCTCAACCTCGGCCGGTATCTATCCAGCAAACACCCCACTACCGTTATCACCGGAAAACGGTTGGCGAACACTTCGAATTTGGATATCTGGCGAACACTGACTACCGCCATGGGGTGGATCGGCAGGCCCGGCGGCGGCTGGTATCCACTGGATGCCGGTATTCCCAAGTTTCAAGTGGATACCGACATCGAGGAACCGGCGGTCGAAAACTTTTCACCGCGATTGGCACCGTTTCCCTACCAGAACAGAGCAGACACCCAGGAGGATCTCTCGTTTAAGGCACTGATCGGTTCCGGCAATTGTTTGGAGGATTTTTTCCTGCCGGTCCAAAGGCAGTCTCCGAAAATGGAGCTGATCGTCCACTTTGGCGCCTTTCCGAACGAGACCTGCCAGAAGGCCCACATGGTATTTCCGGCGGCAGCCTGGTCGGAACGAGACGGCCTGTGCTGGAGCATGGACCGCGCCTTGCAGTGGGCCCCGGGAGTGTTGCCCCCGGCCGACGCCGCCCGGTCTGGCCTGGGCTTCTGGGCCGGTTTAGCCCAGCGCTTCGGCTGGGACGAACATTTTCCTTGGATCCGAAAAGACGGCCGAGCCGATCGGTTTGGCTTTTACACCTGGTTACTCAAGCGGGATTCCCAAACTGCGTCCTGCGATCTGGCTCAGCTGCGCGACAATGAAGGATTGTTTTTCTGGCCGGACAATGCACAACTCCCCGGATCCGGAGAACAAACGGGATTTTACACCGAAAGCGGCCGTATCGAACCGGCAACCGCGCCTCCGCCATTGGCCACAGAAGACACTCTCGGCGGCGACTATCCGTTATTTTTTCTATCGACCCGGATCGTCAGCCGCGGCAACGACGCAGGCAACTGGTGGCCCTGGACCGCGGAACTGGAAGATATCGATGCCATCCAGATCCACCCGGACACTGCCGGTGTCCTGGGCATCGAGAACGGCGACGCGGTCGTGGTCAGCTCCCCGAAGGGATGCCTACAGGGACGTGCATGGCTCAGCCGAATGGTGGATCGCCGGATGGTTTGGTCCCCCCGGCGACTGGAGGGGGATCGCGTGTTGATACTCAAAAGTGGGCAAACCGAAGACGAGGCCCTTAACCGTTTAAGAGAGATTTCCCAATGAGCACCAAACGTACCCATGCCCTGATGATCGAATCTTCCCGTTGCATGGGCTGCCAGAGTTGCGAGGTGGCCTGCAAGCTGGAGCATGATCTACCGGCCGGTCCCCGGCCGGTCAAAGTCATCCAGATTGGACCGCTCCAGACCGACGAGGGTCTTTCCATGCGGTTCGAAACGGTCACCTGCTACCACTGCGACCGGGCGGCTTGCGTGGCCGCTTGCCCAACGGGTGCCATGCAAAAACGGGCCGATGGGATTGTTTTTTCAGATCCAGAGCTTTGCATCGGCTGCCAAACCTGTGCCGTGGCCTGCCCCTTTGGTGTACCCGAACTGAACCCGGCCACGGGCAAGATTGCCAAATGTGACGGCTGTCGGGACCGTGTGGATCAGGGGCTCTGGCCTTCCTGTGCCCTTAAATGCCCCAGCGGCTGCCTGAGTTTCGGGGCACCCATGCGGGTGGTTAATGATCTGCGCACCCGGGAAGCACTCACCATCGTCCGAACGCTCGCCGTCCGATAGGAAATGAACATGCACCGACTAAAAGGAATTCCGGAAGAACGGCGTTTTCTAGAAGACGTCATCGAAAAAAGCGGCCAGAACCTGCTGGAATGCCTCCAGTGTGGCAAGTGTACCGGCTCCTGCCCCATCAGTTCGCAAACAGTGGGCGGCCCCCGGAAATTGATCGCCCGCATTCTGCACGGGATGGAGGATGCTGCACTGGAAGACCCCACCTGGTGGTACTGCGTCAGCTGCGGGACCTGCGCCAACCGCTGCCCGGTGGAAATCAACATGTACAAGGTGGCGACAGCGCTCTGCGAAATGGCCGAAGCGAACGAGGTGGTCCCCTGCGAACCGGCCATCCACCGCTTTGAGGAGCTGTTTCTCAAATCGGTCCGAAAGCATGGGCGCGTGCAGGAGCTGAAAACGGTCATGCAGTTTAACATAAGCAGGCTGCAACCGTTTAAAGATGCCAAAAAGGGGCTCCAGCTCATGCTCAAAGGCGCCATATCACCGGTTCAGTTCATCAAGGGCGGTGCCAAAGATCCCCGTGTGGCAGACATATTCACCCGCATCGAGCAAATAAAGCAGGGAGAAAAGGCCCATGAAAGTTAGCTACTACCCCGGTTGCTCCCTGGAAGTAACCGCTAAACCCTATGACACGTCGACCCAGCAGGTCTGCCGCAGCCTGGGCGTGGAGCTGGAGGAGGTTCCCCAGTGGTGCTGTTGCGGCTCGTCACCGGCGCTGAAAATGGACGGATTGCTGTCCACCGCGCTGTCGGCCCAGAATCTGGTCCATATCGAGAGCCAGTCCGTGGACAAAGTGGTCATTCCCTGCCCCTTCTGTTTTCGACGATTACTGAGCGCCCAGGAGGAAATCGAGGCCGATGAGGATCTGAAGACAAACGTTCAGGATGTGATTCAGGCCGACATCGCCGGCCAGCTGGATATCCAGAACCTGCTCGGCTTCCTGCGCTATGAGATCGGCCTGGAAAGCATACGGGAAAAAGTCGTCCGCCCGCTCAGCGGGTTGCGTCTGCTGACCTACTATGGCTGCTATCTGGTCAAACCGAGTGGTGTTACCCATTACGATGACGGCGAATATCCGGTGTCCATGGACGAAGTATTGGAAGCCCTGGGCGCCGAAGTTCTGAACTGGGATTTTAAAACCGAATGCTGCGGGGCCGGTTTGTCTTTGAGTAAAACCGAAACCGTAGTCGAGTTATCGGGCCGGATAATGCGTGAGGCCAGGTTCAAGAACGCCGATGCGCTGGTGGTGGCCTGCCAGCTCTGTCAGGCCAACCTGGACATGCGCCAGGAAGAAATCGGCAAGGCTGAAAGTACGGATATGGCCATTCCGATCATTTACTTTACCCAGCTCATGGGATTGGCCTTCGGATTGCCGGCCAAACAACTGGGTTTGAACCATCATCTGATCGATCCTATATCGCTGCTGAAGCACAAAGGGTTAACCGAATGAAGAAAAAAGTTGGGGTATATATCTGCCAATGCGGCACGAATATCGCCGGCAAGGTCGATACAGAGAAAATCGCCGAAGAACTCGGTACCGACGACTGCGTGGCTGTTTGCCGCACGTATAAATACATGTGCTCGGAACCCGGACAGAAATTGATCCGGGATGATATCGAAGAACTGGGCCTGGATCATGTGGTGGAAGCGTCGTGCACACCCAAAATGCATGAACCCACGTTTCGCAACGCCTGCAGCCAGGCCGGCATGAATCCGTATATGTTCGAGATGGTCAATCTCCGCGAACACTGTTCGTGGGTGTCTGAAGACCCGGACGCGGCCACCGGCAAGGCCAAGGATCTGGTCCGCGGCGGAGTGGCCCGGGTGGTCCACCACGAACCCCTGCGGGGTTCCCGAAAACCGGTACATCCCACCGCCATGGTGGTCGGTGGCGGCATCGCCGGTATTACGGCCGCGTTGAAAATCGCCAATGCCGGATACCAGGTGCACCTGGTGGAAAAGGATGAAATTATCGGCGGCCGCATGGCCCAGTTCGATAAAACGTTTCCGACCCTGGACTGCGCCGGCTGCACCCTGACACCGAAGACCAGCGAGGTGGGCCGCCATCCCAATATCGAGATTATGACCAAGTCCCAGGTGGAAAGCATCAGTGGATTCGTGGGCAATTTCAAAGTCAAGGTCCGCCAGCAGCCCCGCTATGTGAGTCTGGAAAAGTGTACCGGATGCGGAGATTGCCTGCCAGTCTGCCCGGTAAATTTCGACAGCGACTTCGAAGAAGGCATGACCACGCGGCATCCCGTAAGCCGCCCGTTTCCCCAGGCCATTCCCAACACGTTTTCCATACTGCGCGCCGGCGCCCCGCCCTGCGAGTTCAACTGCCCGGCCGGGGTCAATGCCATGGGGTATATGACTCTCGCCGGGATGGAAAAATATGAAGAGGCCCTGGCACTGGTACGGGAACATATGCCCTTTGCTGCCATCTGCGGCCGCATTTGCTTCCACCCCTGTGAAACCGCCTGCAAACGGGGACAGATTGACAGCGCCCTGTCGATCTGCGCCACCAAGCGGTTTCTCGGTGACTGGGAATTAGCCCGGAATGAATTCAACCATCCGCCCATAAAAGAATCCCGGGACGAGAAGGTGGCCATTATCGGTTCCGGCCCGGCCGGTCTTTCGGCCGCATACTATCTGGCCTTGGAGGGGTATTCGGTCACCATTTTCGAAAAACTGCCCGTGGCCGGCGGCATGCTGCGCGTAGGCATTCCGGATTATCGCCTTCCTGCATCGATCGTCGCCCGGGAAATCCAAAACCTTGCAAGCATGGGCATCACCATCACCACCGGCATATGTTTTGGCAGGGATATCACTTTCGAATCTCTGGAGGCCGATGGGTTCAAAGCGGTTTTCATGGCCTCCGGACTGCACGCCGGCCGCAGGTTGGGCGTTCCCGGGGAAGATCTGGACGGTGTATTGGAAGGGGTGGCTTTTCTCCGCGGTGTGGCTCTGGAGCGGGATATCGCTTTGGGATCCAAAGTGGTGGTTGTCGGCGGCGGGAACGTGGCTGTCGATGTGGCCCGAACCGCCCGCCGTCTCGGCAGCGGGGATGTCCCGTGCGAAGTGTCCATGGTCTGTCTTGAAACAGAAGAGGAAATGCCGGCCTGGGAAGAAGAAATCGAAGCGGTCCGAGAAGAAGGCATCGAGATCATCACCTGCTTCGGCCCCAAGCGATTCCTGGAACACAACGGCCGGATAAGCGGCATTGAATTCAAACGGTGCACCTGCGTATTCGACGATCAGTGCTGTTTCAACCCCCAGTATGACGAAAACGACGTGCAGATCTTAAAAGCCGACACCGTTATCACGGCGATCGGCCAAGGGCCGGATGCCTCGTTTTTAGCCGGTTTGCAGCTGGAAACCGATCGTGGGGGAATGATCGTCACCGACGCCGACACGCTGGCCACCTCTCGGCCCGGGGTGTTTGCCGGAGGCGACTGTACCCTGGGTGCGGCCAGTTTTGTCGAGTCCGTGGCCCATGGCAAACAAGCCGCCGAGTCGATCCACAGCTACCTGAAATACGGGGGGCTGAAAGAAGTCAGGCCCCGGGAGCGGGCCATGGACCCGGAGCTGACCGCCGAGGAACGCCGCCGGGCCAAACCCATCGAGCGGCAACCGATGCCGCATTTGGCCGTGGAACAGCGTGCCGGCAATTTCGACGAAGTCGACCTTGGCCTGAGCGCCGAAACGGCCAGTGCAGAGGGCCAGCGCTGTCTGCATTGCGGCCTGTGCTGCCAGTGCGGCGAGTGCGCCCGCGCCTGCGGTCCCCAGGCCATCGATCTGACCGAAACCGAACGCATTCATGAAATCGATGTCGGCGCGCTGATCGTTGCCACCGGCATAGATGTCTTTGACGCGGTAAAGTACCCCGAATATGGCTACGCAAAATACCCGGACGTGATCACCAACCTGCAGTTCGAACGGATGTGCAACGCCTCCGGCCCCACCCACGGCAAGGTGCTCAAACCCAGTGACGGAGAAGTTCCCCAGAGCGTTGTATTCATTCAGTGCGTCGGCTCCCGGGACCGGGCCAAAGGATACGAATACTGTTCCAAGGTCTGCTGCATGATCAGCGCCAAACAACTGCGGATCTTCAAGCATCACAATCCGGACGGTCAGGCCTACGTGTTCTACATCGACAACCGGGCCGGCGGCAAAGGGTATGAAGAATTTATGCGGCAGGCCATTGAAGAGGACAACGCCCAGTACATCCGGGGCCGAGTGGCCAAAGTCTTTCAGGAAGGCGGCCGCCTGGTCGTGCGCGGAGAAAACAGCCTGGTGGGTGGCCCGGTTGAAGTCGAAGCCGACCTGGTTGTATTGGCCACAGGCCTGGTGCCCCAGTCGGATTATATGACCGTGGCTCGGGCCCTGAATCTGGCCACGGACAAATACGGTTTTTTCATCGAAGCCCATCCCAAGCTGGGACCGGTGGAGACCTCCTTGGCCGGAATTTTTCTGGCCGGCGCCGCCCAGGGCCCCAAAGACATTCCCGAATCGGTGGCCCAGGGGGCGGCGGCCGGAGCCGAGGCACTTTCGCTGTTCGGCATGGGCGAAGTGGAAGTGGAACCTACCGTGGCCGGGGTCAACGAGAGGCTCTGCACCGGCTGTCGGACCTGTGAAGGCCTGTGTCCATACAATGCCGTGACATTCAGCGACGAAAGCAAAACTGCCGCCGTGAACGAAGCCCTGTGTCAGGGCTGCGGCACCTGCGCGGCGGCCTGCCCCACCGGGGCAATCGGCGTCCGGCATTACATGCCGGAGCAAATCTGCGCCCAAATCGAAGGGATGCTGGGATGAACGAATTCAACCCGAAAATTATCACATTTCTGTGCAATTGGTGCTCGTATGTGGCGGCCGATGCAGCAGGCGTCTCGCGGATGACCCAAAAAACCAATACCCGCGTCATACGGGTATTTTGTTCGGGCATGGTCGATCCGGGTTATGTCATCAAGGCGTTTGCCAGCGGGGCAGACGGTGTTTTGGTGGCCGGCTGCCATCCGGGAGACTGCCACTATATTTCCGGTAACATGAAAGCCCTGCGCCGTTCGTACCTGCTCGAACGGTTATTGACCGAATTGGGGGTTGAAAAAGGCCGTTTCCGCCTGGAATGGATCGCTGCCTCGGAATCGCCCAAATATGCCGACGTCATTAATGCCATGAGCGCGGAGATCCGCCATCTCGGGCCATTTTCGGCGCCGTCACAGCCGGCAGCGTCATCTTCCCATGCATCGGCATCGGGTCACTGAACGGATTCCCGCTGCCGGCGCCATGGGACCGGTGTCACTGCTCCAAGCCGAACATCTAAAGAGTAGGAGAACAAAAGGTTGACAAAGAAAAAAATTGCCATCACGACCGCTACCGGCTGCCGAACCTGTGAAAATGGTATCCTCGACATCCATTACCAAGTTCAGCGTCTCCACCGCATGGCCGACATCGTTTTTTGGCCGTATGTGATGGGCTCCCAACTGGCAGATGTAAATGCCCTGGACGACATCGATATCTGTTTTTATGCCGGTGCCATTCGCACGGAAACCGACCGATCCCTGGCCATCACGTTGAGAGAAAAGTCCCGCACCCTGGTTGCCCTGGGCGCTTGCGCCGCCTTTGGCGGCATGCCGGCGCTGGCGAATCTGGGTGGGGCCAGCGGTGACGCCGAGGACACACTGGATGGAACCCCGCCTGCCGTTCCGGGGCCGTCTCCGGGGGAACTCGAACCACAGGTTCAGAGCCTGACCCAGGTCGTGGCCACGGACTATGTCATCCCCGGGTGCCCACCGACCCAGCCGTTGGTCTGGGCAGCCATCCAGGCGCTGGTGCCGGCGGCCGGGTCCGACAGTCACCTGGCCTTTGCCTATTCCCGGTTGCCGAAACTCGTGGCCGAGGCCATGGCCTCGGGCGTGCTGCCGCCCCATGGAACCATCTTTGGTGGTGAAAAGGCGGTATGCGCCAGTTGCTCACGGACCAAGGAAGAAAAACGCTTCAAGGCAGTGTTACGACCCTATCAGGCCTATGAAGCCACGGGTCGGTGTCTGCTGGAGCAGGGGTTGGTGTGTCAGGGAATCGCTACCCGCGAGGGGTGCGGTGGGCTGTGCACGGCGGAAGGCATCCCTTGCCGGGGTTGCTTTGGAAAACCCGAGGCTGTTTTCGATCCAGGAGCGAAGATGGTGTCTGCCATCAGTTCGACCTTTGAACCCGAAGCGCCGGAAGAAATTGAAGCCCTCACGGATCAGTTTTTGGATCTATCAGGCACATTCTATCGCTACACCTTTCCGACACAATGCGCGCTGAATCAAAAGTTAACGACTACTTTCACTACGGAACACCAGTAGGTATGGATATGCAGACCATTACATTTGAACCATTGCGGTGGCAGGATGCCCCCAGCCGAGTGACCATCACGAGTCAGAACGGGCATCCTGAAGCCTTTTTCCAGTTCACGGCTCCCACGGGCATTGGGGCTATGACCATCGGACGGCCGGTGGAAGAACTGCCGCGCATTCTGGCCATTTTGGGGCCGGCCCATCATCTGGCAGGCGCCATGGCCCTGGACGCCCTGTTTGATGTGGAAGCACCGGAGCCGGCAGAGAATATGCGCCGCGCCATGCTCCACACCTATTACTTCTCCGAACACCTAAGGAAGATCTCTTTTCTTCTCCTGTCTCAGACCAATCCCTTTACCGATCTCCGTGTCGCCGGAAAATCTGAACGGATTCCCCACGGACTGCTGGACGATGTCATGCATACCATTGCCCTCGCCCAGGAGGCGGCCAAAATATTAGGGGGACGCAGCGACCATCCCATCACAGCGGTTGCCGGCGGTATCAGTCGCTACCTTAAAAAAGAGGCCTATGAAAGGCTACCGGAAATCGCGGAGAAATGCCTTTTATCGGCGACACGAATCTCCGGGGCACTCAACGATACCGTTCTGGGAACACAGGGACCGCTTTCGTCGCTGAGTGGAGTTGGCATGGCGTCCATGTCCTGTCTCACAACGGCCTCGGCTAAAAAGGAAAATTCCCACGGCACCGTGTATCTCATGGACGATACCGGCAGTCCGGCCGCACAGTTTATGGGGGAAGACCTGCCTGCCAAAATCGGATTTCGAACGGAAAGCTGGTCACACATCCCGTTTGCCTTCATCCAAGACCAGGGCTGGCCCGGACTCCAGGCAGACACCACAAAGGGCCTTTACTTCGTGGGGCCCCTGGCCCGCTTGAACAATGGACAGGAACTGAATTCGCCTCTTGCCGAAGAAGAGCGTCTCCGCATGGTCAGCGCACTGGGACCGCCGCCGTATTGCGATGTGATAGCAGCTTATTGGGCCTTGCTGGTAGAGCTGTTGCAGGCCGCAGAGGGTATGTCGGAAATGTTCGCTCAGAAAAAATTTGTCGGTCCGTCCATTCGAACCGTCCCCGCCGAATTCGGGACCGAGGGGGTTGCGGCCCTGGAAGCGCCCCGGGGACTCATTTTCCACCGCTATCGGGTCGATCCCATGGGTATTGTGGAAGACATAGATGTATTGGACACGACCGGGCAAAACCATACGCTGTTTTGGTTGCTCACCCAGAAGGCAGTGGAGGTCAGCCAAGAGCAGAATAAATCCTGGAAGGATTCCCGGGCCGCTGTCGAATTAAGTCTGCTGCCATTTTAGTGGGATGAACGCTATTCCGGGAGGGTGCTGAAGAGATAGATATCGAAATGTTGTGTCAACCCGGGTTCAGGGAATCGAGTAAGATGCACACCACGACAATGTTGAACCTGTGAACACTTGAACCCTTGAATCCTTTTTTTAACTCGGAGGTCCACCGTGGCATTGAAAACATTAATCATTGACGCCCAGAAATGCATTGGATGCCGATCCTGTGAGAACTATTGCTCCCTCAAGCACGAGCATGTGTGCAATCCGGCCAAGGGACGAATTCACATCGTCAAATGGGAGCAGGATGCCATTTTGGTCCCCGTCAACTGCATGCGCTGCGAAGAGCCCGCCTGCGAACTGGCCTGCCCCAAGCATGCAACCTATCGAAATTATCAGACCGGGGCCCTTGAAGTCGATCCCGATCGCTGCATCGGCTGTTTGAGCTGCGTCTTCGAATGCCCCTTCGGAGCGACCTTTGTCGACCCCCAGGACGGCCGGATCCTCAAATGCGACTTATGCGACGGCGATCCGACCTGTGTAAAAGTGTGTCCCACCAATGCGATTACATACGAAGACATTTCCCAGGAAGCATATCTGAAACTGGTTAAAAACGCCGACCGCATTCCCGTGCTGGTCAAAAAGGCGATAGGGGAGGAATAAACCATGTACGGATGGGTAGGAAACATACTCAAGGTCGATTTAAGCAGTGGCGAGGTCTCCACCGAGCCCACCGAGCCCCTGGTGGACGATTACATCGGCGGCCGCGGCCTCGGTGTTCGATTAATTTACGATCATTACAAACCGGGAACCGATGCTTTGGATCCCGGCAATCCCCTTATTTTCAATATGGGTCCTCTGACCGGCACGGCCCTTTCCGGATCCGGCCGCGTCGATGTCACCGCCCTGTCGCCAATGAGCAAACTGCGGGCCAAGTCCAATTTCGGCGCCTATTGGGGACCGGAGGTCAAGTACGCCGGCTTCGACCACATCATCATAAAGGGAAAGGCGGCAACTCCCAGCTACTTGTGGATTAAGGACGGGGATGTCGAAATCCGGGACGCCGCTGAATTGTGGGGCAAGGACACCTACGAAACCCAACAGCTCATCAAGCAGGAACTTGGCGATCCGGAAGTCAAGGTTGTTTGCATTGGTCCGGCCGGCGAGCGACTCGTGCGGTTTGCCTGTATCATCACGGAAACCGGCGATGCCGCCGGCCGCACGGGAATGGGCGCCGTGATGGGATCCAAGAACCTGAAAGCCATTGCGGTTCGCGCCTCCGGAGGTGTGGCCGTGGCTAAACCGGAGGAGTTTCTGGATCTGTCGATTCAGATCAATAATGAGATCCAGAAACATCCGGCCTATGAGGAACTCTCCCAGTGGGGGGTTTCCCGGGGGGTGCACATGATGTACCAGATGGGATTTTTCCCGGTTGGGTACTTTGAGGATGTGTGCTGGGATGAAATTCTGGAAAAATATGGCGCCGCCGACTATATCGATAAAAATCAGCTGAAGAATATGGGGTGTTTCAATTGTCCCAACCGCTGTATGAATTTTATCTCCGTGCCGGAAATCGGCAAGGGGGTCACTTCCTGCGAGCCATTCAGCGGATTTACCGGGGCGGTCTGGAACCTGGACATGGACGTGTTCTGGGAGGCCACCCTGCTGGTCAACAAACTGGGCATGGACTGCACCGAAACATCGGCATCCATTGGACTGTTGATGGAACTCTACCATGACAAGATCATCACCGAAAAAGACACCGACGGCATTGCCATGGAGCGGGGCAGCAAAGAGGCCATTCTGGAAACCATACGCAAAATCGCCGATCGGGAAGGATACGGCGATGTTCTGGCAGAAGGCCAGAAAGTCTTTGCCGAACGGATTGGGTCCGACGCCGTTGAAAAGGTCGATCTGGTAAAAGGTGTGGCACCCCATGCCTATGAATTCAGGGCCTTTAAGGGTACCGGCCTCATGCAGGCGGTCGGTCACAGGGGCGATCCCCTGCCCCTGCGCGGCAGTCTTCTGGAAGTCGACTGGCACCATGCCCACGACTGGTTCCAGCAGGTCGCCGAAGAGCAGTTCGGTGACGCTGAGGCCGCTATTCCCACCTCTTACAAGGGCAAGGCCCGCTCGGCGGTCATTTCCGAGCATATGGAACGGGTGGCCGACAACCTGGGCGTGTGCAAGTGGCTCTATGGCCTCTTTATCTACCAGGACGCCGATATGGCCACCCAGGTATTCAACCTGGTGACCGGCAAGGATTGGGACCTGAACCACCTATTGAAAGTATCCGAACGGGTCCGCAATCTGGAGCGTATGTTCGACGTTCGCCAGGGACTTCGGCGCAAAGACGACAGTCTCCCGAAGAAATTCTTCGATGAACCCTTGAAAAGCGGTCCCTATAAAGGGGAGGTGCTCGACCGCGATAAATTCGAGCAGATGAAAGACGAATACTACGATATCCGCGGCTGGGATAAAGAGACCGGGATACCCACAAAAGAAAAGCTTATAGAATTGAACCTGGCAGACGTGGCAGAAGAAGTGCTGGGATCCGCATAGGGTAATGTCGAATCCGGTATGACCGCTGACGGTAACTAGGTCATGCTTACGTAGTTGTCATTGTGAAATGTGCGGGCCGGCACTCTGCACAGCCCGATACTCCAAGAAACGCCTCGAAAGCCTAAAGCGGGATTCAGAGCCTGCCAATGGTGTGCCGATGCCTTGCCATGCGTTGCATCCGTGCATGGGATAGGCTATCCATAGAAAGGGAATACCCACACCCACCCAAGGAAGGAGGCGACAATGGCAGACAAAAAAGTTACCGTCGTGGCGAAATTTACGGCAAAGCCAGGTCTGGAAGACACGGTGCGCCAGGAAGTACTTAACCTGGTAGAGCCGACCCGTGCGGAATCCGGGTGCATCAACTATGACCTTCACCAGTCCTCGGATGATCCCGCCAAGTTGATACTTTATGAAAACTGGGTCAGCAAGGAAGACTTGGACAAGCATCTGGCCATGCCCTACCTGGAGGCGTTTAAAGCCAAGGCCGATGAACTCCTGGCAGAACCTCTGGATATCACGTTATGGGAGATGATCAGCGAGCCGGCCGGTTGACATAACCGAGGTCTGCTGGAACCCGGAAAAAAATTCACGTGATCCTGAACACCGCCCCACAGATGAACACGTTTAGGACAGGCCCGACAAGGGGCATGGGAGGATATTATTCTCGTTTATTGTCAAAAACCCAATTGCACGAAGTTTGCCGCTGCCGACCAACTGTTGCACTCCCGCTTGGAGGATCCGGCCGCCTGGGCAGCGCGCTCGATTCATGTCCTGACGGATGATTCCCGCGAACGGCTGGACCTCAATCTGCTGGAGGAAGAACCGCTTTCCATACGCGTTCAGGGAAAGCCCTACTCTGTCGTGATGCGCACCCCCGGAGACGAACTTGCCCTGGTTGCCGGATTCTGTCTCACAGAGGGCATCGTCGATGCACCGGATGAATTCACCAACATTGCCTTTTGCGACGGCAGCGACACCAATGTGGTCACGGTCACCCTGACGCCGTCCCGGAGAGATGCGGTCCGCCGGCTGCTCGATCGCCAGGGCTTCGTGAGCCAAAGCAGCTGTGGTATCTGCGGCAAGACGATTATCGACGATCTTCATCAGATCGTTCACCCGATAACGGGTGGCGGGAACACCATTACTGTGGACATCGCCTGCTCCTATCTGGCGACGCTGTCGGATCATCAGGTCTATCGCACCCAAACCCGAGCCTCCCACGCTGCCGCCATTTACGACAAACAGCATTCCCTCCTATCCGTCGGCGAAGACGTCGGGAGACATAACGCTCTGGACAAAGCGATCGGCAAGCTTTTCCTGGATCATGAGCTGCACCGCGCCGCGGCGCTGGTCCTGTCCTCCCGAATCAGCTACGAACTGGTTCAGAAAGCAGCCCGGGCACGCATCCCGATTGTTCTCGCAAAATCCCGCCCCACAGTTCTGGCTCTGGATCTGGCTGAAAAGCTGAACATGACCATCGCCAGCTCCTCCGGATCATCGGGCCTGTACGTGTACTGCGGAGCCGACCGATTGATCGATTGACAATATTGCATTGTCACACGGAATCGACCATGGCAAACACGATTTCCCGCCTGACCGAAGACATCGCTGCAGCCGGTCTGAAAGCGCCCCAGCACCTGACGTTGATGATCACGCCCCACTGCAATTTGGAATGTATCCATTGCTGGCTGGATTGTGTGCCTCAACTTCTTCCCGAACCGGTACCGAGGGATGCGTGCGTGTCCATTATCCGGGATTTTGCCCGTGTGGGCGGCCAGGGCATCACCATCACCGGCGGAGAAGCATTGACCCATCCCGATTGGCTGGAGATCCTGTCGCAGGCCTACCGGGAGAAATCATTAGCGTGCGTTCGCCTCCAAACAAACGCGACGCTCCTGACGGACAGCATGGTAACGGACCTGAAACGGATATTCCGTCAGGGATGCCGGATCCAGGTCAGCCTGGACGGGGCAACCGCCCGGATCCACGACCATGTCCGGGGCACGGGTAGTTTTGATCGCACATTGAAGGGGTTGATGCGGCTTACGGCGGCCGGACTAGGACAATCTGTCGAGATGGCGCTCACCGAGATGGCGCACAATTTCGATGAATTACCGGCCGTGCTGGAACTTGCAGAGAAACTGGGCATAAAAGCGGTCGTGAGCGGGACCATGATACGCGGCGGGAGAGCCAAGCGGGCCGATGAATTGAATATGCCGACACCGAAACAATATCACGACATGGTGACCCGGTATCATGAGGACGAAGGATTCCGGAAACGATATGGGCGGCTGGGTCGGATATCTGCCCTGGAATGGTTTTTAGGGAAATCACAGCCCACCGGGCATGTCTGCTCCTGTATCGAGCATCCGTTTATTTCAGCGGACGGCCGCATGTATCCGTGTGTCATGTTTCTGAACGACAACTATGCCGGTTCCAACGTTCACCGAAACGGGATGGCGTCTGTGATTCGGACGATGCTGCCCCGATGGGCGGATCTGCCGAAACGCGAGCGTCACCGTCAGACGTCCCTCTCCGAATGTCGGGATTGTGTCGGTTGGGCTCATTGCAAAGGCGGTTGCATGGGACGGGCCGACGCGGTTCACGGGGATCCCATGACCCCCGAAGATCGATGTCAACTACGCCAGGCGGTGTATTCATGGCCTTATGAAGAGTGAGCAGTCATTCGGTCATTTGAATTTCGGATTTGTTTCGGATTTGGTGCTTTGAAGTACTTCATGCTCGATCAGAGATATCTGTCCGGATAGTCCGTTGCCGGTAAAGGGCGTCGACAGCACTATGTTCTATTGGCTGTCATCAGATAGAAGACACCGGAGAAAATCAGAACGATCACCGCGGCTGTAAAAAATCCGGTGCTGAAATCAGCTTTCTGAATAACGGCGCCCATGGATGCGGAGCTCATCATCAGCCCGAAAAAAATGGCGGCGTTGTAGCCCCCCATGGCCAGCCCGCGCTGCCCCGGGGAGACGGCTTCGGCCACAAGGGCTCCCACGGAAGTAAATGCCAGTCCCATGCTGATCCCCAACAGGATGGCCCACATCATAAAATGAATTGCCCGGGCCGACATCCCGAACCCGACATTGGATGCAATGATTCCTATAAATCCGGCAACGACCAGAATACGTCGATCGGACATCCGATCGCTCAGGATACCGAAAGGAAATCGGGACAGCGCATTGAACATGCCTTGGTAAAAAAACAGGAGACCGATCTGACTCACCGGCAAGCCCTGTTCCCCTGCATAGAGCGGTAAGAACGTGATAAACATGCCCAGTCCAAAGCATCCGCCGAGGGTCGCCGCCCAGCACCCCATAAGGGAGCGGTTTTTGAACAATGCGAGAAAGCCAGAGAGGGACTGGCCGTTTCCTCCGATTTTCCGGGAGCGGGTGCCGGGAAACAGGCCAACGGTCAGAGCGAAGCCTCCCAGGATAATGGCTCCGGAAATCAGGAATACCGGTTGAAAACCAAACTCCCGCGCCGCATAACCGCCTGCGGCCGGCCCGAGGCTCATGGCGCAGAAAAGGGCCGTGGTATACCATCCGTACACCCGACCCAGGTGGGTCGACGGGGCGAAATTGGCAACCGCCGACATCATGGTAGGGCCAAATGCCGCGATGCCGACACCAAACATCACATAGAGCAATAAGAAATGGAAAAAGTGGGTACTGAAGTAAAGAAGAAATGATGTGACGGCCAGAATAAGCAACCCGGCGGCAGCCATGGGTTTTGCCCCCATCCGGTCCGACACGGCACCCAAAGGCAGAGAGAGAAAACCGGCCATGAAAAAAAAGACCGAGTTGATGAATCCGATGCGGGTGGTATCGATGCCCAGGCTGCTGGCGTACAAGGGAACCACGGGCAGTCGCATGTAAGAGCCGAAGTAGCAGGTAAACGCAATCAAACAGCAGATACCGACCAGCAGGCGGAAGGGACGCGGCGGATGATCTGCATCACCCGCGGAAGCTTCTCCCGGACCCAGAAAAAGGGGCGCGGCCTCGGCATCGGAACCTGCAATGCTCTCAGGACTCCGGGTATCCCGTGTTTCGTGAATGTCTTTATTCATGATAGCGTCACATGGTAACGTATTTAGTGTTTCTCAACGAAAAGCAGACGCACTGTTGTAGCATTACATTTGGGATGCAACAACAGCTCTCTAAATTGATTGCTAAAATTCGTTCTCAACCCAACGTCATGAACATCCATCTTACAAATATGGTTACACGGCTATGCCTCAATGGGCTTCGCTTCCGGTATTTGCGTGCCCGGGGAAAGCCGGTCAAGCCGGCGGTCGTCAGTATCGAAATTACCCACGATTGCATTGCCCGCTGCATCATGTGCAACATCTGGAGAATACCTGCCCGGGTGCCCAATCTCCCCGTCGATGACTGGCTGTCCATGTTGGCGTCTCCGGCACTTGCCGATCTGCGGGAACTGGATGTGACCGGAGGAGAGCCGTTTCTACGCGATGACCTTATCGATTTCTTCGAGGGACTGTGTCGGCTCAAGGAGACCCGACTGAGGCAATTAAGAGCCGTAGCGGTTACCACGAACGGATTTCTAACACAGAAGGTGACAACTGCCGTTGCAGAAATTGTCGATCGATTGGCGCGCCGGAATGTCGAGCTGGTCATGGTCTGTGCCATGGATGCCGCCGGCCCGGTTCACGACAGCATCCGCAAGGTCAACAACGCCTGGCAGAAGGTAAACGCGACCATCCAGGGGTTAATCAAACTTCGGCGACATTATCCGAACCTGATTATCGGCGTGAAGACCACCATTTTGCCGATCAATGTCGATGAACTGAACGGCATTGCGGATTATGCCAAAGCCAATCGTTTGTTCACGATCATTTCGCCGTGCATTATCACCGGCGGACGGTATCTGAATATGGATCGGGCAGACGATCTGGCGTTCAGCGCCGATGACAGATCCAAGATGGTCCGTTTTTTCCGGCAAGAGCCCTCCGGCTGGAGCTTTCACAACCGGCGTCTGATTGACTATTTTCGTACCGGAAGCATGAAAAAACCGTGTACCTGCGGGTTTAATTACTTCTTCGTCCGCAGCAACGGCGATCTGTATCTGTGCCCCCTGCTCGGCCCTTCTGTCGGGAATATCCGGAACATATCCTTGGAGGATGTCTTCTTTTCAGTCGAAGCAGACCGCATCCGAAAACGCATCGGGCGTTTTGATGAATGCCGGAGCTGCACGGAACCCGGCCTGGAGCGCTTTAGTCTTCCCATGGACGGATTTGCCTACCTGTCCCTCCTGCTCAAATGCGGCGGTTCCGCTTTTCTGGATTTCCACCGACACATGGGGCTGGATAAATACCTTTAGGGGCACGCGGGTCTTTCAACTATCGGCAGTCTCTGGCATCGCCCTTGACCCCTTGACCCCTCGAATCCTTTCGCTTTTGCCCACTTTAAAATCGACGCGACGGGCTCGCTTTATTTTCCGGCAACGACAATGAGCCATCAATGTGACACACCCGTCACCACATTGAACGAAAGACCCCCCTTGCCCACCGCATCGGCAATGGCATCCGACGCATCGGTCAGCGGGTATGTCCTGATATCGAGGGCACTCAAATCGATGACCCCTGCGGCAATCATACGGCATATTTCTGCAGGTGCCTCAGGCGGATACATGAAATTGCCCATGATCGTCAGGCCGCGCACCATGATCTCGACATACGGTATTTGAATGGCGTCCTGTAATGCGCCCATCAATACCACCCGGCCGCTGTTGTCCAGGGCTCTGATAGACGCCAGTACCGATTCGGTTCCACCACCCCCCGTAATATCAAAATAGCAATCCGCTGGACCGTTCGCCGCTGAGACCATACTGGCGGTGTCGTTTTCAGGGTCTTCGGTGAGCACGACCGGGAATATGCGGTCGGGTGCCAGCGCTTTCAAATCCTCCAGAATAGATGCCTTCCGCCCGGTGGGGACGATGCGGGATGCCCCCATGGCGAGGGCGACGAGCACACCGTGGGCCCCAAAGTTTCCCGTGGCACCGCCGATAATCACCGCTTCGCTCGGCTTTAGCTCAGCCGACAGCAACCCGCCGTAAGGCACCGCCAGAAACATCATGGCAGCCAATCGCTCCGGTTCCATATTAGCAACATGATCGAGGGGCGTGATGCAGTCGATGGGATAGTGGGCGTATTCGGCATAGGCACCGTCAGGCCAGATCTGTTGAACCCGGGTGGATGACGGCGCCATGCCGGTCAAACCGATGAGGATATCATCCGATTGTCCAAAATACCCCCGCGACCCGATTTGGGGGCGTGCGTGGACCAGAGTTCCGGGCTCCAGATCGAAGACTTCCGACCCGACGGTGTCCACCGTGCCGATGAGATCCGAACCCGGTGTAAACGGGCCGGTTGGGAGCATGTACGGCAGGGTGCCCGAGATCACGTCCTGCATATAGCTCAACACCGGTGCGGCTTTCATTCGAATGACCACCCCATCCGGGCGCGGCTGGGGTTTCGATCTTTCCACGATTTTCAGCGAGGTTCCCGCTTGCTCGAGTTTAACAGCTTTCATCGTATCTCCTTGGTTCTCATGTTGGTGGGAAAAGGACGGTATCTGTCCGCCCTGGCCATCGACATAAAACAACCGTTGACACGGAAACGAATTTATAATACGATACGTCTCGTATTGTCAAATAATATTTTTCCCGATCTTCCAGCAACATCACAAGCATAGTAACATCGGTTATTTATAACGCGACAGCGAACGGCCCTATGAAAGAAAAAAGATCCCAAACCACTTCCGACACGTCCAGCTCGCCACGCTCACCCCGGGCAGGTCGGCCCCGCAGTTCGGAATCTCATGAGGCCATCCTGGCCGCCGCGATCAAATTACTTCATGAAAAAGGCTACCGATCGGTAACGATTGAGGGGATTGCATCGGAAGCCGCCGTTGGAAAACAAACGATTTACCGGTGGTGGCGATCAAAAGCGGAGGTCATTCTGGAGGCGTTTGCCCGTTATGCAGCAGGTCGCATTTCAATTCCGGACAGCGGAAAGGTGCAAACCGATTTGCAGGCGATTTTGACCGAGGCGTTCGATAGTTTAACCCGCGAGTCCGGCGAAGTCGTCCGGGGGTTGATGTCCGAAGCCCTGATCGATCCGAACTTCGCCGTAGCCATGCGCGATATTTTTATTGCCAGCCGGCGCAACGCACTGAGAGAAATTCTGATCAAAGGGATCGATCGCGGGGAGTTGGCATCCGATGCGGATGTCGACTTGATGATCGACCTCGTATATGGGCCGATGTGGTATCGATTGCTGAATAACCATGCACCGTTGGACAAGAAGTTCGCCCAGCAGCTTTCGGAGTTGATTGCCGTCAAGGTGGCCCGTTGTGCATAAGCGCACCATGAACCGTCGCATTCAATGTAAACCGACCAATTCGCGATTCCGGGTATGACACGATTGGATGTCATCTCATATCCAATATCGCTCAGACTCCCGGGGAAGTAAAGATAGGTCGATCACTAGAGGCGTTTCAGAAAACCGGTAAGATCGAAAAACGGCCCGCCGAGTGATGGACTTCGGCGAGCCGGAGGGCGAAACAACGTCCTGGTTTGGGCGCCCAGGATCATATCATCGTCCGCTCTCTCTCGGTTTCATCTTCATCTCAGTCCTCGGCAGTGGTCGGATCAATCACTGTCTTCACTTCCGAGATCCGGTTTGCCGGAAAACCGCCTTTTTCAGCATGCTCTTTCACCGCGTCTTCATTGGGAGCTACATACACGCAGTAGACCTTGTCGTCGGTAACAAAACTCTCCACCCATTGAATCTGCGGGCCCATGTCCTGGAGCACACCGCAGGACTTCTGGGATATTCCTTGTAGTTCTTCTGCCGACAGTTTTCCGGCATCCGGTATTTCTCTTTCGATGACATACTTGGGCATTGGATTCTCCTTTCCGGTTTCGCATTCATTGACTTATCATACCATTCGACCTAAATATCGATATTGACTCAGGAGACATGAATTGTAGTAGGCATTCGGGGCCACTGGAGCTGCTTTGTGGCTGTACTCAACTGGACCAGTCCACGGGCCATTATATTCGTGGCCTCCTGGAGCCATTGGTTCTCAATAAAGCTGCGACGCACGTCTTCTAACGACTGTGTGCTATGCTCAGTGTGATGAATAAACGCCTGGGGGGGCAGGATAAAACCCTATTAATCGGTATACACCGACTGTACGCCGTTTAGAGGATACTGGCGTTTCTGCTCGACCACACGGGTTCGGATAATGCCCAGTAAGTCTTCGCAGGTGATCGGTTTTTGCACCACGCGATCGACCCCCGCCGCTTTCAGAGTTCCCGAGGCCAGTTTCTGGTCCAGACCGGTGTAGAGCATAAAGGGAATTTTTGGGATCCGGTTTTTCTCACAGTAAAATTTCACCGCTTTACCCACCTCCAGGCCGCTCATGTCGTCCATCCCGTAGTCACATAGAATAATGTCGAAGTTATTTTGTTGAACGGCCATGATGCCATTCTCTGCGGAGTTGGCCGTGTGGATGTCGACTTCCGTATCCTCGAAGAACATCTCCATGAACCGGAGAATATTGATCTCGTCATCGATGAGCAAAAAACGGATTTTGCCTGGCGCGGCCGGGGGTACGGCGACAATCTTTTCCGATTGTAGTTCTCGGGCCCGGGGGAAAACCAGCGTAAAACGGGTCCCTTTGCCGACGGTGCTGTTTACATGGATCTCCCCGCCATGTTTTTTGACGATGCCATAGCTGGAGGACAGTCCCAGACCGGTGCTCTTTTTACCCTTGGTGGTGAAGAACGGCTCGAAAATACGCTGCACATCGTCCTGCCGGATGCCCTGACCGGTGTCGGATATCTGAAGGTGAACGTTCCCATCGATGGTATCGCCCGACACGTTAAGGGATCCGCCGTCGGGCATGGCCTCCAAGGCATTTTTAATGATGTTCACCAGGACCTCGTAAATCTCGGTCGGTTTCCCCTTAACAAAACAATCCGAGCTCTTGATCACATTGATTCGATATTTGCGGGGTTCTGAGATTGTTTTCCAGAGCGGCCGGGTCAGCTCCAGTGCTTCGGTGACCAGCTCTTGAAGATCAAACACCTGGGCCAGCGTCATTTCTTCACTTCGCAGAAGTGTAAAATCTTTGATTCGCCGCACGATGCCACTGCCCCGGCTACAGGCATGGAGAATACTTTCGACAGCCTCGCGGCACTCGCGTATCTTGCCGGCATCCAGTTTGGCCAAGGCTGCTTCGCCACCACCCATGATCATCTGCAACAGATTGTTGAAATTGTGGGCAACCCCACTGGCCATTTCTCCCACCGCCAGGAGCCGCTCCGTTTTCACCAGAGTTTCCTCCATTTTCTTCCGCAGGCTCATATTTCGGGCCACGCTCAGCACCGCCGGGCTGCCTTTAAAGTAAATACGGCTGGAGTTCATCTCAAAGGGGATGGGTGTGCCCTCCCGGGGTTGCACTTTGAGCTCGAACTGGACGGTTTGGCGCTCACCGATCGTTTTCGCGGCCTGACGCACGGCAGGCACCTGATCCGGGGGAACAAGGTCCTTCAGGCGTTTGGCAAGTATTTCTTCGCGTGTGTAGCCCAAACTGCTGCAGGCAACATCATTGACCTCCTGGAACCGGCCCTTCCGGTCGTTGATAAATACCGGATCGGTCACATTTTCAAACAGCTCTTTGTAGCGCGAGAGGGCTTCAATCTGTTTTCTCTCGGTAATGTCTCGAACCATCGCCAGAAAACAGGTTTTACCTTCATATTCGACCTGGGTGCCGGTTATCTCGGCATCGGCGATACTGCCATCGGACTTTACAAAGCGTCGCTCCTGGATGTGAACCCTTCCGTGGTCAAGGGCTCTGCGAATATTTTCAGGAATGCCTTCAATTCCGGGTTCCAGAATATCTTCCACATTCATGGAAAGCATTTGTCGACGGGAGTACCCCAGCCATTTGGCCGTGAAGGGATTGCAATCGAGAATCGCATGGGTCTGGGCATCGATGATGTAGATCGCTTCCGGGGCATTTTCAAAAACCGCCCGGAAATTCGCCTCGGAGGTCGAAACCTTCGCCAGCGCTTGGTTAAATTCGGCACTGGCTTCCTTGAGCAGGTTGGTTAAGATATCGGATTTCCGCTCGGCCTGGGCCAGCAGCGCTTCTACTTCCCGAATGCGACCACTTTTTTCCTTCATTCTCCGCATGTTCATACTCCCAGGAGAGAAAGGGTCACCGTCTCGTTATGCAACACATTAGGCCCGTCGCATCGCATACGGCAGTATTCTCCGTAAGTATAGAATCCAATAATGGGCACCGATGTGCCAATCACCGCACGGATGCGGTTGATCTCCTGTTGGGTAAGCCGGCCCAGGACAATTTTGCGTGCCATGCATGAATAGCAAAAGATCATTGCCGGCTCATGGTCCCCCAAGTCGGCCAGTGCAAGTTCCGCGGCTTTTTCAGAAGCGGCCAGAATGGAATCCGTGTCCCCGCAAGTCAGGCTTACCATGGCGCCCTCTGGTATTTCACCGGCAAAGCTGATGGATCCCTCCTTGCGATCCACCGTCATGGTTGCCCGAAGCAGGTAGTAATCCTCATCGCCGTCCTCCCCGGCCGTGCTCAACAGCCCCAACGGGTATTCCACGCCGATGGCCGGGAGTTGATCGGCATGGTGGCCGAGAAATCGTTCGAACACATTGAGTGCCGGCTCTCCGTTGAGCTCGTAGAGAATGTTTCCGGAGGCCCGGGTGACTTTTTTGGCCAGTCCGATCGGCGTCCACCCGCTGCGGATGCCGGTCCCGAGTTTCACATCTCCCGAAAATCCAACCGCCACCGCTGCATCGGTTAGAACCCGGTTTCCCGCAAACTGCCACGTCTGCTTGAATTTACCGTCATCACCGGCGGTACCTCCGGCAATGGGAAGCTCAGGACCCAAAATGGTTGCCATGCCCCGAAGCAGCGCACATCCGTTACCAGTGAGGCCGTCGGAGAAAAGCTGAATATACCCGACGTCCTTTCCGAAAGCCTCCGCAAGTTGTCTTCCCGCAGTCTCGCTTTTGGACCCAAGACCTTCGACGACGGCGATCTCGAACTGAAACTGATCGGAAGTGATACCGCCCAGGACTATGGAGCCGGTGGTCAGGCCGATGCTGGAAATCTCACCGTCCGTGGTGCATCCCACCATCTTCTCGGTGCCAACCACCTCGTAAATTCCATCAAGCACCTGCTGGAGTCCCTGTTTAGGGGCGCAGAAGATCCAGCACGCATCAGGAGTCTGCCCAATTTTGTTGATCAACTCCTCGCCGAGCCGTCGTCCCAGACCGAGAGTAAAATGATCTTCCGATGTCACCACAGCACTTTTAAACATGCATTAGGATCCTGACTGTAACGATATTGGGTGTCGTTCGTGATGTCCGACGGACAGCTGGTACATACAAGAAGTAAGCACAAATGGGGAGATCCGCCAGGATTCTCCCCATTTGTTAACACGTATGGCTCGTTCGATCTACCAATTAAAGACCTGATCGAGATCCTCGTCGCTTACTTCGAACGTCACGTTATGGGGCGGCAGGGCCTCGGTCATCATGTATCCCGGCAGACGATCGTCTTTGGGGGTAAAGCCGGCCCGGGCATTGAAATCCCGCTCGATCTCAAGAATCTGTTTGCCCAGGGCGGTAACATCGTCACCGGTCAGGCTGGCGCCGGTAAATCCATTGATGACATCCAGCAACGCCTGGAACGTGTCGGCCTGATCCAGGATGGCAAAGGCAATAAACAGACACATCCCCGTGGCATCGATGGCGGCCGTGGCGATCTGCAAGTTGCGGGACAGCTCCATCTGACCTTCCGGTTTCAACGGATCCACATCGCCGCCGACCTTCATAATGTTGGTGGCCACCGCATAGCCGGCCGTGTGGTCCGCCCCCTGGGTGCTGGTGGCATAGGTGACCCCGATGCCCATCACGGCCCGGGGGTCATAAGCCGGCATCGCCTGCCCTTTGACCGTCGGGACCCGTTCCACGCCGAAGACCTTTCCGGCAACCTCGGCGCCGCTGCCGAGAATTTTTCCCAGAGGGGTCCCCTTGCCGACTTCCTTTACAAGATTGATGGCCGCTTCGGCATCTCCGAATTCGGCAAGCCCGCCATCCATGGCAACGGCAATGGTGGCGCCCATTTCGATGGTATCCAGCCCAAAATCATCGTCGAGCCGGTCGATCTGGGCGATGGCGTCGATGTCGTCGATGCCGCAGTTTCCGCCATGGGCCCACACGGTTTCATATTCGGGCTGTTTGGTCAGAAATCGGCCGTTCTTGTCATAGAAGGTCCCCGAGCACCGGATCACACAACCGCGATGGCAGCCGTGGGTAGCGGCCCCTTTCCCGCCCCGCTCGATCTCCAGCTCGGCCTGGGTCTCGCCGCTGATTTTCGAGGCGCGCTCAAAGCTGCCTTCTTTAAAGTTATAGGTCGGATAGGCACCGGCCTCGCTGATGACGTTGGTCAGCACATTGGTTCCGTATGTGGGAAGGCCTTCGCCGGTCACCGGGTGTTTTTTAAGACCCTGGACAAACTCTTTATTGGCCGCTTTGAAGGCGTCCGGGTTCGCAGGGGCCCGGGCCGGGCAGTCGGTGTCGTCCACGACAATGACCTTAATCCCTTTTGCTCCCATCACCGCACCGACACCGCCCCGGCCGGCGTGCCGGGTCGGACGCTGCTCCATGTCGGAAAACGCCACCGAAGCGCCGGCCAATTTCATTTCACCGGCCTGACCGATGGAGATGGTACCGACCTTGTCGCCGTACTCGGCATTCATCTTGTCGACCACATCATAGTTGCCGAGCATCTTGAGGCTGTTGTCGGCTTCAATCTTGACGCCGTCCTTGTTGATGTAGACTTTGTAAAGGGTGTCGTCCTTGGGCTTTCCTTCCAAAACGATGGCCGCGTAGCCCAGCCGACCCAGCATCTGGGAGGCCTGTCCGCCCGCATTGGACTCCTTGATCCCCCCGGTCAGAGGGCTTTTGCACCCCACGGAAATCCTCCCGGACATGGCCGCCAGGCTGCCGCTGAGCAACCCCGGTGCAATGACCAGTTTGTTGTCGGCACCCAAAGGGTGACATGTGGGGAGAACTTCCTTGCCGATGATGGAAGATGTCAGGCCGCGCCCGCCGTGGCCTGCGTAGTCACCCATCGAGTCCTCTTTGACTTGAGGCCCCCCATCGGGGCCCATGTGGATCCTTAAAATCTTGTCCATAAATCACCCTCCTTCTCGGTTTTTAGGGTTTTCACCTGGAGATCAACAACTTACTCTGGATCATGAGAGGTGGTGTGATCCCCATTTTCGCCGATGAACACCCGCAGCAGATTGGGAATGGAAGGATCGGAAGAACCCGAGCCGTACCCGATCCGTTCCACCGTCATCGCGGGCATGGGTCCGAATTCCGCCGACAGGGTCGTCAACACCGCCGCACCCGTGGGAGTCAGTAGCTCCCCGATTACACCGTCGGAATAGACGGGAAACCCTTTGACCAACTCGGCTGTGGCCGGCGCCGGTACAGGTAACACCCCATGGGCACACTGGACAGTGCCGCTGCCCACATGAAGCGGGGAGCAGCAGACCCTTGCCACCCCAAGGGCATTAATACCGGCCGTGGTACCCACAATGTCGATGATGGCATCCATAGCTCCCACCTCGTGAAAGTGCACCTTATCAATGGAGGTGCGATGGACCCTTGCCTCGGCCTCCGCCAGTCTTCGGAATATTTCCATGCTTTTCTCTTTGACACTTGGGTCCAGCCGGCTGGCCTCTATGATGGCTTCAATGTCCCCCAGATGCCGATGCTCGTGATCGTGATGGTCCGAGTCGATAAGCACCGCAATCTGGGTACCGCCAATGCCCCGTTTACTGATTTTTTTCGCCTGCAAGTCATAATGGGACAAATTCAGTTTTCCAATTTCTTCTTTCAAAGTATCTATGTCCAGTCCGGCATCGACCAGGGCACCCAGCATCATATCTCCACTGGCGCCGGCAAAACAGTCGAAGTACGCAGTTTTCATCCCGTGCCTCCCCTATATCTTGGCCAGCCGAAGTCGCTCATGGCTCTGACCGTCATGGCCGCTCGATTCCCTATCTTCCTCCAGGTGACGGACCGCCATGCGGTTAATCATGTTGGCCTGGTACCCGGCCCCGAATCCGTTGTCGATGTTGACCACGGAGACCCCGGAAGCACAACTGTTGAGCATGCACAACAGTGCCGACAGCCCCCCGAAGCTAGCCCCGTAACCGACACTGGTCGGCACGGCGATCACAGGATAATCGACCAGGCCGCCCACTACGCTCGCCAAAGCCCCTTCCATCCCGGCAACCGCAACGGCCACATTGGCCTGCATCAGTTCATCACAGACACTCAGCAGGCGATGGATCCCGGCCACACCGACATCATAGAGCCGGCTCACCCGGTTGCCGAGAACCTCGGCGGTAATGGCCGCTTCTTCGGCCACCGGCAAATCGGAAGTTCCGGCGCAGACAATGGCAATGTGCCCTCTTTCCGGCGTCGGTCGAGGATTCACAACCACGATTCGGGCCATCTTATGATATTTGCTGTCCGGCACCACCTCCCGCACGGCTGCAAATACTTCCGGAGCCGCCCGGGTAGCCAGGATATTGTGGTGATGGCGGGCCATCTTTTCAACAATTCCGCTAATCTGCTCGGTCGTCTTACCTTCGCAGTAGATGACCTCGGGGACACCGTTACGCATACAGCGGTGGTGGTCCACTTTGGCATATCCCAGATCTTCAAAGGGCAGCTTTTTCAGACGGTGCATGGCCGAGTCGAGATCCATCTGTCCGTTTCGAACCTGTTTCAGAAGTGTTTTTAACTGTTTGCTGTCCATGTTGGTTTCCTTCCTGGGTTGGCTGAATAACCCGGTTCAGGCTGCCCATGGCGTACCCTTCCAGATCAACGGTCACATAGGTAAATCCCAACGATTTAAAGTGGGCGATAATCCGGCGCCGGACGGTTCCCTCCAGCAGTTTGTGGACGTCGGCGGCATCGACTTCCAGACGGACCGTGTCCTGGTAGTGACGGACACGGACTTGGTTCGAAATGCGGAGTTTGCGCAAAAAGTCTTCGCCATCATCGACCTGCTGCAGTTTTTCGGCCGTAATCGGATGATGGTAGGGAATCCTGGAGGCCAGACAGGCGTAAGACGGTTTGTTCCAGGTGGGCAAGCCCAGTTTTTGAGATAGATGGCGGATCTCTGATTTCGTTAAACCGGCGTCGCAAAGCGGACTGCGAACACCCAGTTCGGCGGTGGCCCGATGCCCTGGGCGGAAATCCGTCAGGTCATCGGTATTGGCCCCATCCACCACATAGCGGCAATGCCGTTCATTGGCCAGATCCACAAGGGCACTGAACCGATGCTTTTTACAGTGGTAGCATTTATCCACCGGATTGATCACAAATTCGGGCATATCCATTTCATGACTCTGCACAATGAAGTGCTCGACATGGAGCTCCGCCGCCAGCCGCCTGGCGTCCTCCTGCTCATGTCGGGGTGTGGTGGCCGACACGGCGGTGACAGCCAGTACCTGATCACCCAGCACATCCCGGGCGCATTTCAGCAGCAAAGTGCTGTCGACCCCCCCTGAAAAGGCAACCAGTACCGACTGCATTTCCTCCAGGATCTGCAGCAGCTTCTGGTATTTGGTTTTTAGATGGTCGTGGGTGTCTGGCATTGTTCGAATATCCTTGTTATGCCGAAGTGGTCCGACGGACCCTCAGCAGCGTTTGAAATCGTTTTTTTAATCCCACCCCAAGGCCAGGCAAAAATCCACTGGAGACGAATGTGATGGCATACAGTCGAAAGCTGCCCTGGGTCAAACAACCTCGAAAGGCTCCGAGTTGATAAAACAGATGTTCCAGGAAAAAGAATACCAGAAACACCGGCAAAACCAGCGGAGACCGCTTCTTGAAGTAGTCCATCACGGCCGGAAACAGCGATAGCAGCAGGGTCATCGGCCAGATGCCCGGCCAGAGGATGGTCACCAGAAGGTACAGCCCCAGGTAGTATCGGACCCCGTAGTAGGTCAGGTAATACGCCAGCTCCAAGTGGCTCTTTAGGGTGGCTTTGAGCACCATGGGCAGGGAGAGCCGAACCTTCAGGGTTTTGGCCAAATGACGCCATTTATAGACGGCTTCCATAATAGGCATCAACACTACGGCCAAGGCCATTAACAGGCTTTGGGACCACAAGGCCGCCAGAGCCCCGAGCAGCATCAGCAGGCCGACCGGCTGCCAGGGGAATCGCTTTGTCACCCCGGCATAACGGGAATACAGCATGGCCTCGGAGGTGCCGTATTCAAAGCGCCGTTTAAAGCTGTCCCACAATCGGTTGCGGTGTTTGTGAAGCACCCGGCCGGCCGGCGCGTACACACACCGGAAGCCGTTTGCTTTCAATTTCCAGCAAAAATCCACATCTTCCCCGACACGGAGCTTTTCATCCAACCCTCCCAGTTTCAGATATGCCTCTTTGCGAACCACCATGTTGCACGTGGGGACGTATACATCGGAGCTGGGACTCGCGCCGACGCGCAATTTGGGTCCCATGTCAAGGGCGGAATGGGTCTTTTCGTAGCGATCCAAAAGGGTACCACTGTCCCATGCGTCCACTTTTCCACCCACCAGCATCACCCTTGGATCATGAAAATACGGCATCAACTCCCTGAGCCAGCCGGATCCGGCATGGCAGTCGCTGTCGATGAACGCCAGTATATCTCCCCTTGCCTGCTTCACCGCCGCATTGCGGGCAGCGCTCTGCCCCACATTGTGGGGCATGACGACAAGACGAACCGGAAATCTCCGCGCCACGGTCACCGTGTGGTCCCGGGACGCATCGTCCACCACGATGACCTCGTATCGGGCTGGCGGATAATCGATCTTCAAAAGTGATGCCAGGCAATCGGCCAGGTCGTCCGCCCGTTCGAATACCGGAACGATGATGCTCACAAACGGCTCAAAGGGCTCTTCCGGTGGCAACCAGTCCAGAATTTCCGACTGGCAGAGGGTATCGAGGAAAGGCAGCAGCGTTTCGGTGCTGTCATTCTTTGGCGCATCCTCTGGCATCGGCAGGGAGACGCCCGTCCGGGCGCGACGCAACAACTGAAACGCAGCGGCATTCACTCGGATGGCACGAAGCGGATGCTCCTGAAGCACCACCCCCCCGCTTTCATGGGGGTATAACCGAATACCGGGATGCAGCTTGAAACTGCCTGTGGGACAACCTGTGCTCATCCAATGACCTCGGAAGCGACGGGTTTGACAGATACGCAGTTGGCCAGGCACCCGGGGTCCGGAACACCCAGTTTGCGCTGGGTATGAAAAGCGATGGCCGGGCAGCCGCCATGACATAGATCAAATCGGTGACAGCTCTCGCAGGACTTGATTTCCAGTCTCCGAAACGACTCGAATACCGGAGATTGCTGCCAGAGAGTTGCGAAATCATCTTCGGGCAGTTTGCCGGCCAGAAATTCGGAATCCTGCAGAAAGGCGCATGGATAAACATGACCCTCCGGAGAGATGCAACAGGTCAGCTTACAGGCGCCACACATGTTCAACCCCAACGAACGTCTCTCCGATGTGGACACCGAGAAGAAGGAATCGCCCGTGGATACGGCCAGATGCTGGGCCAGCCATTGGGAAAAATCCGCCATTTGCCCGCGGTTCACATTGAGCTGCGACCAGGATTGCTTCCCCCGTCCGGATGGGCGAAACCGGGACACCCTCAATTTGGCCCCATGATCCGCGGCCAAAGTGACCAGGCGGTCCAGTTCCGGAAAACTGAGGCGGGTCAGCACGGTGTTGATGCTCACTTCAATATCCCGGCGACCGAGGCATTTCAGTGCCCCCATGACCTTTGCAAAACTCCCCTTCCCTCGGATCGGATCATTGGACTCCGGAGTGGCGCCGTCAAGGCTCACCTGAATATATACCAGTTTATGGTCCAACCGCTCGGCGACGGCATCATCGATGAGGGTCCCGTTGGTGCTGATGCAGGTCACCATGCCCCGTTCATGGGCATAGTCCATCAAATCCAGAAAGTCGGGCCGCATGAAGGGTTCGCCACCACCGATATTAAATTGAAACACGTTTAATGCCGCTAACTGATCGATGACCTGCAGGCATTGCTGCGTGGTCAGTTCGCCGCTGCGTCGGGCACCGGAATCGGACAAGCAGTGAACACAGGTCAAATTGCAGCCGTAAGTCACTTCCCACGTGACGTTTACCGGGGCCGACAGTCCCATTTCAACATATTGATTGCCCATGGATAAGGTCCTTGCGCTCCAGGGTTGTCAGTACCTGGTCGATTCGGTCTTCGATCCAGTCCGTGGGCCAGTGGTGACGCGCTTCGATGTCGCCGACAAGCTCCGCAACGCTGCGTCGGCCATGAAAAAATTCAGCCTCGATGAGATCTTTGGTCGGCACAAAATACAGACGCGGCCCGCGATAGTCATAAAATAGCAGGCCGAAGGTTTCCCGACGCACCTGGACGCCGGATTTTAACGAGTACACTTTACGCAGGTTCATGTTCACTCCGTGGGGGATAGAGGCGGCGATTTTCAGCCCGATGCAGAACAGGCTGAAAATCGCCGACCGTCCGATCCTTAGTAGATTCCGCAGATACCATCGACAGCCAGTTCCTCGACCTGGATTTCTTCCAGGATGGAAGGCGTCTCTTTGACACCGTCTTCCTTGCGCACATCCTCTTTGGCTTCCTGTTCCTTTTCTTCGGGAATAATGGTCATGGATCCTATCACCTCCTTTCCCCGAATCTTCAATTAGGGTGCCTGGGCCGTCCAACCTGCATCCACCGTGATCATGTTGCCCGTGATACACTTTGAATCGTCGGAGGCCAGCCAAAGCACCGCCTGTCCGATGTCTTCGGGGGTCACCTCGGGTTCCTTTTTGAGATGGCCGGCAAAAAAGGTCTCTTTGGCTTCCTCACCCTCCATGCCGAAGTAGTCGGCGATCCCCTGCATCATGTCGGTCCAGACCGTACCCGGACAGACCACATTGGCCCGGATATTGTGATCGGCCACCTCCATGGCAACGGACTTGTTCAACCCGATGATACCGTGTTTGGCTGCGCAGTAGTGACCGCCCATCCCGAAGCCGCGCTGCCCCCCCACCGATGAAATACTGATCACGTTGCCGCTGTGTGCTTCGATCATATGAGGCAGCACGTAGTGGCAGCATAGATAGGTGCCTTTCAAATGGGTATCGAGGACTTCATCCCAGGTCTCTTCCTCCATTTCGGCAATGGCTACCATAGAGGAGTTTCCGGCGTTGTTCACCAGGATATCTATCTTGCCGAAGGCCTCGATGGCCTGTTTGACCATGGCGTCGACTTCGGCTGCCTTGCGAACGTCACACTTGATGCCGATCGCCCGGCGACCCATGCCTTGTATCTCGGCCACGGCCTTGTCCATGGTATCGGAGGTGGACATGTCATAGGGTATGGTTTTCATGTTTTCGCAGATATCGGCGATGACGATATCGGCCCCTTCTGCGGCCATACATTTTGCAGCAGCCAGCCCGTTGCCACGGGCCCCCCCGGTAACAACGGCCACTTTTCCGTCTAATTTCATTAAATGTCTCCTTTCTGAAACCATCTGCCCGTCCCGGACCGATCGATCCGCACATTACCGGCGAACCGTCGAACGAAACTCCACGCCGAAAGGCGTTTCAGACGGTTTCGCGTAATTCCTCTAACCTATACTGTTCGCCGATCTGCTGGAGGCTGAAATTGAGTTCCTGCAAATCGTCCTTCAAGGAGTCGAGGCCATACTCGCGGATCTGGAAATCCAGCTGGCCTTCCAGGCTGTAAACAAGGTGCAGCAGGTTGAGCAGATGGACGGTGTCCGGATCCTTGATCAACAGGTTGAAATATCGGACCATCAGATCACCGACTCCCAATTCCTGCAGCCCCCATTCGAGGGTTGGACGGTCGATTTTCTGAAGCATGACACCGCGCAGGAGCACTGCCGCGCGTACCCCCATACGGGTAATATCCCTGACCATCGCCATATCCGGTACATGGGTATCCATATGTTCTCCTCAAGTCATTCGGACCTTCATGGTCTGGACGTGTTTGATGGTTTTTTCGAGTCTTTCGAAATATGGGTTGCACAGACTTTCGGCGGCGCCGACATCTGCGCAGTCGGCCAGTTTTGTCTGGATATCCACCATCTCATCGACGTACTCGATCATGTCGTCGGTGCCTTTTTGGGTCTTGAAATAAAGCTTGCCGGCGATGGGCTCCATGCTATCGGCCAGGGACGACAGCTTCTCCTTGATGGAATCAAATTGTGTCGCGTCGGCCATGTCACGAAAAGTTTGACTCAGTTCCCGAACCATTTGGGTGCCACTTTTGTGTTCACTCACTTGAATGTCCCCTTTCATTTTTAACGAGTTTCTTGATAATGCGTTTATATTAAGCAGGCCAAAGCCAGATCGGCTTAGCGCTACGGATGGTCATGATGATGGTGGTGGGGATGATTGCAACCGTCCCCGTGGGCATGGTCGTGATCGTGCCCATGATGGTGATGGTGGCCGCTGCCCGGACAGGGCTTGCTCTCTTCGTGGGGTGCTTCCGGAACCTCCTTGGCAGGCAATTGATTGGCCAGGGTTTGGGCGATTTGGACAAATGCCGTTGCCGTCAGACTGTCCGGATGCATATTCACTACCGGAATCCCGGCATCGGCGGCCTCTGAAAACAGCGGATCGATGGGTATCGACCCCAGGAAGGGGATTTCCATCATCCGGGCCAGCTGCCTGCCCTTGTCTTTTCCGAACAGATGGACCGTGTCGCCGCAGTCCCGGCATACGTAGGCGCTCATGTTCTCGACCAACCCCAACACGTTCGCACCCAGGGTCATGGACGCGTTTACCGCTTTGGAACAGACCACGGTGGACACCTCCTGGGGGGTGGTGACGATAATAACGCCATCCAGATCGGGTATCGATTTGAGAATCGCAATCGGTTCGTCACCGGTTCCAGGCGGCAGATCCACCAGCAAATAGTCCAGCCCGCCCCATTTGGCCGCCGAAAGAAGCTGGCGAATCGTTCGGCTCTTGGCTTGACCGCGCCACATGACCGGGGTCATTTCCCCAGGCCAGAAAAGCGCGACCGACAGGGCCTTGATGCCATGGTCGGTGACGACCGGATCGAGCCAAAACGCCCCGTTGAGTTTGGCCTCTTGCTTGATGCCCAGCATCTTAGGAACGCTGGGGCCGTGAAGGTCGGCATCGAACACCCCCACCCGCTGGCCGGCATTCTGAAGCGCGGCAGCCAGATTGACCGTTGTGGCGGTTTTGCCGACACCGCCTTTGCCGGAAAGAATGGCGATTTTGTATTTGACATATTGCAAGGCCTCGGCGATGGACCCTTCCTTTACGAGCTGCTGCTGCTGCCGTTCCTTGAATTCCTGACGGGTGAGCTCCATTACATCCTCCTTACCTCAATTTAAGAAATGCGTTTAACCGCCGGTTGGGTGCTGCCGATACCCATGGCTTCGGCTGTTTCCAATACCTGTTTGAAATCCGAAGCTTGCAGGGCTCCTCCGGGATCCTTGCTTTCGCCAATCAGATTACATGCAACGGTGTCGATGGCCACCGGATCCCGGGAGGCCAGAAATCCCAGGTTCCTGGCAATGGGTGCTTCACTGAACGGAAAATACTCGGGCTGGGGTGTAATGTCCCAGAGGTAGTTGATAAAAAAAAGTCGGCCCTCGACGGCATTGCGGATGCTCAAGCAGCACTCCAGGGCATGGCGCCGGAAGTCTGCCAGCCTTTCCGGCGTCGGTCGGTTGCCGTTGAACGGATACGGATCGATATCGCGCAATACCCGGGATCTGGAACTTCCGACCAGGCATTCTAAACCGCTGTTGAGCAACGCACCGCTGAGTCCGAATAGCGGATGCAGGGTGACATGGGACAGTACCCACAGCACATCGCTACGGCACACCGCGGTGCCGACTTCGACACCGCCCAGATCCGAATCGGCCGACTGGCAGGAAAACAAGTCGCCTTCATCCCCGCTGAAGCCGCCGTTGACGGCGAGTTGCCCACCCAGTGTTTCATTGGAATAACCTTGGCGGCTGGCGATCCGCATGAAATTGTTGCCCAGGTTTTGCTTCCAGTAGTCGATCAGCTTCAGTCCGTCGCAAACCGTCACAGGCACTTTGGTTTTCCCAAATGCGGACTGGGCGGGGATGCGGACAAAGACCGGACGCAACCCGTACTCGTAGCCTTCCTCGGCGGTGTTGATCTTCAGGGTCACCTGGTCGCCCTCGGACAAATCCTGCGTGGCGTCCGTCTCAGCGACGAGATGCTGAAGCTTCTGAGCGATCGAATTGTCAAAGGACATCCCCTGGGTGTCTATCCAGATTACTTCGCTCATGTTGATCTTCTTCCTTTCCGATGGTGGCCCTTAATCCTGCGGCTTCCTCCGCCCCGCCTAAGGGCGGGTCTGCGGGGGAGCGGGGCAATATCTGAAATCGGGATACGGGAGGGTGAAACACCCTCCCGTTAGCTCGACGATCTATTCGGGGGCAACCCCTTCGAACGGATCGTACTTTTTCCATTCGTTCCAGACCCAGTCCTTGTTGTACTCGGCCCGCTCGAACGGCATGACTTCATCGGTCAGGTCATGCTTTCCAAACACATCCCTCAACCGAATCGTCGTGGGTTTATGATTGGCCACACCACCCTGGCGGATTTGCCATCTGGCAATATGCTCAGGTGTCAGCGGCGGTTCATAGTTACTCAATGAGTACTCCATCGTCCCCAGGCCGATCTTCTCAGCGGCGGCCATGGTGATCCGCGGGCTGAACCCATTGACCATGCGGAACTTGTCATCTCCGGGTTTGCAGCCCTTTTCGTCTGCCGCCGAACCTGGACTTATGGGTGCTTTGTCAATGGCATCCAGCGTCGCCATTTCGATACCCACCAGGTCCTTGCTGGCGAAGATACCCACATCCGGGCACACTGCCAAACTGGCCCATGGGAAGCAGTCGCATTCCGGCACCACATCGATGGCGCAGTTGATGTACCCAACTTTGCCGCGGTCGAAACACTTCAGCGCACCCAGGGCGGCGTCCGCGTGGGCGATCATTGCGTTGGGGAAATAGTTTTCCTCAAAGGTGATGCCGGTCATTCCAGAAAACAGGCAGGTCACCTGGCAGGAATAACAGAGTCGGCATTTTTCAGGATTCCACACTTTACCGTGGGCAACAACATGGTGGGCGCTGCGGGGGCAGGAATCGTCGCACATCTGGTGAAATTTACAGGCCTTGCCCGGACACTGGTCGGTAAATTTCGGCCACCCGATGGCATCATGGGGATCGCCCCAATGTGCCAGGTGAGTGATGTACTTGCCCCGTTTGGACTGGCAGCCGATTCCCAGCTGCTTCAACACACCGCCGTACATGGTAATGGAATGCCCGCGGGCGTGTCCGATGACGATCATGGCGTCTGCTTCCGCAATCGCCCGGCCGATATAGGTCTCCTTGAGAATGAGGCCTTCGGGAAGATCAACCCGATAATCGTCTTCACCGGCATACCCGTCGGCGATCAGCACCGGGCACCCGAAGGTGGCATCGGTGTAGCCGTGGCGGATGGCGCCTTCCAGCTGGTATTGACTGATGGCCATGCTGTTGTATGTATGATAGGATAGTGTGGTGTCATTCACCACGTAGGGATTGCCGCCACATGCCCGGACCTCTTCGACGATCGCGGCGATGTACTCCGGACGCAGGACCGCAGTACGGTTCCATTCTCCGTAGTGGATCTTGATCGCCACCTCGTCCCCTTTTTCGAAGCATTCGTTCAGCTTTGATTCGTAAAAGAGGTCTTTGGTCTTGCAGATCATCGATTCGGTCCAGTTGGTGGCATTGGCCTCCGAGAACCAGACGGGGGCGGGACCCTTTTCAGTAAACGGGCCCCACTTTTTCTTGGTGGGGTTCCAACTCTTGGACTGATAGGTGTCTCGCCCCCCAATTACCGGTCCCGACATCTCGTTCCACTTGGTAGGCTCATACGTATACTCAGCCATTCAGTATACCTCCTTTCATTGATACACCTGTGGAGGGTTTCGCTCGCCGAGACATCAAGGTCACTGCCGGATGGCGGTGAACTGCCGATCGGCAAGCAGACGGTTCGTATCCTTCTCCTGTCATCACCCCCTTCCCATTCGACATTTGATGCAGTGTGTGTTGCCTGCGTTCGTGTCTATGCCGAACAATGAATCAACGTCGACGTTTTTAGATGCAGGTGCAAATAACCACTGGAGTCCGGGACGATAAGGTGTGGGCTTGCATGAACACACGCGACATCAGCGAACGCTTTATAAGTAGCAAACCCTGTGCCGGGTGGCACGACATGCCCAATCGGGTTCCGCGAAGTTCCTACTTAGACCAATAAGCCACTCGATTTCAGATAGTTAGAGAGGAACCACGGTGTGCCTGGGGAACGGCGCCGGTCGCGCGGGAGCCGGCGGTTGCCAATCGTGGCGGGGAAATGTGACCCCAAAGGGATTTAGGTCTCCGATTAATTGAGGAATTACAATGGGTTTGTGCTGTCATCGTCAGTGGGGCGGGGCGGGGCAATATGCCTCAGGGAGAGGCTCCAACCTTAGGAAAATATCTTGTATTTGTTAATTTTCTTGTAAAGGGTCTTGCGGTTGATACCCAGAATTTTGGCAGCTTGGCTTTGATTTCCTCCGGTTTCTGCCAGGATCCGGATGATATGCTCCTTTTCCATGTCTTCCAGGGACCGGTTCGAGGGGGGTAACGTATCGATGTTCAACTGCAAGTGGGCCGGCAGATGCTCCGGCAGTACGGTATCCTCCTCGGTAAGAAGGTTCACCTTATTCACGGTAGCCTTGAGTTCACGAATGTTACCCGGCCACGGATAGGCCGCGAGTAAGTCTGCGGCGGATGTAGACAGCTCTTTCCCCGGAGCGGTTCCGGCGGCGAAATTCAAAAAGTGCCGTGCCAGCGGCAGGATATCCTCCCGACGCTGGCGGAGCGGCTCCAGGGTGATCGTAAACGCCGCCATGCGGTAAAACAGATCGCTTCTGATCTTGCCCTGGCGCAGAGCGTCGTCCAGGGCCAGATTGGTGGCCAGAACGATCCGGGTATTGACCTGGATTTCCCGTGTCTCTCCCAGGCGGCGAATCTTTCCGGTTTCCAGAAAACGTAAAAATTTCTTCTGCAACTCCAGATCGATATTGCCGATTTCGTCCAGAAAAAGCGTTCCGCCATGGCTTTTTTCCACCAGACCGATCCGCCCTTCGGATGCGCCTGAAAAAGCGCCCTTTTTATGTCCGTATAGTTCGCTTTCGGCCAGGGTATGGGTCAGCAGTCCGCAGTCCAGGATCACGAAGGGGCCCTCCCGGGTAAAGCTGTTGCGATGAATGTACTCGGCCAGAACATCTTTTCCAACGCCCGTTTCACCCTGGATCAATACCGTACTGTCGGTGGGCCCCACCTTTTCCACCAGGGAATAGACCTTCTGCATGGAAGGGCTCGGGCACAACAAGAATTGATTCGTATCGGTAACCCGGGATGGCTCATCTGCTGGAATGGTTTTACTCCGCCGACGGTTGTCCTGGACCGCTTTTGACACCAGGGCCAATAATTCGTCCAGTTTAAACGGTTTGGTCACGTAATCCCGGGCCCCGAGTTTGATCGCCTCGACGGCCGAATGAATATCCCCATATCCGGTGATCATGATGACCTCTACAAAAGGAGCTTTTTGCTTCAACCGGGTCAAGGTTTCAAGGCCACTCATGTGGGGCAGCTTCAAATCGAGCAACACCACGTCGAACGCCTCGGCGTCAAACAGGGATAGGCCTTCCTCACCGCTGCCGGCGGTGGTGACGTCAAAGTCCTCCAGCATGAATTCGTTTTGGATGAGATGCCGGATGTTTTTTTCGTCATCGATGGCCAATATCTTACCCTGAATCATTTGGACCCCATTTATCATTCACTCATGTGCAACGGAAATCGGAGTGTGAACCCGGCTCTCTGATCCCCTGTTGAATTAAAGAGAATATCGCCCCGATGATGGTGCACAATATTGTAACAGATCGACAGGTCGATCGCGTTGCCGTCTCCGGTAGCCAATGTTAGGCACGACGGATCGAAGATGGTGGCATGGTATCGTTCCGAATGGACACAGCCGGAATGCCATATCTGAATCTTCATCCGGCTGTCATCGATAGTGGACACAACGTCCAATTTACCCCCATTCTCGACACACAGAAAGGCGTGGTTGAACAGGCTTAAAAACAGGTGTTTGAGCTGGGATTCTTTACCGATGATGGTGTCGAAGCCTTTTGTCAGGTGATTATCAAAACGGATATCGATGCGGTTGTCTTTAGCCCGCTGCCTGAAAATCGCAACGGTATCGCGAATGACCTGCTCGATCTGGAGCGGCTCAAATTCATCCCCGGAGCTCCGGCTGAAGGCTTGAAGGTTCTGAATAATGTCCTTGCACCGATACGCCTCGGACTGGATAATCTCCAGGTATTCTTCAAAGCTTTTGAGGTGTGCTGTGTCCAGCCCGTCTTTGGCCTTGCGTAGCCGCTTGAGCAGGCCTTCTGAAAATCCGGCGATGGATGTCAACGGATTGTTGATTTCATGGGCGACCCCGGCAGCCAGAAACCCGATGGCCGCCATACGATCTGCCTGCATAAGCTTAAACTCATACTCCTTTCTCCGGGTAACATCCCGCATCAATAATATGATTTCGGCAACCTTCCCGTAACCGTCTTTAATCGGCGACGTGGTCCATTCAAAATATCGGCCGGAAAATTCTCCCTCCTGGATTAGAATTTCGCCCTGTAAGGTTTCTTCAGAAGCCATGGTCTTGATCGACGGGCAGTTTTTACAAATGTCCTCCTTGCGGTAATAGGAGTGGAAACACTTTTTCCCAATGAGAGAAACCCCCGGAAACATGTTCTTTTGAATGTTATTGACAAAAACAATATTCAACTCGCGATCTAAAATGGTCAATCCGTCGCTGATGCTGTTGAAGATCGCTTCGAGCCGATTGCGGCGCTGGGCCAAAGACAGATTCAGCTTCTCGAGCTCCTTGATCTTGTGTTGGACTTCCTTGAAATATCCGATTTTGGAACAGCCGATACCCTTGAAATCATGTCCGGTGTATTTGGAAGAATTTGCCATGATCGTTCCTATAGTGCCTGTATGTACATGGATTCAATTTCTTCCGCGATATAACAATGGGGATTCGTCTGCATGCACAGGTCCTCGGCTGCCTCTTTAGCCAGAAGCGGGATATCTTTCTCTTGGATACCCACCTGGGAAAGACGGCGAGGCAGGCCGAGGGCGGAAATCAACCCTTCGATTTTTGCGGGAACCTGCTCTGCCGCTTCTTTCGTGGGTACGCCGCGCGTCTCTGCTCCCATGGCGTTGGCGATTTTGGCAAATTTGTCCGGCGCATGCTCCATATTCTCTCGCACCACCACCGGTAATAGAATGGCGTTAGCCAGCCCGTGATGCAGATCGTATATCCCCCCCAGAGGATGTGCCAGCGCATGCACGGCCCCGAGGATGGCATTGGAAAAGGCGATACCGGCCTCCAGGCTGGCGATGGCCATACCTTCAAGGGCCTCGATATCTTTGCTTCTCGCAGCCTTTTCAAGATGTTTTAAGACGAGCTGTACGGAATGAATCGCATGGGGGTCCGTCAGGGGCCAGGAAAGCGACGACACGTAGGCTTCAATAGCATGGGTCAGGGCATCCATGCCGGTGGCAGCAATAAGCTCTTCGGATTTGGTCGTCAGCAGGACCGGATCGATCAGGGAAATATCGGCCATGATGGCTCGGCTAAGGATCGTCATTTTCACTTTTTGCTGCGGATCGGTGATAACGGAAAACTGGCTGACATCCGAACCGGTGCCGGCGGTGGTCGGAACACACAGCAGCGGCGGGATCGGCTGTGTGATCAGGTTGCACCCCACATAGTCCTGGATACGGCCATGGTTGGTAACCAAAATGGCGACCCCCTTGGCAACGTCCATGGGGCTGCCGTCGCCTAAGGCGACAATGACGTCGCAGTTATCTTGGTGGTAAAGCTGGGCCCCATGTTCGACCTGGAACGTCCTTGGATTGGTGACGACATCGTCAAAGACGGAATAACGCAGCCCTTCCTCATCGAAGTATCGGATGGCGGCATCCACCCAACCGGTTTCCTGGATTCCCGGATCCGTGACCAGAAGAATGTGTTCCCCGCCCAATCGCCGGGCGCATTGCCCGACCTGGGAAAGGGCACCCTGTCCGAATATAATTTCGGGGATCTCGAACTTAAGCAGGGAATCTTCGGTACGTGTCATCGATGGGGGGGTCCTTTCGGCCAGGCTGCTGGCCCGTCATCAACGCCCTTGATCAAGGCGGTACAGGAGAAGCGGATTATCCTGTTGAATACAGATTCTAGCGGGAGATTGCAATATCTGGCTTTTCTGTGTGCGGGGAGAATACGGGTACGCCGCTGCACCAGCGTACCCGTATAGGCTAAAATCGAGTCGGAATCCATTGGGTCGGTCACGTAAGAGGGTCATAGCCCCATGGTGAACGTATCTTTGGAGCGAGCTTTGTGGGTGCATCAGGATCCATGGGAGGGGCAATTAGAAATACTCCGGAAACACCCTCCAATGCGGCATCAAACGTATCCGGCTCTTCATACCTCACTGTTACGGCTTTGGCGCCGGGCAACGTAACTGTAGATGAAGGTCGGGTCGATCCGGCGGTCACGTTAAAGCCCCTTTGAATCAATGCGTTGGCCACGGCACGGCCTGCATTTCCCGTTGCGCCGGTAACCAGTATTTTCGTTGAATCGGACATGGTTTCCTCCTGTTTGTTAGATCACTATTCTGTTTGCGCAAACAACCAATACATGTTAAATTAACACTAATACATTTTTTATCAAGTACGCACTATATTGTATTATAGTATACATAAAGATACTGAAAGGCGGTTCAAAGATGACAAAAAGTGCATGCCCGGTAACAACGACCCTGTCTGTGATCGGGGGTAAATGGAAACCGATCATTCTGTATACGATCCGGGAGGAGACAAAACGATTCGGAGAGATAAAGAAACTGATCCCGACAATCACTCAGAAAATGCTCACCCAACAACTTCGAGAACTGGAAAAGGACCGGATCGTAAATCGAAAAGTCTACCCGGTGGTACCGCCCAAGGTAGAGTATTCACTGACGGAATACGGCCTCACGCTGACACCCATTCTAAATGCCATGGCCGCCTGGGGCGCCAGCCATAACAACAAGGACACGAAATAAGAAAGCAAAAACGGCTAATGTTGGGTGAGCCCCTATCATCGACGGCAACCATGGATCTACTTCGGCGAAAGCGCAAACATGTTCAGCAGACTAAAGAAAATCTTGGGAGTTGAAACCGACCCTTTTTCCGTTCCACTCAACGATGCCATTGAAATGGTGGTGGATGAATCCATACACAAAATTCGCTTACTGAACGGTTACAGGAGGAAACTGAGGGAACCGGTTGAGACAGCGTTAAGTTACTGCGCTGCGCTTGCGGACAACATTCCCGGAACGTTGGATCTTAGCGGAAAGAATCCTGATGTTTCGGCGATCATTGGTGGATTTTTCAAAAACTCAGAAGAGGCCCGAAGGGTTGTTCGAGAGAGTACAGAAGTAAACCGATTTTTGAGTAATAATAGAGTTGACGAGCTTTATCTACTGATGACCATGAATCGCCGGCAGAAAACGGTTTATGATTCCGGGGTTCAAGGTCAAATTGTCGTAAGGGACATTGCCACCAAGGCGTATCTCTTTGACGGCCACAAACTAATCCTTCCCTCCGAAACCCTTGAGGAGGCCTATCAAGCGATACGGCTGGCCTTGTTAAAGTCCCTATCCCATATATCGCTGGAACTTACCCTCGATCGGCAACGTCGCGAAGTGGAACTCGAGCAACTTCGGGATGAGCTGGACGTAAAACTAAAACTGATGAGAGATGAGCGAAAGGAAATGGCTCTCGAGGGCAACGACGTAGAAGGAGACAGTCTTTGCGTCGAATCCCAGAATCTTCTGAATGAAGTTGAACAGGAACTCACGAAGGTACAGTCCTCGGGAAATCCTCTGAAATCCTATCTAAATCAGGTGATCGAAATTTTATCTCACCCGGGTCAATATATTGATCTGAAACTGATACCGATGAAAATGAATCGTTTGGGAGTATTTGTAAAGGACGACTCAGATGGTGAAGAAGGGGGTGTCCGCATTGCTGAGTTCACATTCGGAGACACCGTCAGCCGAAGCGTCGTTCTGATCAAATGCCATCGGAATCAGCTACGGAGCGGATAACAGGATGTTATCTTAGGATGTATCCGGCAACTGTCTACGATGAGAATTACTGATGACAATTTCTTCTCGATCATACAAAGATCAGGCTGCGGATGGCCAATCCGAGTTGGAGAAGTACCTGACTCCGGCCCTTGTCGATTTTTTCAATAGACTGGACAAATCCGAAAAGGTGACTTTTATCGAGGAATGTTTTTTGCGAGGGAGCAATTCTAACGAACTGTCATCAAAAATGATAACGCAACTGGAAAACTCAAAAGGGTTGTCCGCTCGGTATCGATTCAAAATTCCCTATAGCTCGGCAATAAAATACCCTGATATTACTATCTTTGGAAAAAACCTGATGGTGCTGATTGAATCCAGAATCGTTAGTGGGATCACTCAGACTCACGGCATTCAAGAAAAAGCAAATGGCCGCGCTGTCGATCTTTTTGGACAGATAGAAGTTTATGACAGATGGTTAAGCTCCCAAAACCTGGATACCGGATTTGTTCTCCTCATCCACGGGATCATCCCTCCAGGTGATTTTTTAACCGATGACAAAACCTACCAAACCCCACTCCGCTCTGTCACGACCTGGCAAAGCATACACACATGGTTTAACCGCTATGGTCAAAAAAATAACGAAGGTGATATCAAATATGAACTCGCCAGAAATTTGGCAGAATATCTACGAGATCAAAACATGTCATAAATAATAGGACTGCGAGAATATTTCTATAAGCCTATTAGAACCTATTTCAAAAGTGTGGATCGGGGTTCAGGGCCCCGCCTACCGGCGGGATTTCACATCCTGTTGCATTTGAATTGTGTTCAACAAGCGCGGGGCGTATAACCTGATCATTGCACCAAATGGAGAGTTCAATGGCCAAGGCACTTCGAGGAGAAGCTGTAGTCGCCTACTGCGAACCTCGAATAACACAGGCCATGGGGCTCTCCGTTTGGCCCGAAGGGTGAACTCTTTTCAGCTCTTTTCCCCACAATCGAGGGCTACACACGGTATGATGGCATACTAGCCCATCAGAACAAATAACGCTTTGATATTACTTCTTTTCAGCCATCCGCTGAGAAGAGTTCATGCAATGCGCGGGATTGATCAGTCTGGGAGAAGATCGTAAAAATAGGTCATGGCATCGGACCGGGAGACGATACCGATGATGCGGTCGCCATCCACCACCGGGAGGCGGCCGATATCGTGCTTGACCATGAGGCGGGCGGCATCCATGGGGCTTTTACCGGGTGAAATAGTCAGCACGTTTCGCGCCATAAACGCACGAACCGGTGCTTTCATCTGAGATTCCTTCTTGAGCTTTCGTAAATCCCGAAGGGAAATGACGCCTACCAATCGATCTCCTTCGACCACCGGAAAACCAGTGCACCCTTTGTCCCGAAATAACTTCCTCACCTGTCGCATCGGTGTATCCGACTCAACCGTGAAGACGGGAAAAGACATCAGATCGCTGATCTGGACGGAAGCCTGCTGGTTTCCGGCGATCAGTTCTTGAATCATTTCCTCGACGGTCTCCGGATTGACCGACCTCAGCATGGCTGAACCCGCTCCGGGGTGCCCCCCACCGCCCAGACTGCGCATGATCGCCCCGATGTGGATGCCCTCTGAAGTGCTTCGGCCGATGACCATGCAGGTCTTTTTTCCAGGGTTTTCGAAGAATCCGAACGCCGCATCCACGTTCAAAATTTCCAGGTACATGCGAACCACCAGTGCCAGGCTGTCAACATGCCCATCCAGCACAACCTTGCCGAAACAAACGGAATGACCGTTGACTTTTCTGCGATCTGCGCATTGGAGCATCTCAAAGAGAATCGACTTTTGCCGCTCCCCATAGGCCGGCCGCAGAAATCGATTCACAACCGCCAGGTCAGCTTCTTTTTCGAGCAGAAAGGCGGCCGCGTAAGCGTCCTCTGCCCGACATGCGGGAAAGGTGAGATTCCCGGTATCTTCGTAAAGGCCGATGAGAAAAAGTGTGGCCTGGATAGGTGTGATGGGGATCTGACGGTCTCGAAGCTCTCGAACCATCAAAGTGATAGTGGCACCCATGGGCTCCTGGCATTCCCAGGTCGCCTTGATATCGCCGTTTTCCGCTGGATGGTGATCCCAAAGATAAATTTCCAGATCTTTCCGGGCTTTTAGTGGTTTCATGGCCTCGAGCCGCGACCACTGGTTGATATCGACCACAATCAACCGTTTCACCTGGTCGTGTTGAATGTCGACCGCGCGCTGGACCTCGAACAGATCCTTGTGAATCGACAGAAATGCTTTCACGTTGGGATTGACGATATTGGGCAGGGCTGGAACAGCGCCCGGATAGATCAGGCTCGCGGCGATGGTGGATGCCAGGGCGTCAAAGTCGGTGTTTCTATGGGTTGTAACAATGTCCATAGATGACGTTTTATCAAAAAATCAGAGGGAGTGCCAGCAAACCGGCAATATCCCGAATGGATAAAAAAAGTAACAACTAACCAAAAACGCACAATATCAAGGCGAAGCCATCCGGCCTCGCCTTGATATTACGGTTCAGATATGCCCCTAATCATCATCCCTTTCTCTGTTATGTCTACGCCTCTTTGCTCTTTTCTTTTTTTGTTTCTTGCCAGGGCCAAAACTTGAGGGCTTGGCCATCGCCTCGGCTTCATTTCCGGAAGCATCAATGGCGGTTACCTTCAGTATCAGTGCCGGTGCTTCGATCTCTAATATCCTTCCTTCGCGTTCTATTTCGACCTCGTCATCGCGTTCATACTCGATGACCTGTCCATTGCGGACCGGAATCGGTCTGGAGCGTCCCTGGATCAGCAACACCACGCTTGTAATACTCGATGTTCCGCAAACATCGTTGACTCCGTACCGTACAATATACCGGGCTTCATCATCGTCATCATCTCCGCGCCTTTTTCTTACCAACTTTGCGAATACCTCCGGTGCGGTAGTGTCTTCGATTATAAACGCGGCGGAAGTGGAGGCGGTGTTTGTCGACTCATCGGTAGCCGTAAAGGTCACCGAGGCAGAACCGGTGGCACCGGGGCCGTCCGACAGGCCTGAGAAGTCATTGCTCCAGGATACGTCACCGCAAACATCGTTTGCAGCCGCACCGGCCAGAGAGCTCAACCAGTCGTTTAGATCTTGGGTATTGCCGGCCCCATCACACTCCACGGTCATATGGATAGCCGGTTCGGTGATTGCAGGGACGTCTGTATCTACAATATTAAAAGCTGCCGTTGTTTGTGAAATGTTGTCGCAGCTGTCGGTAGCCGTAAAGGTCACCAGGGCAGATCCGGTGGCACCCGGGCCGTCTGACAAACCGAAAAAATCATCACTCCAGGTCACATTGCTGCAGAGATCCGTCGAAACTGCACCCCCATTACTGGCTCGCCAACTGTTCAATTCTGATATATTGCCGATCCCATCGCATTCGACCGACTGTTCAGCTGCCGAAGTAGTGATATGAGGAGCGGTCGTATCCAGCACCGTAATGGTTTGTTCTCCTGTAGTCTGGTTGCCGGCATCGTCTGTCAGTATCCAAGTCCGGGTGATTAGCTCCGGACAGGTTCCGATTGCTGTATCGGTGTATGAGATGGATGGGTCGGTTGCACAATTGTCGGATTCGGATGCGGTTCCTGTGGCTGATGGGTCTATGGACTGGTCACACTCGATGGTAACATCCGCAGGAACAACCAGAACTGGTGGTTCTGTATCTAAAACCGTAACGGTGAAAGTGGCTGTACTCACGTTGTTTGAGGCATCAACAGCTGTGCAGCTTACAGTTGTAGAGTCTACCGGAAAGGTACTGCCAGAGGGTGGATCACAATTAAGTGTCGGTTCCGTATCGGCAATGTCTAAGACTGTCGTCGAATAGGTTACGCTGGCCGAGCATGAACCTGGAGCACTGTTTACAGAAATATCGGATGGCACTGTGATTAAAGGCGGTGTCGTGTCAACAACCGATACGTCAAATGAATCAGTACTGGAATTTCCAGAAGAATCTGTCGCTGTGCACTCTACAGCAGTTATTCCCAAAGGAAACGTACTGCCGGGAGACAGCGTGCAGGATACGTCAGGGTCCGGATCAACCACGTCTATTGCCGTCGGTATTTGATAGCTAATGGCGGATCCGTCAGGCGATAAAGCTTCGACAGTCAGGTTTGCTGGGAGTCCAGCCAGTTCAGGTGGCGTTGTGTCTTCTACGGTTACGTTAAAAGACCCCGTCGCCTCATTGCCGGCTAAATCAATCGCTGAGCAAAAGACAACCGTGGTGCCAATGGGGAAAGAAGATCCTGCCGAAGGGGAACAGGCTGGTGTGATAAGCCCATCAACCATATCAGTGGCAGTAGCCGGATAATATGCTGTGGCTCCTGAAGGGCTTGTGGCTTCAACATAAAAGGTATCCGGGATACTAAGTGTGGGTGGATCAACGTCAGGTGGTCCATATTTGGCTAAAAATATGGCGGTATCACCGTAGCCCCACTGCTGGTTAAAGTTGGGACTTGTAATAGGTCCTCCCCCGAAATCTACTGTTCCTTCATAGTCACCTGTAAATATCGCACTATCATTGCCTCCCACATCAACGGCTCCTGTAAATTCAGGTTGAGGGCCGCCTACTACTTTCGACCATATATGGGCACCGTTGGCACCGGACAGCTTTAGAAAGAATAGATCTATTGTCAGCGCCGTGCTGTCATCAAATTCAGAGGCGCTGTTCAGCGGGCCACCACCGAAATCTATTGTTCCCTTGAATTGTCCCAAAACCCATGCATCCCCAGAGCTATCGACAGATATGCTAATACCGTTATCCTCATTAGGGCTCCCAAATGTTTTTGACCAGACATGCGATCCGGTAGGGGTAAGTTTTAGAACAAATATGTCAGTTGGCTGGCCGTTGCTATTTACTTCTCCTCCACCGAAATTGACTCTTCTCCTAAAACCACCTGTTAGGAAGACATTATCTTCGTCGTCTACCGCGACAGCTCGACCACCGTCAAAATCAGCAGCGCCAAATGCCTTCGACCACATATGACTACCGTCATCGGCGGCTAATTTCGCTATAAATATTTCAGTCCCTGGAGGCCAACCTTCGTGCGTTGCCGCTTCCAAACATGTTTCAGGAGGCGTATCTTGTGGCGGCCAAACTCCCCCACAGATCGGACCGTCGCCGAAATCGATGGCCGGTGGCAAAAATGATCCTGTGACCACTACATTATCATTTGAGTCTACTGCAACTCCTCGACCATAATTTTTCGATCCATAGCCTCCCGTTGCACGCGCCCATATTGGATCACCGTTAACCCCTGATAGCTTGGCCACTATGATATGTTGAAAACCAAAACCGCCTTCCAGATCACCGCCAAAGCTAGCTGTCCCAGCTTCGGTTGTTCCAGTTACAATGACATTGTCAGCACTATCCACTGTCACCGCGTAAGCCTCACCCTGAATGAATTCTCGTGACCAGATATGGTTTCCATCCGCGTCAAATTTAGCTACAAAAATATCTTCCCTATCATGGGAGCTACCTTCAAGATCTCCACCGCCGAAATCGATAGGATCGGTGAAATAGCCCACCACAACGATATTATCCTCACTATCAACGGCCACTCCGGCAGCCTCTGCTTGATTAAGAGGGTAGTCTCCGCTTCCGTGCGGACTAAACTCTAGCGACCACAATAAGGTACCGTCGGCAGCAAATTTTTCCAGAAAAGCTCGACGAGCCACGCCGCCGCGAAAATATCCTGCAATTACAGAATTACCACTGCTATCGATTGCAATTCCTCTACTTTGAGCAGACCACCCCGCGCCGAACACGGTTGACCATATGTGAAGGGGGGGATCAGCCAGCACTAATGTTGGGGTTACAGTAGATAAGATGAGAATCAACAGAAATATTGTACTACTTATCTTACTCATCTACAGCCTCCTTTCTCTATCGACAAAATTGCCGAGCCATCCCGCTGTGCGACTTGGCCTTAATTAATCTCTGGAAACGCGATCACCAGGTTGATACCACGATGGGCATGCGTTCCTGATCTCTGTGAAATCGATCATCGATCAGTGGAAACTCTAGATATATGAGCAGTCGGGGAGTTTTTCTCGCTAACCTTTGTTATTCTACCCTACATAGATGGCTCGCAAATTGTAGAAACTGGGCTCTCAATGACTGTGTCATTCCGGACTTGATCCGGAATCCAGAAATATCAATGACTTCTGGATTCCTGCCTTCCAGACTGTGTCATAATTATGTACCAATTACTACTGAATAACCGTATCGATAGGTGATATATAGGTTGTAAAATCAAGGAGAACGATATGGCATTCCGATACGGCCAAGACCGAAAGCAATTGGCCCT
>Ga0209780_1000042_pt1 | contig 62100 bp, 60 predicted proteins | sample WorMetexBAHAMAS2_FD_187384 | JGI IMG/M metagenome (GOLD analysis project Ga0209780, IMG submission 187384) | Marine gutless worms symbiont microbial communities from Max Planck institute for Marine Microbiology, Germany - Inanidrilus exumae... | ecosystem: Host-associated > Annelida > Digestive...
CGTTGGTCATTTTGGAGATAGAATGGCTCATATTCATTATTATATCAATAGCTTAATTTATAACAGGACGGCATTTTAGCCGAAAAAAACAGAAAAATCACCCTCGTGACCCCGGGCACGAATCGGGGTTACGGGACAGGCTCTTCTGGCAATCCCTATAAGGGCTACATCTTGACATGATCGGAAACGATCATGTCAGAGCCATTTAACTTAGGTGTAATCGATATCGGGAAGGCCCGTCGTTTACAAACCACGGTCTGTGTTTGAAGCGGTCGTTGATCCGGTGATTGCAACCGGTTTCGAATAAGGCTAATGATATATTTTCTTCCCTGGAAACCCTCCGGGTGAATCCGGGCCCAACATCTTAACTGCTTCGGAGCGATATCATGCATATGGTCGTAGGTTTCATTCTGGCGTCTTTACTTCGAAAAAAGAACCGTAGAGGAACAGGATTACCATCCATTCGAGGCAAACTTGAGACCATGCATGCATTACCGGGTCGCATCCGTTTCAGTTCCCCTTTACTTGTCGGTCTTCAAGACCGTACCCAGCTGAAAATCGGTGCTGAAATAAATAGAGTCGATGGGATTCAACAGGTTGACATGAATGAGCACACCGGGAGCCTGCTGATTCGGTATGATCCTTCCGTCATAGAGCCTTTTATCGTTCACGGCATCGTTGTCAAAGTGTTAGGATTGGAAAAGGATCTGGAAAAATCTCCGGATGGCCTGCTCACGCAAGAAATGGGGTTGATCGGCCGTTCCCTGAACCAACACATTTATGAATCCAGCGGCGGCGTGATGGATTTGAAATCCGCCCTAATGATGAGTGTGCTCATGCTGGCGGTCTATCGTATCGTTATCCAGGGCGACCGGGCTTTCCCCGGCGGTATCAATCTCTTATGGTGGACGTATATTTTGGCTAGGCAGCGGAAATGACCTTGGTCACATACCGATCGGCATTCAAGAAGTTTATCCGGCAGATTAAGGTGGTTCACCACCTTCCGGGGCGGTTGCGCCTTTACATACCGTTACTGGAGGGCCTATCTCCTGAATGGCGTCGATATCAAACAGATGTTATCGAAATCATCAAACTCAAAAGGGGTCTCCTCGACATTGAGCTGTCGACCATATCCGGTCGCGTGTTGATTTGCTACGACCCTCGCCGGACCGGTAAAACCGGGATTCTGGAATGGTTGGAAAAGGTGGCGCTCATGCTCTATGCGAACTATGTCGATGCGCCGTTTAAATCGAAGCAGCAAATTGGCCCCTTCTTGAAAAGGGCGCGTTCCAAGATCTGTCAGTTGCCTCTACGCAATAGTCATGTCAGGGAGGTTGTCTAACGATGTTTTTCAAGACACCCAAAAAGCCTTTGATATCCTGCAACATCATCCACAACCTGACGGGCCGGTTGCGGATTCATTGTCGGGCCTTGGGATTATTGGATGACTATAAGGATGAAATACGGGACCGCCTTGAGGCCGACTTTGCCGTTATATCCGTTGTCACCGCTCCTGGTTCCGAGAGCGTCCTAATTTATTATGACGCCCATAAATCTAATTCACGGGAAATTCTGGAATTGACGGAAGCTGTCATGGCCTCCTATTCAACCGTGGCGTTTCAGATCGATCGGGAGATTCAGAACAAACAAATGGTTCAAGAAAGACGCTTACACGAAGAGCCTCTCAGCGAAATGCTGATCCGTATCGGTATTAACGCCCTGACCCTGATGATCGGCTATGTCCGCAAGCCTACGCCACCCGTCACCTTATTCCAGAAACTGACAAATCTGAATGCCCTGACGGCAATATCGCTGTCCAAGCCCATTTTTACCAGCGGGTTGGACTCCCTACGCTTCAACAAGCGGCCCAATGCGGACACTCTGAGTGCTGCTGCCATTCTGGCCAGTCTATTTTCCGGTAAAAGCGGATCTTCGCTGACCATCATTCTGCTGGCAGATATTGCTGAGCTGATGACCGCCTACACCATGGAACGGACCCGCAGTGCCATCGTCGGCATGCTGGCTCTAGAGGAGCAATTTGCCTGGAAAATCGGCCCGAACGGGAAAAAAATCAGGGTGCCGCTTGAAGAGATTATCCCGGGTGATCTGGTTGCGATCCATACCGGGTCCAAGGTTCCGGTGGATGGCGAGGTGAAGAGCGGTGAGGCGTCCATTGATGAAGCGTCCCTGACGGGTGAATTCATGCCGGCCGTTAAAGCTCGTGGTGATATCGTTTATGCCGGGTCGACCGTCAAGTCCGGCAGTCTCACGGTCAAGGCGGAGCGGGTGGGCGACGATCGGGCCATTTCCCGAATCGTGCACCTGGTCGAGGAGGCTCAGAGTCGCAAAGCCCCGATCCAGGCCTACGCCGATCGGTTTTCGGCCCAGTTTATTCCCCTCAATTTTGCCTTGGCCCTGATTGTGTTTTTAATCACGCGTAGCCCCACTCGTGCCTTGAACATGCTGATCATCGATTACTCCTGCGGCGTCCGGCTCTCGACGGCCACCGCCTTTGCGGCGGCGGTGTGTCGTTCCGCCGCGCAAGGTGTCTTGGTAAAGGGTGGCAATTTCATCGAGATCTTGAGCGAAGCAGACACCTTAATCCTGGATAAAACCGGTACCATTACCGAAGGCCGCCCCAAAGTGTCGTCCGTCTATCCTGCGGAGACCGGGATCGACATCCGTGACATCGTTGAAGCGGCAGCAGCGTGTGAAGAAACCACCAATCACCCGATTGCCCTGGCCGTGATCAATAAAGTTCGTGAAATGGGATGGCACATACCAAAGCATTCCCAGGTCCAGGTGCATCTCGGCAAAGGGGTCGAAGCCGTGGTAAACCGTCGCAAAATACGTGTCGGCAGTGATGCCTATCTCAAGTCTGCCGGGGTGGCGATGACCATATCAGATACCATCATCGCCGCCATGCAACAGCGCGGTGAGAAGGTGATCTATGTCGCACGCAGCCGGAAGTTGATGGGCGTCATCGGTATCCAGGACAGTTTGCGCGAGGATATGAAGAAGACCCTCAATCGACTGCGACGAAAAGGCTACGACGAAATAGTATTGCTCACCGGCGATATCGAGGCCCATGCCAATGTCATGGCTTCGAAAATGTCAGTGGATAGTTATAAGGCCGAAGCTCTGCCCGAAGAAAAAGCCGAGAAAGTACTACTGTCCCAGGCCAAGGGCAATCGCGTCGTCATGGTGGGTGATGGGGTCAACGACGCCCCGGCTCTGGCCTATGCGGATGTCGGTATTTCGTTGGGCCGCGGCAGCACTGAAATCAGCATCGAAACGGCCGATATCGCCATCAACAATGACAATCCGCTGCTGCTGCCCGGGATTATCGGTCTGAGCCAGAAGACGATGCAGATCGTCCGACAGAATTTTGCGACCGCCATCGGGGTCAACACCATCGGGCTGATTCTGGCCTCCATGGGGGAGCTGCCCGTGTTTTGGGCCGCAGTGCTGCACAATGCGACAACCATTGCCGTGGTGTCCAATTCCGCCCGTATTCTGATTACCGATATTGAGAAAGATATCTGATATGCCAGGCGTACCCAAACAGCTGCAGATCACCGTGGGACATACGCTGCCAGGCCGGTTACGCCTCCGGTTTTCCCACCCACCCCGGGAGGCCGGGAAAACCGAACACATCGTCCTGAGCCACCCGGGGGTGCTGTCCGCCGTCTACACGGATCCGACATTAAATCTTCTAGTAACTTACGATCCCGGGAATATTGCCCCGGAAGAAATTATATTACGAGCGGCCCTGTCCTTATCGGCCGATTATCAGCTCCAACCCATTTTTATAAACACCTCCGGCGCCAGAACACCCCTGAGTACGCTGTCCATTGTCTCAGGGCTGTCGATCCTTGTTGCCCATACGCTGTCCGTATTTTCGGTGAGGACTAAACCGCTATCCGCCCTTCAAATCATTTGTGGGTTGGGCACCACGGCGGCTGTCTCGGAGCACATCTACTTGGATTTAAAGGATAAGGGACACTTTCATCCGGAAGTTCTGTCAATCGGCTACCTGTTGAGCTCGTTTTTACGCGGAAATGTGTTGCGGGGCGCCACCACCGCCTGGCTCATGACATTTGCACGCCATCTTGTGGAGCCCCCGGCCAAAGTGTTGAAACTGGAGGCCACGGCTGCGGACTCATCATGTGACGAACATCAATGTGAGTATGAAGCCAATATCTCGAGGGAGGTGACGACCCAGGGCGGCACCATGGGCATGCTTTCGCAGCTTCCCAGCCTTTTATTGGCCATGTATACCGATCGGCAGCTAACTGCCGAGGATCGAATATTCCAGAAGATTCAAAAACTGTCTCAAGAGCATAATGATGTTTTGGAAGGGCTGGAACAGTTGCAACGCGGGATTCGTTTGCGGGTTGGATCCTGATGCCGTTTCGATCATGGACTGAAATACCAAACAGGAGGAAAGCATGGCAATCACTTCACAGCATTTTACCGGGTTTGCGGCAGGCTTGGGCGTTTCGGCTTTGACGTTTTATCTGTACAAAAAAAACCAGGCCAAGGTGGACCAGTTTTTAACTGATCATGGCATTCAAGTGTCATCGCTCATGGAGCGGGACCCCCAGTCCATGTCCCTCAAAGAACTAATTAAAGCCAAAGAGGATCTGGAAGATATTATCGCTGAAAGAGAATATGAAGAAAACGAGGCCCTCAAGAAGAAAACTTCCAAGGGGTGAGACTCGTCTTAGAGGGGATTTTCCCGCCTGGGGCGGCCCGGTTTGGGGACAAAATCCGGTCGACTGCATTCTGCCTGTCGGCAGACTGCAAATCGTCCAAGTGGTCGGAATTCATCGGACCGGCAGGAGCCCTATCGGTGCCGGCGTCTTCTTTCTGGCGGCAGGGATCTGGATGCTGGTGACATCCACCAAGGTGGTCTGCTTGCTTTAATAGTTCCTTTTCAACCGCATGTGGCCCCGGTTTCTTGAGGAACCGGCCCGTTGCGTGCTGCAATGAATGGCAGGCCGGGTTATCCGAAAGCGGCCATAACGTTTCGGTGTCACCGGAATTTTCAGAGCGATACCCCTTGCCAAGCCGGATACAATGTTATAGTGTCCTCTCCAACGTACGACAATAGCATAAACCAAGGAAACCAAGTCCCCCCAAAAGGCTTTCATCGCCCGGTCCTTATTTCCTGATTTATCCCGTTGATTTCACGTTGATCCATCATCGATACATGATGCTGCAGTGATACAATGATCTCAGTTTCTCGGTAATCGTCCGCCGGGCAATGTCGACTTTCACGGTAGCATCGCTAAAAAGACCGGGTCAGGTGATCCGGAAGAACACACGAAAGGAAACAATGAAAGAGGAAAAACGAAAACAGCTTGAAACCCAGTTGCGACGCCTCATCGAATCAGACGAACGAAACCGTCGGGAATTTGAATCGCACGCCCCCCATGCACCCCGTAGTATTCGGGTCATTCGCCGACGGAAGGGCAGGCCCGATCGGCACATTTTCGACACCAGCCGCCGTTCGGAACCAGCGGAACTGGAAGTGGCATAAACCACGAACCCTCACGGGCACCGACCGCATAAACAGGGGCGCGATATTCCAGATTCTGATATCGGCTCTTCATCTTCTGTACTACCGCGGCTACCGTTTTCGGCGACCCATCCGGCCAAATCGAACAATGTGGACTAAGATTCTACGAGTTCGATGATTCTCCTGGAGGTGTATTCCCCGACGTCGGCCAGGGCATCGGTGGGCAGGAATTGTGATGCGTTGTTGGAATAGAGGCAGGTGGCCGATGCAGGAAAATCATCATCGGCAAAATAAAAAATGTAGCACAGGGCGATCTTGGGTAGCGGATAGACCAGAAAGGACAGGTCGCAGTTGATTCCGCCGGGGGCGGAAGTGCCTTTCAGGGGGCCTGTAATCCGATCTTTTCCCCGGGCAATACGATCAACATGGGGCTCCAATACCCGTTGGGTGTGGGTGGCAAACGCCCCGACGTAGGGCATGCTGCTGGGCAGATCTTTGAATGACACCAGTGGTTCCAGCCGGATGGGATCGGCAGCGGCATGACGCATATACAGGGAGATCAAAATTCCAAGGACCCCGTCCTGCATGTCTCCGTCCAACAGGATGCCGTCCGGCGCCACCCGGCACGGCAGGCCGAATGCTTCGAATTCGAACTGATCACCGCTTCGGCTTGCGGGAAGCCATTCCTGAAGGTTCTCGGGGAGATTCCCGTACACCTGACGCAGATTCTCCCGGACAATCTCGGCGTAATTGCCGGCCATCTAGTTTGCTCCGATAATCTGGCGAACTTTCGCCAATTCGTCGAGAGCGCCGGTACCTTGCAGCACTTCCGCTATGGAACGGAAGCATTCAATGACGATTCCAGATTTTGGACGGACCGACGCCAGTTGGGCATCGATGGTTCTTAAGTCGGCCACCAGTTCTGCCAGGGGCTCGAACGCCAGGCCGAGGTTCCCGGCACACCCTTTCAATCGGACCGTTAACTGCTCCACTTCCTGGATTCCCGTTTCGGAAATGACCGACTCCGAGCCGAGCCGATAACCGCCGCCGTCGCCGGCACCCGGCACACCCCCTAAACGCTTGACGGCCTCGACACCTTCTGCGCTGATGGCGATCCCTCCGGACAGGGTGCGAACTTCCACCAGCCCGAACCCCATCAGCTCTTCGGCCATATGGCTGGATTCTGTATGTTCCAACCCGATTCCCGTACCGACGTCGTACATAGATACTTGTGCCGACGGATCTCCGTCGGTGGATTCAAAAAGTGCAAGAAGAAATTTTTCGTTATCTTTATTAATTTCCATCGTCAGGGTATCGCCTTTCTATTTCGTTCTTCTCCAACTGAGTTGGAGAAGAGGGTTCGAGGGGCCAAGGGTTCGAGGTTTCCAGGGTCTATGTTGCATACCCTAAATGTCCGTCCCTTTTGTAGTCAGTTTCATTTCCCTCGAATCCTTGAATCCTTGACCCCTTGAACCCTCACTGTCCACATTTCCGTGAGAGCAACTGGCATCATGCAATACATTCAGAGACAATCTTTACTACTTTAAATACATAGCCAATTTCCGCGCACCATAACGCATGGGAAGCAAAAAGAACAGAATGCAAATGATAAAAGCGGCCAAAACGAACCGGCAACCCTCATCCATTGCCATTTCGTCAGAGTGAAACCGTTAATTTGCGCCATGAAGATGGTATAGACCGGACCAGATTCAAGCGACAGGACAACGATAATAAAAACGGCGCTGATGATCATGAACAGGAGCCCCCCAAAACTGGTGACCGATTGAATCGGATTTTCCGATTTAAAATCCGGGTATGCCGCTCCCATTCCGATACCCAGTGCAATCACCCCGGGGACCATGAGCAGTACATTTATCGTAGAAAGCGCCATCATAAACGGTGTCACCTTCAGTAATATGTTGGTGGCCACGATGAGAACCTGACTGAGGATCAACAGGGGGATCAGATATATAAAAAACTTCGTCCACAGAAATTGTCGCAATGTAATCGGTGCGGATTTTACCAACCAGAAGGCCTCCCGCTCCATGCTAACTGCCGGATACGCAAAGCGGGCCGTGATGGCCGAAAGGACGAATGTGGCCAGTCCCATATTCAGGAAGGACAGCAAGTTCTGAAGATAAACTGTTTTAATCGGCGATTTCTCCACCGGGAGTACTTTAAAATTGTAGATGTAAATGACGATTAACGCACCGATCAGGAACAACTGGGACCATTGGGTCTGGTCTCGGATAAAGGTCCTAATTTCCTTGGAGACCAATGCTCCTGTCGGCCCAGGCAGTATTCGAAAAATGGACCGTCGGGATAAGGGCCGTTTTATGATGCGGGAGGCGGCTGTCTGGGTTTTCGACACGCCTTTGAAATAAACTGCATTGGCCGCGGGAATGATCAAGCATACCAACAGCCCTGCTAAACTCCAGGAAAGCCCGCTGTGGAACAGGCCCCCTGCCACATCCCCGGTCAGTATCGACCGAAGGCTATCATAAGACCAAGAGCTGGGAAGATATACGGGAGCCGGGGACCGGAGGGCCTGGAAATACACCATCGTAGTCTCAAAGAACTCCGGGTCGACCAATCGCTCCGGCCGCAGCATTCTAAATGCAAAGAACAGAATCAGGAAAAATGTCAGCGCCAGGAAGACAAAGATACTTTTAACCCGGTTCGCCGGGATGACCATCACGGCGGTCATGACCAGCAGGACGCTAATGGCGGAACAGATGATCGACAGGGATACAAGATTGCTCAAGACGCCCAGGTAGTAAATCGGCCCCCCACCATATATCAGTCCATAGGAGATGAATACCGGGAGTGTATAGATGATTACCATCCAGGAGCTGTCGATGGTGCTCTCGATCGATCTGGAAATGAATATTTTGTATGCCGGCACCGGAGTGGCATGGACCAGCGGCAGATCCCGACTCAGGTAAAGTTTGGAGAGAGACGTCAGGATGCCGCTGAATATCAGCAGCGACAGGAAAACCAAAAAGACCATGGACAACAGTTTAAAGGCGAGTATGTCACCCAGTTCTTCAATGCGTCTGAAATAGATCAACACACGCAACGTGATGGCAAAAAGACCCGCCCAGAAGAGGACGCCGATGGCGCCCAGGACGGCCAGTTTCAGGGCTCGTCCGTGGCGTGCCGATTCGTCCCGGTTTTTAAGCCCCAGGTATCGGGGCCGCAATAATGTGAAGATGGCGCTCATACAAGCGATTTCCTCAAGTTATGCTTAGAGCTGTCCTCATAATCTTTGATTGTGGTGATTAACTGGAATTACTAAATTCGAAACAACATAAAATCGTTACACGATTTTATTCCTGTGTTAGTTTCAGAAATACCGCCTCAAGATCTTTTTCTGTACTTTGGGCTTGGTGCATGAGTTCTTCCGGCGAGCCTGTCGCGATCAGCCGGCCATTGTTGATGACACCGATCCTGTGGCAGACATCTTCGGCCACCTGCAGGGTGTGGGTGGACATGAAAATGGTGGTCCCGCCCTTTGCCAGGCGTTTGAACAGTTCCTTGACCATTTTAATGGCGATGGGGTCCAGTCCCACCATAGGTTCGTCGACAATAATGACTTCCGGCTGTATCAGCAGGGCCGAGGCCATCACCAGACGTTGCTTCATGCCGTGGGAGAAGGCTTCGATCAGTTCGTCGGCCCAGTCGATCAGCGAAAATTGCTGGAGCTTGGCCTCAGCGTTTTGATGGAAACCATTCCGGTTGATCCCATAGCGATCGGCAGTGAACTGTAAAAATTCCATGGCTGTCAGTTTTTCGTATAGATACGGTCGATCCGGAATGAATCCGATCTCCCGTTTCGCTCGTTCAGGTTCGAAGGCCATATCGATGCCGCAGATATGCACGGTTCCCGATGTCGGGGCAATGATACCCCCCATCATTTTGATCGTGGTGGTTTTTCCAGCGCCGTTCGGTCCGATGAATCCGAAAATTTCACCTTTCGGTATCGTCAGATTCAGTGATTTGACGGCCTGGATAGTGGCATAGTGTTTGGAGAGTCCCGATAACTCTATCATGATGTTCCGCGCGCCTCCATATCCGTCACTTCAAGGTGGACTTTACCGATCACATCCATTAGGTCGAGCTGCCCCTCCAGGTTCCCCGTCGAGAACCGGATATGGGTGACATCTGCCGGAATCTGATTGAACAGGGCATCTACGGTAACCCATTTGCCGAGAAACAGTCGATTCCAGGCATGATAGTAAAACCGGCCGTTGAGGTATACCAACCCGGCTTCAATATCCGTTGGGATTCCCGCTGCACGGGCCATAGCGGCCAGCAGGACGGCATGTTCGTTGCAGTCTCCGGCCCTGTTTTTCAAGGTGGCCAGGGCGTCGGGCATAGACACCACCGGACGCCGTTCAATATTCTCCTGAATCCACGCAACGAGTTTACGAACCTTCTCCAGGGGTGGATCTGTCTCAGAAACGATGGATCCGGTCAGATCCCGGATCTTCCAATGGTCGGATTGAATAAACGGCGTAGGGGCCAACAGGTGCTGATCCTGCTTTGTTAGTTCGGAAGCGAGGGGTTGCACCGGAAGATTATCTATGGACTCCTTTTGAATGGACAGGAGTGTGCCGTCGAGGCTCTGTCTGCCGCCGTCAACATCCAAACGTTCCAACGGTATCCCTTTGATATCGATCACAACGCGATCGATTCGGGCCGGGTCCGAGACGGTCACGTTGGAGGGCACCGACACCACACGGGTTAGATCCTGGCTGGCTGAGATGGGTATCCCTCCCAGGGCCTCTTCGCGACTTGTTCTGATCAGGCTGATGCCCAGAAGGCCCGTTTGTTTGAGCACCTCCCCTTCTTCAGTGATCCAGGCTTCCTGAACCATACCCTTATAATTGACCAGCAATCTGGACGTCGGTATGGTTAGACCGCCGCTCGTCAATGACTCTTTTCCGATGACGGTGACGTGAATCGGCTGCTGTGACATGGTGGCCGGGTCGAACACATAGTAGACCATTTCCTTTCCGGCCTCGAGTCCGGTGGCGCTGACGGCATCATACAATCCGGCAGCCAGCATCGGCTTCCGTTTGAGGGGGATATCGAATGTGCGTGTCGAACCGGCCGATTCGGTGCGCACCTTCATGGTCTTTCCCTCCGTGGAACCGTAAGCCGCAAAGTTGAAACGCCCGGAATCGAGGATAAACTGGAAGGAGATGAGAGAGAAGTCCGAAGCCAGTCGACCTTCGGTCTTCAGATCGACCTCGTGGACCATTCCCATGGTATTGATTCGCATCAGCATTGTTTGGGATAATATATACTCATCGCCATGCCTCGTGAGACTGGCGTGGGAATAACCGATTTTCCGGTTGTTTTGAATGATGTTCAGCCAGGTGTCCCGTTCCACGAATTCGCCGGCGGGGAGTCCCTGGATGGTGGGGTTCGGCAGAATACGTCCCAGTAAATCAACACGTATCGCAAAAAAACGGAGAATAACGCCCCAAAAAAGAGCGCGCCCAGCCAGTAGGGCGCCATCCGGTTGGTTTTCATTGTGAAACGCTTTTTGAGAAACTGGGTTGCCATTGGCTTGATGCTATGCGCCCTTGTTACGGTTGCCGCCGGGATCTACATCGGTATCCATCGGTACGCCCGTCACACGGCTGTTTCAGTTTTAGATCAGTTTGTGGATCATGTCCCCTGGATTCATGAAATGACCTATGTCGGAATGGAGGTCGAACCATTCGGCGAAGGCCTGCAAATGGATAATGTCACCTTGACGGTGGCCGGGTCCGATGGACCGGTTCGAATTGACCGAGTGATTATCCATTCCATGGACCGAAGCCACCCATGGCCCCGACGGATGCATGCCGAGTTCCAGGGGATTCGGTTTAACACGAAACAGGTCCTTGAAAACGACACCTGGCTCCGTCAGCTTGGATACGATGTCCTGCGGAGTCAATTGGAAGGTGCCTACCGCTACGAGGCTCCGAGCAAGACATTAATTCTGGAGCGACTGCATGTCGACATTGCCGATGCCGGATCCGCCACGCTTTCGGCACGTGTTGGAAACCTTGATCTTGTCGACCTCGTGTCAGGACGGGTCGGCGAAGCCAACATTGCCGGCCGACTCGGAGGTATGCTGATTGAACACGGCCGATTGCATTATGTGGATGCCTCATTTTTGGAACGGTCGCTTTCCTCCCTGGCGCGATCCAGGGGAGTATCCCTACATGCGTACCGTCGGCATCTGGCTCGGAAGATCTCTGTCATCCTGACCACGGATCCACAGACCGATGTGGGCCGGATCGGCGCCGCATTGTCATCGTTTCTGAAACGGCCGACACAACTCGTCACCAGTGTGGCCCCCGACCAACCCATCGCCCTGTTCTGGCTCCTTTGGTTCCGGGATATCGAGAAATTCGTGGATCACCTTGGGCTTCAGGTCTCCACTATTCCGCCTCATGATATGCCGTGAGCTCCAGATATCTTATGGCATCCTCGCTTCCCAGATCGGCCGCGATCTGAAAGTCTTCGACGGCCAGGCTGGTTTCTCCCGACAATAGAAACACGCGCCCCCGACCGTAGTAATAGAGGCCCCTTTTCGGATTGAGAGCAATTGCCTTTTCAATGGCCGCTATTGCTTCGGTGTACTCTCTCAGCTCGCCGTAGGAGATCCCCATCTGAAACCAGGCGTCGCTGCGCTGGGGGTCCAGAGTCAGGGCCTTTTCAAAATAGTTAATGGCGGATCGGTCGGCGCCATAGGTGGCCGCCAGGGCACCTTTCTCGATCCAATACCCGGGATCCTGTTCCGGATTCAGGGGAGCCATCTTTTTCTCGTCTTCTCCTTTGGCGTCGGTCTTCTTTTCAATTAGTTGCTCATCCTTTATCTTTTTGGTGGCCGCACCGAGGTGGGCAAAATAGGCGACAAACGTGCTGATGTCCTGAGTGGGAATGGCGGTTCGGGCGAACGCACGACCATTTTCAATGTCGGCGGTAAAGGTGATCCGGCCGGTTTTCGGTAACGTCCCGACCACCTGCTCCATGTCCGGCATCATCCCCAAAATGCCGCCCAAGTAGCTACCCATGTCGATATCCCCTGTCATCAGGGGGCCGCTTGCAGGAGCCTTTTTCATGGTTTTGGCGGTTTTTATGAGTGCAGCCATCCGCGTATCGTCCGGGGCAACGATAAATTTGTCACCGACCATCGCCAGACGGACTTCATAGTTCATCAAGGCATCCAAGGTGCTTTCGATTCCGGGCATCATCGGCATCTGAAATTTTTCTCCTACAACCCGATGCCCCTCGACCTGGCTGGTTCGCGTTCGGACCCACATGGGGCCGATTTTTGTGCCGTGCTGCTTCTCGAACATTTTCTCCATGGACCGGCCGTAGTTTTCAAGCCAGGGCAGATAGGTCTTCTCGATGAAATCGGCGGATTTGGCGGCATCTTTCATCAGAGCAATCATCTCAAACGACATGCCACCGGGGCCGTAGGACATGCCGCCGGCCATTTCACCCGTAAATTGGGCCAGGAGGCCTCTCATTCCCTTCACGTCAAATCCCATTTCCTGGTAGAGCCCCCCAAACGCCGACAGAAAAAGGTCCATCAGACCCTGGATATTGTATGCCCTGCTTTTGAAATTGACATGATGCGCCGGCGAATATCCTTTGAGAGATGTCTGGGTGTCGCTTTTGGCGACGACCCGGGAAAGGGGCGTGCCACGTTCAGCGATCATTTCAAAAAGGGTGCTGATTTCATTGCGGTCCAGATTAACGCCGAGCTTCATTGTTTGAATCTGAGACGCGGTGTCGATCATACTCTGAATTTTTTCCGGCGAGAGACCTGTCTTGGACATTTTTTCTGAATCGGGAAGAGATTCCATTTTCATGATGCTTTCCCGGATCTGGCGGTCCCGTGTTTTCAGAATGCGGCCCAAGGCCACGTCGACATTGACTGTCATGTTGCCCGGCCGCTGAAGCGCATTGGTCAGTGCCTTCAGTGAGTTTTCGGACAGGGCCAGGGGCTGGCCCGGCGGGAGCGACAGAAGGTAATACCCCGGGCCGGGTTGGGCTCCGAAGGAGGCCATAAAGCTCGGATTCGGTTCGACAAAGGGTACCATCGCCGCAATGGCCGGCTTGGGTTCCCGGATTTCAATACCGATGACGATCGGGCGGGATGCATCAATCCAGGCGGTACCCTGAAGCATACCCCTTAACATCATGGTGGGAGACTGCGCGGGATCTTTTTGGGCCGCACCATAGAGTTGATCCACGATACTCAAGGCATCTTCGAAACGATTGATTTTGACAATGATGTCCAACGGTTGCCCGGGGGGCTGGGTTACCGCTGCTGTCGCTGGCGCCGGTTTGGCCGGTTTTGAGGGGGCCTTTGCGGCGAGAGCCGGGTAAATGGCGAGGCTGAGAATCGACAGGCACAAGACGGTCAGCATGCCAACGGAACCTCTTACAGAGAGTGATTTCATGGGGTTCTCCTATCCAAGTCGTGTTTTCCACCGGGCCGATGTACGGTTCGGCCCGCCTTCCGACTATCGTCGTGAAACTACGGGTTTGGTCGGCGTCGGGAGTTCCGCTGAAAAGAGAGCTCCCACAAAACTGCCGACAGCCACTTTACTTTTCAAGCGGACCGGAATTCGGCGATGGTCCGCGGTTACCCATACCTGGAGTTTGGCATTCTTGTCTTTTTCAAATACCCCCCCGACCTCTTCAAGCTCCGGTTCAACGAGGAAGGTGTCGTAGGTGTTTTTCCAAAGTTTGATCTTCTGTCGTTTGACGACCTTTGCTCGACCGATGACGCACTTTTTTCCGTCGGTAACGGGCCGCTCCACCATTTTCGTTTGAGCCGGGTCCATGATGCGGCTGAAGTAAAAGGCCGATAGAGGATCGAACGCGCCCGGTTTAATCGATATCGGCTCCTCGGCCTTGCCGAAATCGACCCACTGGGCCGTCATGTTCTCCCAATCAAACCGGATTTCCGCATCCCGTTTGGTATTGTTCACGGAGTGGACTTCCTTGTAGAGTACGGATTTGGTTACCGACAGATCGCAGTAGGCGTCGATACGCTGTCTCACTTTGTAGAAGACATCGACAAAGGAATTGGTTCGGACCGTCATGACGAAATGGTGAGCCATTTCTCCATTGATGTTTTCAGGGGGGAGTACTTCCAGCACCGCTTTTCCGGCCGGAAAGATACCCCATCGAAGTCTGAACGTCAGTTTCTCTCCGACGGTAAACGGCAGTTGTGAACGGTTCGGTGCCCCTGCGGTTTCTGCCAGCGCTGGTAACGCGTATGCAAGAATGAGGACCACGCATATCACGATCCATCGAATCCGTGGTATTTTGGGTTTGATTTTCATTCGTGTGTTGCTCCCTGGGATTCTCCCGGTCAATTGAGAATCCCTAATATTATACAGTTTTTTAGGTGTGGTTGGCAAATTCGCGGCCTGTTTGGGAAATCCATGGGATGAAATCCTCGCAGTTTGTTTCCGAGTGGCCGTCGCCGGTTGTGAGCATTGATCGTCGCACCGCTCCCGCCTTGACAGAATCCGGATTTTTTAACATAGTTTAGTGCTGAAACAGTGACAGTCCAACCCGGGTATGCTGACCATGTCGGTCGACACTGCAAACCGTTTTGAAGATATATCCCGCCGCCGATTCCTCAAACGAAGTGCGTTTTGGGCCTGTGCGGTCACGACCTCACCGGCGTGGCTGGGGCATTTGATCCGGAAAGCGGATGCTGCCGCTTAGAATTCCACGGCGGCTCAATTACTTCAGAACGCCCCTCTCGCCCGTTACTGGGTGTCCACCCGAACCGTCGACATCGACTGCCTCCGATGCCACCAGCCGGACGAAAATCTGTCTGAAAATCCCCATGAGCAAGGCGAGGTGATCATCAAATGCGAGCTGTGTGCCCAGGAGTGTTTGATTAGGGAAGGCGAGCGGGGGCGGTGCCGGACGCGCATCCATGTGGACGGGCAACTGAGGAGCCTGGTGTATGGTCGCCCTGTTTCCGTGCATGTGGATCCCATCGAGAAAAAACCCTTTTACCATTATCGACCGGGATCCCAGGCGTTCTCGCTGGCGACCACCGGATGCCCCCTCAGTTGCAAGTTCTGCCAGAACTGGCAGATTTCCCAGGCCCGACCCGAAGATTTTTTAACGGATTTTTACCCTCCCGACATCATTGTACACAGCACCCAAAAGCGAAGTGTCCCGATTATAGCCTTCACCTACAACGAGCCCACCGTGTTTACCGAGTACTTAACCGACATCGCTCGTCTGGCGGGAAAGAGGGATATTGAGAGCGTTCTGATCAGCTGCGGATTCATGAATCCGCAGCCCTTGACCGACATGTGTGAGGTGTTGGACGCCATAAAAATCGACTTAAAAGGCTTTAGCCGTGATTTTTATCGGAATGTCTGTGGCGCGGAACTGGAACCGGTGTTGCGGAGCATCAAAACCGTGGCCCGACGGGGTGTTCATATGGAACTCGTCAATCTGGTGGTTCCCACCCTGAACGATTCGGACCGCATGCTCCGGGAACTTGTTCATTGGGTGCTGAATGAAGTGGGGCCCGATGTGCCCATCCATTTTACGCGATTCCACCCGGATTACCAGATGCGAAACCTTCCTCCGACTCCGGTCGCGACACTGGAACGGGCATACGCCATCGCCAAAGACAGCGGGCTCAATTACCCCTACGTGGGAAATGTTCCGGGCCATCCCGGGAACAACACCCACTGCCCCTCCTGCGGGAAGGTCGTCATCCGCCGGACTGCCTTTTTCGTTACGGGCATCTACATAGAAGACGGCAAATGCAAATTCTGCGGGGTGCCGATTGCCGGGGTGTTTGGCCAGGGAGGAGAGACGCGCTCATGATCCAGCGAATAGTGTGGTATGCCTTACCCCGGACATTTCACCTATCGACATTGTTTTTTTTCAGACATTTGCTGAAAAGAGTTCATGCAATATTCGGGGTAGCCGTACTGCTAGTGGTCATGGTCGGATCGAATCTTTTCGCGGAGATAATTCGGGAGCCGGCTGTGGCCGGGCGCTTCTATCCAAAAGATGCTCAAAAACTCAGAAACGCCGTTAGGTTGTTCATGGACGAAGCCGCCGCTCCCGTTCGTGAAAAGCCGGTAGCATTGGTGGCACCCCATGCCGGGTATGTGTATTCCGGTCAGATCGCCGCCGATGCCTACCGTCAGGCAGCAGCCCATCAATACGATCTGGTTGTACTATTGGGTGCCCCGCATACCGTGCCCGTTAATGGCGTTTCCATATATTCGGGCAAAGGCTACCGAACACCTTTAGGTGTTGCAGAAATCGATCAGAACACTTCAAAAGCGTTAATCGATTCGGACCCAAGCTTTTTCTTCAATCCGGAGGCCCACCGGAAAGAGCACTCCATCGAGGTGCAGGTTCCCTTTGTCCAGGTACTTTTCCCAAATGCGAAAATCGTCACGGCCCTGATCGGTAGCCATGACCGGAAGCTTGTTTCCAAATTCGGGAAGATCCTGGCAACGGCGGTGAAGCCCAGGAATGCCCTGATCGTTGCCAGTACCGACCTATCCCATTACCCCCGCTACGATGACGCCGTACGGGTGGACGCCCGGACCCTTGAGGCCTTCCGCAGCATGGCCCCGGCAACCATAGAGGCCGTCCTCCGAGAGAATGGATCCAGACAGATACCGAACCTGGCGACATCCGCCTGCGGAGAAACGGCCGTGTGGGCCACCGTGGTCGCCGCGAAACGGCTCGGTGCGGACTGTGCCAGAATTGTTAGTTACGCCAATTCAGGGGACAGCGCCGTCGGCAGCCATGATCGTGTGGTCGGATACGGGGCCATGTCTCTGTCTCGAGATCCGGAATGCCGAACGGTTACCACGCCGTCATCCCCGGCGGAGCAACGGACATCCGAACTGAACGCTGAGCAAAAGCGCCGTCTTCTAGAACTTGCGCGAAAAACCATCGAACATGCACTGCATACCGATATGGTGCCCTTTCCTCGCAGTGACGACAGGCTTTTGGCTCAGCGAAGGGGTGCTTTTGTCCCGCTGAAGAAAAACGGCCGCCTGAGAGGGTGTATCGGTCACATGGCTGAAGACAAACCCTTATGCCAGGTGGTGTGCGCCCTGGCGCTTCAGGCCGCGTTCAACGACCGTCGGTTTCAACGGCTTCAGCCCCATGAGCTGTCGGACATCGACATCGAGATTTCCGTACTCACCCCCTTCCGTCAGGTGCCCGATGCCGGCGCCATTCGTGTGGGTACCGATGGCGTCCGGCTGAAAAAGGGAGCCCGGGTTGCTGTGTTTCTTCCCCAGGTCGCTACAGAGCAAGGATGGGATCGGGATGAGATGTTAGACCAGCTTTGCCGAAAGGCCGGTCTCCCGGCCGGCAGCTGGAAAGAGGGCACCCAGTTGTATACGTTTCAGGCCGAGATTTTCAGTGAATCGGAACTTGCCCACCATACCTCCCCGGACCCGTAAAACTCCTTTTTGCTTCAGGTTGTCATTGCCCAATAGACCGCAAGCAAACTAAACTGTTTAAAACTCGCCACTATTCGGTTTGTCATTTTAGGCACTTTAGGCATTTTACAATTTTAGGCATTCCGATGCGGGTAAACCGATAGAAAACACTGCACTGAGCATCATGACTCGGTATGTATCATCAATGACTGTCTCTCTCTTCATCGTCGGCTTCATCTCCATATTCAGCCAGGTGGCCATTCTACGTGAATTGAACGTCGCCTATTACGGTGTTGAACTGATTTACGTCATCGCTATCGGTCTTTGGATGCTCTGGTCCGCATTGGGGGCCGCTTTCGGCCGGCGCGCCAGTGTACCGTCTCCCGAAAGACTGGGCTGGCTGTTTATCGGTTTTGGTCTTCTTTTATGTGCCGAAGTGGCGTTCATCCGGGGAACCCGTGTGCTTCTCGGAGGTATTCCGGGAACGTATCTTCCCTTTGAAAGACAGATGTTCGGCATGGCGGTTGCCCTCCTTCCCATGGGTGTGGCTCTGGGGCTGGCGTTTCAATGGGCCGCCAAAATTTATGTTTCCCGGGGCAGCCGCAGTCTGGCGATGGCCTACGGCATCGAAAGCCTGGGCGCCATTCTGGGAGGTATATGTGCAACGGTACTCATGGCTTTGGGAATCTCAAATTTGTCAACTTTAATGCTCTGTTCCGTGGTTTCGGCCGGGGCCGCCTTATTCCCTGTCGATGGGGTTAAACACCGTTGGATGTCCATGGCGGCGGCTGCCGTTTTGGTTGTTTTTCTGACCGGTCTCGTGATGGTGAATCGCCTGGACCGGTATATGACGTCCTGGAACCATCCGGATATTATCGAAAGCCGGGATTCTCCGTACAGTCGAGTTTCTCTGGCAGGTCGGGAAGGACAGCTGGTGGTCTATGAAAATGATGTTCTCAGTTTCGAAACCGAAGGCACGACCGCCGAAGAATTTGTACATTTGAGCGCCTTGAATCATCCGGCCCCGATCCGTGTGCTGGTGTCCGGCGGCGGAGTGGAGGGATTGATTCACGAGGTCCGGAAACACGGCGCCGTATCCATCGATTACGTGGAGATCAACCCGGATCTTTTGAAAATTGTCCGACGGCATCTTCCGGAGGCATTCCGAGCGGAGAATGCCCGTATTATTGAAGACGATCCCCGTTCCTTTTTAAAAACTACCGAACCCTACGATCTGATTCTCAACGGCATGCCTGAGCCGGTCTCCGGCAGCGCCAATCGGTTCTATACCCGAGAATATTTTCGGCTGTGTTCTGAAAAGCTGACCCCGAATGGTGTGTTTGCGTTTCGATTATCGTCCCTGGAAAATCTCTGGACAAAATTTCTGACCTACCGGAACACCAGCATCTATAATGCCCTGACAGCAGAATTCAAAGATGTGGTCGTCCTGCCGGGCGTAACAAATACCTTCATTGCCGCCAATCGGCCGCTTACCCGGGACCCGACCCCGCTTGTTGAACGATTCCGGAAAAAGAATATCAGCAGCCGTCTGATTTCAGATGACTATGTGCGATACATGTACACCAATGACCGTTTCTCTGAAATTCTTTCGCTGCTGGCCTCCACCGACGCTCCGGGGAACACGGACCGCCGGCCCATCTGCTATCAGTATTCGACGTTGCTCTGGCTGTCGAAGTTGATGCCCGACATTATCAATCAGCATCCGGCAGAACTTCAGACATGGGCCTTGTGGACAGCCGCCGCGGCTGTGCTGTTGGCGGTCCCGCCCGTTCTTTTTCTGTCATTTCGGAGCCGGATAGGACTCGGCCGTGTCACGGCAGTCTTTTGCGCCGGATTGCTGGGTATGGTTGCGGAGACACTGCTCATTCTCCATTACCAGGTGAAAAGCGGGATTCTGTTCCAGAACATCGGCATTCTGCTGACCGCTTTCATGGCAGGGCTGACCGTGGGCGCCATGGGCATGGCCGGGTTTTTACCCGCCCCTTCACGTCGAACCGAAAAATCGATAGCTGCCGGGTTTGGCGTGTTTAGTCTGTTGCTTGTCTGGATATTAAAAGGCGGATATGCCGGAACCCTTGGAGCGGTGAGTGCCTTATTGTTTGTTTCAGGCGGGCTGGTGGCCGCCCTGTTCGCCCATGTGTCGTTGGCCGTCGGCACCGATCAGAAATCGGTGGTTTCCCCCCTTTATGCTGCGGATCTGCTCGGAGGATGCGTCGGATCCATCATTGCCGGTTTATTTCTGATTCCCTTTTTCGGCATGGACCAGACCGCCATGATAATGATATTGGTTTCGGTGGCTGTGTTCTTCCTGATTTGATATCAAACATGCATCTTCGCATCATTCATGGTGGTTGTCCAAAATATATTCCGTTTGCAGAAATACGGAAAAGATGACCGCCGAGTCGCAGAGGGCACAAAGGAACTGTATTTTCCCCAGAATCCCTGAGAGGGGGATTCTGGGAACGAGCTTCTCATAAACATATTGAAATCTTAAATATTTTGACAGGCGATCGTTTTGCATTTCGCCCCCTCAGCGAAATGCAAAATCTAAATCTACTCTGCGGCCTCAGCGTCTTTGCGGTAATACGTTGAACGTAAGAGGATTCGGAACGCAATTCTGACAAGGGCTATAGCTCGGTCCAAGGAGACCCGTGGAATGCCTTTTCTGACGACCACCCACTATATCGGAGCTGCTGTTGGTTTCATCGTCGGCGTCGGCGGATATATTGTGATCAAATATTGGATTCAGCCGATATCGCGATATGGAAAACTGAAACAACAACTTTCGGCGGCACTGGATTCCTATCCCGCCTTGCTTGAAGAGAACGAATCGAATGCCGCCGGCTCAACGTCCAAGGTCTTTCGGCAGAGTGGCGCAGATTTGACCAATACCTATGAGCATGACCTGCCGAGCTGGTACAAAATCAAACTCGGAAGCCGGGGCGAACGACCGACAGAGGCATCCCGATGGCTGATGAAACTGGCGAATACGAAAAATTTGAAGCATGCGGGCAAGCAGATCGCATCGATCAAAGAACTGCTGAACTTGTAGTCCCGACTCCCAAACACAAAACACAAAACACCTAATACCCAATATCCAATACCAAATACCAAATATAGAGTACCCAATGCCATGAAAGTCGTATTTCACAACGATTTTTATCAGACGTACACATCGGATCCGGCAGCAGCCAAGGGGCGTATGGAGGCCGTTGTCGATGTTATCTCGAAGGAGGCGGATTTTGTTAATGCGCAACCGGCAACGGCAGAACAGATTTCTTCTGTTCATGGGTCAGCTCTGATTCAGGAGGTGACGGATCTGGGGCTCTACGGGATCGCCGCTTTGGCGGCCGGAGCCGCGATCCAATCCGCCAAAATAGGATTAGAGGAGCCCTGCTTCGGCTTGATCCGTCCGCCGGGGCATCATGCTTCTGCAGCTTCCTTTTGGGGCTTCTGCTACTTTAATAACATGGCGATTGCCTTGACGGAGTTGAAGCGGAAAGGACACATTCAATCCGCATTTGTTCTCGACTTCGACCTGCACTACGGAGACGGCAATGTGAATATTCTGGGAAAGACGAATTTTGCCACCGTGTTCAATGTGGAGGTGTTCAACCGGACAATTTATCTGACCGAGGTGCGTCAGCAAATGGAAACGTGCCGGGCAGATATCATCGGTATTTCCGCGGGATTCGACAACCATCGGGAAGATTGGGGCGGACTGCTGGAAACCGAGGATTATGAAGAAATCGGGACTTATGTACGTCGCGCAGCGGAGCGAAACAACGGCGGATATTTTGCCATCCTCGAAGGCGGTTACAATCACGATGTCCTGGGGCAGAACGTTCTTGCGCTGATGCAGGGGATGAGCGGGAAATGATTTTGGATTTTGGAGTCCGGATTTTGGATTAACAGATGGAGCGTAGCGATTCCACCAATCCAAAATCTAAAATCCAAAATCCAAAATGGTCTTTTCAACGTCCTGGAACCAACACCCCTTCACCCCTGCCGTTCTAAAAACTTTTTTGCCACCTCCTGCGCAATCCGGGGAGCATTGCCGCCGGCACGGTTGTTGATGATAATGTCTACCTGAATCCCCCTTTGAAGGCCCACCTCCATGATATTTACGGAATCCTCGACCAGCCGTGGGTCCAACATACCGTCTACCATCTTGTCAAACGGAAACGCCCTGCTATAGGTTTCGTCGTAACGGACCCGGCGAGGTGTGACCAATCGGATCAGGACCCGCTTACCGGAGTTGAAAAACCGATTCTCCGCTTTTGAGTACTGGTCCTCTATCCGTGGGAGCCAAGTCCAGTGGGACAGTACCTGGCCGACGCCACGGGACTCCAGCATTTCAAAATAATCCTTTGACAAAAGGTAAGCGGTTCTCAGCTCCAGGTGGTATCGCGTGTCTGTTGGGATTTGGGTAAAAAACCGATCCCACACAGCGACGTTTTCCTCAGCTAAGGGCCGGTCCTTTTTGGTCAGATATTCCTGTTCAAAGATAAACCCACAGATGTGGTCTCCCGCCAGGTCGATGACCGGAGCGTAAAAACGATCCACGAACACTTCCGGATTCAGAAAATCCGGATTGTCGGTCCATCTTCCGGATCGCCACAATTTCCGTGCGCAAACAGCCTGGGGAACTTTCAGGTAAAGTCGATCCTCCGGACGAAGATGATGGATATACTTTTCCAGGACAAAGTGATTTCTGGCTGGAGACAAATCGGGATTTCGCAGCGGGCTGTAGAAGGTAAAATCGATCTCAAGAATTGAAAAGTGATTAAAATATTCCGACACACTGTCTACCGGCAGTACCGACTCCTTAAATGCCTTTTTACCGATTTTCTTGCTCCGGGTTGTGATCCGGCCCTCATAGCGGGACGCCGAATAGATTTGGCCAAGCCAACCGGCGTATCGATCGCTGGCCGTTCCAAAGGCAACACCGGGATGGACGGGTCTAAAATCAAATCGCTGGATAGCTTCCATGGTTTCAGGTGTCATGGTTACCGGGTTGTCATTCTTTTTAGCCCGAACATTGCACCAAAAGGAGAAGTTCATGGGCAAGGCATTTCCTGACGGGGTTGCACAAGTACTGACGTACCCCTGCCGTCCTTCCGCTGCGCGGATCCGACAAGACGCCTCGCTTCGCGATTCGCTGCTTACTACGAGGCGACGCTGTAGTCCACCTACCACAAGCCTCGAATAACGAAGACCATGGGATTCTCCTCTTGGCCCGAGGGGTTAACTCTTGCTCGTTTATCCGTTATCGAGGGCTACACACTGTGTATTGACGGAATAGCCCAACAAATACAATAACACCATGGTGTTGTTTCTCTTCAGCCATCCGCTGAAAAGAGTTCATGCAATATTTGGGTTAGCGCTTCCGAGAGCGACCACCGAAGTAGGCGGCTGAAACGATGAGCAAAAAGAATACAATCAGCCGGCGGGAGATCAATGCCGGTTCAGGAGAGAATATCGCATTGATGAAATTCACGTGTTCATTCAGAACAGCGTGTAAAAACCCATCCATGACCCAGAACAGAACACCCATCACCACGGCAACGAGCATCAAGGGGGCCGGTCGTGAGCGGTTTTTCTTCAAGAACGCCTCCCTGCCTGAAAGTGAAGTCAGAGCCTGACCTCACGGTTTTCAATGCTTACAACAGGCCCCCTTCGGAGTCAATGAGCCGGACAGGACCGAAAGACGTTTAGTCCACGGTGTGTATGCAGCGTTCCAAAGGGGGCTGAGGCGGGTTGAACTCGTCCTTCCGGTTGGTTAATCTATCAATAGAGCGTATCTCAGAAATGTGGATCAGGGTTCAGGGCCCCGCCTGCCGGCGGGATTTCACATCCGGTTGTAATTAAATTGTGTTCAACAAGACGCCAAGTAGCTGAATTTGACAGGTATCTAAGCCTACGGGCAAACCGGCTAACAGGCAAACCGGCTAACCGTAATTACAGGACGGCAGTATGTGAGCATTTTTCGTAGCCCCGCAATCCCGCCGCCGGCGGGACCATGGACTCTTGGACGCGTTTTTGAGATACGTTCTCTACGGAGATGCCATGTCCATTCGTTTAATCGCCATAGAGCTATACCGCTGCCAGCGGGAGGTTGACCGCCTGGAAAAAGAACTGGAAAGCGCCCCGGTGTTCGAGAAGGATGCGGTGCGGGAACGGCTTCGCAAGGCCCGGGCGGCACGGGACCGCATGCGCGACATGCTCGATGGACAAAAGGACGCTTCAAAATGATTCTCCACGACAAACACCAGGGCCACGGACTGTCTGAGTTCGGTATCGATATACCCGTTAAAGACAGTCGCGCCCTGCGGACATTTGAACATCTCAAAGGCCAGTCTCGCCTCGGTCCACGAATCGCCTCCTGGCACCTGAAGCCGTCCGGCAACCGGCTCGGTGCAGAGGATTTCTATCGGGCCCACTCCCCGACATATGTCGACCGGCTCTATTCCGATAAATTGGAAGCAGAATTGATTCGCACCTATGAGCTGGTCAACAGCGAAGGCAGGTATCATCGGTATTCCCCAACCGATGCCGAAAAGCCGCTCTCCGCGCTGTTCGATCGTATTTTGTCCAAAGTCAGCGGTACCTGGGAGTGCTGTCGGATGGCTTTGGAATATGAATTCTGTTTTTATTTTGGCGGCGGTATGCACCACGCCCAGTGGGATTTCGGAAACGGATTCTGTCTGCTGAACGATATCGTCATTGCCATCCGCCGGCTTCAGGCGGACCGAAACATCCGTCATGCGTGGGTCATCGATACTGACGCCCACAAGGGCGACGGCACGGCCGCGCTGACAGTAGATGACACAACGATAACCACATTGAGCATCCACATGGCGCGGGGTTGGCCCTTGGACGGCGAACCTGTTGATTCGGCCGGCAATCGGAATCCATCGTTTACACCGAGTGACATCGATATTCCGGTCGATCGGGGAGAAGAAGAGGCCTACGTTCACCGCCTGTCAGTCGGTTTGAATCAGCTCGAAACATATCCGTCTCCGGACCTCGCGGTGGTGGTCTACGGTGCCGATCCCTATCGACATGATGAACTGCCGTCGACACGGAAGCTGAAATTAACTCTGGAGCAGATAATGGAACGGGACCTTCTCGTCTACCGTTTTCTGGAGCGCCTCAACATACCCATGGCGTATCTGATGGCCGGCGGCTACGGAGAGAGGGCCTGGGAGGTATACAGTCAGTTTCTCGAGCATGTGCTAATCGAACGGTATGCCGAGTAGCTTCAATCGATATCATCAGCTTTAATAAAATAGGGGACGTTGTTGACTATTACGACTTATCGGTTCTCCAATAGAAGCATGGATGTGATACGTTGTGCTTGTTCGACCGACTCTCAATCTTCTTGAACTTCATTCGAAATGATGCTCCATTGAATGAATAAGTCGTAATAGTCAACAACGTCCCCTAAATTGTTTAACATCAAAGAATATCAGGTATCAAAGAAGTCTCGAATGTCGATGACGTTGTGGGAGGCGCCGGCTTTCACCAAATTGGACCAGGAGCCCCTGACCTTGGCTTTTCGGATATCGCTGATCATTTTCTGAAGCTCCGGGCTGTCTTCAATTAGTTGACGGACCTGGATGTCCAGTCTGTCCCATCTTTCGTCAATTTCAGAGGTGTCAATTTCAAGGAGACAGATGGAGGCCAGGAGCCGGACCAGATTTGACAGGATACCGAAATGGGTCGTTCCCTGAAGATAATAGGGGCAGTGGCACCAGAGACTGATGGAACTAATACCGGCTTTCTCCGCTTCCACATGAATCAGCGAGTGTACAGCGCTGGGGCCCTGATAGGAGATGGGAACCATGCCTCGGATTTTCAATTCATCAAAGTGCTCAGCCTGAGAGGCCACACCGGAAATGATCCGATCCGACGGGAGGACACTGTCATACATGCTTCCCAGGGTAATAATGGTACTGACGCTGAGCGTTTGACAGAGGGACATCAGGCCGGTAGCAAAGCGATTCCAGTTGAGGTTTGGCTCCTCGGCTCTGAGAAGAACCAAGTCATTGGACCGCGGTGGGGTGGCCGCAGCATACAAGATTCCGCTCGGCGGGATGAAATGCTTCATGCTCCCGGCTTCGATATTGACCACCGGGCGGGACGCATCGTAACGGTAAAACTGATCGGGGTCGAGCGTAGCAAAGGATTGGGCGTTACATTCATTGATCAGGAAAAGCACCGTTTCGGTGGAGACGTCCATGGCGTTTCCCCACCCATCGAAACCGGCGATAAGAATCGGTGATTTCAGCTTTGGGATACGTTCAACCTGAAAACCTTCGATTTCCATAACCTCAATCTGTCATCGGGCTTACCCGTTGTCAACCATCCAAGGTTATCGTGTCATACTCTTCACCACAATCCTCATATTGCAGTTTGTCTTGACAGTGCGCATGTTGGAGCATGCGACTTCATCGAGGCATATTCAGATCCAGACGGGAATTTTTTAAATTTCTCTTCGGCTTTTTGCTGAAAGTAACGTCGGTAGCCGGATTACTCATGACGGGTACCCGATCAGCCGCCGGTTTCTTCAAGAGACAGCTGCTTCCAGTCGGCACTGACCCCAGTCGCCTTTACGACGAAGACCCGAAATATCTCGACACCCGGAATCTGGAAGTTACGCCAATTATCAAGTTCGACACCATGGGGGATTCCCAGGTCGAAGTTGATTTGGACAAGTGGCGACTGGAGGTTAGCGGGGATGTCCAAACACCGCTACAACTTTCATACCCCGAACTCCTGACGCTTCCTTCCATCAAGCGAAAGGTGCTGCTGATATGCGCGGGGCTGTTTTCTTATCATGCCGAATATACGGGGATTTCCTTGCGACACATTCTGGAAATGAGCCAAGCCGACAAAGAGGCCTCCCGGCTGGCTTTTTATGGACGGGGAGAGTCTTTTGTGGGCAAGAAGGAGCGGTTTCGCCTCAGGGAGATCACCGAAGACAAGCTGTTTTTGGCGTATTCGGTGAACGGGCAGCCCCTACCCAGTCAGCAGGGATTTCCCCTGCGGCTCGTGGCGGAAGATCACTGCGGAAACAGATGGGTGAAGTACGTCTATAAAGTAAAAATAGATTAACAGAATGTAATCATGGGGGAATCCGAACCGCAGTGTAAAACCTGAAAAAGGTGTTATCCTATTGTTTAACGTCTGCCAAATATTATCTCTTTGGATGCTTCAGGGATAGCGTCAGTATTCCATTATGTTAGAAACGACATGGTCGCAATTCTTAAAATCGTTAAACGATTCTATGATGCTGTTCAATCGAGACATATTCAAATCCCGACGGGAGTTCTTTAGAATCTCCATCGGTTTTCTTATGAAAGCCGCTTCAGTGGCCGGGTTGCTCATGACTGGTATCCGATCGGCCGCGGCTAAAGTCAAAAAACGGCTTCTCCCGGCCGGTACCGATCCCCGCCGACTGTTCAACGACGATCCCAGATATCTCGACACCCGGAATCTCGAAATTACCCCGATGGTCCAGTTTGACACCATGGGGGATACGGAGGTCGAGGTGGATATCCGTACCTGGCAGCTGGAAGTGACCGGGGACGTCGGGAAGCCGATGAAACTGTCCTATAACGATCTGCTGAAGGTGCCCTCAATTACAAAAAAAGTGCTTCTGATTTGCCCGGGAGTGTTTTCCTACCATGCCGAATACAAGGGGATTTCCCTAGAGACTCTTCTTGAAATGTGCGAGTCCGCCCAAGACGCGACCCGACTGGCCTTTTACGGTCGGGGAGAGCTCGTGGTGGGAAAAAAAGAACGGTTTCGCATCGAAGACATAGATGGAGACAGACTGTTTCTGGCCTATGCGGTAAATGGGCAACCGCTGCCCCAGCGGCACGGGTTTCCATTACGGGTGGTCGCAGAAGATCATGATGGGAAACGATGGGTGAAGTTTGTGTATAAACTCGAGGTGCATAGTTAGCCGGTTGGCCGGTATTACCAAGATTCAAGATGCAAGATCCAGGATTCATCTTGTATTCAAAGACTTGCATCAAGCATCCATAATTAGCAACCCAGAATCCAGTATCAAGTATCCAGCATCACCCGCCACTCCAACACTCCAATTATCGCTGTATCTTGAATCCTGATTCCTGCATCTGTATCCACCACTCCAGTACTCCAACACCCCATTTGTCTCTATTTTCTCAGCTTCGGTGAGATGATTTTTTTAGATGATTGGGCTAGGCTCGTTCAATCTTCGGATTCAACTCTTCACGCAGCCAGTCCGCGAAGAGATTGATTCCGACCACCAGCAGCACCAGGGCGGTGCCCGGGAACACGATCATCCACCACATTCCGGCGTAAATATAGTTCTTCCCGATGGAGATCATCATACCCAAAGATGGTTCGGTAAGCGGAACCCCCACGCCTAGAAAGCTGAGGGTAGCCTCCAGCATAATGACCACCGCCAGATCCACCGCCAGCACAACGAACACCGGCGGGATGGCGTTGGGCATCAGATGCCGGAGTAGAATTCTGAGATCCCTGGCCCCGGTGGCCCTGGCTGCCATGATATAGGAAGCTTCTTTGACTTCGAGGACACTGCCCCGCATGGTGCGTGCGTAACGCACCCAGTCGGCCATGCATATGGCGAAGATGACCACCAAAATGCTTGCCCCTCCGAAAATTCCGAGAAAGAGAAATGCCATGAAGGTTGTCGAGAAGGAGAAAAAGGTGTCGGCCAGTCGCATGGTTACGATGTCCAGCCAGCGTCCGTAAAAACCTGCCAGTAGCCCAATGATAACCCCGAAGGTGCCGGCGATCGCCACCACGCTGAACCCGACGATGAGCGATGTTCGGCAGCCATAGAGGATGGTGCTGAGTATACCCCTCCCCTGGTCGTCGGTGCCGAGGAGGAATGGCCAGGTGCCGCCTTCCATCCAGATGGGTGGGGTGAGAAAATGGTCCAGGGTCAGCTGTTCAAGGTCATAGGGGTCCTGGGGAGCGATCCAGGGGGCGAATACGGCTGCGAAAATAAACACCGCCAGAATGATCGATCCGATGATGGCAGAGGGATCGTGAAGATAACTGTAAAGAATTCTGGATTTAATTTTGCGCTCACTCATACCGGATTCTCGGGTTGATCAGGGCATAAAGAATATCAACGATGATGTTCATGGAGATAATGATAACAGCCGCCAGCATGATGTAGGTGACCACAACGGGCTGGTCGTTCTCAAAAAACGAGGTCAGGATGAGGTTCCCCATCCCCGGCCATTGAAAGATGGTTTCTGTGACAATGGAATAGGCTATCAGTTCGCCGAACTGGAGCCCGGTGATGGTGACCACCGGAATCAAAACGTTACGCAGGGCGTGCTTGTAGATCACCTTGAAAGGGGGGAGTCCCTTTGCCCATGCGGTTTTGATGTACTCCTCGGCCAACACTTCCCGCATGCCGGCCCGCGTGAGCCGGAGCAGCACCGCCAGCTGAAACAGCGCCAGTGTGGCCGCAGGCAGAATCAGGTGTCTGATGCCATCTATAGTTAGAAAGCCGGTGCGCCAGAAACCGATCTGCACGGTTTCGCCCCGGCCGTAGGGCGGCAGAACCCCAAGATACACGGAAAAGATCATGATCAGCAGGATACCGGAGAGAAACGTAGGAATGGAAATGCCCCCTAAAGAGGCGGCCATAATAAACCGATTTCGCATGGCATAGGGTTTCAGTGAGACCAGAACTCCCAGGATTACCCCGAGGGCGAAGGCCACTAAGATGGCGGTTGTGGCCAGCTCTATGGTGGCAGGAAATCGTTCCAGGATGAGCCCCAGAGCCGGGACACGACTCACATAGGATTTTCCGAAATTACCGTGTGCCGCATTCCAGATAAATTTTCCGTACTGGACCGCCATGGGTTGATCCAGCCCGAACGTCCGGCGGACCTCTTCCCGTTCTTCGAACGTGGCGTACCGGCCCGCCATGGTAACCACCGGATCGCCCATGTACCGGAAGATGATAAAACAGATCATCGATACCGCCAGAAGAACAATAAGACCTTGTATCAGTCTCCGTGCAATGTATGTGGCCATGGCGTGAACCTACGCGTAAAGCGTTCATTCGATCCGGTAGAAATTTATTTTTCTCCGGGATTGAGATGTCCACAGGTAGGAGCACTGGAGTAATGGAGTGTTGGAACGATGGAGTACTGGAAGATCCGTACTATCGTCGACACTCCATTACCCTGTCTCCCGTTTGGTAAATATCGGACGCTGGTGCGTTCGATATTTACTTTTTGATTTCTTTGTACACCATCCAGCGGTCCGGGCGTGGACTGAACTCAATTCCTTTGCCCTTCTGGGTGGCATATAGATCTTCCTGGTAATGCAACGGAATCCAGACCAGCTTGTCTTCCATGGCCATTTTGTTCAGCACCTGAAGCACCTTTCCCCGACCTTCGGGATTGACAACTCCGGCCGTGGCCTGGAGGAGTTTGTCGACGGCAGGATCGCTGTAGGCTGCGCCATTGAGGCCACCAAAGCCCTTGTCCCGATCCCGGGTGTGGGCGATCTTAAAGTAGGTGCGTCCCATGTCGAATGTCCCGTCAAACCATCCGATGAGATAAAATTCGAGTTTCCCCTCGGCCACTTCAGGGAAGAAAATGGACTTGGGCTTAACGTCCAGCTTGGCTTTGATGCCGACCTTGGCCAGATACTTGGCCACGGCCTCACATATTTTTTCATCCTGCACGTAGCGATCGTTGGGACCGGACAGGGTCACCGAGAAGCCTTTGGGGTAGCCGGCTTCGGCCAGCAATTGTTTGGCCTTTTTCGGATCATAGGGCAGGCGCTGGATGTCCGGATTGTAGCCGATGGTCGGCGGATCCGGCACCTGGGCCGCCGGTGTCGCATGCCCTCTCATGATCTTTTTGATGATCTCATCTTCGTTGATCGCCATGTACATCGCCTTGCGAACCCGGATATCGGCCATGGGGGAATCCGGTTTGTTGCCCAGAGCCAGGAAAATGGACCGACGGGCGGGTCTGCTGACAACGCTGAGTTTCGGATTTTTCTGCAGCTTGTCGTAGAGTTCCACCGGCACCCCGGAAATGAGATCAACCTGTCCGGAAACAAGAGCCGCGAACCGTTTGGAGGCTTCCTTGATCGGTCGGACCTCGACGTTCTTGATGGACGGCGCGCCTTCCCAGTAGTTGTTGTTGGCTTCCATCCGGACGTAGGACCCCTTGACCCACTCTTCCAACTTGTAGGCGCCGGTACCGATGGGTTTGACCATGACGTCTCCGGGATCCCGCGCTTCGGTGGACTCCTTGTCCATGATGAAGATCTGATGCATGTTGTTGGCAAACTAGGGAATCGGATCCGTGGTTCGGATTACCACCGTATACTTGTCGATGATATCGATGGCCGCAATGGTTTTCCCGGTATTCAGAAACTCCGACACCTCCGGGTTGCCCAGCCGTTCAAAGGAAAACTTGACGTCTTCGGCGGTGAACGGGTTGCCGTTGTGGAATTTAACGCCTTTTCGGAGGTAGAATTTCCAGGAGTTCAAATCGAGGCGTTCAAAACTTGTGGCCAGCGCCGGTGCCAAGGTACCCTCCGACCCTTTGCGCTGCAAGAGGCCGTCGAAAAAGTTGGCCATATATTGCAGGCCGGCATCGGAATCGTCTCCATGGGGGTTCATCATCCGCGGTGGAACATCCAGCGCGACTACGATGGATGACGCGGCAAGTGCGGGGGCCGCTCCTACAAGCATGATTCCAACGATGGCCAGAATGGTGAACACATATCGTGGCGTTTTCATCCTTTTCCTCCTTTCGCACAGTTTTGGTTTATGGATAAAGAAAACAGCTTGCCCAATGCTTGTCACCGACATCTTTCAACTCCGGTTCCCGTGTGGGACAAATATCCATTCGATACGGGCATCGAGGGTGAAAATGACAGCCCGGCGGGGGATGGATCGGACTGGGTACATCCCCTTTCAAAATCACCCGATCTCGGCCCTGTTTCGGATCCGGAACCGGTATCGCCGAGAGCAGCGCCTGTGTATATGGATGCTTGGGATCGGTATACACCTGACGGTAGGTGCCGGTTTCGACGATTTTTCCGAGATACATGACCGCCACACGGTCACAGATGTATTCAACCACCGCCAGATCATGGGCGATAATGATATAGGATAACTGAAACTCCTTCTGGAGGCTGATGAGAAGGTTGATAATCTGAGCCTGGATGGAGACATCCAATGCAGAAACCGGTTCATCGCCCACAATGAGTAAGGGGTTTAATGCCAGGGCTCGTGCAATGCCGATTCGCTGACGCTGCCCTCCGGAAAATTCATGGGGATATCGTCTACCGTGTTCGGGTGACAGGCCAACCTTTTCCAATAAAAAAGCGATGCGCTCCTGTCGTTCGCCGCCGGGGTACAGACCGTGAATTTCCATGGGATCGTTTAAGATCTGATTGACCGTCATCCGGGGGTTCAGGGAAGAATATGGATCCTGGAATATCATCTGCATCTCCCGACGCAGTTCACGAAGCGCAGCTCGACCCAACTGTTCAATGTCTTCTCCGTTGAACAGGACGGTTCCCCCGGTCGGGGAAATAAGTTGAAGGATACCGAGCCCGGTGGTGGTCTTCCCACAGCCGCTTTCTCCCACCAGTCCTAAGGTTTCCCCCCTATCCAGACGCAGAGAAACGCCGTCTACCGCGTAGACATGTCCGACCGTCTTGGAGAAAAGACCCTTCTTGATCGGAAAATGAATTTTAAGATCATCTACTTCCAGCAACGGCGACATCTGTGCTTCCCTGACAGAATCGTATGGTATCTGCCTCTGTTTTTAGTTAAACGTATTTAATCGGTTCGTTTAGTAGAATTATCCGTTATTGTGGTCGATACCTGAATGGCATCAAGCTCTATACAAGAAGCATCTCACCAGACAATCTTCTCCGACCGGATAGAGCTCGGGCATCTCCGTTCGGCAAACATCCATGACCTCAGGGCATCGGGGATGAAACCGACACCCTTGCGGCAGGGCGAGCAGGCCCGGGACCATACCGCTGATTTCGGCCAATTGCCGGCGATCGCTTCGGGAACGGTCTCCCAATCTGGGTATCGATTGCATCAGTCCGCGCGTGTAGGGATGTTTCGGGTTATCAAAGAGTTCGGTGGTTTCTGCCGATTCCACTACTTTGCCTGCGTACATGACCACAACACGGCTGGCGATTTCTGCTATGACGCCCAGATCATGGGTGATCATCATGATGGCCGTATCATAGTCCATGCGTAGTTTTAGCATCAGGTCAAGAATCTGTGCCTGAACGGTCACATCCAGAGCGGTGGTGGATTCATCGGCGATGAGAATTTCGGGATTGCACGCCAGGGCCATGGCGATCATCGCCCGTTGCCGCATGCCTCCGGAGAGCTGATGCGGATATTCGTGGACCCGTTTCTCAGGCGCCGGGATCTGAACCTTTTGGAGCATGTCGATGGACCGCTCCAAACTTTCCCGTTTGGACAGTCCTTCGTGCAGGGTAAACATCTCGGAGATCTGGTTGCCGATGGTATATACCGGGTTCAAAGACGTCATCGGCTCCTGGAAGATCATCGAGATCCGTTTGCCCCGGATGCCACGCATGGCTTCCATGGTCAGCTCGACCAGGTCCAGGCCGTCAAAGAGGATTTGGCCATGAACGATTTTTCCCGGTGGATCAGGGATCAGGCGCATAATCGATTGGGCGGTGACGCTTTTACCGCAGCCGGATTCACCAACAACGCCGAGCACCTCTCCTTTTCCCAGAAAAAAGGAGACATCGTCTACGGCCTGAGCAACCCCTTCAAAGGTAAAGAAATGGGTCGACAGGTGATTCACGTCGAGAAGATGTTGGTTTGAGGTCATGCCGTTTGCGACCTCCTGTCGGAGCAGATGTGCTCGGCCTGTTGAAACGTTAGGGCAGGTTCTAATTTTTTCGGTGGGAAGAAAACCGCAGCCCCGAACCTATCATCTGCCCTACCCGGTATCAATCAAAAAATAGCGTCTTACCGGACGGTGCGATTGGTGCAGCAAATCAGAAAACCAAAACTCTGTCAGTCTGTCGAAATGGGATGGCGTCGACAGTCGGTGAGAAATTGATCCAGTAGTTCGGTTAATTCCTTAAGGCTGTCGATGTTAATATGTTCGTCCTCTGCATGGGCGCTCCGATCCCCTTCGGCCCCCCAGACGATCCCCGGTATGCCGTGGGTGGAGAGAAATCTGGCATCGCTGGCACCATGCTCGAATCCCGGTCGACTCTTCGGCGATATGGACAGCAGTCGATCCAGGTATGGCGATTCCCCCCCGTTAAACAGAGGCTCCCGTGCGTCGACGATTACTTCGCTGTCAATGGCCTGGCGAATGGTACGGACGAGTTCATCCGGGTCATCATTTTCCGTATATCGAATATCGACAATTGCTTCGGCCCGATCCGGGACCTGGTTGAATGATTTCCCGGCGTTGAAAATACCCAGATTCATGGTTCGGTACCATTGATCCGGTCGGTTGGGGCCCAGAAGGGATTTTATTTTTAGATAATCTTCAATCAATTGGTCTGCAGCATTTTCCCCAAGCCATGGGCGGGATCCATGGGCGGCTTTTCCCTTGCCGACCAGTTTCAGTGTCAGCAGCCCCTTCTCTTTGGTAACGATGTTGCCGATGCTGCCCCCATCCAGGGCGATGCAGAAATCGGTCCGAAACTCTTCAAGCATCCTCCGGGCGCCGTTTCGACCACCGATCTCCTCGTCCCCGGTAATCAGAACCCCGAATGACGCGTCGGACTGGTGTTTGCCACCTTCCTTCAGCCGGGCGATATGGTTTTGAAGCAACACGAGGGAGAGCGCAACGGCATATTTATCGTCAATCGCCCCCCGTCCAAATAGGCGTTTCTCCGAAAGCTTCGGTACAAACAGGTCGTCGGGTGCGGCCACCACATCGATGTGGGACATCAGCAGGATCGGCGCAAAGGACGGCTCCGGCAATGCGAGAATGGACGGAATACCGCTCTCGTCAAGTCGGCGGTACTCAATGTCGGCACTGTTTAAAAAGTCTTCAATAAAGTCCGCACACCGCGACAACTCATCCGGATTATCCTGGGTGGTTTTAAATCGGATCAATGTTTGCAAAAGTTCGAGAATATCTTCGATCATGGTAATAGTCCGTGGAAAGGTTTTGAGGTTGTTACTGGTTATTTTCGAGCAACGCAATCTTTCGCAGCGTTGACAAAGACCTGAAAGAGTCTTCGGGAGTGCGTGTCTGTTCGCCAATTGGCTTCCGGGTGCCATTGGACGCCCATCACATACGTCTTGCCCGGTGCTTCCACGGCTTCGATGACGCCATCCGGAGCAAGAGCACTGACCTTTAGGACGTCTGCCACATCCTTGACGGCCTGGTGATGCTTTCCATTGACCCAGAGGTTCCGGCGCTTGAGCACCCGGCGCAACAGGCACTCTTTTTCGACACGGATTTCATGGGTTGTGACACTCTTCGCGGCGCTTTGCCTGTGGTGAAGTGCCCCCGGTATATGGGTTGCGATATCCTGGTAGAGTGTCCCCCCCAGTGCGACATTCATTACCTGTATCCCGCGGCAAATGCCGAACGTCGGTATATCCGACTCCAGGGCCAGCCGGGCGGCCGTCAGTTCCATCTCATCCAAAGGTTCATCGATTTCACCGATTCCCGGCAACGGTTGCTCCCCATAAAATTTGGGATTTACATCCGGTCCCCCGCTGAGCAGGAGACCTGATATTCGGCCGACAATATCGGATACGGTCTTACGGTCGATGGATGCCGGGATGATCACCGGGGAGCCGCCGCACGCCGCGATGGCGCTGCTGTACTCGGAAAATGTATAATCCATGGTATGACTGGTATCGTACTCGCCCCAGGGGCTTCCGACTTTTCGGGAGCAAGTGATTCCGATGAGTGGGCGCATAGAGATTTCTTCCTTTAGACTTGTTTATAGGCCCGAAGAAAATGGGTCAATTGAGTTCGTTGTTTTGGTCATTTGAACATTCGTGTTTTGAAATCTTGCCCACACTCAGGCGGGTGAATTTCGAATTTCGATACTTGTCCGCCTCGGGAGGATTCGATATTCGGATTTAAATATCATTTTCAATATAGGTTTCCTTCAAGACGCCAACCAGCCCCTTCGTGTTTGGACCGGCGTGTTTATTCAAAAGTCCCTTTGACGATTTGCCGCCCGTTTTGGATCATGAAGCAGCCCCGCGCCATTACCGAGTCGATATCGAGGTCGGGTGACAATATCAGCAGATCGGCATCCTTGCCTACGGCAAGACTCCCTTTTCGGTGAAACAGACCGGTCCTGCGTGCCGGGTTGGCCGTTACCAGAACCAATGTGTCGGCCAGGGACAATCCGGATTGGTTCAGATTCCGCCAGTCCAGGAAAAGTTGCCGGATATCCCCGACGGCCAGCCGGGCCACCTTGCCGTCTTCGTCAAAGATCGGCATGGATCCGTTGGAGTCCGAGCTGATCGACACTTTATCGAGGCCGACCCCGGCATCGATGATCTGTTTCAGGGCGTCTCCAGTGGAAATGGAAAACTCCAGTTCATCACCACCGGCGGTGATGTCCAGATACCCGCCCATTCTAGCGAATTCGAGGGTCTGTTCGAACAGGCCCTTCTTTCGGGTCACATGGGTGGGTAAAAACTGCGAGATCGGGATGTCCGATTCGCGAACCAGCCTGAACACCGGCTCGAGTCCTTTGGGGCCATCCCCCATATGGAGGTGGACCAGACCGGCTTTTCCGCCGATCAATCCTCCCACGCGGGCTTCCGCCGCGACACGACGAAGATCCTCAAATGTGGGTTGGGATGAACGGTGATCGGAAACCGCGATTTCTCCAACGCCGACGACCTTGGGGATCAGGGAGATATCCTTTTTAACGCTTCCGGTGATCGTCACCGCCGGCAGGTGATAGGATCCGGTGTAGATATACGATGAAATCCCATCGGCTTCGAGCTGCAATGCTTTGGCCAGAAGCGCTTCTGGAGTACGGGAGATGTTGTCGGTGCCCAGACACCCGACAACGGTTGTGACACCGGCCCGGTTGATTTGGGAGAGCGTGATTTCAGGGGTGCGCGACCCGAAGCCATCTTCTCCTCCACCGCCGAGGAGATGCACGTGAAGGTCGACAAAGCCCGGCACGATGGTTGCGCCGGCGGCATTGACGAGATCCACCCCCACTCCGGCCGGCGGGTCAATTTCTGGACCCATGCCGACGATCTTTTCACCGGCCACCAGAATATCGCAGATACCGATTTTTTCAGGGGCAAAGATGTTCCCGCCCTTGATGAGAGTGAGCATGTCCGTGTCCTTGAGTGCAAACCTGGCACGGAAAACGGTTTGCGCTGTTTTCGGGTGGGTTTGATTAACTGAAATTGATGCATAACATTTTGGTTTTAATAATTAAAGGCAAAGGACTCGTGCATGAACCACAAAACACTGGAACAGGTGGAAATCAATCCGGATGCACCACCTTCGGCAACCGTCATCTGGCTCCATGGTCTGGGGGCGGACGGCCATGATTTCGAATCCATCGTGCCGATGCTGGGAATTCCGGAATCCCTTCCCATTCGCTATGTCTTCCCCCATGCGCCGGTGCGCCCGGTGACCATTAACGCGGGCATGCGGATGCGGGCCTGGTATGACATTCTCGACATACAGGTAGACCGTATGGTCGACACGGAACACCTGCTCGAGTCCTCGGATCTCCTGATGGATTTGATGGAACGTGAGAAGGCGTCTGGCATGCCCTCGGATCGGATTCTGCTGGCAGGCTTTTCCCAGGGCGGAGCGATCGTGCTGCATGTCGGATTGCGATACGCACAGCCACTGGCCGGGATACTGGCGCTTTCGACGTATATGCCGACAGCCGATACCCTGGACCATGAGCGGGATCCGGCGAATGCCGCCATACCGATTATGATGGGACACGGGTCCCATGATCCGGTCGTCCCGCTGGCTAATGGATTGAGCGCTTGTCGGCAGCTCCGGGGCTTGGGCTACGATGTCTTGTGGCGTGAATATCCGATGCTGCACCAGGTGTGCGAGGAGGAAATCGCGGATATCGCTCAATTTTTCATAAATTCGCTCGACTCAGGCAATTTATAGAAAATGGGTCCGTTCCGTGCCCGGGTCGACTATCTCGAATATTGCATGAGATCTTTTCAGCATTCAGTTGAAAAGGTGCAATGTCCGGGCTAAAGCCTTACAAGACCTATGTTGGTGCTTAGGTTTTAGAAACGTTGAAGGTTATCAAGGAGATGTCGCTATGCTGAGTACAGATAAAATTTCAAATGCCTTTCAGGCCATCGTCGAGGAAGCGGAAAAACTGAAAGATTACGACCTGCCGGATCCTGTGAAAGCCGGTTTGTCAACGATTGTTTCCATTGCGAAACATCAGAATGATGTTCGCAAGTCCGCCAAGGGAAGTTGTAAAGCGACCCAGGCGGCTTGAACGAGCGGACGAAATAGAGTACCAACGTTTTAATGAAAGACCCTCAAAAACGCTATGAGATCAACCGGAAAGTTAAAGCGGCCTTGACGCGGCACGCGGTGGATCTCACCAAACTCCAGTATTCCACGACGGGAGATGTCGTTTACCTTTTCGGCGATTTAAAAAAAGACCCGAAGGGGGACCTGACCGCTCCCGAAGTGGAAGCCCTTGTAAAAGAAATCGCCGCCATCCCCGAAGTCAAAGACCTGTCCTTCGAACTCAACAACTGGAGCCTGCTTTACGAGCCGGGGGTTGTTACGATTAAAAAGCGGCGCTGATATTATACCAAACCTCGAAGACCAATATACCTTATATATAAGGTGGCATATCTTCCATGCCGCCGGTGGTTCAAATTTCTGACAGGTTTCACTTCCATGTTCCCATATTGAAAAAAGCGTCAAATCATGACAGATAATCTCATTGTAAGATGATTCTGAGTCATGAGAATTCCGGTTGATTCATTTCAGTAGCTAATCACGCCATAAGGAGGGATGCCATGAAAGAGATCAATGAACTAGTTCTTCCGGAAGATGTCCGCTATTCCGAAGACCATGAATGGGCCAGGTCGGAAGGAGACAAGATCCGGACCGGTATCAGTGATTATGCACAGGATCAGCTCGGGGATATTGTCTTCGTGGAGCTGCCCGAAGTGGGGGAATCCTTTGAAACGGGTGCCGAATTCGGAACAGTGGAATCCGTCAAGGCCGTTTCCGAACTGTACATGCCGGTGGGTGGCGAAATCGTGGCAGTCAACACTGCCCTGGAAGATGCTCCCGAACTGGTGAACAACAGCCCCTATGAAGACGGGTGGATGGTGGACATCAAACCGAGCAATAGCGGCGAAATGGACCAACTCATGGACAAGAACGCTTACCTTGAAAAGCTGAAAGGATAACCATCATGCGTTACCTCTCCCATACCCCCGAAGATATCGATGAGATGTTGCAGGTGGTAGGGGTCGAGTCCCTGGACGCACTCTTCTCAACCATTCCTGAAAGCTGCTGCTGTCGTATGCCGCTGAATTTGCCCAAGGCCCTGACCGAGTGGGAATTAAACGCCCACATGGAACACCTGGCCGGGCAAACAGCTGTTTCCCCCGACTACAAACTTTTTCTGGGCGCCGGCAGTTATGATCATTTTGTGCCGGCGGCGGTCAGCTACCTGCTCGGCCGAGGAGAATTTGTCACGTCGTATACGCCGTATCAGCCGGAAATCAGCCAGGGGACACTCCAAGCCATCTATGAATATCAAACACTGGCGACCCGACTTATGGGCATGGAGGTTGCCACAGCCTCTCACTATGACGGTTCGACCGCTTTGGCCGAATCCCTTCTCATGGCCATCCGAGTGAAGCGTAAAAAAACAGTCGCCGTTTCATGTCTGGTCCACCCGATGTACCGCCGGGTGATCCAAACCTATTTTGATCCTACGGAATTTAAAGTCGTGGAGCTGCCGTATAATTCTGACGGGCGAACCGATCTGTCCACGGTAGCCGGGATGGATGATCTGGCTGCCGTAGCGGTCCAGTCGCCCAATTTCTTTGGTTGTATCGAAGACCTGGGCGCCGTGGCCGATGCCGCTCATTCCATTGACGCGCTTTTTATTACATCCTTTACCGAGGCAATCGCTTACGGATTGCTGAAAAACCCCGGCAGTCTGGGGGCCGATATCGTGTGCGGCGAAGGCCAAAGTCTCGGATTGCCCCGATCTTTCGGCGGTCCCGGTCTGGGCATGCTCGGAAGTCTGAAAAAGTACATGCGCAACCTGCCCGGCCGTCTTGTGGGTCAGACCACCGATGTGGACGGCCGCAGGGGATTCGTCCTGACGCTGGCCACCCGGGAGCAGCACATCCGTCGCGAGAAGGCCACTTCCAATATTTGCACCAACAACAGCCTTTGCGCGCTGAGTGCGGCCGTCTATATGGCCTCTCTGGGTGGTACCGGCTTCCGTAATCTGGCCCAGCTCAACTACGACAAGGCCACCTATCTCAAGTCGGAACTATCCCGGGCGGGGATCGGCATTCCCCTTGCCGCCCCCACGTTCAACGAATTTGTGGCCCGTTTTCCGGACGGATTTACAGATAAATATGAGGAGTTGAGCGAAAAGAAAATTATCGCCGGCATACCCCTGGAGTGTTACTATCCGGAGCTGGTCGATCATTACCTGCTCTGCGCCACAGAAACCCTCTCAAAGGAGGACATGGACCTGCTGGTCGGGGAGGTGACGTCATGAGCGAAAAGATACTGGGATCCCGAGGGCTTGTACTCAACGAGCCACTGCTCTGGGAAAATGGAAGAAAGGGCAGAAACGCGTTTTCATTCCCCCGTTCCGATGTACCGAAAGCCGATTTGGATCCGGAACTGGCTGGTGACGGCCCGGATTTTCCGGATATCAGCGAGGTAGAACTGGTTCGCCACTACACGCGGTTGTCCACCTGGAATTTCGGTGTGGACACCGGCATGTATCCGCTGGGCTCCTGCACCATGAAATACAACCCCAAAACCAACGAGAGGCAAGCGGCGCTGCCCGGCCTGGCCAAGGCCCATCCGTTGCTCCCGCCGCATCTGGCCCAGGGCCCGCTGGAACTGATGTATCGGTTGGAGCAATACCTGGCGGAAGTGACCGGTATGGATGCGGTGTCTGTGCAACCGGCGGCCGGTGCCCACGGCGAGCTGGCGGGCATGCTGCTCATTTATGCCTATCATAAAAGCCAAAACAGTCCCCGCTCAAAGATTATCATACCGGATACCGCCCACGGGACGAATCCTGCCAGCGCGGCATTGTGCGGGTATCGACCGGTGCCGGTGGTGTCCAATGACCAGGGAATCCTTTCGATCGAGACGATCGCAGAAGTCATGGATGAAGAGACGGCCGGTATCATGGTGACGAATCCGAACACGATTGGTCTCTTTGAAGATCACATAAAAGAGATTTCGGATGTCGTTCATGAAAAGGGAGGGTTAGTCTATTGCGATGGGGCAAACATGAATGCCCTCATGGGAATCGTCGATATGAAGGCCATCGGCATCGACGTGCTCCATCTGAACCTGCACAAGTCCTTTTCCACACCTCACGGCGGGGGAGGCCCGGGATCCGGACCGGTTTGTGTAAACGACCTGCTTGCCCCTTTTCTGCCCGTACCCCGGGTGGTCCGCAAGGGGGACGGTTATGACCTGTCTGAAGATTTCCCGGAGTCCATCGGCAAACTCGACACCTTTTACGGCCACTTCGGAGTCATGGTCAAGGCCTACAGCTATATTCTGAGCCTGGGACCGGACGGCCTTAAAAAGGTCAGCCAACTGGCCGTGCTGAATGCCAACTACATCAAGGAAAAGCTCAAAGGGACCTATCACTTGCCGTATGATCGGCCATGCATGCACGAGTGCGTGTTTGACGACTCGATTCAGAACGAGTTCAAGATCACGACGTTGGATATCGCCAAGCGGTTGATGGATTACGGGTTTCACCCGCCGACGGTCTACTTTCCCCTGGTGATTCCCGGTGCTATCATGATCGAACCCACCGAAACCGAACCCAAGGAGAATCTGGATTCATTCATTGACGCCATGAAGCGCATCGCCGAGGAGACAAAGGAGAAACCAGATACCCTCACCAACGCACCCCACAAGAGCAAGGTCCGGCGGCTGGACGAGACCACCGCCGCCCGAAAGCCTTGCCTGGCGGGTTGATGTTTCAGCTCTGAGACCACTGCGGCAATTTCTATTAAGTTCCTCTCCCCTGGTGGGAGAGGGGAGGAGAGGGGGATAAAATTGAATTAATCTCGATTTTATCCCCTTTGTTTTCCTGGTGCTTGCTAATCCGCCACTACCGGTCTTATATTTCGAAATAATTCATTACAGAATTAAGGACTTGGAATCTTGATGTTCCATCACCCCCACCTATTATCCTCCCCCATCAAGGGGGTGAGGTCCCTCCCCTGGGGGGAGGGACTACAGGGAGGGGGTATACGGAGGCCATTTCCTGTACGCTTAATTCGACTGTATTCCACATGTCCCATGACCAAAGCATCCTCTGAGAGAGATTCTTGAAAGCATGACTCCGCATTCCAAAATCCGAATTCCGCAATCCGGAGAATGGCTCTTTTGCGAACTTCCCGAAGTGAATTACGAGGACGCTCTGGAATTGCAACGGTCGATCGTTGCCGCGCGGAACAACGGCCGCCTGGCAGAAGATATCGTCCTAATGCTGGAGCACCCGCCGGTGTTTACTCTGGGTCGGCGGGGTGGATCGGAAAACCTGAACGTCTCCCCAGAATTTCTGGAAGAGAGAAATATCCCGGTGATTCCCATCGAACGTGGCGGCGACATCACCTATCATGGACCGGGCCAACTAATCCTCTATCCGATTCTCCATCTGGGAAAACTGAACCTGTCGGTGACCGAGTTCGTTGAGCGGCTGGAAGAAGTGATGCTGCATGTTGCGGCAGAGTGGCATATCCCGGCCAAACGGAACGACCGAAATCGGGGTGTATGGGTGGGTTTGAACAAAATGGGGAGTATCGGCATCAACCTCCGCCACGGCGTCACTTTTCATGGGTTGGCCTTGAATGGCACGGTTGATCTGACCCCCTTTGAATGGATCAATCCCTGCGGACTTTCCGATGTGGGCATGACATCCATGGAGCGGGAGGCCGACTTGCCGGTGAAGATGCATGACGTCAGGACCTCGGCCCGTCGGCACGTGGAGGATGTTTTTAGAGTTCGGCTGAAGGAGATCTCACGGGATGAACTTGTTGAAAAAAGCTGGCATTAGAGGAACAGTCCGCATGAAGTTACATCGTAAGCATCGCAGAGGGGGCATCATCGGAAATCTCTTTCAAATATGTGTCCCTTACGCAGCTGCGCTGCTTTTGATGCCAATACTTCTGCTGTCCGGCCCGGCTGCGTTTGGCAAGCCCAAGGTCACGCATCCCCTGGATGCCCATTTGGATGAGAGTTACACCGAAGACCTTGATGCCCTGCTGAAACGAAAGTACGTCCGTGTGTTGACAACCTTCAACCACACCAATTTTTTTCTTTCCGGCGGCCGACCGCGTGGGTTTGAGTATTCGCTCCTCAAGGAATACGAGAAGTTTCTCAACAAAGACCTGAAACGGCGAGACCTTCGGGTGACCTTCGATTTTATTCCGGTGCCCAGAGATCGGCTCATCCCGGCCCTGGCTGAAGGATACGGAGACATCGCGGCCGCCGGGTTGACCATCACCAACGCAAGGGCGGAGAAGGTTGATTTTACGGCGCCGTACCTTACCGGTATCAACGAGCTGCTCGTCACACATAAAGACGTTCCGAAGCCGAAATCAGTTTTAGAGTTATCCGGTGAACGCGTATTTGTCCGAAAGAGCAGCAGTTATTACAAGAGCCTGAAAAAACTGGATCAGAGGCTTAAAAGAGAGGGTGGAAAACCGGTGACCGTCGTGCTTGCCGACGAGAATCTGGAAACCGAAAACATCCTGGAGATGATCAACGCCGGAGCTGTTGGGAGAACTGTGTGCGACAGTCATATTGCAGAAATATGGGCCACCGTTTACAAGGATATCCGCATCCACAAAGACATCATCCTGAGGGAGGGGGGCAACATCGCCTGGGCCGTACACAAGGACACCCCCAACCTCAAGGCGAGCCTGGACCGTTTTCTGAGGAAACATCGCAAGGGTACGCTCCTGGGCAATATTTTCTTTCAACGGTACTACGAATCGAGTGCCTTTATTAAGAATCCGGCAGCCCGTGATGATATCGAAAAACTGCAGCAGTTAAGAGGACTGTTACAAAAATACGCCAAAAAGTATGGTTTCGATTGGCGACTGATCGCCGCCCTGGCCTATCAGGAATCCAGGCTGGACCACAGCAAAAAAAGCCCCACCGGCGCGATAGGTATCATGCAGATAAGACCTTCGACAGCCGCCGATCACAATGTGAATGTCCCCGATGTGCAGAAACTGGAAAACAATATCCACGCCGGTGTGAAATATCTGGCGTTTCTCAGAGACCGGTATTTCGATGATCCGAAGATCCGTCCGCGGGACAGGGTGCGGTTCAGTCTCGCCGCATACAACGCTGGACCGGTAAGGGTTCGCAATGCCAGAAGAGACGCTGAAGAGATGGGCCTGGATCCCAACAAGTGGTTTCGCAACGTGGAGATGGCCATGCTGAAAAGTGTGGGCCAGGAAACGGTGGTCTACGTGAGCAATATCAACAAGTATTACGTGATCTATAAAAACGCCATCGAATCCCGTGACAAGCGGCAGAAAGAGAAAGCAAAGTTGGAGGGATAATTATTTCCATGCCACTCGACCGGCCCATGAAAAAGCCGAAATGGATCCGCCGAAAGCTGCCGTCCGGACCGGAGTATGAGGCAATCCGATCCATGCTCAGGGATGGAAAGCTGCATACGGTCTGTCAGGAGGCCCAGTGCCCGAACATATGGGAGTGCTTCTCGTGTGGTACGGCCACGTTCCTGATCCTGGGATCCCGATGTACCCGTAACTGCCGGTTCTGTGCCGTGGAGCAGGGCCCTCTGGGACCGCCGGATCCGGAGGAACCGATCCGGGTGGCCGAAGCCGCAGAAAAGATGGGGCTTCAGTATATCGTGGTGACCTCGGTGACGCGGGACGATCTTCGCGACGGCGGTGCGTCCCAATTTGCCAAGACCATCCGCAAGATACGAGGTCGCATACCGGATGCGCGGGTGGAGATACTGATACCCGATTTTCAGGGTGATGCAGAAGCGTTACAGACGGTCTTGGATGCCGGTCCGGACGTGCTCAACCACAATATGGAAACCGTTTCCCGCCTGTATGATACGGTGCGCCCCCAGGCCGACTACCATCGCTCGTTGAAACTCCTTCGGACATCACTGGAACTGGCGCCCACCACGCCGACGAAATCCGGCATTATGCTCGGTCTTGGGGAGCGCAAGGAGGAAATCCGGCAAGTCCTTTCCGATTTGAGGGCTGCCGGCTGCCAGATGCTGACCCTGGGCCAGTACCTTCAGCCAACCCGTGATCATTTGCCGGTAGAACGGTACGTGGAACCGGAGGAGTTCGATCAGTGGCGGGAGGAGGCTCTTCGAATGGGTTTCTCCGAGGTGTCCAGCGGTCCGCTGGTGCGCAGCTCCTACCATGCGCAGGATTTATTCGGGGAATTGTGATAGGTGTTGTTGATGGCGAAAGCACGTATGAAAACATGTTCTCTGTTCGTGTTGTGGTCGATCTTTTATATTGCTGCGGGCCTGCCGCTTCTTCATCCGAGGCTGCATAACCAATTGGATCATAAGGGTGATCACGAAGCCTGCATGTCAGATAGGGCTTGGGCAACACCTGATGATGAGAGCAGCCTCGAGTGCCCCGTATGTCGATTTCTTGCAAACATTCAGCTGTGCGCTGATAGTTTACATCCCGCCATCTCAACCAACGCGCCGGATGGATTCATGATACCGGCCAATCCGTTCTTCACGTCATTGACCGGATTGTCCACTGTACAACCGCGGGCCCCTCCTTCATTTATCCTGACCTCCTAAAAGTTTATCCGTTCACTTTTTTGCGCCAATTGCACGCAACCATGTGCCAGTTTTCACAAGGTATATGCGCGGGTGGCGAAAAGGAGCGGCACATGCAGTGCATAAGATTCAATTGCAACATGATATGCACTGGCGCCGCTGGAGAGAAAATTATGTTCAGAAGCACTATACTTCTTTTATCTGTTGCCATGGTGCTCCTGGCTCTGGGACCCATGACTCTGGCAGGGGAATACCACTATCATGACGCTCACGAACATGGTGTTGCTTATCTGAACGTGGCCATTGAAGGAAATAATCTGTATATCGAGTTTTCTAGCCCAGCCGCAAACATCGTCGGCTTTGAACATCCGCCGCGAACCCAAAGCCAAAAAGATGCAGTAAAAACCGCTAAGCAAAGGCTGAAAGAGGGTGATAAGCTGTTTATCTTATCCCCTGAATCCCGGAGCCGGTTACTGATGTCCAGAGTCGAGACGGATATCGACCACAAGGCTGACCATAAAACGAAATCCGAACACGACCATGAACAAAACGAACCGCACAGGGGCGATGAACCGTCTGACAAGGAACCTCGCAACGCGGTGAAGCATGCACAGGAGCACCACAGTGAGTTCGAGGCAACATATCAATTCGTACTTAAAGACCCGAATCGGCTTTCTCGAATCGACGTGAACTTGTTTAAAGCTTTCCCGGGAATTGAACACATCGAGCTTCAACTGGTTACGGAGAAAAGGCAAACTGCTCAAGAACTGACGCCGACAAATTATGCAATAGGCATCCATTGAGCTGCACAGGACCGTCAGAGGTTTTTTGAATGACTGACAAGGATTCGCAACCCGTAGAGTTGGCAATTGCCATATCTGCAATGGCCTTCTCATGGGACAACGGCCGCAACCCCGTCTTGAACATCGAGCGTCTGCAGATAAAGCGCAGCGAGCGGGTTTTTATCGAGGGACCAAGCGGGAGCGGCAAGAGCACCCTGCTGAGTCTTATCGCCGGTGTGATGATCCCCCAAAACGGATCGGTCACCGTTATCGGCTCTCAGCTGAATGCCATAAGTGGCGTCGCTCGAGACCGATTTCGGGCGGATCATATCGGATTTATTTATCAACTTTTTAACCTGATCCCCTTCCTGACGGTTGTGGAAAACGTGACACTGCCATGCCGGTTTTCACGGCTTCGGTGGTCCAGAGCGACTGCTCGCGCCGGCAGTACCGAGGCCGAAGCGATCGAGCTGCTCTCAAAGCTGGGCATGGGGGATCCCTCTTTGGTTCAAACGCCGGTGACCGATTTAAGTGTGGGGCAGCAGCAGCGAGTGGCGGCTGCACGAGCGCTTATCGGTTCCCCGGACATTTTGATCGCTGATGAACCCACATCATCCTTGGATTCAGACCATCGGGAAGCGTTCATCGAACTATTGTTTAAAGAGTGTGACCGGGAGCAAACGACCCTGGTGCATGTGAGCCACGACAGGGCTCTTGAACCATTGTTCGACAGGACAATACGACTTGTCGACATAAACACGGGCACGATCGGAACATAATGGACATACCGCAATGCTGATCCTTGCCATGAAAAGCTTTCGCAATCGAAAGTTTACCACCCTTCTGACGATTATCTCGATAGCACTCAGCGTGACACTGCTGCTGGGTGTTGAGCGTATCAGGAGGGAAGCCAAGACCAGCTTCACGAACACCGTGTCAGGGACGGATTTGATCGTTGGGGCCCGGAGTGGACCGGTGCAGCTTCTCTTGTATTCCGTATTCCGAATCGGTAACGCCACCAATAATATTTCATGGGAGAGCTATCAGGCAATTGCCGACAACCAGAATGTCAAATGGACAATTCCCATATCCCTCGGGGACTCCCACCAGGGATTTCGTGTCATGGGAACGAGTACCGCATATTTTGACCATTTTCGTTTTGCCGGAGGACGTCGATTGGAGATGTCTGCCGGGCGAGTATTCGACGGTGTTTTTGATGCAGTGCTCGGCGCAGACGTGGCCCGGTCTTTGGAGTATCGGCTGAACGATCCGATCATCATTGCCCACGGCGCCGGCAAGGTCAGTTTTATCGAACACACGGACAAACCGTTCAAGGTGGTGGGTATTTTAAAACGAACAGGGACCCCCGTAGATCAGACGATACATGTCCAATTGGAAGGCATCGAGGCAATCCATATCGACTGGAAAGATGGCGCTCCGGTACCAGGCCAATCCATTTCCGCTCAAAACGTAATCGATATGGACCTGTCGCCCAGGGTCATCACCGCCTTCTTCGTCGGCCTGAATTCGCGGATTGCTGCTTTCGGAGTTCAACGGTTTGTGAACAATTACCCCAAAGAACCGCTTCTGGCGATACTACCAGGGGTTGCCCTCCAGGAATTATGGGATCTTATCGGTGTCGCTGAGAACGCATTGGTCATTGTTTCAGGATTCGTCGTTGTCGTTGGTCTGTCCGGAATGCTCATCGCTTTGATGACGAGTCTTAATGAGCGCCGTCGAGAAATGGCGATTTTACGATCCGTCGGAGCCGGCCCGGGGTATGTATTTTCAATGATTGTTGGTGAATCTGTGATCATGACAATCACAGGCGTTTTTACTGGAGTCGCATTGTTATACGGGCTATTGGTTGCAGGTCAGTCCTTGATTCAGTCCGAATACGGAATCTTTATCGCCATCAGAGGGGTGTCATCCTATGAGCTATTGGTGATGGCACTGATTTGTCTGGCAGGTATGATCATCGGAATTATTCCCGGTTATCGAATCTATCGGTACTCTCTTGCAGATGGCATGATGATACGCGTGTAACGTAAGGAAATGCACATGAAATTCCACATCCTGATATTTGTCATGGCTGCCTGCACCCTGTTTACTACAGCCGTTCGGACCGAACAGGTCCGACAGATTAATTGGGAAAATTTGATCCCACCGCATCTGCTCTCTGTTGATCCGCTGGCCGGTTTTACCCAGGACCAGAAAGACCTTGTTTACTGGGTAATCAACATGCTGGATTCTCTACCGGCACGGGGGCCGGAAACCGAAGAGTTTTATCAGGAAATCGATGAGGCGATGCCGACCCTGAGAAAAGCCGGAATCGATATACAAAAGGTGATGGCAAAACGGAATGAGATCAGAACGACCATTAATGAGGCCCTCAACGGTCAACGGATTCGTATCCCCGGATATCTTCTGCCGTTGGAGGTGTCCGGTGCTAATGTGACCGAGTTTCTCCTGGTGCCGTATGTCGGAGCGTGTATTCATGTGCCACCGCCCCCGCCGAATCAGATCGTTCACGTAAAAGTTGTCCGAAAAGAGGGCTATAAAACCAAAAGCCTTTATGATCCTGTCTGGGTCACTGGTGTGATTTCAGCCGAGTCGATGGTCAAGGATCTGTATTTGGTGGATGGCTCTACCGGTGTGAATATCGGGTATACCTTGCAGGCCAGTCAGATAAAGCCCTATGAAATGACTAAACAAAAGGGGAGGTCGCGCACGCCGCCCACAGACCAGCGGCCAATGGAATAAATTCGGTTGTCTCGGACTCAATCAAGTCTCCCGACAGCCGGAAAACGCTCGGCAGTAGATAAATAGTACGTGATGGCAAGATTCGAACTGGGATCCAGCATCGCGCCATTTGTTTGAATGCGTTGCAATCGATCAACGAGGGCCCGGAGCTGCCAACTCGTCAAATCTTTGGCAACCCAACCTGCCATCATCGGGTAGTGGTCCAGTAATACAGCGTAGCTTTGTATAATTCGACGCCGTCGATTGGCAATGACCGGATCAGCTGTCATGACGGCTTCCGATCCCAACACAGACAGTCCCTTCAATACTTCTTTGAGTTCAGCGCGGGTACTTCGCCCAGGTATGAAATACAGTGCTTCTACCGTATCAACGCCGACATCCGGATGTGCTTCGATGAATGCGGCTATCCATGCGGATAGATTGGTCGTGAGACCGAACCTGGCGGCAACTTGGACCTTTTTATAAGTAAGATCTCGATTATCAGGGTGCTGACTTTGCCCAAGCATGAGGATGTATAGGCTGTGCCACTCGATGAGTTGCCAATTCGTTAGAAATTCTCGGATCTGCTCGCGTGGGACAGAAGCGGAAATGGTTTTGATAGAGGCATACGGCGCCCGCCCCACTTCCAGATACGCCTGCTCACGAATGCTCCGATGGTTATGGGTCAGGTATGCTGCAAAAAAGGTAGTGCGCCGTCTTTTGGCCCCGGCTCCGCTCCATCTGCCACTATTCGAAAGAATGGCTCGGATGAACTTCCGGTACTCGGGATCGGCATACGTCAGGTACTTCCATTCAGCCTTGGCAGTGCGTCGCATCAGCACAATCGTATCCTCAGGGTTCACTCGAAGCATTCTTCGCGTGTTCGATGGGATAAAAAGCTTGATGTCTTGCTGATCAAAAGGCCCCTTAAGAACTTCTACGGAAATGAATGAATAGGGCTCTCCGGTCTTTTCCCTCGCCAGAAGGACATACTCATTCTCCAGTAAATGGTCAGCATGTGTGATTTTTGGGAGGGGTACGCAGATAATGCAAGATTCGCCGGCAGAAGTGACCAACAGCGTAAGTACTATCGCCAAAGCGACCAGGCTTTTATTTGCTGAGATCGTGAATCCCATCGCAAATTTAGGCATTTTGAATTTCAGGCATCAATAGCGGGCAAACCAAATTACTCCCTCTCCCCTGAGTGGGAGAGGGTCGGGGTGAGGGGGATAAGATTAATTCCTTTATCCTTCCGAATTTTAATCAGTTTAGGCGTTCTACATTTCAGGCATTTATCGTGAACCACGGGCAAACGGGCAGACGGGCCAACGGGCTAACCTTCTTCTATGATGTATTCCGTCGTAATCTCCGCCACGCCGCGGATGGTGGCGGCCACCGAACAGTATTTCTCTTCGGACAGCTGGATCGCCTGGGCAATGGCTTTCTCGGTAATGTCTTTGCCACTGACCCTGTAGGTGACGTGAATGTTCCGGTAAGGGTACGGGGATTCCTCCTGCTGATTGCCTTCAACGGTGATTTCCAGTTTGCTGAGTGGCTTACGCTTTTTCTCCATGATGGCGATCACATCGTAGCCGGTGCAGGCGGCCAGAGCCACCAGCAGCATCTGGGAAGGGCGCACGCCAATCGCCTCGTCGTCCCCGGACAGGACAACACTGTGCCCGCTCGCGTCCGTTCCCACAAACGTTCTGTTCTTCAGCCAGTCTACTTTGACTGTGGGCATTGCTCCTCCTTCTAAGCATATATCTCTTGGGACGGAGATACAGAGTTGTCATTTAGAATTGTTATAAACCTATATGGAGCAAAGGGTCCAAGGATCCAAGGGGTCAAGGGTTCACGTGCTTATAGTTTTTTCAACCGGTGCTCTTGGCTTTTCACTCGACCCCTCGAATCCTCGAATCCTTGAATCCTATTTCATCACACCAGTGCGACAGGAATCACCGGCGTTTACAAATCTACCCAAGCCACTGTGATAATCAAAGCACCCTGTGCAGTTTCTCCACACACGCATCGATCTCGTCGCCGGAAAAGCAGTACTGCATTTCTAGAAATCGTGATCGCAACGCGGCGACTTGGGCCTTGACGGTCTTCCCATGGAGAATTACATCGGCCATGAGTTGGGCCAGTTCCTGGAAATCCGTTTCAGTCATACCGAATCGGGTCATTTCCTGCACCCCCATACGCAACGACCCCGAGGCGGTAAAGCCTTCTTCTTCCGGTGCCGCCTGGTAGTTGAGAATGATGTTGTTCTCCTCCAGATGCTGTGCCACATTCGGCCCCTTTGCGTATCCGACGTTCAAAATCACCTGATGGGTTTGAGTGTAGGAAATCGACGGATCCCCGGCTACGGATAACCCGGCATCGACCAGAGCCGTGGCAAAGGCTTTAGCGTTTTCGATGATGCCTTTTTGATAGGCATCTTTAAATGTGTTCATCTCGTAGGCGGCCAGCAGGAGCCCGAGTAATGTTCCCAAATGATGATTGCTCAAACTTCCCGGAAACGAACGCCGCTGGATAGCTTCCCACAGGTCGTAGCGTACGTCGTCTTCCTTGAAATTGACTCCCACAATTCCCCTCTGGGTGCCGTAATATGTTTTATGGGTGGATCCGGTGACGATGTCTGCCCCTTCCTTGAATGGCTCCTGAAAATAGGGACCGATCAGTCCCAGCACGTGGGCCATATCGTACATCAGGATGCATTCGAGTCCGAGATCATCGATGATTTTCCGCATGGCTTCCACCGGCTCGTGATGAATGGTCATGCTCTTACCGAGGATGATCAGCTCGGGTCGATGCTCGATGGCCAGTTCCCTGGCGGCTTCCACGTCGATTTTGTAGAGATTGTCCTCATGTACCGGAAAATTGACCACCGCCGGTTTTTCCCACTTTGGATCACGGACCACGAAATCCCGTAAGGCTCCCATGGGCTGGGCGCTCAGATGGCCGCCTTTAATGATATGGTTGTTCATTACTTTCCGAATCCGTCGCTGTTCGCTCTTCCGGTCGGCACGATTCAAGTAATCCACCATGGCCGAGAATACAGCCGAGTTGGCCATCTGACCGGACACGACTCGGGTTTCCACCTCCTCGCAGCCAAGGTATTTCTGAAGCTCGCATTTGAGAAGATACTCCACCTCGCAGATAAAGTCCGTGCCCTGGTAGTAAAAGACGTCCGCTTCCTTGAAGGCTTTGACCGGCTTATGTTCAGCGTAACGACCCACCGGATCGGTGATCGAAAGGAGACGGGCCAACGTCGATGATGTCTGTTCCGACGGAATCAGGTTAATACACTCCGTCTGTCTCCATCTATGGTTGGCAACCGCTTTGCTCACCAAGGCTTTGACATTTTCGGTCATTTCCTCCGTGGCACAAATTTCCTGTTTCTCTTCTCTCAGCTCGTTGTAGAGCACCGGTCGGGCGTAAGGCGGCGCTTCGTTTCGGAGATGGTACGGAACGACAACTGCCTTGGCCCGTTTACCGCGGATATTGATGTCGACCTCATCACCCTCTACCAAGTCGCTGTCCACAAGTGCCAAGGCTATGGCCCGGCGGCCGTATTCGCCGGTGAAGCGGGATGCCAGACCGACACCGTCGGCTTTCCAGTAGGGCACCATCGTTCCGCTGGTGATATATCCGACGTGACCCTCATTCTTGAACACCTTTGCCCCCGCTCGGGCGATGCCCTTGTCGATAAGGGCGATTGGCTGAACGATTCGCGGCAGATCCGCCCTGCGGCTGAAGTCTCGATCCACAATCCGCTTGAACGATTCGAACTGGGTCTCCAGGGCGGGTTTGCCGATAAAGTCCCCTTTGAGGGGTGAAAAACTGACTGCAAATCGTGCCAGCGGGCAGGCAAAAATCGGAATTTCAGATTCTTCCGGATCGAGGCCTAATTCGTGACCGTACAGGGGCAAGCCTGCTTCCAGGCGGAGGGTGTCCCGGGCGCCGAGACCGATGGGCGCGGCGCCTTTTTCAACGAGAAAGTCCCACGCCGCCAGGGCATCACCGCTTTCGATAAACAGTTCGAAACAGATCGGCTCGCCGGTATAGCCGGTGCGGCTGATGAGCACCTTTCCCCCGTTGATCTCGGCAGTGCTTAGTGAATTGCGTAAGGGTTCGGGAATGCGTCCAGCGGTGAGGACATCCTGGAGGACATCCTTTGCTGATGGTCCCTGCAGGCTGAGCATGGCCAACTCGGTCGTTCTATCCCGGAGTTCCACTTCCTTGAAGGCCGGCAATTCATTTTTAAAGTGTTCCCAGTTTTTCAGCCGGTTGGAGGCATTGACCACGAGCAGGTATTCATCTTCCACAAATCGGTACAGGTAGGCGTCATCGATGGCCCCACCGGATTCGTTAGGAATCATGGTGTACTGGCCTTCCTCCACTTCAAGGGCCTCGGCATTGTTCGTCAGCACATGCTGCAGAAACGGAATGGTGTCCTTGCCCCGTATGGTGAAACGGCCCATGTGGGAGACATCAAACAATCCGACGGTCTTACGGGTCGTCAGATGCTCCTGGATGATGCCGTCCGGGTACTGTATCGGCATATCCCAGCCGGCAAATTCGACAATCTGCCCTCCAAGGGCCTTGTGTCTGTCCAAAAAAATAGTCTGGAGTGTATCGGCCATGGCTCTTCTCCCTATAAAAATAAAATTGTTTCACAATTTTATGAAATAAAAAAATATTTCGCCTATCCCTCCTGGTCGTTAGTGCGGAATGGAAATCCCGTTCAGAGGAGCAATGTGTGCCAACATCGGATTCAATCAAGTCCCAATCAATTGGAAAGTGCGGTGATATGGTCGTTAGGCTGAAGCAACAATTCTATTATATTCAGAAAAGTACTACAGGTGTCGAATTTATAGCCCTCAACAGGCCAGCAGTGTGAACCGCTGCGAAAACGGCGGGATATTCCGCCTAAGGCGGCCAAGCCCACCACGAAAACAGCAGGAAAATCTGTTTGAAGCGGACAAGCCGTTTGCTCCAATATCGACATCGTCGTGTTTCATAAAATCGTTGAACGATTTTATTTTAGCTTAGGGGAATTGGATCGGGGTGTCAATTTTCAACTCCCATGAATTTCGGGATAATCGGAGTTCGTGTTATAATGAATCAAGTTCACAACCTAAACGATCCCTGGCCCCGGGTTTCAGATCCCGATACCTTTTTTGATAATCCCGGCCAATCCTTCGGCAAAGCTCCCCTCGACGATGCTCGGGACAGGCAGGACAAGCGGGCGAACCCGTCTTCGCCCTTCGGGCTTCGCCGAGCAAGCGGGTCAACTCGATTGTCCCTCTCCCCCGTGTGGGAGAGGGCCGGGGTGAGGGGGATAAGATTGATTTCATTCATCGTTTCTATTTTTAGGCAGTTTAGGCATTTTAAATTTTAGGCATTTATATGAACGTCACCGACTCCCAACACATTTACCAAAAAATCGCCGCCAACATCGAAAATGTGATGCGGGGGCAATCGTCGTCAGTTCGAAAACTCCTGGCGGGTTTTGCCGCCGGGGGTCACATTCTTTTGGAAGATTTTCCGGGCACGGGTAAAACCACATTAGCAAAGGCCTTGGCCCGTTCCATCGATGCAGAGTTCAAACGGATTCAATTCACACCCGATCTCCTTCCGTCCGATATCCTCGGGGTCTCCATCTACGATCAGTCCACCAATCAATTTCAGTTTCACGAAGGACCGATTTTTACCCATATTCTTCTTGCAGACGAAATCAATCGAGCATCTCCAAGGACCCAATCGGCCCTGCTGGAAGCCATGGCCGAAGGGCAGGTCAGTATTGACGGGAGGCTGCACACCCTTGAAGAGATGTTCTTTGTGGTGGCCACCCAAAATCCGGTGGAGAGCGCCGGCACTTACCCCTTGCCGGAGGCCCAGATGGATCGTTTCGCGATGATGTTCAGCCTTGGATATGTCTCCACGGAAGAGGAAATGGCCATTCTGGACGATCAGCGAACCAACCACCCTCTGGACAGTCTGGATTCCTGTGTGACGCAACAAGATGTGGCGCAACTCCGTTCCGATGTACAGAACATCGTGCTCAGCGAGGAGATAAAGCAGTATGTGGTGGATCTTGTCCAGACAACCCGGAGTGCTCCCGGGGTTTCCCTGGGCGGAAGTCCCCGAGCCTCCCTGGCACTGATGCGTGTGGCCAAGGCTTTGGCTCTGTTCGATGGGCTGGATTTTGTAACACCGGACCACCTTCAGGAGGTGGCAGTGGAGGTCATTGCCCATCGGCTTGTTATCGACCCCCAGGCGCGCTTTTCCGGTGTTACGGCGGTTAGCATTGTGGAAGACTTATTGAAGTTTATCCCGGTCCCAGCCTAGAAGTGGCTTCAAAACCACCCCTCTCGCCCAATATCTTTGTTCGGCAGAAGGATCCAATCCTCGAAATATTCCATATATTCCTCCGGTTGAAACCTCCTGCCCGCCTCGATCTTGGACGCGATGGAAGGTTTTGAAGCCACTTCTACTGTTGTGCCCCAACCTGTTTTCATAAACATATCCTCGTCGAGCGTTGGTTCTTTGCGTCCTTTGGTTTTCCATGAGAGGGGGGCTGTTTTTCTTTATTTTGTCTTTTCAATCCAAACTCCGGGATCCAAAATCCAGGAGCTTTTTTGCCTTCTCCAGGTCTCTGCGGTAAAATATCTAACCATGAAAAAGATCCTCTACCGAACGTTTCGATTTACTTCCGCCGTCCAGTACGGGTTTCGGACCCGGTTTACACCGGCAGGACGCCTGGTCATCGCAGCGTTGGTGATTACGGCGTTTGTTGGCCAGAACACCAATTTGAACATGGCCTTTCAGGGATTTACCCTGTTGACCGCTTTGCTGGTGGTGGCATTTTTCACGACCCTTTTCTTTAAACCTGCCGTCACGGTGACCCGCCGCTTGCCGCGGTTTGGCACGGCCGGCGACTCCTTCACTTACCGAATGATGGTGTCCAACAACTCCCCGAAAACTCAGAAAGGACTGACACTCCTCGAAATGACACCGGACCCCAGACCATCATTCGAAGAGTTTGTTACCTCAAGGGAGCCGCTGGAAGAAAAACGGAATATCTTTGACCGGAAGGTCGGGTACCATCGATGGCTGTGGCTGGTCGGATTGAAACAGTCAGCCGGGATCGAAGAGGCCCCCATGACGGAGCTTGGGCCGAATACCCAGGACGAGGTGCGCATCCAGGTAATCCCCCGCCGTCGAGGCCGGCTTCACCTCAGTGGTGTGAAATTCGCAAGGGCAGATGTGTTCGGGTTGTATCGGGCGGTCCATCGCATTCCCGAATATGGATCGGTCCTGATTTTGCCGCGCAGATATCGGTTGCCTCCGGTTTTACTTCCAGGTCATCGAAAATATCAACCGGGAGGGGTAGCGCTAGCATCCACGGTGGGTGATGCCGAGGAATTCGTCTCCTTGCGGGAGTATCGGCCCGGCGATCCACTGCGCAGAATTCATTGGAAAAGTTGGGCAAAAATCGGAAAACCGATCGTAAAGGAATACCAGGAAGAATACTTTATACGACATGCGCTCATCCTGGATACTTTTCATCCGGTTACCGGAAGCCAATCATTCGAGGAGGCCGTGTCGCTGGCGGCCTCTTTTGCGTCCACCCTGGAGACTCGCGAATCACTTCTGGATTTAATGTTCGTGGGGACCGAAGCGTATTGTTTTACCAGCGGGAGAGGTTTGACTCAGACGGATCGAATGCTGGAAATTCTGGCTTCTGCGGAGGTATGCCAAAACCGACCTTTTTCGGATCTGTATCCTCTTGTGCTCGAACGGGCAGGGCTGTTGAGCAGTTGCATATGCATTCTGCTCTCGTGGGATGCCGATCGTCAGGATCTGGTCCAACGGTTAAAAGAATCCGGACTGCCGGTGCTAGTCCTGGTGGTTCTGCAGGAAGGGCACGCCGAAACAGTGACGCCAGGCCCCATGAAAGACGATTCGGATCGATTCGTCGTTCTCGAAGCCGGCAAAATTGAACAAGGATTGGCAAAACTCGGACATTCATAGAATTCTGCTTCGGAAATGAGTATGCAAAACAACGAGGTTTTTTGTATTTTGGATTCGGGATCCAGGCAACAGGATTCAAGATCGTGGATCTGAATGATCAACTTTACTATCCTGCATCCTGAATCTTGCATCTTGTATCCCGAATCAACCGGCCTACGGGCAAGCGGGCAGACGGGCCGACGGGCCAACGGCTAAACCATTTTAGACAATTTAGGCATTTTGAATTTTAGGCATTTATCGTGGGCAGTCACTTGAATCCTTGACCCCTTGAACCCTTGGATTCTCTTGCCACCTAAAGCGCAAAAGGAATTCAATTTTCACTGATCCACAAACTGACGGAAGATGCTGACACCACCACTAATATTAGGTGCCTCCCTCCTCTTTTGGGGCCAGCAAACCGGCTACCTGGCGATCGCCATCCCCATGGCAATTGTTCTGGAGGGAAGCCGTCTCGTAAAGCGCCGATGGGACTTCTCCCCGAAAGACTTCCATCGGATCGCGGATCTATGTGCTCTCATGTTCCTCGGTATGTTCGTGTTTCGCTTCGCGGCCAATACGGCCTCTATGGGGCGATGGATTCCGTTCGGACTTTTCCCTCTGGTGCTGGCCCAGGCCCTGAGTACAACCAAAGGCTTGGATCTGGGAGCCCTTTTCTACACCATGCGAAAACGGGAGAAGCGGGGCGAGCTCAAGGAACGACGCACCGCCGACGTGTCCTGGCCGGCCTTTGTACTCATTTTGGTGGCTGCAAGCACCGCCAATGTCCGAACCCCTGCATTCTATGCCGGGATGTTCATTTTGACCGGATGGGCACTTTTTTGGATTCGACCCAACCGCTTTCATCCGGTTCTCTGGGGGGTTTTATTACTGACAGGTGGCGGGTTGGGATGGACCGGACAGCATCATCTGCGCAAGCTGCACCTGATGATCGAACAGGCTGCTATTGACTGGTACATGGAGCGGATGGGGCTGGATCGTGATCCCTTTCGGAATGTCACGTCCATCGGAGATGTCGGAAAACTGAAGCTGTCCAACCGGATTGTGTTGCGGGTGAGGCCGGAACATGATCTGCCGGTGTCTCGGCTGTTGCGAGAGGCCAGTTACGATCTATACAGATCAGGCTTCTGGATCGCATCAAATGCAGAATTTGAAACGATTCCTCCGGAGGAAGGCGGCAGATCATGGCGCGTTTCGGAAGATGCAGCCCAAAGCTCCAAAATTGTGGTTACCGGACGACTGAAAGGGGAGAAGCGCATTTTAAGTCTTCCCATGGGCGCGTCGTCCATCGATCATCTTCCAGCCGTCCGGGTGGAAAAAAATCGATTCGGCACAGTGCGTACTTACGAGGCACCGCCCCTGGCCCGGTATAGAGTGTATTTTAACGATGGTAGTAGTTACTACGGACTTCCGGATCAACTGGATCTTGAAATCCCGGAAAGAGAGGCAGATGCGGTAGCGCACGTTGCTGAAGAGTTGCAGCTCAAGACCAAAGCACCGCGCCAGGTCATTTCAAAACTAAACGAGTACTTCCAGAGTCGCTTTAAGTATTCGCTCACACTTCAAGCGACCAGACGGGACCTGACCCCGATTGAAGACTTTCTGCTTCAGTCAAAAACCGGCCACTGTGAATTTTTTGCCACCACCAGGGTATTTCTCTTAAGGGCTGCCGGTGTGCCGGCGCGCTATGCCACCGGTTATCGGGTTGACGAGTTCAGCCGTCTTGAAAGCCAATACGTGGTGAGAGCCCGGCACGCCCACGCCTGGGTAACGGCATACTTTGACGGGCGGTGGCACGACGTCGATTTGACGCCGCCGGGATGGCTGGTACAGGAACAAAATAATGCCCCCTGGCTGGAGCCGGCCTATGATTTCTTCCGCTGGATCGGTTTTCAGTTCAGCAAATGGCGCCATAGTGGAGAAGAGGGGCCGCCGCTGTATTTGCTTTGGCTTATCCTGCCGTTGTTTTTGATTCTGGTTTGGCGGATTGTATTCGAAAAACGCAGTTCGCGCGTGACCCAGACAACGTCTCGCCGGGAGGTTCAGCTTTCAAGACCAGGTGAGAATTCTCCCTTTGGGCGCATCGAGGAGGCTCTTTCCCAGCAGGGATTTCAGAGAAGGGATTGGGAAACCCAGCAGACAAGGTTGCGCCGACTTGAACATGCCGGTGCGGATGCGAAAGCAACGGCCCGTCTGGAGAAAATCCTGCTCCTGCACTATCATATCCGTTTCCGTCCCAACGAAGATCCGGGAACTACCGAAAAGCTCGGACATGCTGTCGATGCCTGGATGACGGACTACGAATCCGGCGATCAGCTCTTCCCGGCCGTGCGAGAAGAACAGCATTCCTCGGATCAACGGGTCCACGGGCCCACGGGCTAACGGGCCCACGGCCCCTCCAAATTTAGGCATTCATCTTCCGCTATTCATGTCAAGCATTCCAACGACCTAATAGGCTAGAAGCTTGTCATTGGAAATAGAAGTATTGCCCCACTAGCATCACCGCCATGCCATAAAGCACCAGCCGCAGCCATCCCCGATAGGTGTCTGCATCCACCCGATCCCGGACCGTCATACCGACCAATCCGGCTCCAACGGCAACGCCGGCCAGGGGAAGTGTCGCAACTAACGTGGTGAATGTAAACACACCGGAACCTGCAAACACGATCGCCTGGGCTGCCTTTCCGAACAGAAAGCAGAAGTTAAATGTCTGGACCATGGCGGTCGGTGCCAGCCCTAGCTCCAGGGCGAAGATGACCAGCGCCGGCAACATCACATTTACCGTCCCTGCCAGGATCCCACCGACAAGTCCAAATACCGCATAGGCCAGTTTCGGCTGTTGGCGCACCCAGGTCATGCGCATGCCGAACCGATCGGCGTTTAGGTAGAGAAGAATCACCGCTGCTAGAAGCAGTTTGTACGGGGCAGGGTCCGTGACGATCAGCAACCGGGTCCCGATGACGCTGCCGACAGCGCCGTAAGCAGCCAGTGGCCAGTATTTAAGAAGGCTTTTTTCCCAGTGCCCTCCTTTGATGATGTTGACAATGTTGTTGCACATCGTCGGTACCAGAAGCAGAATAATGGCCGTGCGTACATCGCCGAGCATGGCGATCAGGGGTGTGGCGATCATCGGAAACCCGATACCGAGAACACCATGCACTCCCCCGGCAAAGGCCAGAATGGCCAGCGTCAAAGCGATTGTGGTGGGGTCGGAGAAGTCCATGTGTTCGTGCGTCCTCTAGAAATGCCTGAAATTTATAATGCCTAAAATGGTGGATGAAAAAGCATTCTCAGAACACATCCGGTTTACCCAGCCTGTCCTGAGCGAACGAAGCGAGTCGAAGGGTTAGCCGGTCTGCCAGTTTAAGGGAATGTCATTCCGGTGGAGGCTGGAATCCAGAAGGTAGTTTTAAAATCCGCTTCTCAAAATTTACAAACGGAAATAGGGGTGAGCTGTTAAACCAGCCAATCGGTTATATTCTATAAATTGCTTTCTTCAACAAATTTAGGCATTTTACATGTTAGGCAATTTAGGCATTTGGAGAGGGCAGACGGGCCCACCAAGAAGAGGCACAGTACCTCAGACTCATTTTCATCATGTCCCTCCCCTGGTGGGAGGGATTCAGGGAGGGGGAATAAAGGATCAAATCCGCCCTCCTTTTTCTATTTCAGCTTGAATCCGCCATCCTCCTCGACTCCAAATACCGAATATACTCATCCAGCACGTGAATCGTCTCCTTGATGGTGGCGCGCAACTCTTCAATCTTTTTAAGGACGGTGAAATCGATAATCTGGGTATATTGGAGCAGAATGCGCTCAAATTCAATGCGCAACCGGCTGCGTGTAAAGTCGAGTTGCTCGATGATCCGAGGAATTTTTGATGGGATAACCTCTGCATTCACAGCCGCCATCTCATCGTAAAGGTTACCCAGTTCAAGTTGGTAGTAGAGCACGGTTGTGATGTTGTTTCCGCTTCGCAGCGTCGCATTGATAAACAACAAGTCATTCCAGGTGACCCTGCCTTTAAAATCGGCAAGCTCTTCGGAAAGCGATACCAGTTCCGTCTTTTTCAGCTGAAGCGATGTGTTGTACTGCTTCATGTTCAGGCGCAAGTCATTCAGCGGAAACTCCGTAGGCGGAACGATAAAAAATCCAAAGCTAGCAATTAGTATAAACAGAGTATTCATATTCTATTTTTTAAATTAGACAAAAATCTAGCAAAGAATGACTATCTATAAATGCCTGAAATTAAAATGCCTAAAATGCCTAAAATTAGTAGAGACAACAAAAAAGCCAATTTGCCGAATCGTCATGCCGGCGCAGCAGACTGTGTCGCATTAGACCCCGACTGGGTTTAATTTTGTTCTTTGATACTTTTGTCTTCGAGACCGATCACATTTTGCGTTAGAGCTTACGCAGAACGGCCCATTTTGGTTGTTACGTGGGGCAC